>Ga0307430_1002816_pt1 | contig 11234 bp, 8 predicted proteins | sample SalMarWE160130MG_FD_202159 | JGI IMG/M metagenome (GOLD analysis project Ga0307430, IMG submission 202159) | Salt marsh sediment microbial communities from the Plum Island Ecosystem LTER, Massachusetts, United States - WE1603-130 | ecosystem: Environmental > Aquatic > Marine > Intertidal zone >... | reverse complement strand
GAAAACTGGAGTGAGATTAATTGACCATTGCCAATCTAATGCTCCCATGTTCCAAGGAACTGTTTGGTTTCAAGTTAACGGGAAAGGATCTCGCGATGGATCTGGGAACTAGCAAGACCCTGGTCTAATAGGAGAGGATCAGGAGTGATTCTCGATGCTCCCTCAGTGCTGGCAATTAACAAGAAAAATGGCCGAATACGGGCAGTAGGATTAAAAGCGAGGCAGCTATAACCTCCCTCAATGGTGTGGTTATAAGTAACTCCATTAGAATGGCAGGGGAGGAGATGGATCAGGCAATAATTCACCACGTGAGAGAAACCTACAGCCTGTCCATAGGAGAACAGAGGGCTGAGACAATAAAAATCAATCTTGGATATGGCTGTCCCAAAGGGAAAGCTAAGAAAATGAAGATGAAAGGGAGAGATTTAAACACTGGATTTCCCAAGGAAATAGAACTTGATTCTGAAGAAATGCAGGAGGCAGCAGCAGACAAACTCCAGCAAATCCTGGATCTCTATGAAAGCGGTATCCATATAGTTACCGTAAAGCTGCAAGACGTTCATGCTCCAGGTGAAGTAAAAGAGGCATTCGAAAGGGTTGCCAGCGCCAAAGAGGATAGAGAGCGGCTCATCAATGAAGCTTTGGGGAAATATAATCAGGAAATTCCAAAAGCGAGAGATGAAGCAGAAAAGACAATAAGACAGGCAGAAGCGTACGCAGTGCAAAGGACAAAATATGCTGAAGGCGATGCCAATAGATTCTTACAAAGACTGAAGGAATATAAAAAAGCAAAACAGGTAACCAAAGATAGACTTTATCTAGAGACAATGCGAGATACTTTACGGGAAATTGAAAAGGTAGTTATACCAGAGACCGAGGAGTAACTTTTGAAGTTTTTGAATCCTAGAGATAAGAGTTTAGAGGGACTATCTGAAAAATAATGAGGAAGAATCTCAAAGAGTGAGATATAACTGCCAAAAGAAACATGATTCCGATATACGTCCCAAAACTCATTTTTGTCAAAATTTCTACAATTTTGTCGCCTTCTATGTAAAAGCACGACATTGACTACTTTCCTCTAAACTAAAATCCTTGTTTTATCGATATTCTAGATTATAGATTGACGACACTTTGTCCTCTTTTTTACAAAATGCTGACAACTCCTTTGGAAATCGTTAATCTGAATGGAACTCTGAGAAGAGACTGCAGCATTTTCTACAATGATCACCCTTTGACAAATAAAGAGGATGACGACAAGAGACTATTGGAAGAGATTTCCTTGTTATCAACATTGTCCAGTCCGGGGAGCCAGATTTGCTTGTAAAGCCCAGGTTCTTTTAAGGCTTTCTGATTGTCTGTTTTTCTGTTTTTATGGTTTCTTTCCGATCCCACAGATAGATTATCGTATTGTTTTGGTAAGTAACAGTGTCGCCTTCTGTATAAAAGTAGGACATCCACTCTTTCCTTCTAATTAACTTATTTTTCTGTTCAATTTTGTCCCTCCAATAATTTTTGTTCGGCCGGAAAATTTACGCTGGTTTAGGGGTAGGCACTAAAGGTGCGAATCTCTGTAATGTAGGGTTATACAGGACTTGAGGGAGTTTTGTAGTGTGTAAATTCCGTTAGAGATGGATAAAGAGTGAACATATTGGACATAAATAGCCAGAGATTAGCTAGATCTCGTAGATGATAGATGATAAAAGAATGCATGTAGTCTTACATTTCAGCCATTTTTAAAAGGAACTAGTTAATCTTTCAAAATGTGGCATAAAAATTGCATATATATCGAATGACGACGTTTCAATTCAAGTTAAATGACCTAACACCTGGTATAATATAGATAGCTAGATCTAAGTTTAAAGAAACAGATTTTCTTCGTTCTTTGAAAGTCCTTTGCCCCAGATTAAGGAGTTGCTTTCTTTACTTGAGTAGAGTATCATTCTCTTATGCACTGAGGGAACGGAGCTAACTTAATTCACTCAGGAGTTTAAAGACTGCCTGTCTATTCAGATTGCCAGTTCCTAAGTGCGAGAGAACCTATTAAGGAAATTGTGTGTGCACCCTTGAGTGCAGCCACTCATTAATAACCAGCATGGTCTTCTCAAAGAGAATGGACTCGCACAAATAAAAGTATCTGTTCCCTAAAAGGCAAAATAACCTTTCAAGGAGGTAGCTATGCAAGAGAAAAAGCATATCGGTCTTGATCTGGGTGTAAAGAGTAAATCTAAAGTCTACATCGTAGATCAAGCAGGAGAAAAAGTAAGACCTGGATTCTACATTCAGACTAATCCTCAGGAACTAGATTACATGACGAAACAGGCTCTCAAAGGAACATCCAATGAAGCTAGCTTAGACCTAATTATGGAGCCAACTAACGTAGCTTGGTTTAAAGTAGCTGTTTATATTAGAAGAGAGTATCCCCAGGTAAAGATTTATCGAGTCAAGTCTGAAAAGGTTCAGGACTTGAGGAAGTTTTACCGAAAGCATACCAAGACCGACTCTTTAGACGCCAGGGCTTTGGCTAAAATGCCGGTAGTGGATTTCGATTCCTTAGAGGAGGTGTACATTCGCCCCAAGGATATACTTGCCCTGAACACCAGATGTAAACAAAGAGCAAGGTTAGTAGAAGAAGCTACTGCTAAAAGAAACTCCATAAGTGATCAGATAGAACTTGGTTTTCCTCATCTTGTAGATTGCTTTTCTTCTAAGTTCACTACTCCTTTTATCCGCTTCTGCGAGAGATACGCCAATCCTTTTAAAGTAAGGCGCTTAGGGAAAGAAAAGCTCTTAAAGATTCTCATTAAACTCGGATTTCGCCAAGATGTCTCTACCTTAGCAGAAAATATCTACCAGAGGACCGAGGAAGCCTGTATTCTCTTCGGTGATGAAGATAGCATCATAGATTATGATGATTTTCAGGATCGCATCCGCTCTGAGTTTAGAATCTTCAAAGCCTTACAAAAAGAGATAGATAAAGTAACCAAGAAGGTACAGGATCCCTATAAAAAGTGTTTTCCCGAGAAAAGACTTAACAGTATTCCTGGTATAGCTGATGTTCTGGGCTCAGTTATTACCTCAACCATTGGGAATGCTGATAGATTTTCCTCTGGCAGGTCACTAGTAGGTTATATGGGCTACTATCCTAAAGAAGATAGCTCCGGTCTTTCTTCAAAAAAGGGGCTGCGTATGACCAAAGCTGGGCCAAATATAGCCAAAGGGTCCTTGTATCTAGCAGCTAATATAGGTCGTCTTATTGATCCCCAGTTGGGCAAGATCTATTATGAACAGATGGTAGTGCGTGGAAATCCTCATACTAAAGCGGTTTGCCGAGTAGTAACAGCTTTGATTCCCAGAATACTTAGAGTGATGAAGGAGGATCGAGACTACGTAATCTGTGATCTAGAAGGAAATCCTATCTCTAAAAAAGAAGGTAGAAAAATAGTCAAAGAACAGTTCTTTGTGCCTGAGGAAGTACGTCAAAGACTTTCTAACAGGAAGCGAATGCCTCTAAACAAAAAGGGAAGAACCAAACCCCAATATGTAAGAGGCAGCAAAGCTCCTCAAATTAGAGTCGACTCTTCCCGTAGAATCGTCTTCAGCTTGAACTGAATATAGTCTAACTAATCTCCAGGATTTGTCAAACATGATATTTCTAATGCCTATAGATAAAGAGATACAACAGATTTTATTGGAAAAGTATAGCCTAGCATACTTTTCTTTTAAGATCTAAAGTTTTTCGCTCTTTGCTCACTAATCTTACAAAGATCTATGCTTAATAAGCTTTATGCCAATATTTCAACACTGGGAGCAAAGGGACTTGACAAACTTAGGAAATCTGGATAACTACACCAGAAGCATAATCATCTTTCTGCTGGTTCCTTAACGCCTTGAAATGCAGTCACACTGGCTTTGCAAACGAATCGTCCCACAGCTCAAAACAGTTCAAAAATCAAAACACACCACCTGAAATTAGCAAAGTAATTTCAGCGAAGAACTAATTTGTCTCCTGGACGCAGGAAGAGAAACGGTTGTATGGTCTTTTTATTTCCACGTTTGGAGCGCCACCGGCAGGGAATCGGGTAAGCCCTGGAGAGAGGTTGAAGCAATGAATATTATCGAATTAACTAAAAAAGCGGTGGAACTTGCCTCAAAAGATGAAAAGCTAAAAGAGAGAACCAAAGATACGGTAGTCTCTATCGTTATGGTCCTGAAGAACGAGGAGGAACACTCTTTTACCTTTGTTGTCAATAAAGGTAAACTTGAATTTTTCGAAAAAAGGAGAGCCAATCCAGACTTTCAATTTGAGATGTCAGAGAAAGACTATTCCGATTTGATGACCGGTAAGGCTTATGGCATGGTATTGATGGCTACAGGAAAGATGAGGATGACAAAAGGTAGTTGGGCTCAAATTAGAAAAATCGCTACCCCGCTGGGGATGATACCCAAAGCGGGAGAAGAGATAGCCGCTAAAGAGGAATCAAAAACAGCAAAGCCGCCAGCAGCAAACAAGGGAAAACTCAATGTGCTGGCGAAAGTCCGACCCAAATTGAAGCAAAGAGTAAAGGAAAGAACTCCTGATTTGGAAGTTGCGAATATTTATAGCCAAAGTTTCCTCGACTCTATAGCTGATGGTTTGATAGTGACCGACCTAGAAGGAAATATAACCGCTGTAAACAAAGCTATCTTAAAGATAAATAAAAGAACGAAGGAAGAAGTAATCGGTAAATTTGCTCCCGAGGTGTTTCTTAAGCCTCAAGATATAGAAAAATTTATGAAGTATTTTCCTGAGGTAATTAAGAAAGGTCATGTTGGTTCCTTTGAGGGAACTGGCATTGCCAAAGACGGAACGGAAGTTCCAACTACTACCACTGTTTCACTGCTAAAGGATACAAAAGGTAAACCTCACAGCTTCCTTTGCCTCGTTAGAGACATCACCAAGACCAACAAACTGATTAGTCAGTTGGAAAAATCTAAAACTCTTCTTGATAGCATCCTTAATTCCACAATCGATAGTATTGCTATCGTTAATCTTGATGGGGCGATAACCAAGATCAGCAAGGTATCATTAGAAAAATCGGGTTACTCAAAAGAAGAAATGATTGGGAATATTGCCACTTTCTTAGTCTCAGAGGAAGACAGAGCAAAATTTCCGGATTTAATAGGGGAAGTGATAGAAAAAGGTTTTGTAAAAAATGTTGAGATGACCGAGATAACAAAAGATGGAAGAGAAATCCCTATTATGTTTAATGCTACATTAATGAGAGATGCCAAAGGAGAACCGATCAGGATAGTTGCTGTTGCAAGAGATATCACTGAGCTCAAGCGAGCGGAGGAGAAGCATGCAGCGGTTATTGAAGCAATGCCGGATGCATTGGTAGTGCTTGATCTCAATGGGGTGATACTCTCCGTTAACCCAGCACTCACAAAAATGCTCGGCTGGAAACCAGAAGAAAGAATTGGAAAAAGTTTTGATGAGCTTGGAGATAGCATTAAACCAGAAGATATTGAAAAATTCATGAAACTCTTGGGAGAGTTAATAGAAAAGGGCCACGTGGAGCCCCTCGAAACAGTGCTCGGCACGAAAGATTGCAGGAAACTTCCGGTGAGCGTTACCTACTCACTGGTTAAAGACGCCAAAGGCAAACCTTTGAATATCGTTGCATCTCTCAGGGACATCACTGAGCTCAAGCGAGCCGAGGAGGAGCGAGCAAAAGCGGCAGCAATAAGGGAAAGGGCAGCAATCGTCGATGCAATGGGCGATGGGCTTATAGTGACCGACCTCGAAGGAAACATAACTTTGGTCAATAAAGCTTTTCTAAAGCAATTTGGCTATAAGGAAGAAGAACTTGTAGGAACATCTGCGGTAAATATGCCAACAATTAAACCAGAAGACATAGAAAAAGTTATGGGGCTCATGAAAGAGGTTATAGAGAAAGGTAGCGCAGGACCTATAGAGATGTCAGGTGTTCCGAGAGACGCAAAGAAGATTTATCTCAGTTTTACCGCATCGGTTCTAAAAGATCTTAAGGGTAAACCTATTGCCCTTTTTGCAGTGGTCAGGGACATTACTGAGCACAAGAAGGCAGAGGAGACTCTCCTCCAATCAGAAAGACTCAAAGCTTTAGGAGAGATGGCTGGGGGAGTAGCTCATGATTTTAACAACCTTTTGGCGATCATTTTAGGAAATGCTCAGCTTCTGGAAAGGGGACTGAGAAGATATAGCGAGGAGGAAATCAAAGAGCGTCTCAAGGCTATCGCCCGAACCGCTTCTGAGGGAGGAGAAACTGTGAGAAGGCTTCAGCGTTTCACCCGTAGGGAAGTCCCAACCGAGCACTTTACTAGGGTTGACCTAAATGAGATTATAAAAGAGGCTTTTCGCTCCACCTCTCCTCGCTGGAAGGATGAGACCGAAGCCAAAGGAAGCAGGATTAAGACAAAAGAAAAGTTAGGAAAGCTTCCTCCTCTTTCAGGAAATAGACCTGAGCTCATGGAAGTTTTGACTAACCTTATTTTCAACGCTGTAGAGGCTATGCCAGAGGGAGGAGAAATTACCGTAAAAACAGAAACCAAGGAAAATGAGGTCTTACTCTACTTTACTGACGATGGGAAAGGTATCCCTGGGGAGATAAAGCATAAAATTTTCGAACCTTTCTTTACCACTAAGGGTCCGAAAGCTTCCGGTCTTGGTCTTTCCACCTCCTACGGGATCATCAAGCGCCACAAGGGAGATGTAAAGGTAGAAAGCACTGAAGGAAAAGGAACAACCTTTACCATTAGTATCCCCATTCCTTTAGAAGTTCCTTTAGACACAGGAAAACCGAGAAAGCTGGAAAAGATTTCTCCTCGAAAAATTTTAGTTATTGATGATGAGGAAGGTGTAAGGGAAGTCTTGAAAGGAATCTTTCAGAACGAGGGTCATCAGGTAACTTTAGCACAAGCTGGTAAGGAGGGGTTAGAGGAATTCGAGAAGGGTGACTTTGATTTGGTTCTTACTGACCTCGGAATGCCGAAGATGTCCGGCTGGGAGCTTGCCAAAAGAATAAAAGAAATAGACCCTTCTGTCCCCGTAGGACTGATTACCGGTTGGGCAGTAGCTCCCACTAGAAACAAGACGAAGGAGAAAGGAGTAGATTTTATTCTATCCAAACCTTTTGATTATACTAAGATAGTAAGAGAAGTAAATGCTGTCCTTAAATCTAAGAGCCGATAATCACCCCGCTTTTCTATTCTCAAAAACCAGTTTCTTTTACCACCACTAAGGAATTGTCGTCTTCTGTGTAAAAGTGCGACATTGACTACTTTCCTCTAAACTAAAATCCTTATTTTCTCTTCCAACTTTTCCCCTCCAACAATTTTATTTTTTTAGGAAATTTAAGCTGGTTTAGGGTAGGTAATTAAAGGTAAGATTTTTAAGGTACAAATCTCTATAATGTAGAATTATAGAGGATTATAGGGATTTTGCAAGAGACTTAATATTGCTCTTTTATTTTTAACCCCTGTTTATCCCCTTCTGCAAAAAGCCAGCTTTCTTTTTTCCAGCTTTTAATTTTCCGACAAAAATTGTCAAAACTTGACAAAAGAAAATTTAAAAATTATGATAAAGTAATAATTTCAGAGGTTCGGACAACTCGACATTTTTGAAAGTCATTGAGCATATTTTCTTGTGATTGTGGCAAGTGAAATTATTCCTCGAATTCCGCATCAAATAAGAGTTTCAGCTGAAATTTGTCGAGAGTTTTGCCTCCAAGGTTGTTGATGTCAGTTAAAAATTTCCGAGCAAGTTGATTCATCCGATCAGCTCCCAGGTCTTTTATCTTAACTAAAAGGGTATCATTATTAATCAGCTTAACCTCGGTAGTTCGCTCGGGGATCATTCTCATAACTTGATAGCAGTCTTTTCTGCTATAATAAGAAGAGAAGGTTTTGGTCACCTCTTGTTCTATGTTGTGAGCAACTATCTTGATGAGATCAAAAAAGCGCTTTTTCTCAAAATCACAGATAGAAAACCTTCTCTTGCTATATACCTCAAGAGCGGAGATGCGAGATGGCAGTTTTTTTATCTCCCGATTTATTTGAGCTATTCTCTGCTTTAGGATTTCCATTTCCTTGATAAGTGATGCCTGTCTTTGTTTATATTGGGCAAGAGAGATGGCATTTTTCTTTTTAGCAGTGAATCTAGTAACAAGCTTCTTTCTGATCCTGGCAAGTTCAACTTGCAGTTTCTTTTTAGCCCTCTTAGCTCCAAGGAGTTTAGGGTTCTTCACTAGAGGTTGATTTTCTAGCTCTTCAATGTCATAGCCAGGAAAATAATCAAGATGATATCTTTCTTTCATGATCTTGAAAAAGTTCTCCTGGCCCCAACGGCTGAACATAATCTGAACTGCCTCTTTAGCCTTTGAGTTCCAGTCGTTGGTGAGAATCTGTGATCTTTTCTTACTCTTAGGGTGAATAACAGTGAGACAGCGGATTTTTCCATAATTTTCCAAGAAGATTGTCTCATCCAGATACTTGGCTATCATTCTCTCATATTTTAGTTTAACTAAACAGGCTTTGAATTCCTCTTCGGGTATTTCGTTTATTTGGGAAGGAGCATCTTTTCGCCAAGTATAGAACAACACTCGATACTTTGTATCTAGCTCTTTGAAAAAGGGAGCACTCCATCCTCCCCGGTCAAAGCAGATCTTAAGAGGCTCTACCTTAGAGGTATATTCTTTAATGATTTGCCTGGTCTTAGCTATCAGCTCTGGGATAATCCTGATTAAGTCCACTTGGGCTTCCTTGAGCATGAAGAAGAGGGGACTGCTATTTTTATCGTTCACAAAGTAGTGTAGGTTACCCTTCATGACTAATCTTATGGTAATATAGAAGCCTTTGGTTAGATTCTCGGTTCCATGATAGGGAATAAAGTGACCATCGAAGTAAAAGATGCCTATCTGAACAATCCTACATTCTAAGAATCTCTGAGCAAAGCTAAGCATGAGTTCCTCAGTCTTATTTAGAGAGGAGAGTTCATCAAAGAATCTCCTGTAGGTCTTGGCAGAAAAAGAAGTGATTCTTCCCAGGAGGATCCCAAAGTCTTTCTTGTAAAGCCTATCAAAAGCTTCTATTGATCTTACTCCTAGAAGAGCTCCGTAAAGTAAAGAATAGCAGATATCCTTAGAGTTAACCTGACGAGTATTCAAGGAAGATAGGTAGCTTTGCATAACGGAACCAAACTTTAGTTTTTCTATGAGATGTTTATAGATCAAGATTCCCCCATACTGGCAGATACAACCTTTTGAGAGTCTTTTTAGGTAAAACTGGTCAACTCTATTAAGGCAAATAGAATCCTTTGTTAGAGCAGCTGTATCCTTCTGAAGAGGAGAAGCCCTGTCTACCACGGATGAGAAAGAGCTTAAGAGGCTAGGACTAAATCTTAGCTCTAGCTGTTTATTCTCTTTTTCCTGAATGAGGTCAAATTCTAACTGAGCATGAGAAAAGCTTGTCTCAGGTTGTTCCTTAAATCCTCCTTCTTGTAAGACTCTACCTATGCTTCTTTGACTAATAGGCTCACCAACTCTGGCGCTGACTATCTGAGATAGTTCATTTTCTGAGAGTTTTCCTTGAAATAAAACAGCTTCCTCGTAGATAACTCGTCTTACTGCTGGGGTAAGGATGCGAGCATCTTTAGGACCTTTTTTAGTCTCAAGAAAGGATAGATTTCCTCTTCTTTCATAAGAGTGGACAAGATTAGATACTGTGTTAGGATGAACCCCAAAGCCTTGAGCGATCTGTTTCTGATTGGTAAGACCGTTAAGATATAACTGGAGCATCGCCATCTTCTGGGAAACCGAATCTTCTTCCCCATACTGCATAAAAGGGATTTTACGACAAAGAACAGTTATTCGACCTTTTCGTTTTAAGATCTTGACTTTAGAATTAACCAAGACAACATGATTCTTGAAGTGTTTAAATGGAAAGAGCATTCCTCTCGCCTCCTGAGTGCTTTATTCTAATTATATCAGAAACTCAGCCCAGAAAAAGTGAGAGAAAAAACTAATCACAATAAATTATGCTCGAACTTATGCGGGTTTCAGAGGCTAAAATTCAGTTGTCCGAACCTCAGAAATTACATTGTGAATTTGTCACATTAGTTCTCACAGTATTCTCGCAGTGGAATGCCACAGTAATTCATCATATCTTGTAGGATCTGTCTTGCTTTTTGCTATTTCCTTTATTAAGCTTAAATCAAGTAGTTTTGATAAGTCATGCTAAACGGTCCTTCTAACCAAATTAAACTTCCGTCTGATTTCTTCAAGCAAAATTTCAAAAGCACTGTTTACTTCATTTTTATCCATTGTTTTTCTCCCTCTTTGTAGACTTATTCAAAGTGTCCTCAAAAATCCCTCAAGATTATCTTTAAACTCAGTAAGAATGGTGGATAATGACAGGGATAAGTCCTTGAATCTCCCCCATTTAAGTTCAAAACCATAAATATGCCTGAACAGATGGCGGAAGCGAAGATATTCTTTAAGGCTTCCTTATCCATATATAAGTTCTCCTTCGTTAATTGCCTTCTCTCTCAGATTTTCAAAGGCATCTTCATAGGGGATAAGATTAAGTTCCACACCAGCAGGTAAGAGATCCCATAGCTCGGTTAGGGCTTTCATATAAAGGTCTGGAGATAAACCCTCTACAACCAAGTCAATATCTGATCTTTCATGAATAAAACCTTTGACTAATGAGCCAATGAGAAAGACTCTGCTTACTTTATATTTGTCTTTTAATATCGAGACGCATCTTTCGGTTGTTTCCCGTAGTTCCTCTCTCCTATCCATTGATTCTCTCCTGGTTGCAAAAATGGGATAAAGGTAATGCTTTTTAAAAAAATTGATCTTCTGCTTTCTCAAAAACTCTGCTTGCTCTCTTCCTCTTGTTGGATAGCTGACAAGATCAATATAAAGTTGAGTGTTACAGACAACGAATACTTTGTCAACCTCCTGCCTATTATAGAATACGCCCTCATCGTAGGGCACCAGTAGATGTACTGTCCCCCCAGATTCAACCGGTTTAAGATTTAATTCCTTTTCCCATACTTCAGGCTTTCCCTTTCTTCCACCTTGATCATCTCCTAGTGTATAATAGATTTGGGTACCCTACTAAATCTTTATCAAACAAAGTAGGGCGGCAGACATTATACAATCTGCCTATTGACCCGTTTTATTATTGCAGAATATTTGATATTATGGATAAAA
>Ga0307430_1002814_pt1 | contig 11236 bp, 8 predicted proteins | sample SalMarWE160130MG_FD_202159 | JGI IMG/M metagenome (GOLD analysis project Ga0307430, IMG submission 202159) | Salt marsh sediment microbial communities from the Plum Island Ecosystem LTER, Massachusetts, United States - WE1603-130 | ecosystem: Environmental > Aquatic > Marine > Intertidal zone >... | reverse complement strand
CGATTCCCGGGTTATTTCTTCTTCGCGTGTGCCGGTTTGGGAGAATGGGGGACATCCGGCTCCGCTTGGTATCTTGCTAGGCAATGGCGAAACCTGCAGTCGGAGTTTAGAGGCCCCTTTGCTGTTATTGTTGAAGTAGAAATAGGATCTGATGAGAGCGCTCGCAGAGTTTTCCCAGAGGTGAAAAGGAGTGCCGTTAGCAATAGGTCCGCCTGACAGACCGTGCTTGTCTTCGTACAGATTCGCCTTGCAGTGACCCTCTTCTATGCCGAGAAAGTTATCACACATTTACAAAAAATGCTCCCATCGACAGGTTGACAACAACCCACCATTGCAGACAAACAAGAGTCAATATTGTTCATCAAGGCCATATAATATCGGAGCGCTCAACATCCTCAGATAGGAAAATACAGTTTTTGACTTCTGTGCCGATGTTGAAGGGAAAGCACTTTCTCAACATGCGCCTATCGCATTTGCACTGGCGCTATCTTTTCGCTTACCAGCAGGCCAAGGAGGATAGATACGATGACAGAAGCCAAAGTGGCGCCCTACGGCTCCTGGAAATCGCCAATCACATCGGACCTGATTGTCTCTGAAACGATCAGCTTGGGGCAGATCGCCCTCGACGGCGAAGATATCTACTGGGTGGAGATGCGCCCGGCAGAGGGCGGCCGGTACGTCGTTGTGCGACGCTCACCGGATGGGCAAATGGCCGACGTTACACCACCACCCTTCAGCGCCCAGACACGGGTGCATGAGTACGGCGGCGGCGCATTCGTCGTCGCCGACGGCACGGTCTATTTCTCCAACTTCATCGATCAACACCTGTACCGTCAGGACCCAGCATCAGAGCCACGGCCAATCACTACGGAGGCGGACTTGCGCTATGCCGACTGTATCATCAATCGGCGCCGAAGGCAGATGGTTTGCGTGCGGGAAGACCATACCGATGCTGAACGCCAAGCGGTCAACACCTTGGTAAGCCTTGCTCTTGATGACGGCAATGATGGTCAGGTGCTGGTCTCTGGAAATGATTTTTACTCATCGCCGCGGCTCAGCCCCGATGGATCCCGCCTGGCCTGGCTCACCTGGAACCATCCCAACATGCCATGGGATGGAACCGAGCTATGGGTTGGTGAGATAAGAAAAAATGGCTCAATTGACCACACCCAGCAAGTGGCGGGTGGCATCGACGAATCTATCTTTCAGCCGGAGTGGTCTTCTGACGGCATCCTGTACTTTGTCTCAGACCGAACCGGCTGGTGGAATCTGTATCGCTGGCGCGATGGGCGGATCGAACCGATGGTCAATACAGAGGCCGAGTTTGGTGTACCGCAGTGGCTCTTCCGCATGTCCACCTATGCCTTCGAATCGGAGAGCCGCATTATTTGCACATACGCCCAGCATGGGAAATGGCATCTGGCAAGCCTCGATACGGCGACCGGCGAGTTCGCGGAGGTTGAGACCCCTTATACCTCCATTGGATTTCTCCGCGCAGCGCCGGGACTTGCTGTATTCCTCGCCGGCTCACCGAGCGAACCCACATCGGTCGTCCAGCTTGACCTTGTCACGCACGAACTGAAGGTGTTGCGTCGCTCTAGCCATGTCACAGTTGAGCCTGAGTACCTGTCGATGCCGCGAGCGATTGAATTCCCCACTGAGCACGGGCTGACGGCGCACGCCTTCTTCTACGCGCCAAATAATGGCGACTACACGGCACCATCTGGTGAGCGACCACCACTCCTCGTCATGAGCCATGGTGGGCCAACAGGTGCGACTTCCAGCACGCTCAACCTGATGGTCCAATATTGGACCAGTCGCGGTATCGCAGTCCTCGATGTAAACTACGGTGGAAGCACCGGCTACGGCCGGGCGTATCGTCAGCGGCTCGATGGTCAGTGGGGCATCGTAGATGTGGACGACTGCGTGAACAGCGTACGTTACCTTATCCAGCGCGATGAAGTCGATGCTGGCCGACTCGCCATCAGGGGAGGCAGCGCTGGCGGCTATACTACCCTTTGCGCGCTGACCTGCCGCGACGTCTTCAAGGCCGGGGCAAGCTACTTCGGCGTCAGCGATCCTGAAGCGCTAACCAAGGAGACACATAAATTCGAGTCGCACTACCTGGACCGACTGATTGGCCCATATCCCGAACGCCGTGACCTCTACGATGAACGTTCACCGATCAGCTTCGTCCACAGCCTCTCGTGCTCGGTGATCTTCTTTCAGGGACTCGATGACAAAGTGGTCCCGCCCAACCAGGCGCTGAAGATGGTCGAGGCGCTGCGCGCCAAGGGCGTGCCTGTCGCCTACGTCCCGTTCGAGGGTGAGCAGCATGGCTTCCGCCGCGCCGAGAATATCAAGCGCGCCCTTGACGCTGAGCTATATTTTTACTCAAAAATCTTTGGCTTCGAGCTGGCCGACCCAGTCGAGCCAGTGCCTATCGAGAACCTTTAGGATGGCACAACCTACCCCGAATGGAGGATGAGAAGTGACCAAGAAATCGATTATCATCATCGGGGCCGGGCTGGCCGGCCTATCCACTGGCTGCTACGCCCAGATGAACGGCTACCGCAGCCATATCTTCGAGCACCACGCCGTGCCGGGTGGCGTGGCAGCAACCTGGAAACGCAATGGCTATGCCATTGACCGCGGCATCCACTTCATCATGGGCCACAAACCGGGCGCAGCGCTCCACGAGCTGTACCGTGAGCTGAGCATCGCCGAGGCTAACCGCTTCGTCGACATAACTACCTATGCCCGTTTCAGCGACGAAGCCAGCGGGCGTACCGTGGAGGTTACGCAGGATCTAGACCGCCTAGCCCATGATTTGAAGGCTTTCTCGCCAGGCGACGCCCGGGTGATTAACGAATTGATCGCTGGCGCTCGCGCCACCCAGGGCCTCGATATGAGTGAGATAGGGATGAGCAAGCCGCCCGAGATGGTGGGCCGCCTGGAGCGACTCAAACAAATCTGGAACATACGTCGTGTGTTCAAATACATGAGCACTAGGTACGGCGAGTCCGTAGCCGACTATGTACAGGCCATTCATGACCCGTGGCTGCGTCAAGTGATCGAGAACCTGTTCCTGCCGGAGGTACCGGTGTGGTTCCTATTCATGCTTCTGGGACTGCTCGCCGACGGGCAGTTGGGGTTGTTGGAAGGGGGATGCCTTGGCTTTATCCAGGCCATTGAGAAACGCTACAAGGACTTGGGTGGACGGGTCACCTACAATGCCACCGTAGACAAGATTCTGGTGAAAAACGACCGGGCGGTAGGCGTGCATCTGGCCAGCGGCAGTAAGCAACACGCCGACGTCGTCGTCTCCGCAGCCGACGGATATAGCACCATCTTCAAGATGCTGGGCGGGCGCTACGTAGACGACGAGATTGAGAAACGGTACACGAATTGGATGCTGATACGCCCCACGATGATGGTCAGCTTCGGAGTCAACCGTGAATTCACTGGTGAACCATGGCTGACCGTCATCAATCTTCGGCAGCCCTTCAGAGCGGGTAACCAATACATCGATACAATCACAATCCGCATATTCAATTACAGCTCAAGGTTTGCCCCAGAAGGAAAGACAGTGATCCAGGCCTCTTTTAAGACGGAGTGGGACTGGTGGAACGATTTGCAGAAGGACCAGCCACGCTACGAAGCCGAGAAGGAACGGGTTGCCGGGCAGGTGCTGAAGCGGCTAGAGGTGCACTATACGGGTATCTCGTCACTGGTGGAGGTGGTCGACGTGGCCACGCCTTACACCACCTGGCGCTACACCCTGAACCATAATGGGGCCTACATGGGCTGGTTGCCAACCCCAGAAGTGCTAAGCACCGTAGTAGCCAAGACACTGCCTGGCTTAGACAACTTCTACATGGCGGGCCAGTGGGTGATGCCTGGCGGCGGCGTCTCTCCCTGCCTCTCTTCCGGTCGCCATGTGGTACAACTCCTCTGCCACCACGAAGGGAAACCGTTTTATACCACCACCCCATAGAGCAAAGTGTCGACAAAATCAAAAACAAAACAAAGAGGAGCACGAAGAATATGCCAGATAAGAATTTGGCACCGGTGTGCGGAATATATTGCGGAGCCTGCGAATACCTCGACACGCAATGCCGCGGATGTGGCAATGTGGAAGGTAAGCCCTTCTGGACAACCCAAATGAAGGTCGAAATTTGCCCACTTTACAATTGCTGTATCAACGAAAAGCAGCTAGAACACTGTGGACTGTGTAATGAATTCCCCTGCGGAACATTCACCGAACTACGCGACCCCTCCCTGAGCGAAGAAGAGGCTAATAAATCCTTGCTCCAGCGACAGAGTGACCTTATGAGAAGAAAGGAAATCGGGACGGAGAAGTGGCTTGAGGAGAAGGAGGCTTGCAATAGTAAAGACGAACTCTTATAGTGTGGTTCGGACTCCATGCTCACTTTGGGATAACCTAATTCATAAACTTCGATTATGTAAAGGAGTATCATGAACAAGCTACAAGATCGACCTCGTCCTCTGCTGATGGCTCATCGCGGCGATCCAGTCCATGCGCCAGAAAACACCTTCGCATCATTCCAACTGGCGTTTGACAGCGGCGCCGACATTCTGGAGACTGACCTGTGGTTCAGCAAGGATGGCATCATTGTTTGCCATCATGATGACACGTTAGACCGCGTTACCGACGGTAGCGGTGCCATTACCGAAAAGAACCTGAAGGAAATAAAAACCGTACACGTGAAGCGCTCCTATTGCGGCCAGTTCGACGAAGCCAAGTATCCTGATGAACAAATCCCCACCCTGCAAGAGCTGCTGGACTTTACCCCTGCCGATGTGGCCCTGGCCCTGGAGCTTAAGGACCCATCCTTCAGTGAGCCAGAGCGTGCCGCCCAATTGATCGACATGATACGCCCCCGCATCGAAACGGGCACACTGATGTTGTTATCGTTCGATTCCGGTCTGTTGTGGGCTGCCCGCCAGGTCGAGCCATCCGTCTGGATCGGCGAAGTCAGTATGTACAGCCCCAACCCTACCTTCGCTGGCAATGGCGTTGGCACCACATACAATGCAATGAAGAGTAATCCCGATTACATGAAAATCGCCCGTCAGAATAACCTGTGGGTCTGTCCGCTGGACCCAACACCGGAAGACCGGCTGCCATGGTATCTTGAGATCGGCGTTGACGCTGTGCTGACCGACCATCCTGACGTCACTCGCGCCGCACTGGCAAAGCTCAAGCAACGATAATAAAGTGTTTCTCATCTACTCCACATCAACCAGTGCTTGCACTCTCACCCCCGAGCTGTAGACATAGCATGTAGGCAAAAGCGACTATTACCTGGCGTACAACCCCATGAGCTCCGCTTGAGCCAGGATATGTCCCTCCATCGCCTTAAGCAACTGCTCCTTGCCAGCCCCGGCAGCGAGTTCAAGTACCATATCCAGGGCATAGAGCTTGAAGAAGTAGCGGTGTGTGCCGCCGGGCGGACAGGGGCCACCGTAGGCCGACCGCCCCCAACTGCTTCGACCATGCCGGCTGCCGTCGGACAATTCATCCTTGGACGGTACAGCCTCCGCCAGGGATGTGGTTTTGCCCGGCAGGTTATAGAGTACCCAGTGTACCCATGTACCAACTGGCGCGTCGGGGTCATCGGAGATGAGGGCGAAGCTCTGGGTATTCGGGGGTGGATCGTTCCACTGAAGTGGCGGTGAGATGTCATCGCCATCACAGGTGAACTTACGGGGGATCTTCTCCCCTGCGGCAAATGCAGTGCTGGTAATTTCAAAAGCCATCGTTTGACCTCCTTTCTCAGACAGACAGGCGCTTAATAGTCTAAAATACCACTTGACCGCTATGTTGCTAAGCTTGAAATTAGCCTGACTGCCGTGGTCTGTCAGATGCTAGCATCTGCCGTAGCAGCAGTCAACCCTTTACGCCAGCCCAGATTATATTAGTGACATATCGCTTCTTCCCTAGCACACCCGTCATTGCATTAAGTCGAAGCCCTGAGTACAGTGACCCCCGCTTCGTCACTATGAGCCTGAACCCTTCGCATCCTGTCATTGAGATTGACAGAGTACGGAGCTTCGTATATCCTTGCTTTTAGCAGCGGTACACGGACAATATATAAGCCATTTCGGTAGTTAAGGAGCAAAAATGCGCACGGAGAAAGACATATCTATTCCATCTGCTGACTCAGAGAGCACGGCCGATGACCTTGTAGCGTTGAGCCGTGTCTCAGCAGCAATCAGCAGCCTCAGAGACCTAGATGCTATCCTCGAGGTGGCTCTGGACAATGTGCTGAATATCATGAATGGAACCAGTGGAGGAATCCTGCTCCTGGACCAAGAAACACAAACGCTGTCCTATCGGGTCTATCGAGGGCTGTCCGCTGAATATACCAAGGAGATGCATCTCAAAGTTGGTGAGGGGATCGCCGGAAAGGTAGCTCAAAGCGGCAGGTCAATTTTACTGGAGGACATCTCCGCAGACCCACGTACCGCTCGACCTGAATGGGTGCGCCGAGAGGGTCTAAAGGCGTGGCTCAGCGTTCCTCTCCGAGCCAAAGAAGCTGTGTTGGGTGTTATTAATGTTGCCAGCCATGAGACGCACCACTTCACCAAGCATGATATGCACCTCCTACACTCGATTGGCGACCAAGTGGGCGTTGCCATAGAGGAAGCAATGTTATACGAACAACTGAGGAAAAGCAGGGAAAGGTACCGACAGTTGGCACAGCAGGTCCTATTAGCTCAGGAGGAGGAACGCAGGAGAATTGCCAGGGAACTGCACGATGAGACCAGTCAGTCACTTTCTGGACTAACTTTTAATTTACAAGCGCTAATAGAAATGGCGGACATGATTGGGATCCAAGACCCCGAGTTTAAATCTAGGTTAAACAAAGTACACTCGCTGGCGACCCAGATAGGCAGTGAGGTGAGCCGACTAATAGCTGACCTACGCCCTGCTCTCCTGGACACGCTCGGCCTTGTTCCTGCCATTCGTCAGCATGCTGAATCTAACCTTACTTCCCTAGGTATCAATGTTTCCTTCGAATTCGATGATGTCGAACAGTCCATTCCGCCAGAGATGGAGGTGGGGCTCTTTCGCTGGGCTCAAGGAGCGATCGGCAATATTGTGCAACACTCCCAAGCCAAAAACGTCACCATATCCTTAAAGCGCGAAGGTAATGAACTCATCCTTTCCATCAGTGATGATGGCAAGGGCTTTAACGTCTCCCAGATCACCGGGATAGAAGAGGGTGGGCGCGGTGCCGGCCTGTTCGGTATGAAAGAAAGGGTGCGCTTACTTGGTGGCAACTGCTCAGTCAACTCTCAGCCCGAGCAGGGGACTACAGCTACAGCTAGGGTTCCCCTAACCTGGATCACAGACGATGCAGAAGATACACGTATTAGTGGTTGATGACCATGCCATTGTACGGGATGGTATTTGCGTCCTGCTGGGGCTAACACCAGATATAGAAGTAGTAGGCGAGGCTGCCAATGGAATGGAAGCATTGGAGATGGTCAAGAAATTAAACCCAGATATAGTGCTTATGGACATAGCTATGCCCATCATGGGCGGACTGGAAGCAACGCGCCGAATATGTAAGGATGCTCCTGCTACAAAAGTGCTGGCACTCACTCAGTACGATGATAAGGAGTATGTATTCCCGGTTATCGAGGCCGGAGCCAGCGGCTTTGTTAGCAAAGTTGCCGCATCCTCGGAACTTGCATCCGGTATTCGCTCCGTATACCGTGGGGACTCGTTCTTGTCCCCATCTGTGGCCAAGCACCTGGTTGTGGACTATCAACATGGAGCCAGCACAAGGAAGAGTCACGACCCTTATGACGAACTGACCGACCGCGAAAAAGATGTGCTCAAGTTACTGGCGGAGGATCACACCACTCAAGAAATAGCGAATATGCTAGTAATCAGCCCTAAAACGGTAGAGGGGCACAAGACCAGGCTTATGGCTAAGCTTGATCTCCACAGCCGTGTTGACCTGGTTAAATATGCCCTGCGCAAGGGAATTACTAGCGTTTAAGATTATTGCTGCTTCGCCCCCATAGCTAACAATCCTATTAAAGCCAACCCTCTGGGAAGAGCTTCAACCCCTACAAATCAGGTAACCGATCCAGGAGAAGCAAGGTATTATCCCCCCATGTTTTAGGGTGAACACCTCTTTCGTCTTCAGTAGATATCATCTATCCTATATTACAGTATAGTTGACTGATATAAAACATCAAATCTTGGAAGTCAACAAGGAGGTTGAGATGGAAAAGAGAGGGAGAATCCTAATTGTAGATGATGAAGCTGAGTTCACTGCTGGTTTGCAAACCACATTGGAAACGAAGGCTTATCAAGTAGTTATTGCCAGCAATAGGCTACATGCAGAGGAAGCTGTACGATCTGAAAAGCCCGAATTGGTCATCCTGGGAACAATGATGCCCCGTGGGGACGCCTTTCTCCTACACCAGTGGCTCAAGCAAAGTCCCAATTATAGCGCTTTGCCCATAATTGTGCTCGATGCCCCGGTGGAAAAGCAACTGCTTAAGGGATGGGCGAGACACGAGGGGCTAAAGCTTGAGGCTGAAGATTACTTCTGCAAGCCTATAGACCCAGCCGCATTGGTACCTCTAATTATGAAGCTGCTGGACAAGGTAACCAGAAGAATCAAAGTGCTGGTGGCAGACGACCATGCCGTGGTCAGAGAGGGAATCCGCGCCCTTTTGAGCCTGCAAAAAGATATGCAGGTCGTAGGAGAGGCGGTAGACGGTAAAGAGGCTGCGGATAAAACGCGCCAGCTCTTGCCCGACATAGTGTTGATGGATATAGTTATGCCGGTTATGAACGGTCTGGAAGCGACCAAGGCTATATCCAAGGAATTCGAACAGGTCAGGGTGTTAATGTTATCCCAATATGATGATGATGAGAACGTCCTTGCCAGCGAGCAAGCAGGAGCGTTTGGCTTCATTCCCAAGAAGAGCGCCAGTTCTCACCTTCTGGCTGCTATCAGGTCGGCAGATCGAGGGGAGCGGTCAGAGCAGCCAGTTACCGTCTCGTAGACGCTGACTGAGCAACCATCGAAAAACTTAATATAAGCAGAGTAGGTTGGAGCAGACGCTCCAACCTACTACAGTATATTTATATAGAGTCTAGGATAACATAAGGATGGTGGTGTGCAGCCGATAACTATTACCCTTAATGGACAAGAAGTAAGTGGTTATCCAGGAACGACCATCCTGGAACTGGCACGTGAATCAGGCATCAATATCCCCACACTTTGTCATGATCCCCATCTTGCCTCAAGCGGTGCCTGTCGTGTCTGCATAGTAGAAGACGAAGGATCAGGGCGGCTTATGGCTTCCTGCGTTACCCCCATTGCATCTGGCATGGCAATCAACACCCATTCCCCTAGAGTCACCGAGCACCGCAAAAACATAGTTAAGCTAGTGCTTGCCAGTCATCCCGATTCCTGCATGGTATGTGACAAAGGCAACCGCTGCCAATTGCGCCAGCTTGCCTCAGACCTGGACATCGGACTGTTAGATTTTCAGAAGATCCCCCAGATGACTGTCATTGAAGAAGTCAATCCGTTCATAGAACGGGACATCAGTAAATGCATACTATGTGCTAAATGTATTCGGTCTTGCCAGGAGTTAGTCGTAGAAGGCGCTATTGATTATTTTCAGCGGGGATTTTCTGCTAAACCGGCAACACTAAGCGACTTGCCACTGGAGGCCTCCGAGTGCACCTTCTGCGGAACCTGTGTCGCGATGTGTCCTACAGGCGCTCTGACGGAGAAGGAGAAGACCTATAGAGGGACAACCAATACTACCGTCGAAACGACCTGTCCTTTCTGTGGCTGTGGCTGCAGTATTAGCCTGGAAGTAAAGGATGAACAAGTGGTGCGGGCCACACCAGGTGCAGATGACGCGGTAAACAATGGCGCACTTTGCGTGAGGGGAAGCTATGGTTACGATTTCATCCACAGCCCAGACAGGCTGACCAGACCTTTAATTAAGGTGAATGACGATTTTGAGGAAGTATCCTGGGAGCAAGCCTTGGAACTGGTGGCCACCGAATTTAAACGTATAAAGAGTGAACATGGCCCGAATAGCCTGGCGGTTCTCGGTTCTTCTAAGTGTACAAATGAAGAGAACTACCTCCTGCAGAGATTCGCCAGATGCGTACTGGAGACCAATAATATTGATAATGGCAGTCGCTTATATAACTCTGCCACCCGAATAGGCCTTGGTCCCTCCACCGGATTCCTTGGCTCTACAAATCATCTCGGCGCCCTGGAGAAATCTGATGTGATTATGGTCATTGGAGCCGATCCCACTTCCTCAGCCCCTGCAGTTGGCTATGCCATAAAACGTGCCGTCAAAATCAAAGGGGCTAAGCTGATACTGATAGACCCTCGACAGACCAAGCTCTCTGCATTCGCCCATCTGCGGCTGTGCCCAAAGATCGGCACTGACGTAGCTCTGCTAAATAGCTTGGCAAAGGTAATTATTGATGAAAGCTTAATCGATGAGGAATTTGTCACTAGAAAAACAGATGGCTTTGAGGATTTGACCAAGGTACTAGAAGCATACTCCCCCGAGCATGTAGAGGCTATCACCGGTATACCAAGCGAGGAAATTCGTGCCACTGCTCGACTGTACGCTGCCTCAAGTCACGCAGCAATTGTCTATGGCACCGGGATTACCCAGCACATGAATGGAACCGACGGCGTACAGGCTGTAGCTAATCTGGCGCTACTAACTGGAAACATCGGCGGTAGGGGAGGCGGCATCTACCCCTTACAAAGAGAGAATAATGGCCTAGGCGCTTGCGATATGGGGGCACTGCCCGACTTCCTCCCTGGCTATCAGAGCATTGCGGATGACGAAACAAGGACCAAGTTTCAGCAAAACTGGGAGACTAGCCTGCCAGTCAACCACGGGCTAACCGCTGTCGAGATTGTGGAACTAGCCAAAGAGGGAGGAATTAGAGGCTTATATGTTGTAGGGGAAAACCCAGTTTTGAGCTTCCCACAGTCGCGTATTGTTACAGAGGCGCTGGCTTCTCTTGATTTCCTTGTGGTGCAGGATTTGTTCCTTAGCGAAACAGCCAAGCTGGCAAATGTGGTCCTGCCTGCGGCAAGCTTTGCCGAAAAAGAGGGGACTTTCACTAACTTTGAGGGAAGAGTGAGCAGGGTACGGAAGGCAATTGACCCTCTAGGTGAAAGCTTAC
>Ga0307430_1002812_pt1 | contig 11240 bp, 10 predicted proteins | sample SalMarWE160130MG_FD_202159 | JGI IMG/M metagenome (GOLD analysis project Ga0307430, IMG submission 202159) | Salt marsh sediment microbial communities from the Plum Island Ecosystem LTER, Massachusetts, United States - WE1603-130 | ecosystem: Environmental > Aquatic > Marine > Intertidal zone >... | reverse complement strand
GGGGAAGTCGCAGAAATATGATGTTCCCAAGCCGAGGACGCAGGCAACAAATCCTGCACTCCAGCCGATTAAAACAGCCCGACCCCATTTTTTCGTGAACATTGCGGCGATAGCTGCTGGAATCATAAGAAAGGAATACGCCAATAGCACTCCAGCAATTGGAACAATCAAGACCGTAATGATGCCTTGAGTGGTGAAGAACAGAAAGTCCCAGAGTTTTTCGCTTTTTAATGTCTGTGGATTCTCTGCCAAAGTGATAAATTTATGTCGGAATTTGTAGTGAAACAACAGCAGAAGAATATAAATAACGACTGTCACACTAACTAATGGCCAGCTTACCCATAATAGACACCCCGCAAGGGTTGTTGTTACGTAAGGTTCTGCACTATGGACTATATCTGTCAATAGTAGTGAAGCAACAAGCGCCATTGCGTAGAGGATGCCAATGACTGCTTCGCGCGGTATGGCCCGCGTTTTCGGTTTGATTAGTGCAAGTAAGAGCGAGCCCAAAAGCACCGCCGCCATAGCCAGCACGTATGAACCAACCGAGGCATATTTACAAAGAGCTGCTATCTTGGCTAATACAGGGGAGTCGGAAAAGGCGTAACTGGCGTAAATGCCTACCCCCACCAGGGCGCCGAAGGCTGCCAACTGGTCCAGAACCAGGTCAGAAAATATCAGGGTACGCCTTATTATGTGAAGCCCAAGATAGGTATGCAGAATAAGCACTACCGCGATTAAACTAATCTGTAGTGAAAACAGTTTTATCGCTTCTGACATTATTGTTTTCCTTCATAAAGGCTTTGCAAAATGGAGGTTATACATACTTTGAAAAGAAAAAATTGGTCTTTTTATTTTTTCTTTTCAAACAGTAAATTCTTGTGAAGCAAGCAGTTATTTGATTATAAAAAAAACCAAAAACCTGATTTTCTTAAATAATATATGCCTAACCTCAATTTTGCATAACTCTATTTTGCTTCGTAAGTTAGGAAGAGTATTAGCTAATTTTTACTCGCTCACAAGGCCGGTATTCTTAGCTGCTTTTAACAGACCGTTAATCCAGTAATCGACAAGCTGGAAGTAAGTTTCGGTTCCAGGGACTCCACCAACAAACAAAGGAACGATGACTGCTTCAGCGCCGGTTCTATTGGCGACGGTTCTGACCTTATGCTCGTCAAAGTAGTTTGCGGCAAGGATAATACGAATATTTTTATCATGCATCGTCTTGACCAAATTGGTAACGTGCTTTGCGGAAGGTGGAATTCCCGGTTTTGATTCAATGCTGGCGGCTTCTTCCAAACCGAAGAGTTTTAGAAAGTAGCTCCAGTTCTTGTGATAGACGACAACAGGTGCTCCACGCAAAGGAAGCATCTTTCCCATCCAGCCGCCCAGTTTATCAATCAAAGGTTTTCCTTGTAATTCATTTTGCTGCAGAAACTCAATCAACCTGTCCTTCTCGGCCATCCTGCAAAGGGTATCTCCTCCGAGCAGTGTGACCAATTCTTCGCCAAACAAACTTTTATCCAGCTCATCCTGCAGTTTCTTCAAGTTTTCTTGATAAGAAGCTTTACCCTGCGGGTCGTTCTTAATTAAGCCGGTTGCGATATTCCACGCCACCTGCTTGGTGTTAATCGGACTGGTGGTGATGTGTGGGTTACCAAATACGTGGACATCACCCTCGATTTGCGAAATAACTTTAGGTTTCTCAACCAGCTCTATTCCTTGTGATACTGCGACATATCCAATTTCCCCGCTGCGAACATGTTTGTTGCCGGCTCTGTTTACCACTGTAGGCAGCCAAAGCTCAAGGTCAAGTCCGGTTGCTATTAGTACGTTAGCGCCCATGACCATATTTACAAAGGATGGTTTAGGTCTTATATGATGAGGGTCTTGAACGCTATGAACAATGGAATTGACGGCAATCCGTTCGCCGCCGATAGCTTTGGCTAATACGGCGTAGTCGGACAAAGTCGTAACTACTTGCAGGCGTCCCCTTTGTTGCGTGCGCAGACGTGTTCGCTCTCGGGCGGTACCGGCATTGTGCAAACATAATACTGCCAATAAAACAGTAGATATGGTTAAGATGAGAGAATTTCTTCTTGCCATTGTAATTGCCTCCTTTTTCTGTTTCAATAATAACTTCTGCAAAATCGAGGTTAGGCATACTTTGGAAAGAAAAAATTGTCTTTTAATTTTTTCTTTCCAAACAGCACGTTGTTGTATAATATACCGTTAGTTGATTATTTAAGAAAATCGAAAACCTGATTTTCTTAAATAATATATGCCTAACCTCAATTTTGCATAACTCTTTCGTTTTAATAACGTTCATGCTTATGTGGCCCGGCGCTAAATATCGCCTGTAACCAAAGAACATGTTCGGTATCCTCGGTTCCCCGGCCGAATGCATAATCATACTCGCAGCGAAGCTTGACCCATTCACTCTGCCACCAGGTTATATACGGACATACTTGCCAACGTTCAGCGTTCTTAGCAGTGTAGGCGAGTGGAACAACAGAAGCCCCTGCCGTGTTAGCGTAATCTTTGCTATCCGGCTGATAGTAATCAGCTCTAATTCCGATGTCTAAGTTGCGGGCTATTTTTGACTGGAGATAACTGTAAGCACCCCAGGCATTTAAATTATCTTTTCCAGAATTATCCGGCGCCAGGATGTCTTGATTGAGAAAATAAACTTCACTACGCCATTCCACATTGCGGTAGAGCGCCTGGTCTGCCGGTTCCCAGAGAAGAGAAAGGTCTGCTCCGAATACTTGAGTTCCTAAGGTGTCGTGCTCGTTTTCAAGTGTGCCACTTTTGAGAACACTCCATTCATCGTTCCAGCCGAACAGCCCGGTCAAACCGAATTCCAGATACGTATCTCTGGAAAGATCCCGGTAATTCTTATAGTGGAGAAGCAGGGAAGGATTGCCTAATGTATCCCCGCCGAATAAACGTTCATTTTCGGTATTAGTAACCTGAAAAGTCAATCCTTGATAAGCCTGGCCCCACGTAGGCAATGTCCATTCGATAGATGCGCCTGTCTGGCTAAGGCCTTCGTCGCCGAAGATTCTTCGTAAAGCTAAAGGATACTGAACCTGGTCCAGGGCATCTTCGTGCCATCGGTTGACTACGCCGAACTGCTGACGGAACCGACCCAAGTCCAGAGTGGCGTTTTCGAGCACTGTGAAATGTGTAAGGTAAATCTCTTCCAAATGAACCTCGCCATCGTCATGTATGTGCGTTACTGCCTTTAATCTCGAATAGGGGTCGAGATAGGATTGGAAATTCAATTCGAGGCCTCGTATTTCAGCGTCTGTCCGTTTTCGGGTTTCATCCTGGTGCCGGTAGTGACCGATAAAATCCCCGGAGACACTGATTTCCGGATTAAGCTGTTGTAAACTAAGGCCGCCGAATTTATAGACAGTTTCTTCGGGTGCTTTCTGTTCTTTCTTTTCGCCTGCCATGCTTTCGGCCAGCTCGCGCAGACGTGCCAGTTCATCCTCAGCTTTGGCCTCTTCAAGAGCAGGAACAGCTTGACTGAGTTTGCCGATTTCTTCTTTCAACGCGTTGATTTCTGTTTCGTGCTTTAGTTTCATTTCATTCATCTGCCGCTTCATCTCGAGAATCTGCTTTTTGAGTTCTGCAAGTTCAGGATTTTCAGTCTCGTTATTCCCGGCAAGAGCCGCACCGGAGGAACCTATGGCAGCGAGAAGGAAAAGCAGGCAGAATATCTTTTTTACCTGCATTATTATATCTCCTTATTGATTTTACGAATTAGCCGGAATATTTCAGGGATTCTTGATTTCGAGTTGTGTTTAGTCCAGAAGCCTACGATGAATCCGGCGTTTCTAAAACTTAGGATTGCAGCCGAAGCAGAGTATTGATGCTCTGGCTCCTACCTTATGAAATGGTAATTGATGGCGGTGCTCGTAACATAACTGAACAGGCCCACTCATCATGATTTACAACCGTCAACTGCGGTAAGAATTGTGAAATAAGAGGACTTTCAGTACTGACTAATGTCAAACTATGATTGGATTCTGTAGAATTATAACCAGCCAAAAACATGCAAGCCGGGCATGGTTTGTTAGAGGACATACCATTCGTTGTGCCGTGATGCAGAACACCAAACACACAGCCTTCACTGTGGAATAGTTCAATTGAAGTGCTTACAATCAGATATACAGCAAAAATCGCAAGCGATGCTGTTTTATGCAACTTGAACCATTTTTTTAAGCAGCCAGACATACTTTCTTATTAGCTCCAACTACCATCGAAATTACATACCACGTCCGTGAAACAGCAATGCTACACACCTCAACATTGTGCGACAAATATCCAGTCCAGTTCCGGCAGCTACCAATCGCACTCACACCGCCCATCTTGCGGATTATTACACTTGAGCCATTCATCGGCAAACACAGCCAGATCAAGGAGGTCAACGTAGCAATCTCGATTCAGGTCAGAGTCAATACCGAAGCCGCTCTGCCACATTCCGTGACAAGACAAAGGTCTGTATCCGAGGCCTGTATAGGCCGAGAAGTCACAATCTGGGTTGTTTGGATCATTGCACTTGGTGAAATCTGATGTGAACCTCACGTAGTCTAAGAAGTCGATGCGGCAATCCCTATGGAGGTCGGACCGCAGATTCCACCCGTAGTAAGTTACGTCTTCACAAGTATTTGGTTCAACCACAACTGCTGAAGCAAAGGAATCAAAGAACATCCCGGTATCCGGAGCGGCCGTTTCGCGGTGCACTTTGATGTAGTGGACTTCCTCGTCGAAAAGGCCATCAAAGTCAAAGTAGGCATCATATAGTATTCCAGGTGTGCCCGGCACACCGCCATCGCGACCGGCTATTTCGCCTATTTTGGTAAAGTCGTTGCCATCAGCACTTACCCATACCGATGCTCTGGCTTTGTAACCACAGTAAAGGCGAATGACCAAATCGTCTGCATTTTCATAATCTTGCAGGCCGATATCAAACCATACAATTATCTCCTGGTCCTCGTTCAAAGGCCCCCCGCCCTTCCATCCCGCCACATAGTCGTAATCAATCGTCTCCCGGCCATACTCATCTGTACTCCATGCACTCATGTCGCCGTTTTGGTCGCAGTCACTGGGTCCCAGGACCCACCATGTTGTATTGGGATCCATAAAGACACCACCGGTACACCCCGGTTTGCCGAACCTTTGAATTCTTGGAGTGTAGCTCACAACTCTGTCTGCCCAGTTCTGTCCCTTTATGTAAGCAGCACCAGTCAGATCGACGGCTGCTGGTTCAGGTACACTGCCGACCGCATCAAAGAACATGCCGGAGCCCTGGCCTGATACAACCCGGTCAAACCTGACGTAATGCAGGTTATCGAGTATCCCGAAGTCCAGTGTCACATACCGGTCCAACCCGGTCGCACCAGGATCGTGGAAGAATCCTGGCTTACCTGGGATATGTCCCTTCGCCCCGGCAATGATGCCAATTAGTTCAAAGCTGCTCCCATCTACACTGCCGTACACATCCGCCTTACAGGTGGCTCCTCCGTACACTTTCACCGCAAGGTCGTCCCCATCAATATTCAGCAACGCAGTTTCGAAGTAGAGCGTAAAAGACGTATCTCCTGTTCCTTTCCAGCCCGCGACATAATCATTGTCGCCGGCATCCAAGGCATATCCATTGCCGTCAACATCTGAATCCGGCGGACCGAGAACGTAAGCAAGCGCATCAGCACCGGTCCTCTCCCCGTTATAATTCTCAATGTTGCCGCTCCAGGCTGCCAGGCTATCTGCCCAGTTCTGACCGGCAACCAAACCGGCGTTGGATAGTCCTGCACTAAGCATGCAAAGCACCAGCGATACTAACCCAATCCTGTTATATGTATTCTTCGATTTCATCTTTTCGACCTCCTTCAAGATCTTTTCGTCCTGAACACCCTCAGATTCTCATTTTGATTGCAGGTGAGTCACTTCTTCTCGCTCCAAAAATAAGTATAACGATTGTCTCGACCCATCGGTACGTCCTTCTCTATCATGGTCCCTATATGGCCATCCAGAAATAACAAATTTGTGTTGCCTCTGTGTCGATATTCGAAGTTACCTGCCGGGCAGGCTTCGTACAAAACGACGGCCCGTGCCGAGTAATAGCCATTGCCATCACACAATGCAAGCGTATCGAATGGTTTGCGGAACTCACTCACACGTCTGCGATTTCCCAGGATGCCGCCCCTGTTGGACAAGCGCCATGTTCCATTCATCATGTAGCTTAACGCGTACGGGCGCTGCTCTGGAGGAAACACTGGCGACTCGTCCCGTGTTATTGTTGGGTCTCTGTGTGATGGGCATGTGAGAACAGTTCGATCTGCAGGCGGTCCGAGAATATTACCATCGGCATCTCGTTGGGGCTCCACATCCATCCTCGATAGGAAGCCCGTGTTTAGGTACCAGTTGTCCTGGGAAATTTCGTCGGTTTTGTCTCGCGGTTCAGCAGGGGGAAGCCATTGGTCGTTATCGTCCGTATAGCTCACAAGCGCCAAACCCAGATTGCGAAGATTTGCCGCACATGCCACACGCCGCCCCTGCGCCCGGGCCAAATTGAGGCTCGGGAGCAGAATGGCTATGAGCAGCGCGATAATGCTTATCACCACTAAGAGTTCTATAAGCGTAAACGCCTTTTTACCATCAAACATATTTGTTCCCAACAACCAATTGCATTAGCTATTCAAGCACTGAGCCACAGAGCCGATTTTCCGTCTTACGGCCCCTCACAGTTGCATATTTATATCTCCTTATTAATGTTACGAATTAGCCAGAATATTTCAGGGATTCTTGATTGCGAACTATGTTTTGTCCAGAAGCCTATTATGAATCCGGCGTTTCTAAAATTTAAGATCGCAGCCGAAGCAGAGTATTGATGCCCTGACTCCTACCTTAAGAAATGGTAATTGATGGCGGTGCTCGTAACATAACTGAACAGGCCCACTCATCATGATTTACAACCGTCAACTGCGGTAAGAATTGTGAAATAAGAGGACTTTCAGTACTGACTAATGTCAAACTATGATTGGATTCTGTAGAATTATAACCAGCCAAAAACTTGCAAGCAGGGCACGGTTCGTTACAGGATATAGCATCTGTGGTGCCCGGATGCACAACACCAAACATACAATGTTCACTGTGGAATAGATCGATTGAAGCGAACACAACCAGATATACAGCAAGCATCACAGCCGATGCTGTTCTATGCAACCTGAACTGTTTTTTTGAGGAGCGGGACATATTCTCTGATTAGCTCCAACGGTGTCACAACTACAGAACTCATCCGTGGGACCTAAATCCTACACATCATCCTAAACATCTCAACACGGTTTGTCAACATATATCTTACCTGAAATAAATTGTTCCTCAGATGCTTTTAACAATTATAGATTATTTTTCTTGATTTGGCAGCACAAATACGCTTTTTATGCGCAAGCTTTAACAATGAATATTAGTTCTTTTGAGGAGTGAGTTATGACAGCGGAGCTGAGTGCTCTTGTTATCACCATTGCTTCCATCGGTTTTTTGCACACTGTACTGGGCCCAGACCATTATCTGCTCTTTATTATGATGTCATGGGCAGTTCTTCTTGCCGGTACGGGAGTGAATTTTCTACCTTTGGCCAAGGTGCAACGTTTTGCTCACGTTATCGCGGGAGCAACTATACTTTTGTGCGGCTTGGCCATTCAGTTCCTGGGACTGTGAGCACCAATTCACTAGGCTATTTAGTGTTATCAAACCAGAGAAGGCATGCCCGGAAAGTGGGCAAGAGGTCTGCCTGCAGAGAAGGTTTAACATCAATTGCATTTAATTACCGCGCTCCTTGCTTTTAGCACAAAAGGGTGGCAGCCTCAAGCGCAGCTTGGGGATGGCTCGCTGCTCTTTATATAAAGCGCAGCTTTTAATTACAATTGGTTTAAAATTGCTTGCAGTGTATCTGAACAGCTCTTAAAATTACGTTTTCCAAACCAGTAAAATAGGGATACAAAATGTTAGCCAGATTGCATAGCGTTACACTTGAAGGGATTGAAGGGATAATCTGCGAAGTCGAGGTTGACGTTGCACGGGGCGGCTTTGAGAAGTCTGTTATCGTAGGGCTGCCGGATGCTGCGGTGAAGGAAAGTATCGAGAGGGTCAAAAGCGCAATTGTTAACAGCGGCTATAAGCATCCCAAAACACAATCGTTAATAAATTTAGCACCGGCTGATGTGAAAAAGGCAGGACCTGCCTTCGATTTGCCTATTGCCCTTGGTATGCTCATTGGCCAGGGGGTTATGGTCGGTTCTGTGCTTAATGAGGCCATTATCGTCGGCGAATTAGCTCTGGACGGCAGGGTCAGGTCGGTCAACGGCGTATTGAGTATGGCGATGACGGCGGCGTCAAACGGCTTTAGCCGAATGATAGTTCCCTTGGAAAACGCCAGAGAAGCTGCGGTGGTTGCCGAGATTGATGTTTTTGCCGTCGGCTCGCTCGCCCAGGCAGCAGGTTTTCTTTCGGGGCAGCTTCCGTTGGAGACAACTACTGTTGATGTTGAGGAACTTTTTAACGTATCATCAAATTACGAAGTTGATTTTGCCGATGTTAAGGGGCAAGAAAACGTCAAGCGGGCACTGACGGTTGCGGCCGCCGGTGGTCATAACATAATGATGATAGGTCCGCCGGGGGCAGGAAAGACGATGTTGGCGCAAAGATTGGCGACGATTCTGCCGCCTTTGAGTCTGGAAGAATCGCTCGAGACGACCTGTGTGTATTCCTCGGTAGGGTTGTTGGGTAAAAACAAGGCGTTGTTGGCTACTCGCCCGGTTCGAATGCCTCATCACTCAGCAAGCGGGCCGGCTTTGATAGGCGGCGGCACGACACCTCGGCCCGGGGAATTGTCTCTGGCTCATTTCGGGATATTGTTTTTAGATGAATTTGTCGAATTTCCACGGCACGTTCTTGAGATGATTCGTCAGCCGTTGGAGGACGGTTTTGTTATTGTCTCCCGTGCGAAAAAGACCATCAGATTTCCTGCACAATTTATGCTTGTAGCGGCGATGAATCCCTGTCCGTGCGGTTATTTCGGCAGTGATGCGAGAAGATGTAAGTGCACGCCGGGGCAGATAGGGCGGTACCTGTCAAAAGTATCCGGGCCGTTGGTTGACAGGATTGACATTCATATTGAGGTGCCTGCGATAAGTTTCAGCAAGCTGCGCTCGAAATCAAGTCGGCTTGACTCGGCTGCAATGAGGCAGGATGTTATCAGAGCCGGGGACGTTCAGGCAAAGCGGTTCGGTGACAGTGTGATTATGACAAACGCAAGGATGAGTCATAAACAGGTGGAGAAGTTCTGTAAGCTCGATTCCGCAAGCGAGCTTATCCTGAAACAGGCGATGATAGAATTCGGGCTCAGCGCCCGTGCTCACGATAAGATTTGCAAGGTCGCACGCACGATAGCGGATTTAGCTGGCGTTGAGCAGATTCAGCCCGAGCACATCGCAGAGGCTGTCAGTTACCGAAGATTAGATAGAAAATTATAACCTCGTTTAGTAAAGACAAAGAATAAAATTCTCCCCTTTTTTTACGGTTTCTATTGTTCATTTGCGTGAAGATACAGAAACACTAATTTTTATAGGCCGATGTTGTAAAGCGAATAAAGTTTCTTTTGTTTTTCTTTCTTAACCTGGCCGAAACTTCTGCCGATAAAATATCTGAAAGTTGCGCGGCAGCTCATTTCGTAATGAGTTGCAAATGGAAAGCCTAAACGCTTTGTCGATTTGAAAAAAGGAGATTAAGATGGGGATACAAGATTGGTCTGAAGATATTATTCTCGTTGACTTGCCCCAGGAGCCGGAGATGGGAGATGAGCTCAAAACGCTTACGGAGATGGTGCGTGACAGAGGTGACTGTGACGTTGCAATAGACTTTTCCGGAGTGGATATTGTAACTTCCTCCAGCTTGTCGAAGATGCTGAAGTTACGCAAGATGTTAACCGATTGCGGTCATCAGCTTGTTTTCTGCAGCGTTGCGGCGGCAACCAGGGGAATCTTTACGGTAACCGGCCTTGACGGGATTTTTGAGTTTGCTGACGATAAGTTTGTGGCTCTGGCAGGTTTGCAGATGGTCAGTTAGCAAATAAGCCATTGGTAATTGGTAATCCTTTTACTATTTACTATTTACTATTTACCTTTTACTATTTATCATTTACCAGATGAAGTTTTCCTTGTAGAGCCGGCTACGAAGGCCGCTGATTAGAGCGGTGTTCGTAATCTGCTCGCAGGGTACTTATAGAAGCAGGAAGCAATTAGTATGGATAAAGAAACTCTGCAGCAAATTGAGCAGACGATAGGTTACGAGTTTTCCGACAAAAATCTTTTGGCCAAAGCATTTACTCATTCCTCTGCAGTCGATAATCGTCTTTTAAGTAACGAAAGGCTGGAATTTCTTGGTGATGCTGTTTTAGCAGTGGTTATCTGCCAAACGCTGTTCGAGAAGTTTTCAGGTTATCTTGAAGGCGACTTAACGAAGATTAAGAGTATGCTTGTTTCTCGCGGGACCTGCGCCAAGGTTTCAAGGCGGCTTGGGCTGCAAAAATTCCTGAAAGTAGGCAAGGGGATGGTTTCCAGCCGGGCATTGTCGGGTTCCCTTGCCGCCGGTGTGCTGGAAACCACTATCGGTGCGATTTATATTGATGGTGGATTTGACACCGCCCACAGTTTCATCTTAAGAATTTTCAATTCGTTAATTGAGCGAGCCGATGCCGAACAAGCTCAGGGCAACTACAAGTCGCTGCTGCAACAGCACGCCCAGGAGCAGTCTAACGTTACGCCCGTCTATATGCTGCTTGATGAAAAAGGGCCCGACCACAATAAGGCTTTTGAGCTGGAGGTGGTTATCGATGACCGTCATTTCCCAAGCGCCTGGGGTACAAACAAAAAAGAAGCGGAGCAAAAAGCCGCCTTCAACGCTCTTGTCGAATTAGGTGTGCTTGAGAAGGCCTCTGAAGAGGACAGCGAATAAAACGTTGATGAGTATATGCGTTGACGGGTATATGAGTTAATGTGCTAATTGATTCACTCATTCACTCATCTTCCCATCCACTCATCTTCCCATCCACTCATCCACTCATCCACTCATCCACTCATTTACTCTGTAATCAGCCACGCGAAGGCACAAAGGACCAATGCGGTGATGGACATAAAAACAACAATTGAACCGAATAGAATCACAACTTC
>Ga0307430_1002811_pt1 | contig 11241 bp, 10 predicted proteins | sample SalMarWE160130MG_FD_202159 | JGI IMG/M metagenome (GOLD analysis project Ga0307430, IMG submission 202159) | Salt marsh sediment microbial communities from the Plum Island Ecosystem LTER, Massachusetts, United States - WE1603-130 | ecosystem: Environmental > Aquatic > Marine > Intertidal zone >... | reverse complement strand
GCGATCCAGCAGGTCTTCGACCAGGAAATCTCGCTCAATAACTGTCATTATAGTTCCTCGGTGTTCGTCACCCCTGTACCCGTATATGCCGCCTGCCAGGCGGTTTTTTCCTCCACCACCAGCGCGCATCGACCCGTCACATTCGGGTCGTGCTCGCGGGTCATCACCCGCACCGCCTCGTCGTATCCGTGCCAGTCGTAATTCGGTAGTTGGCACCTCAGCTCGTCGCCGATGTCGTATTGGCTGAATAGAGCCGGTGCCTTGTTCGCTGCCTCCAGTGAGAGCCGGATCGCCCCCCGGCTCATCCGCTGCGCCTCCTCGCTGGCGTGCCGGTCCAGCGTCGTTTGCTCTGTCACACTCGAATAGATCGTGCTGTCCTGCCGCAATCCGTATCTCCTGCGACTCTCCGCCACCTCGAAAACCGCTGTCTGCCGTTCCTCTCCCCACGTTGATCCCGCTCCGATTGCCGCGAACTCATTGACGATCGGCCCCTGCTCTACCAACGTCGGCTTGCCCACCACGTTGAATTTTTCGGCCAAGGCCAGTTTGCCCGACTTATCCTCTCCCAACCGTTCAACGATCTCTGCCAGGAACGTGATCTTCCCATTTGCCAGTTGCGGTGTGAATTTCACGTCGCAGCCTTCCATCTTGATCAGGCTCTCTGTGATCACCCACCATAGGTTTTTGAAGTGATACCTCGGTGAATGTGCCCGCCCCCCCGTCCATATCTGCCCGAACGCCAGCCCAGTGGATTCCTCCGTCTCCATCTCCCACAAGAGATTGTGGAAAATGGCCCCAACAGGCGTGCTCCAGAAAGCCCGCGTCTTGCCCATCCGCCGGTACTGGAGCAGGTTCTCGATGGATCGGCACTGCACCGTCAAATCCGTCTCCGTCCACTCCAGCGGTGGCTCTATCGTCCCGCCCCACGCCGGCAGACCGATGTCCTCGCTGAACCGGATCAGTACCCGGTTCCCATAGCATAGATTCTGCTCTGTTGCCTTCGGGTCGGCCTTGGCAAACGTCAGGTCCGTTTTGCCAATCTTGTTCAGCCGCCAGGCGATCGGCCCGATTTTCGGTCTGACGTCTCCCAGGACTTTCCCGAATCGATCTGCCAGCAGCACCTCAATCGCCATAATAATAACCCTTTCCTCCCCTCCCCTATCCTGAGCGTAGTTGAAGGATGGGAGGGGTTGGGGGAAGCCCTATTGATATGTCCTTTTTCTGAACTTGGTCACGACGGTCACCGCCGCCGTTCCCGTGTCGTCGAGCCGCAGCGTGTTTGGCCCCGGCGCCAACGTCAGGTATCGCGTCCGCACGCTGTCTGGCTCCACCGCCTGCCGCTGGAACGATCCGTCCTGATCGTATGTGACCGTCCCCTCGCCCGCGTTGATAGTCAACGTCTCGCCCAGGTCCATATCGAACTCGATGTCGATACTCTCCCCCGTCGTCGTGTTCGTCAGCGTCGCCGAGAGCGGGTAATTCCCCTCCTCGCCACAGGCCATCACCACGGGGGTCTCGGCAGTGTTGAGATACACCGTCACCGTACCCACTTCGACGTCCTGCGGATAGGAAAACATATACAAACTTACACCCCTTGCTGCATCCCAATCCGAACCCGCTTTTGCCTCCGACCACGCCTCCCATGTGTTGTCTTCCGACGGGAGCGCCAACTGTACCTGGTTCGTCCACCCAAACTCGCCCCTGCCCAAATATCGTAACCTGACCCAAAAATCTTCCTTCGTTTCCGCACGCTTGTACCCATCGGCCCACGCCGCATTCACGATCCCACACGGGTCGACCAGGCACCACCCATAGCCATATCCACTCCGCAGCGCGCTCGACCACGCCCCCATCACACTGTAGGGGCTTCCTAGCGTGCGCTGGGTTGCCGTATAGCACCCACCTCGCTCCGCCAGTGTGATACGCCCCCATCTGAGCCACTGCCCTGTCCGCTTTTCGTTCGAGTCCCCGAACTCGGTATACTTCCACTCCTCGTTGTCACTGTCCGCCGCCGCCAGGCTGAACGCTGGCTTGTAGTCATCATCCACGTCCGGCGCACTCACCGATACATTCCCATATGGGATTTTGATCTCCCGCTGAATCCAGTACACCGTTGCCCCGGCCGTGTGCGCCGCCTCGCTCGTGTTGAACATCGCCCGTGTGATTCCCGTGAAATCCTCCTCCGCCAGGTCTCGCGCCGTTGCGTAGAACAGCTCGTCGTCGATCTGCAGCATCACGCCATCCTGGAAATCGTATATCTCCTCTCCCACCTCGATGCTCGATATGGCCCCGCTGTCCGGGATGTTGGTTTGTAGCGTCGCCGATCTCTGTGGCGCGAAATCCACGTTGATCCACACGTACGTGTTGGCCGTGTTCATATCCACCAGCCACCGGTCGACTTCCTGCCCATCCACCATCACCCGCAGGTCGTCCCCGTCGGCCTGCATCTTGCTTGCGCCGACTAGCGTCGCAGTGTCGATAGGCCCCAACCTCAATGGCCTGGAGAACGCCGGGTTGTCGCTCCGCCATTTCACCGCCCAGAACTCGCGGTAGGCGTAGCCACCTGATTTCACAGTGGTCGGCGTCACCTCGAACGATGGCCATGCGTCGTCCGTGCCGCCGTTGCTCACCTCGTGCGTCTGCCCGCTGGCCGTGATGTTCCACTCGTCGGAGGTCTCCGTCTCCGCCCGCCATCGCACGTCCCCGTCCACCTTCAACGGCACCGTGTACATCATCGGCATCTCGTCTCGCACCGCCATATCCCCGTCCAGCTCCACGTGGATATACCGCTCATTCTCCCCGTCGTCGTCCGTGATGGCCAGCTTCTTCGACGTTTCGTCCTCCGGGTCGAACCACTGGAACAGTTGCGTCCGCAGCGCCTTCACGTCGCTGCCCTCGATCGCGATCCCCAGCCCCAGCGCGCGTCCCCCCCTCCTCCTCCCACCTGAAAGCGGCCACGCCCCCGTCCGCTCCACGCTCTGCACGTCCCCACCCGGCAGCGTGATCCCCCCGCCCCCCAGGATCACCGCAGTATAATCCGTCCCGAACTCATTCCCATCGAACGACTTGACAATCATCCCTCACCTCTCGTAGGGGCGCAACGTGTTGCGCCCAACGCACCGCTCACGGCGCGCCACGTGCTGTAAACAGCACGCTTAATCCGCCAGCGCCTTCAACTGCCTCAACAACCCGCTCGCATCTTGCACTCCCTCCAACGTCAGCCCGCCGAATATCTCGATCCTGGTCGCATAATTCCTATTATCCGTGCTGCCTCCGGCCATCGCTGGGACCAATGTGTTGGGTATATCCAGCGCTAACCCCGCCATCAGCCTGGGCAATTCTGTCCGCGAAAGCCCCCGCATCGCGTCCCCGATCCCACGTAGGCCAAGCTCGAACGGCGTCGGGCTACCTGGCGTCAACCAATCCGGTATCGTGATGCTACTAAGCTTGTCTATCATATCGCCGATCCATCCAATGACATCCTGCACAGCACCGGAGATTCCACCAAATGCCCCCTTCAATGTCTCCAGCGTGTCGCTGATAACTATCCCAACTGCCGATTGCAAATCACAGAATATATCGATGATCGTCTCAATGTCAGTACCAAAGATGCCCAAAATCGTATTCAACGCCGTCGTGATCGCCATCTCCATCGCCGTCATCATATCAGTGACGATCGAATGACCCACCAGTCGGTCATAGAGATTCTGGAAAAACCCAATTACCCCCTCGATAAAACCCGAGACAAAGGCGATGACCAGACCAAATGTGCTCTCAAACAAAACCACCAGGCCCAGTGCCAGACCGGAGATGATTCCCAATACTCCTTCGGCAAATGCACCGAATCCGATTTTGATCAGCTCTAAGTTCCCGGAGACGATACCATTCACGATTGCCATAATCCCACCCACGACCCTGGCGACACCTTCCCAGAATATCTTGAACACAGCCGCTTGCAGTTCCAACACACCCGCAAAATGCTCCACTGCTGAAGCAATGGCAGTCACGAATCCAACTACTATGCTGATTGCTGCCAGAATGATTGCCCCTATAGCTTCCGCGACGATTGTAATGGCAGTCAAGATAGCGTTCCATACATCGCTCCACGAAATACCCAGCACAGCCAATGCCGATTCGATACTGACAAAAGCCGATTGCAGCGACGGCCACACCTGATTTGTGAACACGTCTGCCACTGCCAGAGCTACATCCTGCATCACTGTCCATACGGTGAGGATCACAGCCCATACCACATTCAATGTATCGCGCATTCCCAGCCAGTTCGTGTCCCACCCAGTCTTGAGTATAGCCACCGCCCCGATAATGCCTGCGATAGCTAACCCTATCAATACCGCCGTAGAACCAAACGCCGTAGAGAGCAACAATACTCCGGCAGCCAACACTGCCACTGCCGCCGCCAGCACCAGCACCACCCCCGTTGCCCACCCCAGGTTCGAGATCAGCTCCGGCGGAATCATCACCTTCAGATCCTCGACCACCGGCGCGATGTAGGTATCGTAAAAGGTTTTCACCGTCGTGCAGAATTTCTCCCACTCTGTCCGCAGTGTCTCCAGTGACGGAAGAATATCGTCCTCCCACGCCTCCGTCACTGGCCTGAATATATTTCCCAATTTCTGCGCAAGCGTTTCAACAGGTTGCCCGAATTCGTCCAGTTTACCTTCCTCGTCACCAAAATCCACATCCTCGAAGATCGACGATAGCTCCGGTATCTTCGGCACCGATATGCCGCCCAATCCTTTCCCCAGGCCGCCCCCACCGCCGCCCCCACCGCCGCCCCCACCGCCGCCCCCTTCTGCCTCCGGCGCCATCTGCCACTCCGCCATCTGCTGCAACTGCTCCAGCAGCTTACCCTGCATCCGCACCTGATCGCGCATCAATTCCATCTGTTCCTTACGCTCGTCCACTGCCTCTGCCGCCGCATCCTTCTCTGCCTGAGCCTGCGCCAGCCGATCTTTGGCCGCGTCCATCTCTGCCTTGGCTGCCCGCACGTCCCGCAGTGGCGCTCGGCTCGCCACCAGCTCCTCATACCGCTTCGTCAGCGCGTCTACTTCGTCCTGCGCCTCTTTCTCCTTCTCTGTCGCCGTCTCAAAGGCCTCCGTCACCTCTTCATAGGCTTTCGTCGCATCCACCAGCCCAAATTGAAGCCATGCCAACTGTGCCAATTCGTCGCCAAACTGCCCGCCCGCCTCCGCCAATCGCTCGAATAATCCCTCGTCGATCGCCCCGAATTCCTCGTAGGCTGCCACGGCTGCCATCAGCTCTTCCGAAAGACTGGCCATCGTCGCGCCTAAATCGTCTCCCGCCATCGCGCCGATGTCGATCAGCGTCCGGAATGCAGCCTCCATCGCCCGCTGGATGCCCTCGAAAATGCCCCAATCCGCCTCCTCGAACCCGTGCAGAAACTCGCCCATCGCCGCCGCGCCCCATTGATCGATGTCCGGCGCCACCCTGGGCGGGCTACCGGGACCGAGCCACGACGAGAGTAGATTCCCCACGAACTGCATCGCCGCCACCAGCGCGTCCACCGCGCCCTGCACGATCCCCGCTGCCAGCTCCGTGCTGATGTTCACCCCCCACCGAAACGAGTTCTCCGCCGCCTGCAGCATACTCGCGCCGTATTCGCTCGTGAACGCCTTCCCCGCGTCGATGGCCGCCCCCGCCACGTTCCCCAGCTCGCTCCCGATGTCACGCAGCACCCCGCTGTCGATCACCTTCCGCGCCGCATCGAATACCTCTGCCAGCCCCGCCGATACCACGTCCAGCGCCGGCGTCAGCAAATCCGCCCCGGCGAACGTGAACAGATCGTGGAAGCTCGATTGAATGCCCGACCAGGTGCGGCTCATCCGCTCCGCCGCCCCGCCGAAATTCGCGTCGGAGTACTGCACGAATGCCTCGCTTACCTCCTCCATCGTTAGCGCTCCGGTTTCCAGCGCCTCTCGCACTTGCTCGATACTCATTCCGAGCTGGTTCTGAAACACGTCCGCCAGGTCCAACCCCACCATCTTGAGTTGCCGCAGGTTCGCCGCCGTCAAATCACCCTGAATCAGCGCCTGGGCCAGGTTGTAGTTGGCCCTGCCCATCATCTCGTTCGTCCAATTCATCCCCGCCCCGGTGTCCAGGATCGCCCGTGTCAGCTCTAGCGCCCCATCCGCCGTTGCCCCGAACGCCATACTCAGCCGGAACGTGTTCGCCACCTGCTCGTACTCGAATGGCGAAATGAGCGATAGTTCGCGCAGCTCGTCCAGCAGCCGCTGGGCAGCCGGGCCTGCGTCGGCCAGCGCCTCGCCCACCGTCTCAGCCCTGCCCGCTGCCACTAGCTCCCGCGCCGCCAGCGTCTCCAGTTGCAACGTCAGATTCTGCACCATCGACGCACTCTCCAACGCCTCCTGCCCCACCCGGATGAGTCCCTGCACCAGCGTGCGGAATCCCTGCGCCACGAGTTGCCCGGCGGCGAAAGAGAAAATCCGTTGCGCCGACGATTGGAACGCATTCAGCGCCGAGGTTCCCTCTTTTACTCCGGCCCGCACCCCGCTCCCGTCGATGATGATCTTCCCGTATGCGCTCCCTAGCTGTACAGCCATTGTCCCTCCCCACACGCGCAGAGACGCCGGTGACCCGGCACTACGTGCCGACTCCCGGCGTCCCCGCATTGATCTATTCGATTGTTCTCCCCTCTCCCCTTGGGAGAGGGGCTGGGGGTGAGGGCTACACCATAAACGCCTCCCGTGCCCCAACCAGCACCCTCTGCACCTCCTCCAGCGGCATCTCCTCCGTCACGTACCCCACGTAAGCCGCCAGCTCCAACGCCGCCTCCATCGCCTCGACCCGTCCTGCGGCCTCCTCGCCCCGCAGCGCGGCCCGGTCCCCCAGCACCTCGCACGCCTCCGCCAGCAGCGCGCAGTCGCTCGCGTCCAGGTACACCTGGATGCCTCCCAGTAACACCTCTTCGATCTTCATCTGTCCGGTTCCTTTCTCTCCGTGAGGAGAATACGTGACAAGAGGCCACGTCGGTAGAGCGACAGCGCCTTCCCGGAACCGGACAGTTCGGAGGGGCAAGCCTGCCGTCCACCGCCGTGGCCTCTTGACCACAACGACTATTTGGGTTGTGAAGCGGAAGGCAAACGAAAAGCCCCTTCCTAGAACTGTCCGGTTCTATCCACATTCTACCACACCTCTCCGCCCCCGTCAACCTGTATGTAGGGGCGTGACGTGTCACGCCCTCTTCGCCCTCTTCGCAATGTACAGGCAGGCCGCATAATCCACCTTATTCCCCCTACGCGACCGCAGGTCGCGCCTCCCCTCTCCCCCTGGGAGAGGGGTCAGGGGTGAGGGCTACCACACCCCACTCTCCGGCACCTTCACCTTCCGCCGCACGAATGCCCGCGCGTCCCGGAATCCCCTGCTGGCTGCCTTGCCCGCTGCCTGCGCGCCCGAACCCAAGATCCAATCCACCGGATGCTTCTTGGCCAGCGCGTTCTCCACCCGCCGACCAACCACCAGACAGCACATATCGAGCTGGTACGCTGCCCAGCTATTCTCCACCCCCAGGATCTGGCTCGGCCTCGTCCCGTACGTCGTCCCCAGGCTGTGCAGCAACCACAGGTTGCTCCTGTCCTGGACGAAATTTGGCCAGGCCCGCACCCCCGGCGGCCTCGTGTGCCCACTTGAAAATGAACAGCCGGTCCATCGCCGGCATCTCCTCGACTCCCAGGTAATTCTCGCCTGGCTCGTCCGCCACCTTCGGTTCGACTGCTGCTAGCTTGGCCAACTCGTTCAATGCCGGTGCCAAATCCGTGAAAACCTCCAGTGACATCTCTAGCTCCTTGCCGCCATCACTCACCAGCGGCTGGAGCTTTTCCATCAGCGGTGCTGGAATCTTGCCACTCATCGCCAGATCCAACACGTTCACCGGCCTCAGCTGCATCTCGAGTCCACTCGGCAGCACCACGTCCTCGCCGCGCTCTCGCCACTCCTGCAAGTTCATCTCTCCACCTCCATCCCCCCTCCCACCTCAGGAGGGGGCTAGGGGGAGGGTTCGTGATAGTTCACGCCCCCTCCCCATCCGTTTATCCGTTGACTTGGCTACGTCTCCGGTAGAGTGCTCGACGTCTCGTTCTCCACGAACTCGTAGATGCCGGTTACTCCGTCGTCCACCGCGATGCCACTGCACGAGGTCACGAAAAACTCCCCCTCGCCAAACGTCCCCTCGATGCTCGTCACTTTTGCCTTGAACAACTTGCAGTGGATGTCGTCCGCCCCGGAACCCAGCGCCTGCCCGTAGATTTTGATGTACGGGAACACGTCCCCGGCACTCCCAACCAGCGTCTTCGTCTGGCTGGGCGTGCTGCCGCTGTCCGTGGGTGTCCGGCCCGTGATCAGCGCGTAGGCCTCCAGGCTGATACCACCGGCCTCCAGGCTCCACTCCACTGCCTCGGCGAACGCCACCACCGCCTTCAGCGAGTCATCCCCGCTCAGTTCCCCCGACCGGATCCGCTCACCAAACTTGAGCGTCCGCGCCGCCGGCAGATCGACCTGCGTATCCCCGGCGATGTTCGTCAATTTCACGTCTCGCAACCCAAACGGTTCGTGTCCAAATGTATCTACGCCCATTTCCACACCTCCTCAGATCAATGGTGGGGCGCATCGTGATGCGCCCAATGCGGCGCGGCCTTATTCAGCCTCGCCCTCATCTTCGTACTCGTTCAAAACCTCTCCCGCGCTCAACGCGCGGTCGAAAATCGCCAGACTGTCGCTTTCTTCCTCCTCATCACCAGCCTTGCGCCTTTTACCCTTTCTCGTTTTCCCACTCACCTCCTCTTCCTGTGAGCCATCCGTTTCATCCGCTAATTCATCCGTTGAATCCGCTGACTCATCCGTTGACTCATCCATCGAGAAGAGCGCCTCCGCCTCCTCCTCGTCTGCCGCCACGAACAATCCGCTGGGATCCGTCAGGAGATTGGCCGCTATATCTTCTTCTATCACGTCCTGCTCGTATCCTGTCTCCGCGCTCCACTCGTATTCTGCCACCAATCGCCGCGTTACCCCTCCTCCGAGCCACTTGATCTTCATAATCCACCTCCAATCCCTGCGTAGGGGCGCATCGTGATACGCCCGCTCTGCGTAGGGGTGCATCGTGATGCGCCCATTCATACGTAGCCCGCCATCACGTCCAGCAGGCCATCGGCCGTCCGCTCCCACGTGCCTTGCGTCGCCATCCAATCTGCCGCCCGCTCGCCAACTACTGCGGCCTCCTCTTGGTGCCCAAAGCACCACTTCATCAGCTCCGCTAGGTGTGCCGCATCCGGCTCGGCCCACTCCCCCAGGTCCACGTCTTCGTCCCACCATCCAAACCGCGCCGGGCTCGTGCCCTTCACCCGCAGCGGCAGCGCCCATTCCTCGATGTCCACTGCCAGCCCGCCCCAGTTCGTCGCGATCACTGGTAAACCGGTAGCCGCGGCCTCCCTGGGCGGCAGCCCCCATCCCTCCCCCCGCGAGGGGAACACGAAACAGTCCGCACCCCACATCGTTTTTCTGAACTGCGATAGCGGCAGCTTCCCCTCGACAATCTCCACATTCTCGTCCCGGCATCCCTGCACGCCCTTCGGCAGCTCCCGGAAATGCAGCACCAGCCGCACATCCGTATCCCCCCTGAATGCGTGCCAGAACGCCCGGTACACCACGTCCCACCCCTTCCGCAAATCCGGCGTCCCGTTCCACAGAAACGTGTACGGTCTCCGTGCCCTATCTCGATCCACCAACCAATAATCCCCCTCGTCCACCCCCAGGGGCACCACGTACACCGGGATCTCTACTCCACACGCCCGGAACACCTCCGCATTCCACGCACACGGCACTACGCAGGCCTGCGCGTGTCGGTTGATCTCCTCCACCCGCCCATCTGGCAGCCGCGTTGATTCGAACATCGTGTAGCTCACCACCTTCGGCGCGTCGATGCGTTCCAACCAATCCGGCGCGCACATTGCCACAGTGGGCTCCCCGATCTCCCACCCGTCTTGCGTACCATCAGCCATATCCACACACGTCACCCGCGCCCCCATCTCCAACAATGTATTCCCCGCCTTGATCGCCGCGTACCCATACCCATCGTCCGGCGTCAGAAACCCCATCAGCGTGAACCGCGCATCCCTTGGCTTCATCTCGATCTCGCGATCGCGTATCGACTGTAGCTCAGCGAGCACGCCAGCGCCTGGTCCTCCTGGTCGCGCACGTCGTCTGCGTGCACCGTCTCCCACACCCCCGCTGTGTCCAGCTTCGTCTTGTGCAAGAGCACGTATACCCGCGCCAGCGCCTCATCGATATTCTCGTATCCGCTCCGCTCGTAGAACATCACCACCAGGTACTGCCTGCTGCTATCGTCGTATGGTCCCCACGGCGTCTCCGTCTCCACCTTCACCAGCGTGCACGGTAGAATCTCCCCGTTGGCATCGAACGCATTCGGCGTCCCTTGGCGTGCAATCTCCCCACCCGCATACACCCCGCCGGTGAGAATCGCCATCAACGTCGTATCCGCCTCCAACAACGCCTTGACCGTATCCCTCACCTACCCACCCTCCTGTAGGGGCGTAACGTGTTGCGCCCCCAATTCCCCCTCCCGTAGGGGCACATCGTGTTGCGTTCCCAATTCCCCCTCTCGCAGGGGCGCATCGTGATGCGCCCCAAACAAGGGCTGCCCCATCTGCCCCAATAGCTTCCCCAGCACCGGCTCGATCTCATCCCGCTTCTTCTCGAACGCCTCCCACGATTCCACTTGCAATAATGTGTCGAGTAGCCCTAGCGTGTGCCCCAGCGCCCGGCCCAACGTCGCATTGGCAGCCCGCAACCTCGCCACCCTGCTGTCCTTCGACTTCCCTGTCGCCCGTCTCCTACCCATCCGCTACAGCCTCCATAATAACCGTTATTCTCCCTCCCCTTCCCGTAGGGGCGCGTCGTGACGCGCCCTCCTACCACACCCCACCAACCACCCGCATCTTCCTCCCAACCATCGGCTTCCTGAATCGCTCCACCGGCGCACCCAAATATGTCTTCATCTTCTGATATTTCTCCCCCACGCTACCCCCTCCGTGCCAGCCTGCGACCACCGGCTCGTCCGCCTCCGCGATCCCGAACGTGCTGTTCCACCGCGCGTCCAATCGCTCGAATCCCGGCCACCCGTCGGCGATCATCTCGTTCATAATCGTCTGTTCGTACCACGGATCTTCC
>Ga0307430_1002810_pt1 | contig 11243 bp, 10 predicted proteins | sample SalMarWE160130MG_FD_202159 | JGI IMG/M metagenome (GOLD analysis project Ga0307430, IMG submission 202159) | Salt marsh sediment microbial communities from the Plum Island Ecosystem LTER, Massachusetts, United States - WE1603-130 | ecosystem: Environmental > Aquatic > Marine > Intertidal zone >... | reverse complement strand
AGAGTTTTCACATTTATTATCAGATATCCAGGTTTATCATCCGGTTAATGTAACCAGAATAAAAACCTGTTTCATTAATGGAAATTTGCTGAAAAAATTTTTTTATCACTATTATCTAAATGGCGGACGCGGACGCAACCAATTCGAACTATTTCTGAAATCTCCGCTCATATTAAAATACTACCTGTAAGACAGATTCCTTTATATCAAAAACTCTCCATAAAGGCAAAACAGTTACATACTTTGGGAATGTCTTATAAGGAAATAGCCAAGAGCCTGAATACCGGTGAGTCCACTATTGTGAGAGCTTGTAAATATAAAAAATATTAATTGAAATCTAAACAATTCATATAAATATATCTATATTATATCCCAGAAAATTTCTCTCGTTATTTTCCAACTTCCGCCTAGTTCTCCTCTTACTTTCGGGTTATTGTCTTCATCTTCATAAACCACCCATATTTCTGTTTCTTTTTTTATTAAATTTTCTTCATTTCTTGTATAATAAATTCTTACTTTTATTATGCTTAATGTTGGAGCTTTATCTACAACGCTTAAAATTTCAAATCTTTCTAATTTTTTTCCTTTAAAAATTTCTCTCAATTCTCCTGCTGCTTTTCCAATTGATACTTTAAAATAATTTTTTATTAACTCAGTCATTTTTCCATAATTCTCTTTAGACCAAAATTCCATAAAAGATACGAGTGTTCTTTCTGGAGTATTTTCCCCGTAATCATCTGTTTTTCCATAAATAGGAAAGTCTTTATTTGCTTGTATTTTCCTTGGTTTCCATTCTAAAATTAATTTTTTCCGATCTTTATTCTTAGCCAATCGTTGAAAAATTTCTCTCCATGTTAGCTGCTTTTCTTCAGTTTTAGGTGGGTTTTTATTTCCAGCCTGAACTATTCTTGCCCAATCACCAATTGCAAAGAGTGCGCCCCATACTTTTGCAGCAACTATCTTATTCGCATAACCAAGATCTCTGCCATGTAAAATACCGTTTCTATATGGTATATATATCTCTTCGGTTGATGTTTTCTTCCGTGTTTTATAAAATAATTTTGATAATTCTTGAAGGCCGCTACTATGACCAGCAATTGAATCCCATGCAGTAAGATCTGTTCTAGATGTAAAAAAACCAGTCTGCTCAATATCATTTACTAATCCATCAATAATCATAAGTGCAACAGGAATTGAAGCATGATATCTTTCTTCTAAATAATCTTCTAGTGCTTTTTGGGCAAGCTGCTCCCTTGGTTTAAAAGCATTAATTCCACGCATTCTAATTAACATAAAATTAAGATTTTTTTCATTGAAATATTCCACAAGTAAAGTTTCTGCATCATTAATTTTATCTTTCTCGGCAAGTTCAATTGCTTTTTCCATTATTTCAGCGTTCATAGACTCATATGCAATCCAACCCTTTTTTGCAAAATGACTATTAAATTTATCTGGTAAATTAATCATTCTTGTAGCATTCTCAGCAAGCTCTGGAATTTTTTTTAAGGGATTTAATAGCTTCTCATTCTTTAATCCAAATTTTTCTAAAAAAGAAGCTATCCAAAAAATTACTTTAATACTATTTATAGTTTGAGACAATTCAACATAAGAAGGATTGTCTCTGATTTCTCTTTTTTTATTATCTTCCATATCACATATTAAAAAATATTAATGTAAAAATATCGCACATTTGTTTTCTTGCAAAATTATGCCACTCTTATAAGAAACTTCATAAGAGAACTTGTACATTCAAATATAAACTCTATTTCTTTTTCATTCACAGTATTGTTATGTTTAATATATGTATTTTGATACTTCGTATAATAATCGATTAGTTTCACTATCATATTTCTTAATTCAGTCGTAACATCTCTAGATCGTAAAAAAAATCCTAATTCAGGTAACTGATTTTCTAGACTCTTATTGTTTCCAAGCAAATTTTTTATAAGTGTCTCAAATGATAGCCTCAAGTCATCTAGAAGATTACGCTCAAATATTTTATTTTCTAATTTTATTATCGCATCTTCGAATACTTTTTTAGCATCTGGGTAATCTTTAAGCCATTCATTTGTAGCCTCAATTAAGACTTTATCTACATCCTGAGGAATAGAATAACCAAAATTATCTCCATATCGGGAAATAAGTTTAATCTTCAAATCTTTAACTTCTTTATTACCGGAAAATGACTCTAACTCACATAATTCTTTAATAATTTTATACTGTTGTCCTTCAGAAAAGGCTAGAAGATTCTTATGCAAAGCAGTACGTTTGTTGGGCAAATTTTCCGGAAATGGATGAGAAGGGTAAGGAATTTCAATATTTAGATTATACGCATAGCTTGACATATGTTCGGCTATCTGAGAACCTGATAAACCGGTTTTAGTATTTCCTAAAATATCTGCGGCGTGTTTTATAAATGTATTTGTAATACTCATAATTAAAGAAAAATAGCTTCTCCGTTTGATTTAAGCAGACATCTTATTTTACTAATCCATTGCAAGCCAAATCATCAAAGAATTCTTTTATAGAATATGGAATATTTGGGTTTATAACCGCTTCAACTTTATCAATCAATTGTTCCGAGGTTATTGCTCCTCCATTAATACCTGTTTGTGTAAAAATATATTGAATTTGATTTAAGAATTGACCTATAAAATTACCAGATACAAAATTATATATAATAGGATTGGTAGGATAGTTAAATTCTTTAAATTTTTCCCACCACCTATTACTATTAAGTTTACCATTCTTTTTCTCATACTCATTTATATACCTAATCATTTTATCTCTTTCAGAATTTGGGATATTGAAACCATTTCTATAAGATTTAGAGTCCATAATAACCCCATTGGTTGTCTTTTTAATAGATGAATAAGCAATAATTTCCGGTCTATTTCCTCCAGCTAAATGTAAGGCTCTAATACTACTAATAAGATTTAGTAGTTCCACAATTCTTAATTCATATAATCTATTCTGACGACTATCAAAACCCAAATCAATTAAGTCAAAATAAGAATGGTCAATATAACTAATTCGATTAGATAACCGCAATTTTGTTAAAGTTATATAAGATGGTATTAATTGAGGAATAGATAATTTTGGAATACGAAGTCCTATAATATTATCAGTAATTTTAAATTGATTTTGATTATTTTGAATAATATTTAAGCCAATGCGTTTAAAATTATTTATATCATCTTGAATCACATTTGAATGGATATTGCTGAAATGATTTTTTTTTATAAAAATTTGTGCTTCATGAACAGTATGCCATTTTTTTAAATATTGAATCATCAAAGATCTTCTTACCCTAAGATAATCTTTATCTGTACCTTTAGTAGCCAACATTTCAAAAAAAATTCTCTTGGGTATTTTTTTATGTCGACTTTTAGCTCTAGATTTTCTATAGGAGTTTACACCATCCAGTGTAATGCCATAAGATTGAGGAATATTAGTCTCAATAGTCTGATTACCTACATCTATAGATACAGACTTTATAGACTGTTCAACCCAATTTATTTGTTTATGCGATAACCAACCACAAATCATTCTGGCATACTTATCACTTGAACCTTCCCAATTAGTTAAAATGCTATTCTTCTGTTTAGGATTAATAACTATTGCCTGTATTACTAAATGCTGCGGGTAAGTTGTAAAGCCATCTTCTCCCCTGAACCCCAATTCCTTTCCTAATTCAAATTTTGTAAGTAAGGGATTTTGTGGATTTTTACAATACGAATTATATAAAAGTTCTAAGATTCTTATAGCTGGTGGATATTGTAACAATACCTCTTTTAAAATATCAAACTTTTTATTTAAATTAGTATTTTCAGTAAGTTTTAAACCAATATCAGTTATTGAATATGAATCATCTACTTGGTAATATTTGATAAATCCTAATGTTTCTCCCCATCTAATAAAATTATTTGCTGGCCAATCAGAAATAAAATTTCTTCTTTGGCCTTTAATTAAAGCCTGGATAATACCATTACATCTTGCACTAGATCTGGGTTTAAAAGCACTCCCTATTAAATTTCTATAACTAATTTTCGGATTGTTCTTATAACCATCCCTCGAGTTTAACTCAGCAATCAAATCTAGTTGCCTATCTTTTATCAAAATTTTATTAGGGATTAAGTTTAACAATAAATCTTTATGTGTATTTGTTTTCCAATTAAAAAGTTCAACCACTTTTATTAAATTTTCTAATTCACCAGGATCTTGAATCCAACCTGTAGATCTGCTCATCATTGATTTCTCTATTCTTCCTTTCTAAATATCAAAATAAATTGATGTAGTTGATTACTTATATAAGAAAAAGGATACCCGTAAGGATAAAGATTTACTGTTTTATCATACCAAATTTTATAACCCTTAAATTTTAAATAATTTATCTCTGTTAATTTGTTTACTATATCGTAATGAAGCATCCCCAAATACTTATCAATTGGCTGAAAATCTTTTGTAAAAACTACTACATACCCTTTATTTTTTAAATAATTAAGACTTTTTCCAATAATAATTTTTAATTCCTCAAGAAATATAGGTAAAGGCTTGTTTCCAATATCTTCACTTTCATTTGTAAATGGGGTAGGAGATGTATTTTTGTTCTTCTTGACTGCCTCTCCAGTCTTTCTTTTTACCATCATATTTCCATAGGGGGGATCTGTTAATATTAGGTCAAATATTCTTTGATTTATCTGAGAAAATTCATCAATCTTTTTAGAATCACCAACTATCGTAATCTGTTCTTTTAAGTTCTCTTTTTGACAGACTTCTTTATATATATCAATGTAAATTTTAGATAGATCAATACCTATAGCATTCCGGTTTATTAAAGATGCTCCTAACAAAGTACCTCCGACTCCCATAAAAGGATCTAAAATCCAATTATCTTCTTTTGTAAAAAATTCAATAAGTTTTTTCATTAATTGAGGTGGTTTTGGAGCAGGGTGCATTGATCTTAGTTTATGAGAAAAATTTTCTTTTCCTCTTGTACTATATTTTGTTTCAAAAGCACTCATAATAAATTCATAGAATTCTATATCTTGTTCAGTACTTTGGATAAATTCAATAGAATTTGTCCTATAAATCCATTCCCTACCAGTTAAGTTATTTAATTTATTTCGTTTGTCATATATTCCTCTATCTTTAAAATCAATTCCATATTTATTAGTGTTATTAGTTTCCTTTTTAGTAGGATAAAAAGATAATTGCTCAGATATCCTATAAACTCGCTCCTTAAATTTCTCATAGTCAATGCTATAGTGCTTATGTTTAGGTATTTCTATGAAATAGATATACTCTACTACATTCTTTTTAGATTCTACATTTGAATTACTTCTAAATCTTCTATAGTTTTCTTCAAACTTGATATAATTTTTACCCTTTTTTTTAAAAATTCTGGATACTTCAGTCTCTGGGATAATACCTTCTGAGTTATAGCTCATTAAAATATAGTTAACCTTTGCTTTCATTATCAAATCTTCAAGAGCTTCGATACACTGGCCTTTTTGAGAAAATCTTGATTTATATAAATAATCATCTTCTCTTTGTCCAGTCTTCCCTTTTAATTTTATCTTATCATTCTTAGCTATACTTTCTAAAACATGATAATTAGATATATATTGCCTTATGTTATATGGAGGATCAAGATACAATATATCTGCTTCAACTTCGTTTATTAATTTATTAGCATCTTTCTGAAAACAATAGTGTTGATTGGTTGATTGTATAAATTTTGGAACCTCTAAAACTAATGATTTAAATGAACGTTTATCCCAGGATTTAAGATAAGCACCATAAGTTCCCGAGATATTAGAAATAAAAGGAATTGCTTCTATTAATGAAGTTCTAAGTATCATTTGCTCTATTTCTGAAATTAGATTATTTTGTTTCCATAATGATATACTTCTTAAAATACTATCTATTTTTTTAGCATTTTCATTAGATAGGTACATTCGCTCGTATTTACCAAGAGGAGCATAATTCTCAAATACATAGTCTTCAATTCCCTTAACATTATTTAGGAAATTTATAACATTCTCTAATTCTGTCTTAGAGAAGTCATAAATTTCTTTTTGTTTTAACCATTTATTTAATAAAAGAAATTTAGGAATAGTATTATTTTCTATATATGTTTTTTGTAAAATATATGAAAAATAAAGATTATCATTCGAAATAATACTGTAGCCTTGTCTCTTAAAATGTTGGGCAACCTTAGTGGTGCCGGAAAAAATATCAAAGAACGTGTTACCCTTTATTGCCATTTCTTGTATAACTCGCTCAATAAAGAATATTAAATTTTCCTTGCTACCAATAAATCTCATAAGTCTTCTAAAACTTCTATATACACCTATTAATCCATTATATATAAAAGATCTTACTAATATTTAAAATTTTTTAGGTTACTGAATATCATTATTTTTATAATATATATCATAAAAACAAAAATCAACTTTCTTCTTAGAATTTTATTCAAATTGATTAAAATATATAAATTTTCTTATTGAACCAAAAAGTTGATAAGTTAAAATTTTCTATCTAAACTATAGTATTAACTCATCAAAAAAATTACTCTTGGTCTAAATTGATATGTAGTATCCTTTGAACTAATAATTAAAATATATAAAAATTACTTGACTTGGAAAAATATTCCTGTTTCTAAAATTGCCTTACTAGGATGGAGTAAAGAAATTAAAAGCGATAAAAAACAACTTATCAAGAATAAAAGAAATTTTACAAATGCTTTAAAGTAAAATTTAAGCGAAACAAATTAGAATTTTCTAACCTTTGCTAGATGAATGATCTGAAGGATAAAATCATTAGGATCTTGTGTGTCAAAGCCCTATGAAAATTTTAGAAGAATTTATTAGAATACATTTGATTGTTTCCACCTTCTGTTGAAGTTTTCAATTAAAACCTCGACTATGTTTTTGCTTGTGTCTTTATTTAAGACTATAGCGAAAGATTCTTTAGTTCCCAAATCCTTTATGCTATGTCCTAAAACAATTAAAAATTCAGATGATATTATATACCTATCATGGATATCTTTATGTGGATAATTTCTGAACTCTATCGCCGGATGCTCTGATTTAAAATCTTGGAGTTCCCGTAAGAACCGTCTTCTTTCTGTATCTCTAAGATTTTCCACTCTTGTTAGAAGACTAACAACTTTATTTTTAATATTGCTTAGAATATCTAAGGTTCTTTCATTACAATAAGGATCTACAATTCTTAATTTACCCTTAAGATTATTTAAAATGTTTTTTGATAAAATTCTTTTACTTGTATATCTTTTATCTGGTTCAAAATAAAATACTTCTATAGAACCTTCTTTCATTTGAGAAATTAAATAATCTCTTCCTGGTTTCATAATTTCAAAGTAAACATTTTCATTTTCTCGATAAGTATGAATTTTATCTCCTGCTCTATTAAAAGAATTAGTAATTGATTTTGAATCAATGCTGATCTCTTTAACATCTCTTATAATTGAAGCTATTTGATTAGCTGTTAACTTTTTCTCCCCTAATTTTTTCTTTGCTATTTCTAAAACCCATAAACCTTGATCAAGCGGTTTTTTATAATTATTAAAATCAGGAAAGTATATGGAATTTACCTTGGAAAATTCTTCTATTAATTTGGAATCATTCATTTTATTATTTGCATAATTCTATTAATAGTTCTTTAGCTTCAGCTTCGCCTCGATAGGTCAATCTATATGTTGTTTTTGTGCTTTTAGGTTTACCTTTCTTAACAATAAACGATGGAATAATATTATTAAGAATAGTAGCAAAATTATTGGTAGATATTCTATTTTCAGCTATAGTTCTTCTTATTTCTTTAGATAATATATTATCTTCACCAAATATATACTTATAACCTAAAAGAACTAATAAAGCTGCATTTTTTGTTTTTTCTATATCATCTTTACCGACAACACTTAATAAAGTCAACTGTTCTCCTTCTAAATCATATATCATCTGAATTTTTTCTTTTGCAATTCTTGTTTTCTCGGCAATTTTTTCTAAACCTTCTTCGCTATTTGTTATATATACTTTTTGTTTCACTGCTTTACTAATTCTAAGTATCTTTTCTAATTCTTTAATTTTCACATCATGCTCTTCTAGTTTCTTATTTATTTTCATGATTTCTTCGTCTATTTTCATTTTGACTCTTTAAACACCTCTCCTTATTTTATTCTCTACAATTCTGAGAGTTTTTTCGACTAAATTTACAGGAATGACATGATGTGTATATCGTCCTTTTTTAATCTGTTTTATTTTGTTTTTATCCCGGAGATCTTTTAACCAAGGAAGTAAAGAACCTTTAACAATACTCAGCTCATCCATTAATTCTTTGTTTCCAACATCGTCTGTAGCTATAAATCCAGCTTCTTTTGCATATAGCTTTCCTATAAAATACAATAGAATCCAGTCTTTACCACTTAGCTTATCCTTAAATAATACGTCAACTTTCCCTTCTCTTGTTATTCGAATAAACTGTTTTGCCAAATCAAAATTTTTCTCAAGAGCATTAGAATGGTCAACAGTCATCTCTTCAATTATCCTCTTATTTAGTTTATTGTCTTTCTCTTTAATCATTTTATCATCTGCTATAATATATATAATCTATATAATAAATATAATCCAAAAGTATATAAATGTCAAAAATCATTTTAGGCAGGCTTCGACATTTCATCATATAATAAAAGATTCACAAATAACAATTTGATAAAAAAAGTAACAAATTACTAATTAGAAAAGTATAAATGAAAATTAATAAAGGAAAATTATAAAACTTAATCTATTTGCTTTAAATTGTTACCTTCTCTAACTATTATTTTAGTTTAACGGAGTCAATTTATAAGCCAGGCTACATCACAATTTTGATTAGTTTTTTTAACCTACTCATCAAAAAAATAGCCAATTTTTTTCTTCAACACTTTTGCAACCTTAATCAGTGTTTCTATTGATGGTAGTGACGCTCCGGTCTCATAACGTGAAATATTTTTTTGCTTAGTATTAATCTTTTCAGCAAGCTGAGCCTGGGTTAAATCAAGTTCTATTCGTGCCAATTTAATTTTCTTACCAAATTTTTTTTTATCCATTTAGCTCCTTTTAATTGATAAAAAAGAAGAAAATAAGCTTGACTATAAGATACCCTTTAAGGTATAATATAGCCATATTAAGGGTTAATAATATATATACCTTTAGTTAGTAATATATATCACTTTTGCTATAAAGACAAGTAACCACTGTGAATAGCTTATCGACTATAAAAGAAGAAAAATACATTAAAACAGAAGCCCAATCAATCGGTTTAAATTACACCGATAATCCTTCTGTACAAAAATTATTAGATACTATAGCTAATATTATTGCAGATGAATATATTAAAAAGGCAAAGCAAAATCCTGAAACATTCTTAGATAATGGAGGTAACCGATGAGAGTAGCAATATATGCAAGATATTCTTCTGAAAATCAAAGTGAAAAAAGTATTGATGATCAAATAAGAGTTTGCAGGAATTATATTGAAAATCATGAGATGACCATTGAAGATAAACATATTTATATAGATGAAGCCATATCAGGGTCAATTATAAATAGACCTGGCCTTCAGGCATTGGAGAGTGATGCCGAAAATAAAGAATTTGACGCAGTTGCAGTTGATGATCTCTCAAGACTGTCAAGAAGCAATCATCAAATGCTTACAATGGTTTTAAAATTTAATTATTTAGAAATAAAAATAATATCTGTTTCTGATGGAATTATAACTGATGATGAAAATTCCAAACTAGGCATACATTTAAGAGGTCTAATAAATGAACTTTATCTTGACGATCTTAAGAAAAAGACAATGAGGGGTTTAGAAGGACAAAAATTAAGAGGTTTTAGTGCTGGTGAAAATGTATATGGTTATTTAACAAAACCTTCAGGCGAACTAAAAGTAAATAAAAAAGGTCAACATAAATATGATGGAATGGTACATAGTATTAATCCTGAAGAAGCAGAAATAGTTAAAAAAATATATGAAAATTTTATAAATGGGAAAAGTATATCCAAAATAGTAGAAGATTTAAATAAAGATAAAATTCCGACTAAAAGAGGATATTTTGGCGGATGGAATACTTCAACTGTAAGTAGAATATTAAAAAATGAAAAATATATTGGTTTGTGGATATGGCGAAAATGGAAAAATGTTAGAGATCCTATGACTGGAAAAAGAAAAAAAGTTCCCAGGCCCAAAGAAGATCATTTAAAAATATTTAAAGATAACTTAATTATAATAGATAAAGAGACATGGGAAAAAGCTCAAAAAAGATGGAATGATATTAAAGGAACATTTCCTATTAGGAAAGAGTCTAAAAATATTAATATAAAGCAAAGAAGTTATATTCATGCCAATCCCCCTCACCTGCTTGCCGGACTTATGAAATGCTCTAAGTGCGGTGGAGCTATTGTTCTTATAAGCGGAAAAGGTAGTGGTTATTATGGCTGCTTTAATGCTAAAAGAAAAACCTGCAACAACACTTTGTTAATTCCCAGAAAGAGAATAGAAGAGACTATAATATCCAACCTGAAAGAAAAAATATTAACAGTCGAAAATATCGAATATGTATTTAAAAGAATAGAAAAGCTTATTGCAAAAGGACTTAATAAAGTTCCTGAGCTAATTAATAAGAAGAAATCTCAAAGTGAAAAAATTTTATCAGAAATACAGAACTACCTTAATTTTATTAAAATAGGTAATTTTTCCAAAGCAATATCTGAAGCATTGAAAGAAGCTGAAAATAAAAGTGAAGATCTAAAAAAAGAAATAGACTTTTTAATATTTCAGAAGCAAAATAATTTTATTTCACCACCTAAAGAATGGATCAAGGATAGGCTGGAGAAATTAAGAGATACATTAAATCAAAATACTGCTGCCTCCTCTCTTGCTTTAAAGGAACTTCTTGGAAGTATTAGCTTGGAACCTATAGCAGATAAAAAATCAGATTTTTACTATATTGTAAGTAATGGAGATATTAAATTTAAACCGTATTATATAGCCCATACCAAGATTCAAACCCTTGCCCTGCTGGATGATGAATACAAAGGTTCGAATTGGTATCACTGGCGGAGAGGGAGGGATTCGAACCCTCGAGGCAAGCTTACACTCGCCTAACCGCTTAGCAGGCGGCCCTTTTCGACCACTCAAGCACCTCTCCGGATTAAATAATTACATATATATTTTACAGCA
>Ga0307430_1002807_pt1 | contig 11247 bp, 7 predicted proteins | sample SalMarWE160130MG_FD_202159 | JGI IMG/M metagenome (GOLD analysis project Ga0307430, IMG submission 202159) | Salt marsh sediment microbial communities from the Plum Island Ecosystem LTER, Massachusetts, United States - WE1603-130 | ecosystem: Environmental > Aquatic > Marine > Intertidal zone >... | reverse complement strand
AAGCCACGGTTCAAGGACAGGCAACAGCAATAAGAAATATTATGGATGTTGTCTCTCAGGTTTCTGATAATAAAGGGCTGGGAGTGTTCTACTGGGAACCGGATTGGATAGCCGTATCCGGTGCAGGCTGGGTTACAGGAGAAGGAAATGGATGGGAAAATCAAGCCTGGTGGGACAAGAATGGCAATCCGCTGGAATCTATCTGGACCTATAGATTGGTTTCTGAATCGGAAGACGTTTCTGAGCCCAGCTTTGTATCGGTCGTTCCGGGCATAAAAATAACCACCAACCCCGGTAATGCCCCGGCTTTGCCGTCTGAAGTCAAAGCATGGTACAGCGATGATGCATGCCATTTAGTTCCCACCGAATGGGATGAGGTTCCGCCTGAAAAGTATGCTTCAACCGGCAGCTTTTACGTGGAGGGAACTCTAACCGGAACATCTAACGTAGCTGTTACAAGCGTAACCGTTAGTCTGATGGTAAATCCGGGATTCGAATTAGGTAATTTTGACGGTTGGGATATCACAGGAACAGGAATAAAAGATGCAATTGAAACTTCCGCAGGGAATGTTCATACCGGTGCTTATGCAGGAGGTTATTGGTTGGGAAACGATTTTCAATTTACAATTTCACAGACTGTTTCGAATTTAACCCCTGGAGATTATACTGTTTCAGTGTGGTCAGAAGGCAGTGGTGGAGAGAATGAATTTTATTTATTCGCCACAAGCGGCTCAACAACAGTAAAACAAGAAATAAAAAATACAGGATGGAATATATGGAGCCAATATTCTGTTGATATTACCATTGATTCAAGCGGAATCCTTACCCTAGGCTTGTATTGTGATTCGCCTGCAACTATGTGGGGGACTTTTGATGATTTTGACCTATCAATGAAGTAAATTTCGAACTCTTTAGGTATTAAATAATGGGAGGTGATTTATAGGAATAATTGTATATTTCCTGTGATTGAAAGTTTTATAAAGAAAGGAAGGATTTGAAAATGAAAAAATCATTATTATGGATAGTGTTGCTGATATTGAGTATATCAATGGTTGCAGCTTTTTCAGAAGTAGCAGCAGCAGAGAAATCTCCACTGCCCTCCGGTAAGCTTGTGATCTGGGTCTGGACACCAAACGAGCTTTGGCTGGATGCATCTCTGGAAGGTTTTAAGGAGGAATATCCAGATATCGAGTGGGAGTATGTAATGTATGGAACAGGTGATACCTATACGAACTTGGCTCTGGCTATTACGGCAGGTAAGGGCGCTCCTGATATTTGTATAATAGAGAACACTCGCCTGAAATCGTTCATTGATATGGGTGGCCTTCTAGATATAACGGAGAAGATTCAACCCTACATCGATAATTTGGCCAAAAACAAGGTGGCAGATTGTGAAAAGGATGGTAAATACTATGGTGTGCCCTGGGAAGGTGGGCCTGTAGGTATGCATTACCGTCGTGATGTCTTTGAAAAAGCAGGACTTGCATCAGATCCTGAGACTGTAGCGGATCTGGTAAGTACCTATGATAAGTACTACGAAGTAGCAAAGACTATCAAGGAGAAGACTGGCTCCTGTATGGAGCAGCAGAGCATAGCCAACAACAATGGTAGGCTCTTTGAGATGCTTCTCTGGCAGCAGGGTTTAGGTTACGTTGATGATGAAGGAAAAGTTTCAATTAACAGCCCCGGGGCTGTTACAACCCTGGAATTTATAGGAAAGATGTGTTCTGAGGGATTGTTCGCTGATACAATAGATTGGACCGATGAGTGGTATGCTCAGTTTTCAAGTACTGGTAAGCCTGAAGAGGTGGCACCGGTGGCTTCCCATATTGAAGCTTCGTGGATGGGCGGTGTTTTCAAATCATGGCTTGCCCCTGATACCGCTGGTCTGTGGGGTTTAGTACCTATGCCTGCCTGGGAAGAAGGCGGCCTGAGAGCGAGCTCTGATACAGGTGATAGCTTTATTATACCAGGGCAGTGCCAGAATCCTGAGGCAGCCTGGGCTCTGCTTGAGTATGCTCTATTAAGAGATCAGAGTGTCATAAATTGCTATATTGCCGGTGGTTATACACCATCGCTGCTGAGCAGTTTAGATTCATTTATATTCAAAATGAAAGATCCATTTTATGGTGGCCAGGCCATTGGTACTGTGTTCAATGACATTGTGCCGAATATACCTGAAGCTAATATATATATAACAGAGTATGCAGAGGTGGTTAATCTCTTTACACCAGAGATTCAGAAATACTTAACTGGGCAGCAGACTGCTCAAGAAGCTCTGGATAATGCTGCTGCAGCTATCAGGGCAGCTACAGGAAGACAATAAGGTAATAATTGGTTAAGAAAGTAATGAGGTAAAAAGAAGAAAAAAGTAGGTAAGTGCTCAGCTACTTACCTACTTTTTCTTAATCAATAAAATAACCAGGAAGGATTTTTAAAAACTATGACAACAAGCACAAGATTATTAACAAGAATGAAGGAGAGCTGGGGCGAGGTTAAGAAGAAGAAGTGGGCTTACACGTTCATCTCTCCATTTTATATTCTTTTTGCTATATTCAGTGTGTACCCTATTATATTTTCTATCTATCTAAGCTTTACAAAATGGAAGGGTTTTGGACCCAAGGTTTTTGTTGGCCTAGCAAATTACGAAAGGCTGCTCGGAGATTATATTTTTTGGCAGTCTATTAGAAATGGTGTCATTATCTTCTTTCTATATGTACCAATTATGACCCTTTTAGCTCTGGTTCTGGCAGTCATTCTCAACGCCAAGTTTTTCAGATTTTTTCAGATTTTTCGGACAATGCTCTTTGTTCCATATGTTACCACCATGATTGCAGTTGGATATGTCTTCAAAATGATGATGAATACGAAGTATGGCTTATTTAATATGGTACTAACCTCAATTGGCCTCCCCGCGGTCCCATGGCTGGATAATATCTGGTGGGCAAGGGTATCACTCAGTATATTAATTATATGGGCCTGGCTGGGCTACAATATGGTGATAATGCTGGCTGGTCTGCAAACTATCCCCAAAGACCTGGTAGAGGCAGCAACAATAGACGGAGCGAGCCCGGTGCAAGCGTTCTTTCGTATAACAGTGCCCCTTATGAGACCCATAATACTATTCAGTGTGATTTTATCTACCATAGGGAGCTTTGGTCTTTTTAATGAGATCTACGCTCTGACTACTGTGGGGTATACGATGGGGGGTCCCATGTATGCTACAATTACACCCCTGGTGTACATTTATCAGCAGGCTTTTCAAAATTTTAATTTCAGCTATGCTTCGGCTGTATCTTACGTTTATTTTGCAATTATCTTTGTTCTGACGTTATTACAACTAAAGTACCTTGGGAGAGAGGAGTAAAAGTCAAATGGCGGTTATAAAAGAGAATACATTAATTAAAACTAAGACAGTAGGCAAGAAGATATTTGTCTACCTGTTACTAATCCCCATAAGTATCTTTATGGTACTTCCTTACTTCTGGATATTGATCACATCCCTTAAGACAGTGGCGGAAGTGTTTCATAGTCCCATAATCATTTTCTCACGCAATATGGGCCTGTTTAACTTCAGGGATGCTATTGATAAGGGGGTTTTGATAAGGTTATGGAATACCTTTTTTATTTCTTTTACAGCAACCATCCTCAGATTGTTCTTTTGCGCCCTTGCTGGCTATGGTTTTGCCAAGTTTCGTTTTCCTGGCCGTAATATCCTTTTTTCAGTGCTCATTGCTAGCATGATTGTTCCTTTTGCTGTCGTTCTGGTTCCTCTCTACATCATGATGGTCAACTTCCATTGGATAGATACCTTTCTGCCCCTCATTATACCGGGAGCGGCAAGCGCCTTTGGTATCTTTTTTATGCGTCAGTACATAAGAACTATACCCGATGAGCTGTTAGATGCAGCTCGCATTGATGGCTGCTCAGAGTTTGGTATATTCACTCGAGTGATCATACCTGTAATAACTCCCGGCCTAATCAGTCTGGGGCTCATATTCTTTATGCAAGTCTGGAATGATTTTTTATTGCCCCTGGTTATTCTCAAGACTCCGGAAAACCAAACCCTGCCTGTTATGATAGCATCCCTTTTTGGGGTACCAGGCAAAACCAACATGTACACTCTTCAAATGGCTATCGCAGTTATAAGCATAACTCCTTTGATTATCATCTTCCTGATCTTTCAGAGGAGGTTTACCGCTGGAATTACCGCTGGAGCAGTTAAAGGTTAGAGAGAAGTTAAAAGTGTCTAGGAAATTTTTAGAAATTAGCAGTGCTTGTTAGTGTGTTGTGTTACATTTAACAACAGTAGTTACATAGTATTAACAGTTTAATATTGAACGTTGAGGAGATACCTTGTAATTAATTCAATTAAATAATTTCAATAAACAACAACTGGTACTTTAAAAAACATTATAAACAAGGGTATGATGAATATTGCTAAAGAGTATATTTGATGCTGCAACGGTAGATGGGGCGGTGCATTAAATACTTTATTGAAGGGTTAACAGCTGGAAGTATTAAAGGATAAAAAATAAATTATCAAGAATAATTGATAGAAGAAAGGAAATTTTTATAATGAAATACAGAAAAATATTGAATTTTAATACAGATTGGTATTTTCTGGATAAAGATATAGAAAATGCAAAAAATATATACTCAGGTGATAACAAATTTGTAAAAGTTAATCTACCACATTCTAACAAAATAGTACCCCACCATTATTTTGAGGAAAAAGATTATCAATTTATTTCTTGGTATTACCGCAATTTTTATATAAATGAAGAATATAAGGGGAAAAGAATAATTGTAGAATTTGACGGTGTTATGAGCGTTGCCGATGTTTATGTTAATGAAGAGTTTGTTGGGGAGCATAAAGGTGGATATACTTCTTTTTCTTTTGATATTACTGATTATATAAATTTTGAGGGGAAAAATATAATTACTGTTAGAGTAGATTCTACCCGCAGAATTGATATCCCACCTGAAGGTGGGATAGTTGATTATATGCTTTTCGGAGGAATTTACCGCAATGTCCGTCTGGTGATAGTAGAAAACATACATATTAGCTGGTCTTTTATAGAAGTTATAGAAGCAAGTAATAAATTGGCGATAATTTATCCAAAATATGAGTTAAATAATTTATATAACGAAGATAAAAAAGCTATAATAATTACAAAACTTAGGGATGAAGACAATAAGGAAGTAATAACTAAAGAAACAACTTTGATTATTAAAACTGGTAAAAACACAATTAGACAGGAACAAATTTCTTTTTCGAAGCCAGAACTGTGGCATCCAAATCATCCTTATCTTTATAATGTATATACACAGGTTAAAATTGGCAATAGAATTTGTGATGATTTCAACACGAAAATAGGCATTAGAAAATTTGAATTCAAAGATGATGGAAAATTTTATATCAACGGTGAATCTTTTAAATTAAGAGGTCTTAATCGCCATCAAATGTTTCCTTACCTAGGCGGGGCTATGCCAGATCGGGGTCAACGAAAGGATGCTGAGATACTTAAATATGGTATAGGGTTAAATTTTATCCGTTCTTCCCATTATCCAGCTAATCCTTCTTTTCTTGATCGTTGTGACGAAATAGGGCTTTTAGTATTAGAGGAGATACCCGGGTGGCAATATATAGGTGACGAAGAATGGAAGATTTTAGCTAAAAAGAATGTAGAAGAAATGATTACTCGTGATCGTAATCATGCCAGTATTTTCCTTTGGGGAGTTCGTATTAATGAATCTAAGGATGATCATGGTTTTTACTTAGACACCAATCGGATTGCTCATTCTTTGGATAGCAGCAGACAAACTTGCGGTGTTCGTAATTTTCAAGAAAGCGAGTTTCTGGAAGATGTATTTACCTGCAACGACTTTGAATATAATTTAGAGGGGAAATTAAAATTTCCACACAATATTCCTTATATGATTACCGAATATATGGGTCATATGTATCCAACCAAGTCATACGATAATGTAGAGCGAATAATTAAACACGCAGTATATCATGCAAAAATTCAAAATTACCAGTATGGGATGCATAATTTAGCAGGTGCATCTGGTTGGTGTGCTTTTGATTATAATACTCACGCTGATTTTGGTTCTGGCGATAGGATCTGTTACCACGGTGTATGTGATATTTTTCGTCTACCCAAATTCGCAGCTTATTTTTACAAGAGTCAAATGGATCCAGAAATAGAAAAAGTTGTATTTATTGCCAGGTATTTAATCCCTTCTTTTAATGAAGATTACGGAGATGAAGTTATCGTTTTTAGTAATTGTGATAAAATTGATTTATATGCAGGGGAGAAATATATAAATTCTGCTAAACCCGATCGGATTAATTATTCAAATTTACCTCATCCTCCCTTTATTTTTAAAAATTTTAGTTGGTGGGAATGGGGAGCAACTAATATTACCAGTCTTAAAGCAATAGGAAAAATAAATGGCAAAGAAGTGGCCCAACATGAAATTTTCCCCTTTGGCAGACCTGATAAATTAGTATTGAAATCCGATTATACAGAATTAATTGCTGATGGAGCAGATTGTGTAAGAGTTGTAATTGAATTACAAGATAAAAATAGTCAAATATTACATTTATCTCATCATCCTGTTTTTTTTGAAATGACAGGTCCCGGTAAGTTAATTGGTGAAAATCCTTTTAGCCTGGAAGCTGGGAAGGGAGCGGTATTTATTCAGGCAGGTCGACAACCCGGGAAAATAGGGTTAAAGGCCTATGTTAATGAATTGCCACCTGCTGAGATTATAATTAACATTATTGCTATGCAAGAAGAAACTGTGCCAGTTAAGAAGTTGTAAAAAATCTATAACATAGAAGATAGAGCGAAGGAATTGTCTATTAAAATATTAAATAATGATGAAAAAAATGGTTTTTAGAAACTAAAAACACAGTTTATGTGATAGGGGTAGATGAAAATAAAAATATACAACATCTTTATTGGGGAGAAAAATTACCATACACCAGTGATTATCCCGGAGTACTTCTAAAACAAGAATTTCCTTTTGATAATTTTGAACAGATAATCAAAGAAGAATTTTCTCCCTGGGGTGGAATTCGTTATAAAGAACCCGGATTAAAAGTTATCTATGAAGACCAGGTGCGGGACTTAATTTTAAAATATAGAACTTATAAAATTAAAAGGGCTTATTAGTGATTCTTTATACCAGTATCAAGATGAAAATAAAAAAATAATATTAAGCGGTAAAGCTTTAAAAGAAATAGGATTGAAAGTTAATTTAAAAGGTGATTTTGATAGTAAGTTAATTATTCTTGAGAAGCAAAACAAGAGAAATGATTAAAAGATATAAAAAAGTTAATTATTGGATTTTTAAAATATAATAACTAAAAATAATTTATGAAAAATAATATGGAATTGGCATAAGGAAGGATATTTTTATGCAAATACAAAAGAAAAGAATTAAAAAAGAAGATGGTCGTTATTTGATTTATTATACATTTACTGATACTGAAGAAGAAAAGGAGGGCAGGGATGTTAGAGCTGAGATGGAATCCCATTCTGAAGCAATGGATAATAATAGCCACTCATCGACAGGATAGGACTTATAAACCTCCGAAGAATTATTGTCCTCTCTGTCCTACAAAAAAGGGAGGCTTGTCTACAGAAGTACCGGCCGAAGATTATGATATAGTGGTTTTTGAAAACAAATTTCCTTCTTTGCAACAAGACTCAGCAGAAATAACCGAAAAAGACTCTAAATTTTTTAAACATGGTAAGGCTCAGGGAATTTGTGAAGTAATTCTGTTTACTTCTGACCATGATGGTGTCATGTCAGAGAAACCCTTAAGCCGTTATATTAAGCTGGTAAAGGTATGGAAAGACCGATATCGGGAGTTAGGGGATAAAGATTATATCGATTATGTCTTTATTTTTGAAAATAAAGGGGAGGAAGTAGGAGTGACACTTCATCATCCTCATGGCCAGATATATGCCTATCCCTTTATTCCGCCGATTATTGAACAGGAGTTGAATTCCAGCAAAGAATATTTAGAAAAAGAAGGGAAATGTCTTTTCTGTAAAAATTTAGAAGAAGAAAAAGAAGATGGCAGACGAATTATTATTAGCAATGATTCTTTTACTGCACTAGTACCTTTTTCTGCTTCTTACACTTATGAGGTGCATATCTATGCTAATGAACACCTTCCTTCTTTTAATGATTTTTCCGAAAAAGAAGAAATTGATTTAGCGGCAATTTTAAAAACCTTGTTGATGAAATACGATAGCCTTTTTGGATTTGTCTTTCCTTATATCATGGCCATTCATCAACAACCTACCAAGGGGACAGGTAAAGAATATTCCCATTTTCACATTGAATTCTATCCCCCTTATCGCACAAAAGACAAACTTAAATATTTAGCCGGAAGTGAATTGGGCGCCGGGACATTTATTAATAATTGTTTACCTGAAGAAAAGGCTCAAGAACTAAGGGATACGCCACCTAAAGGAGTAGTTTGTTATTAAAGATTTTCGGATATAACAAAATTGATTGGAAGATTAATTATAAACATAATTGGATTTAACATAAGATAAAGAGGAGATTTCGGTGCAAGATTTGAATAAACTCTGGAAGATATTTAACGAAAAATTTACGGATACTAGTTTGGTTAAAGGTGCCTTTTCTGCACCCGGGAGAGTTAATCTAATTGGTGAACATACTGACTATAACGAGGGATTTGTTCTTCCCATGGCTATTGAAAAAAATATAATTATGCTGGGTCAATTACGAAACGATCGGCTGGTTCAAGTTTTCGATCTGGTTTATAAGAATAAAAGAAAATTTTCTTTAGATGCACTAACTCCCCTTAAAAAAGATACCTGGGCTAATTACTTGATGGGTGTAATGGATGAAATACAAAAGGCAGGATATCCTTTACAGGGAGCAAACCTTATCTTCACCAGCAATATTCCTCAAAGAGTGGGTTTGAGTTCTTCTGCTGCTTTAGAAGTAGTAACTGCATTAACTATGGCAAAATTGAATTCATTGAAAATTAAACCGGTGGAAATGGCTCACCTCTGTCGGAGAGCAGAGAATAATTTTGTAGGTGTATCCTGTGGCATTATGGACCAATATGTCTCCTGTTTGGGGCAAAAATATTATGCTCTTTTTATTGACTGCAGATCTAATGATTATGAATTAGTCCCTTTTAAAAACCACAATTATCAGGTGGTAATTTGTAATTCTAAGGTTCAAAGAGGGTTGGTGGATTCTGAATATAATAAGAGAAGAGAAGAGTGTAAAATAGCTGCCGAATTTTTTAAATATAAATTAAACCGCGGGGTACGAGCTTTAAGAGATGTTACTTTAGATGAATATAAAAAATATCAGAGTCAATTACCGGAAGTTATTGCTCGTAGGGCCAGACATATAATTTTAGAAAATTATAGAGTTCAATCTGGGGTACAGGCTTTAAGGATGGGAAATTATTTTGCCTTTGGCCAATTGATGATAGAGTCACATCAGAGTCTCAAGGATGATTATGAAGTAAGTTGTGCTGAATTAGACCTCCTCGTTGATTTAGCTTTAAAACAGGAAGGAGTCTTGGGGGCCAGGATGACAGGTGCTGGCTTTGGCGGTTGTACTGTAAACTTATTAAGAAGAGAATATATCGATGCCTTTGAGAAAATGATTAAGCAAGGATATAAAAAAATTACCGGTATCACTCCGGTCATATATGTAACCCCACCTGCTGAGGGGGCCAAAATTTTGGAGTTAAGGGGATGAGGAAATAACCGGAGGTGTTAAGGTTGGTAAAATATATCATGGCTCTGGATCAGGGGACTACCGGTTCCCGGGCGATAATCTTCAATCACAGCGGAACTATAGTTAGTACCGCCAGTAAAGAATTTAAACAAATCTATCCTAAGCCGGGTTGGGTAGAACATAACCCCACAGAAATTTGGTCATCCCAGATAGAAGTGGCAAAATCTGCTTTAGATAAGGCTGGCTTAGAAGCGGTTGATATAGCTGCTATCGGTATAACCAATCAGAGAGAGACTACTATAGTCTGGGACAAAAAAAGCGGTAAGCCGGTTTATAATGCTATCGTATGGCAATGCCGAAGGACTGCTCCTATATGTGACCAGCTTAAAAAGAAAGGGTTGGCGGAGATTATCCAAAAAAAGACCGGGCTGGTGGTCGATGCCTATTTTTCCGGCACCAAGGTTAAATGGATTTTAGATAATGTAAGCGGGGCCAGGGAAAGAGCCGAAAAAAAAGAACTCCTCTTTGGTACAGTGGACAGCTGGCTTATCTGGAATCTCACTAAAGGTAAAACTCACATAACCGATTATACTAACGCTTCCCGCACAATGTTATTTAATATTCATAATCTCGATTGGGATGAGGAGATACTAACCGAACTGGATATTCCCCGGGAGATGCTCCCTAAAGTTCTACCCTCAAGTTATATTTATGCCAGCACAGATAAAGAAATATTCGGTAGGGAAATTCCTGTATCCGGTGATGCTGGAGACCAGCAGGCCGCCCTTTTCGGCCAGGCCTGTTATGAGCCGGGTATGGCTAAAAACACCTATGGAACCGGATGCTTTATCTTGATGAATACCGGAGAGAAAATTGTTCCCTCCAAAAATGGCCTTTTGACTACTATTGCCTGGGGGGTTAACGGTAAAGTAGAATATGCCTTGGAAGGGAGTATCTTTATTGGAGGAGCAGTAGTGCAATGGTTAAGAGACGAAATCGGGCTGATAAAAAGTTCAGCTGAAATTGAAAAATATGCCTTAAAGGTTAAAGATACTAATGGAGTTTATTTGGTTCCTGCCTTTGTGGGTCTCGGTGCCCCTTATTGGGATATGTATGCCCGGGGCATCATTGTAGGTCTGACCCGGGGGACAAAGAAAGAACATATTCTAAGAGCAGCAGAGGAATCAATAGCCTATCAAAGCCGCGATGTCCTGGAAGTTATTCAAAAAGATTCAGGGATTAATTTGAAAAAATTAAAAGTGGATGGCGGGGCAGTTAGAGACAACTTCTTGATGAAATTCCAATCCGATATCCTGGGAGTCCCGGTGGTAAGACCCCAAATTACCGAGACTACTGCTTTAGGAGCAGCATATCTTTCCGGTTTGGCGGTTGGTTATTGGAAAGATAAAGAGGAGATTGCTCAAAAATGGAAAGTAGATAAAGAATTTTCCCCCAATATGGATGAAAAAACTAAAGAAACATTATATAAGG
>Ga0307430_1002801_pt1 | contig 11257 bp, 7 predicted proteins | sample SalMarWE160130MG_FD_202159 | JGI IMG/M metagenome (GOLD analysis project Ga0307430, IMG submission 202159) | Salt marsh sediment microbial communities from the Plum Island Ecosystem LTER, Massachusetts, United States - WE1603-130 | ecosystem: Environmental > Aquatic > Marine > Intertidal zone >... | reverse complement strand
TAGACCTTTAATGGGTATTTTAACCTTGACCCCAGGGAAAGTTATTGTTATAGTATCCATGGGTGTAGCTTACCTCCTTTGTTAAAAAGGGTTTGTTTTATATAGGTAAGTCTGCCCTGTTCAGTAGTTTTTTACTTAGCAGGGTCTACACCTTTTTATTATTTTTTTACAATCCTCCTCTGGTTACTTGTCTTATTGCTAACAAAAGAAGGTATTAATAATATATAATATTTTTTCTTCTAACTACCCCACTAAAGTTTACACTAACCTGTGCGTTATTATCTAAAAAATAAAACCGGACTGTTTTTTAATGATTTAAAAGATTAAAGTAGGGACGCATCCTATTTTTTTAATGGTTTAACTTTCCCTTTTACGAGATCTTCCTTTGGAACATCTATCTATAGTAATACTTAGGGTTTCAACCATCTGGATAATAAACTCCTCAGATCCCATAGGTTTTTCCTAAAAGTTACCGAATTAATGAACTGGTACAATATCTCTCTTATTCATTTCGGATTTGCTCTAAAATCCAATCACTTATTATTTTTAAAGCCACCGGCGAAATTGTTTCCTCAATTCTAGCATACTCCGATGGTAACCCGGTTTGGGCAGTCTGGAAAAGATGATTAAGACCCGGCAATTCTTTAATAGTATAATTTTGGTTACCTCCCTCCTTGAGAGCCTCTTCGATAGCACTGAGATTTTCTTTAGGAGACACCTGAAGGTCTTTCTCTCCATTTATAGCAAATACCGGACATTTTACCTTGGATAAAATTGGTTTAGGATCATAAGTCAGGAAAAAACGGGACCAGGGAGACAATAAGCTCTGAAGCTGAGTATTAAGAAACTCTTCTGGGTCACTAATCCAATCTTTTTCTTCATCGCTTAACTCCGCCAAAAAAGCTATAATCGTCTGTCGAAGTCTTTCTTTAGCAATCTCGTTATCCTCTTCTTCTTTTATAAGAGAAAACATCTTTTCATTAAACTGACGATTCTTAGTAATTTCTTGTTCACTGGCCCCCATTGCTTTTGAAATTAAATCAGTCTGTAAACATGAAACTTCTTCTCCAGTTAATCCTGTCCCGGCCATTAATACAATAAAAGCCACATCCGATGATTTTACAGCTACTATAGAAGCAATCAACCCCCCTTCACTATAAGAAATAAGGCCGATCTGTTTAGGGTTTATTTCTTTGTAGGTTTTAAGATATTCCACACCTACTAACACATCGGATGCAAAATCTTCAATGGTAGCACGGGAAAAGATCCCGGTAGATTCTCCCACTCCCCGATCATCTACCCTGAGAACTGCAATACCCTGACGAGTAAGATAATCTGCTAATACCAGGAAAGGACAATGACCAAATACTGTTTCGTTTCGATCATGAGGCCCGGAACCGGATATTAATAATAACGCCGGAAATACACTTTTATCAGAGGGTAAAGTCAGCACACCAGCAAGTTTTACCCCTGCCTTTAAGTTTGTATAGTCTACTTTTTTTTCAATATAAGGATAAGGTCTTTTTGGCTCCTGAGGTCTAAGTACTTCCACTGCTTTATCAACCCGCTTAACTGTAAGGGGTAAAATCTGTCCGGACTGTCTCCACTCTCCCTCAATAACTAAAAAATCTTCACTGATTTTACCTTCATAAACACCTCCCGCAGATTTTAGTTCCAAATGTAAGGTGTTATCTTTAAATATAACTTCTTCCACCGGGAAGCCAGTTACTCCCTGGTCGGGGCTATCCATAGTTGCAGACAGAGCTCCATCTGGATTCTTAGAAATATTAAAGACAATCCTAAGCTCTGTCCCAAGAACTTTTAACTTGCCCTCCCAGATACCCTCGATACCGGAAGCAGAAGTAACTTGCTCTTGAGCTGAAACTATAAAAAATGCACTGCCTATAATTATTAAAATAAAGCAGATCAAAATGCTAAATAAAATTCTATAAATCTTTTTCATAACATCTTTTATCCTTTTCAATTTAATTAAAATAAGGCCACGTCCTAATTTTCTATGGCATAATTTTCCATTTTACGAGGTCTTCCCTTAGGACGTCTATTTATTATTATAATACCTAAAGTCTCAACCATCCGGCTAAGAAACTCCTTAAATCTCATTGGTTTTCTTCTAAAAGTTACCGGATTATTGACTTGGCACAACTTCCCTATTTATCTAATTTAAAAGTAAAATATTGATTATATAAGAAAATGGGATGTGTTGCTATTTATTATTTTTACTTTTTGTGACCAACACGTTACCATTCAAGATGTTCTTGTATTGCCTATCCCGGTCTTTTGTAATGCTAGTATTTGTATCAATCCATTTAATTAGGAGTATAATAATTATAAGGATAACTTGAACGGCAATCTCCGCTTGAATTACGAATATGCTGCTCGGCTGAGATAGTACTATCTTTTCTATTATTAATAAATGTATTGAAATTATTAGTTTCAGCCCCATCTGTATCCCCAATGATAGGTGTACCGCCGGAAATATAAATACCACCGCCATCATCATTAACATTATTTTCCGAGATAGTATTGTTTTGAATGGTAGGTGAGCCAAAAATAAAAATACCGCCGCCATCACCCCCAGCAGTATTCCCCGAGATAGTATTGTCTTGAATGGTAGATGAGTCAGAAATAAAAAAGCCACCACCATGGCTCTCAGCAGTATTCCCCGAGATAGTATTGTTTTGAATGATAGACGAACTATTAGCAATAAAAATACCTCCGGCAAAATGAACAGCAGTATTTTCCGAGATAGTATTGTTTTGAATGGTTGGTGTGCCGCCGGAAATATAAATACCGCCGCCCGAACTATAAGAATTATTTCCCGAGATAGTATTGTTTTGAATGGTAGGTGAGCTATCTAAAATAAAAATACCGCCGTTGCCCCCTGTAATAGTAAATCCATCCAGGGTAGTACCATCCGCGCAACTATTAATTATTACAACAATAAAAGCGCCATCTCCATCAATTGTTGTAAGGGCAGCCCCGTTTTCGCTTTTTAAGACAATTGCCTTGCCAGTAGGAAAAGAAATGTTTTCTTCATAAGTTCCGTCAGCAACATGAATAGTTCCGCCGTCGGGAGCATTATCAAGGGCGTACTGGATAGTTAGCCAGGGGTGATCAGCACTCCCAACATTACCGTTGTTACCCGATTTACTGACATAACGGTCAATGGTCCATTTGGCATAGAGTGTTACATCGGATGACACCATATCAGTGTCAAAGTCCCAGGCATTTGTACATTCGGATTCTTCATACCAACCATCAAAGACGTAATCTGTATCTATGTTCGTGGGATTTGCCGGTTTCGTTACCTTCTCGCAGTGGCCTACCGTCTGTGAACCTACTGCACTGCCATCTTGAGAATCAAAGGTTACAGTGTAGGAATTGATGGTCCACTTGGCATAGAGTGTTATATCGGATGACACCATATCAGTGTCAAAGTCCCAGGCGTTTGTACACCCGTATTCCTTATACCAACCAGCAAAGGTGTAGCCTGCCCGTCTGGGTGCGGTTGGTCTGATTACTTTCTCGCCGTGATTTACAATCTGTGAATCTACCGGATTGCCGCCTTGAGGACGAAAGGTTACGGTGTAGGTAGTGGTGGTCCACTTAGCATAGAGGGTTACCTTGGTTGTTACCGTATCAGTATCAAAGTCCCAGGCATTTGTACATTCGTATTCCTTATACCAACCACCAAAGGTGTAGCCTTCCTTCGTGGGTGCCGTCGGTTTGGTTACCTTCTCGCCGTGGTTTACAATCTGTGAATCTACCGGACTGCCGCCTTGAGAATCAAAGGTTACCGTGACAGGGGGCTTTAGCAAACAACCGGTTATCAGTAAAACCCCCAGGATGAGCAAACAGATAAAGATAAGATTTTTTTTCTTTGACATTTCTTACCTCCTAAAATTATTTATAGTGAAATTAATTTCTAAATTTTATGGTCAGGTTACTTGATTGTTAATCTGACTGTTTTAGCACTTTAAGTGCTTTAGACCCATAATTTTACTCCCTAACCTTATTAGGAAGTTTTTCCTTGTCAGTCTTCGATTAATTGCCTATATTGTTTTTAAATAAAAAAAGGACAGATTAAAAAATTAATGATTTTATTTTCTTACTCTGTCTTTTTTACCTGAAAGATTCTTCCTAATAAATTAAAAAATAGTTCTTTATGAGTAAACTCAGTAAGGGTTCACCTAAAAATTCGTAATTGCCCCGTCGGTGCTTTTATGATAAAGCTCTCCAGAGTTCTGTCCGGTAACGGTCTTTTTGCCTGAAAGTTTAAATACTTTTGATATCTTACCTCTTCGGCTCCTTTTCTTTTATGATGGAAAGAAAAAGACTCTCCTGCTACCTTCATACAGAATAAAATATTTAGTTTTAAGTCAAATAATGATTTCCGATTGATGGTTAGTATAGTTAGGATGTGTTACTTGGTGTGTCTCTTGGAATAGAGAAAAGGTGTTACTCTTACGACCGATCTTAGATAATATAGCTTTTTATTTTAGTATAATAGTATTACAGATATTCTGCTTAGATAAAAAAATACGCTTATTAAATTTATTTTAGTCATTATTTTATATATACTATACAACTTATTAAAAATCCTTCTTTTTATGTAAAATAATTTATAAAAACAAAAAAGCCCTTCAGCAAAGGCCAAAGGGCTTGGAATTAGCAAGCTCCCCCTATTGGTCAGCTTCAGAACTTTTAGGGGAAATATTGTAATAGATAATATTAAATTAAATCAGTTAATTCTTCAATATTAGAGATAATCTTCAAAAACTATAATCTGTAAAATACATATAAATAAAAACTTAACAATTTTATTACTAAAGAGTTCTAAGGTTTTAAACATGGTGGAGTATAGTAGACGAGTTTCGCAACTTTTGTATGAGTGATGAGACTGAAAAAATATATCTTAAGTTAGAAGATGCTATTGGTGTCTGTTAAAAATTTAAAAGGGTAGAAGTTCGGTATAGAAATTCTGCCAATATTTTTGTCTGGCTCCCCAGACTGTAAAATAGACAAAACTTTTACTTCTATATTTTATTTTTCTCATAAAGTAATGAAAGTCAATCAAACTGCACGAATATACCGAAACCCTATTTATTTAGCAAAAGAATATAAACAGATGATTGATTCTGGAGAAGCAAAGAACCAATCAGAAATTGCAAAAATAAAAGGTATCTCAAGGGCGAGAGTGACACAAATTCTAAGTTTATTAAAACTCGATTCCTTGATTATTCAAAGATTAGAAAAACTTGGTGATCCACTTAGAGCAAGAACTATATCCGAACGCATGCTACGCCCATATACTAATAAATCTATTAGAACTTCTCAATATTTTAAAGACCCTTTTTTATTAAATAAAGATTTAAGCAAAAAAGCCCCATTGACATTTGTCAAAGAGCTTGAGTTTGTCTACTTTTCTCTATGGCAACATTTGTAGCCCTTTATTGTTATTTTTATAAAACTGATTTATAAAATTAAAATTAAATAATCGATACTTAAAATAAAATATGAAAAAGTAGATTTGTTATCATCTTAAGACTTTCATTTTTATTCAAATTTAAATCCTTTTTCCTTAAAGAGCTTTAAACAGGCATCTACCACTTCAGGGTCAAAAAGAATATTCTCGTATTTTGAAATTTCCGTTAAAGATTCATCCATACTAAGGGCAGGTCGATAGGATTTATAAGAAGACATTGCCTCAACCACATTTGCCACCCCTAATATTTTTGCCTCGATAAGAATTTCAGTACCTTTTAACCCTCTTGGATATCCTGAACCATCTATCTTTTCCTGATGTTGAAAAACAATTTCAGCAATGGGCCAGGGAAAATTTACTTTTTTTAAGATTTCATAACCTATTCTGGGATGATTTTTAACTAAATTAAATTCTACTTCAACTAATTTACTCGGCTTACTTACAATTTCAGCGGGTAAATTAACCTTCCCCACATCATAAACCAGAGAGGCAATTTTTACTCCTTTAATCTTATACTGAGGGAGTTTCATCTCCTGGGCTATGGCAGTAGCAAGTTTGGAGACTCTTTGGTGGTGTCCTCTGAGGTAAGGGTCTCTTATTTCAACTATTTCCGTAATAATATAGGCAATACCTTCTATGAACTTTTGTAACTTTTCATCACTCTGCCGAAGTTTTCTCTCCAGCCGATTATCCCTAACTACTATTTTTTCTAATTCGGCAACCTTTTCATGCATTTCTTGTAACTCTTTAACAAGTTGGTCTTTTTTCTCCTCTATATTCTTCATCTTTTAAATTTTCACCTCCATAAAAAATTAATATTAAATTAATCTTATACAAGAGTAACTGTTGATTGAGCTTTTACTCAATAAGAATATAACATCATGCCCTTCCCCTAAGAGAAATGTAAATCACTTTCATCTATTCAAATTTAAATCCCTTTTCTTTGAAGAGATTAAGGCAAATGTCCACTACTTTCGGGTCATAGAGGATGCCTCTATTCTGGGAAATTTCCTCTAAGGCTTTATCTACCCCTAAAGCTGGACGATAAGGGCGGTGAGAGGACATGGCCTCTACTACATCAGCTATTCCTATAATTTTGGCTTCCAGGAAAATCTTATCACCTTTTAAATGGTTGGGATATCCCGAACCATCCAATCTCTCATGGTGTTGAAGGACAATTTTGGCTACGGGATAGTAAAAATCTATGGATTTTAAGATATTATATCCTATTTGGGGATGTTCTTTGATGAGGCTAAACTCTATATCGGATAATTTGGTGGGTTTACTTAAGATTTCAGTGGGCAGGCCGATCTTCCCAATATCGTGAATGAGAGAGGCAATTCTTATCCCTTCAATCTTATCTTCAGAAAAGTTTAGCTCTTTAGCTATGACTGTAGCCAATTGAGAAACCCTCTGCTGGTGACCGGCAGTATAGGGGTCTTTGGCCTCTACTATCTTGGACATAGTCTCAATAGTTGCATCCATAGCCCTTTTTGTTTTTTGGTAATTTTGTTGAAGATCATGGGTTTGCTTATCCAGTTTTTTTTCCATTTTAATGCTGTGTAAACCCAAAGCAACGTCTCCTGCGACCTCCTTAAACAAGGCTTGTTCTTCTTTATCAGTAACAAAATGAGCAGGGATAGAGACAGACATTATACCGCAGATCTTTCCATCATGTTCTAACCGGACGGTCATTACGCTTCCTTGTTCGGAACATACCTGTACCAGCGGACAATCGAGACAGGCAGATGCCGGGTCTTTGATGATTACAACCTCCTCTTGCTTTAAGGCTAACTGACCGAAAACAGTCAGCTCGCCTTTCTTTAATCGTTTAAGCATTGGTAAGAAGTCTTTCCCCAAACCGGCTTCAGCATAGGTGTCAATCTTCCCCTCTTCGTCCAGTAGCACTATCAAACTGTGATAATAACCGCGTGTTTTGATAAGATTATTGCAAATACCCTTTAGCAATCTTTCACGGTCCTTTTCTTTGATGATCAGTTGGTTAACGTTACGAACAGCACGAATAACGAGATTAAGGTGCTTAATTCTTTCTTCTCCCTGCTTAAGTTCGGTGATGTCCGTTAAAGAAGCTACACTCTTTTTGGTATTAGAAATCATTCCTATTTTTAAGAGTATGCTTTTTATACTACCTTTTTTATCTTTCAAACGAAATTCATACTTTGTTGGTGGCTTTTCTCCGGCTTCTCTCCTGGCAATATGATATTTTTTCATCCTTTCTAAATCTTCTTTAAGGACATAATCTGTCCATTTCAGCTTATTTTCAATTTCCTCTTTAGAATATCCGATTAGTTTTTCGAATCGGGCGTTTACCGTGGAGAGGGTCATATCTTCTTCAATGATCGCAGTTGCAGTACCAGTGTTTTCGAATACAGTGCGGTATTTTTCTTCTGATTCTGCCAGGTCCTTTTCCGCTTGTTTGTGCTCGGTGATATCATTTGCTAAGATTAAAACAGCATAAATATCTCCTGCTCTATTCTTAATGGGCTGCATGCTATTAAGGAAACAACGAGTTTTCCCCTGAAAAGGAAGATAACTTTCTTTAACAAACTGCTCTCCTGATTGAATGACTTTTTGGAGCTCTGCAAATCTCTCTTCTGCTATTTTTTTGGGAAAAATATCCCATAATGTCTTCCCTATATAGTTTTCTGCCAGTCCTCCTAAATAGGATATAGCACGACTATTTAAGGTTAAGAGTTTACCTTGAAGGTCTACTGAAATAATAGATTCGTTCGCACTTTCTATCAGATTTCTATACTTCTCTTCGCTCTCCTTTAGGGCTTCCTCTGCCGGCTTGCCCTCGGTAATATTATTTAATGCACTTTTTTCTCGCTCTTTCCGTATAGTTTTTAATTCTTTTATTGGTTCTACTTTTATCTTATCCTCGTCTTTCATTCTATTCACCTCCTATTAATCTCATAGGATAAATAAGCATATAAATAGTGTGCTATTGTTTAAATCCTACAATTCTTTTAACATTCTCTTTTGTTTAATTATTTAACTTTTTCTAAGTTACCACTACAATCCGGGTAAATGGAGTGAACCCCTCAGGTTAGACATTTTAAATCTTAACACACCATGCATTCCCGAGAGTTATTCTTTACCAGTAGCCTCTCGTATTCCTCTGGAGGCCGGTAGCCCAAAGAGGAATGCAACCTCTTCCTATTATACACATCTTCAATAAAATAGGGAATCCTTTCTATTACATCAGAAAAGGTTTCATATTCCCATAAATATACCTCCTCCTGTTTCAGAGTTTTAAAGAAAGATTCAGCAAAGGCGTTATCGTAAGGATTGCCTTTTCTGGACATACTTATCCTGATACCATTATCTTTAAGTAGTTTTATATAATCTTTACAGGTATACTGGATACCCTGATCCGAATGATGAATCAGGTTATCAGTATTTCTAGTAGCTATCGCCATCTTTAAAGCGGTAGTAGCTAATTCAGAAGATAGGGTTCTGCCGATAGCATAACCTACTATTTTTCGTGAATAGATATCTATGATGGCGGCGAGATAAACAAAACCGTTAAGGATTCTGATATAGGTGATATCGGAACACCAGACTTGATTGATACCGGTAAGTTCTTTATCTTTGATCAAATTGGAGTATATTTTATTATGGTGTTTGCTATTGGTAGTAGTTATATATTTGTGTTTTATCCTACCTTGTATCCCCATCTCTTGCATCATTTTTAATACCCTCTTATGATTTACTATGACCTTATCTCTTCTTAATTGTGCGGTTATTCTTCGGTAACCGTAATAGGGATGTTCCCGGGAGATATCCTCCATCTTTTTTCTGATCCTTAATTCTTTTTGCTTTTTATGTATATTTATTTTTCGCTGGTAGTAAAGGGTAGATCTTTTTATATCCATTAATCTACAGCTTTCTTTGATCGATTTAAATAAGGACCGGTAATGATGGATGAACCCTCTTTTTTCCTCTGTAGTATGTATTCTTTCTCTTTTTTTAAAATATAGTTCTCCATGGTCAGCTTACCGATCATCTGCTCAAGTTTTCCTACTTGTGTCTCTAATTTTTTTATTTCTTGATTATTATTACCACTTAATTCTCCATCCAAATATTGTCTCTTCCAGCGGTTGATCAGTCCGGGGGAAATGTTATTCTCTTTTCCTAATGCCAGGATTCTTTCACCGCTCAGTGCTCTTTGTACAACTTCTTCTTTTTGCTCTTTAGAATATTTTCTCTTTTTAATACCCATTAACTTATACCCCCTCCTTTGTTTCTCTTGCTTGTTATTTTATTATATAACAAGTCTTATTTTTCTCCTAAATGTGTCTAGTCGGAGGGGTGCAGTCCAAAAACATTCAGTAAAATTTTCAGAAATTATCTTATCAAGCTGGCTACAAATTATATTATATGAAATTTTCAAAATATTGGGTTTTAAAATAAATTCATTTTATCCAAAAACTATTCTTTTTTTTGTTTTTTGTTCCTTTTCTCTTCATACATCTTCTGGTCAGCTATGCGAATTAATTCATCCATGATTAAAGGATTAACAGGATCATATTCCGAAAGGCCGATACTGAGATCTATCTCATAAGGTTTCTTTAGAGTCTGGTTTAATTTAAATAAATCCTTTTCTAATCTTTCTTTAATCAAAGGCGCTTCTTTTAAAGAGTTATCAGGAAAGATAATTAAAAATTCATCTCCTCCCATACGACAGACAATATCAATTTCTCTTAAGGTGGATTTGAATAGGCCGGTAACTTCCTTTAAGACCTTGTCTCCCTCATCATGGCCGTAAATATCATTGATGGATTTAAATTTATCTATATCCAAGAAAGCAAGTAACAGTGGAGACTTGCTACGGTGGGATAGTTTCATCTGCCGGTCCAGCAGCTCCAGTCCATATTTTCGATTATAACCACCGGTCAGAAAATCAATCCGGGCAATTTTTTCCAGTTTCTCTTCTAATTGTTTACGTTTGGTGATATCGATAAACATCACTATTTTGCCTTTAATTTGACCACCTATTTCCAATGGTGTAGCAGATAGGGAAACAGGAAATAAGGTTCCACCTTTCTTCTTTCTAATGGTTTCATAATTATGATAGCCTTGTAATGTTTTAATGATTAATTTATAACTTTCCTCTATTTTATCAGCAGGGTGAATGAGTCCATCATTAATTTTTTTGCCCTTTATTTCTTCCAGGTTGTAGCCGAATAATTCAGTGAAGCGGGGATTCACGTTTAAGATATTTTCGTTTTCATCTAAATAGATCAGGGCTTCCGGATTGCTATTAAAAAGATTGGCAAATTCCTGGTGACTTTTCTTGACAGCTTCTTCAGCCTGTTTGCGTTGGGTGTTGTCCTTGATTATACAAACAATGCCAACGATGCCTCTTGCCTTATCCAGCATCACAGAACTTGAAAAAATGACCGGAATATTTCTTGCTGTTTTTGTTTTAAAATTAAGCTCATCATTATTGATAGCTTCTTTCTTGATGGCTTTATCCAGCAAGGTGCTTTTGAAATCTTTTTCTCTAAAAAATATCTCAACTGATTTTCCAGTTAGTTCATCCTTTCCGTATCCTGATAAATCCAATGCCGCTTTATTCACAGTAGCTATATTCCCCTGTCTGTCCAATAAAATTAAGGAATCAGCCATGGTAGAGATGATGTTTTCAGCAGCTGTTATCGGGGAAATGACCATCAGTTTATATTTATTTATGGCATAAACTATGCCAGATGCCCAGATGAGCGC
>Ga0307430_1002800_pt1 | contig 11258 bp, 10 predicted proteins | sample SalMarWE160130MG_FD_202159 | JGI IMG/M metagenome (GOLD analysis project Ga0307430, IMG submission 202159) | Salt marsh sediment microbial communities from the Plum Island Ecosystem LTER, Massachusetts, United States - WE1603-130 | ecosystem: Environmental > Aquatic > Marine > Intertidal zone >... | reverse complement strand
GGTGGGCGCGGTAGACGCCATCGTGGACGTGATGGGCGCGGCTATCGGCCTGTGGCTGCTGGGCGTGGAGCAGGTGTACGCATCGCCCGTTCACGTCGGGCGCGGCACGGTCGAGTGCGCCCACGGCGTCCTGCCGGTGCCTGCCCCGGCGACGCTGGAGCTGCTGCAGGGCGTGCCCATCTACGGGCGGGACGTCGACGCGGAACTGGTCACCCCCACCGGCGCGGCGATCCTCACCACCGTGACCGAGTCGTTCGGCGAAATCCCCCTGATGCGCGTGAAGCAGGTCGGCTACGGTGCGGGCACGCGTGAGTTGCCCATCCCCAACCTGCTGCGCCTCTCCATCGGAACGATGGAGACCTCTATCGGGGAATCGGACGACAAAGCAGCGGGCTACGAAAAGGACACTGTCACCCTGATCGAGACCAACGTCGACGACATGAACCCCCAGTGGTACGAGCACGCCACCGCGCGCCTGTTCGAGGCCGGAGCGCTCGATGTCTTTCTGACGCCGATCCAGATGAAGCGCGGGCGGCCCGCCACCCAGTTGAGCGTGCTCGTGGCCGACGACCTCGTGCCCCAGACACTGGACGTGTTGTTCGCCGAGACGACGACCATCGGCGTGCGCGCGCACCCGGTGCAGCGCTGGAAGCTGGCACGGGAGATCGTCACCGTGGAGACGGCCTACGGCCCGATAGCCGTCAAGGTCTCCCGGCGCGGTGAGACGGTGCTGAACGTCACACCCGAGTACCGAGATTGTCAGCGCATCGCTGCGGAGCAGGACGCACCGCTCAAGGAAGTGTACCAAGCGGCAATGGAGGCTGCGCGCCGCCATCTGGACCGTAAACAGACCTGACCCAACCTTCCCCTTGAACTGCTAGGAAGGCACGAGCACATCCCGCGCTTGCGCTTCGAGAAAAGAGGGATATACTTATCTCTGGAACTCGATGAGGAGAAACAAACCCTCTATCCACGTTTTTGCACCTTTACTTTGCCAGCAAGAAGCAACTCCTTGAAAGGGGGTGGTGCCTGCGAGATATGTCATGAAGCACTGAGTAGTAAGCCGCTTTTGCTCAATTTCAAAAGAGGAGGAATAAAAGGTGAATACAAAGCGCGTATTGACAGTGATGTTGGCTACAGCCCTGATAGCGGCCGGCGCGTTAACCTCGTGCTGTCCAAAGCCGCCGCTGGGCTCAGAAAAGAACCCCATCGTGTGGGTCTTTGTGCCCTCCGGCGAGACGGAGCGCGTGACCGCCGGCGCCGAGTCGGTGGTTGCCCTGTTGGAAGCTGAGACCGGCCTGTTCTTTGAGGTAAGAGTGGCCACCGAGTACGCCGGCGCCATCGAGGCGATGTGCGCCGATCCACCCGAGGTCCACATGGCCTCGCTGGCGACCTTTGCCTACGTCATGGCCGCCGACCGCGGCTGCGCGGAGGCCGCCCTGCTCTCGGTGCGCTACGGCAGCGCCACCTACAACGGCCAGATCCTGGTCCGCGCCGATAGCGGCATCACCGACATCTCGCAACTGAACGGCAAAACCTTCTGCCGTCCCGACCCGCTTTCCGCGAGCGGCTGGGTGGTCCCCTCGATCATGTTGAAGGGCGCGGGGGTTGATCCCGATACCGGCCTGGCCGACGTCGTCGATGCCGGCAGCCACGATGCTGTCGCGGCTGGCGTCTACAACGGCGACTGCGACGCTGGCGCCACCTATGTGGATGCCCGCTCCACCATCGAGGAGGACTATCCCGACGTGATGGAGCAGACGGCAGTCATCGCCATCGAGCCCGACATCCCCAACGATGGCGTACAGTTCCAAAAGTCCGTGCCCGCGGATGTGCGGCAACAGGTCGTGGATGGCTTGCTGGCCATCGCCGCCACCGAGGAGGGCAAGGAAGCGCTGGACACGGCCTACTCGTGGCAGGAACTGACCGTGGCCGACGACAGCATCTACGACCCGTTCCGTCAGATCCTGCAGGCCGCCGGTGTCAGCGCCGAGGACCTGATGGGGGATTAGCTGACGCGCGTCCACGACGCGTCCATCGACTATAGAAAAGGCTTGGCGAGGGGGGACCCAGTGTCCCCCTTCGCCCCAACAGGAGGCAGCATGCTTGAGGTCAAGAACCTGACCAAGATATACGACGACGGCACCGTCGCCCTGCGCAACGTGAGCTTTGAAGTAGTAGATGGCGAGTTCCTGATCATCATCGGCTTGAGCGGCTCTGGCAAATCCACCCTCCTGCGCTGTATCAACCGCCTGATCGAGCCCACCGAGGGGCAGATCATCTGGGACGGCAAGGACATCACGGCGGCCGAACCGGCTCAGTTGCGCGAGATTCGCCGCCAGATCGGCATGGTCTTTCAGCAGTTCAACCTGGTCAAGCGCTCCACCGTCCTCACCAACATCCTCGCCGGCCGGTTGGGCTATGTAAACCCCTGGTACAGTCTGTTGGGTCGCTTCCCGGCAGAGGACCGCAAGATGGCCATGCAGGCGCTGGAGCAGGTTGGCATCGCCAACCAGGCCCACAAACGGGCCGATGACCTGAGCGGTGGCCAGCAACAGCGGGTGGGCATCGCCCGCGCGCTGATGCAGCAACCCCGCATCATCCTGGCCGACGAGCCGGTGGCCAGCCTCGACCCCGTGCTGGCCCACTCCATCCTGGGCGACCTGGAAAAGCTAAACAAGGAACAAAACATCTCGATCCTGTGCAGCCTGCACTATCTGGACCTGGTGCAGCGCTACGCCACGCGCGTGATCGGCCTGCGGGCCGGGGAAATCGTCTACCGGGGCAGCCGCGACGATATCCGTGCGATGACAGACGAGGAATTCAAGAACATCTACGGTGCTGACGCCGAGCGGGTCGGCAGTAGCATCGAAGGCGCCTTGGGAGGATAACATGGGAGAGAATCTTACGACATCCACGAAAGGACCCTCTAAGCAGTCTACCAGCCTGGTCTCCCCGCCCGTGGCGGGCATCGCCTCTCTGATCCTCCCCGGCCTGGGGCAGGCGCTGGCCCGGCAGGTGCAGCGCGGCCTGATTCTGCTCGGTGCTATGGCGAGCATCGTCGGCCTCTTCGCCTGGCGCGTCAGCCTATTGGCCACCCGCGAAACCGGATTCTTTGCCAAGCTGGGCAAGGCCATCAGCTGGCGTCCCCTTTTCGTCATTCCGGTATTGATAGGTATCCTGGCCCTGTGGCTGTGGTCCGCCTGGGATGCCTATCAACGCGCCCAGCCCAAACGGCGGGGAGGCATCGGCGTGTTCGCCCTGGTCATTGCGCTCTTCTTCATCCTGGGCTGGCAGGTCAGCGAGATTGACCTGTTCAAATTCGTGACTGAACTCTCCGATGCCAAGGGGCCGCTCTCCCGCGTCCTGTGGCCGTGGGAGGCAGCGGTTGAGCGAGACGTGGAGGTAGTCAGCGCCTCGGCCGAAATCCTGGCTCCCTGCGACAACGAACCGCCGCCCGCTCCGCCGGAGGAGGTGCCCGGCGAGCCTTACCTGGTGGCCGACCCGACCTGCGGCGACTTGGCGACGCAGGATGAGAACCTCAAGGAGGTACCAGGCACCAAGCTCACCCTCGTCGGACGCGGGTTCACGCCCAACACCACGACCGAGATCTGGTGGATAGACCCCCTGCGCAACGAGTTCCGCATGCGCAAGGAAGGAGAGTACATCACACTCCAGACCGACGCCGAGGGAACCTTCCAGATCGACGTCACCATGCCCTACCGGCTCATTCCTCCCAGTTCCGAGGGGCGTATTTTTCACCGGATAGAGGCGCGGCAGACCTCGGAGGTAGGTGGCTTCAAGCCGAGCAGTGTCCTGTTGCGCAACATCGAAAAGATGGTGGAGACCATCGTCCTGGGCATGATGGCCACGCTGTTCGGCATCATCTTTGCCGTCCCGGTGAGCTTTTTAGCCGCCAAGAACCTGATGTCCGGCTCCCCGCTCACGATGGCGCTCTATTACATCACGCGCACGATTTTGAACATCATCCGCTCCATCGAGCCGATGATCTGGGCTCTCCTGGCGGTGACCATCGTGGGATTGGGGCCCTTTGCCGGCATCCTGGCGCTGTTCGTGCACTCCATCGCCGCGCTGGGCAAGCTGTACTCGGAGGCCATCGAGAGTATCGACCCCGGCCCCATCGAGGCCATCCAGGCCACCGGCGCGACGCGCCTACAGACGATCATGTACGCCGTGGTGCCACAGATGATCCCGCCCTTCGTCTCCTTCTCCATCTACCGCTGGGACATCAACGTGCGCATGTCCACCGTCATCGGCCTGGTGGGCGGCGGTGGCATCGGCTTCCTGCTGATCCAGTACATCCGCCTGTTGGATTACCGCTCGGCCGGTATCGCGGTGTGGTTCATCGCCATCACCGTCGCCATCCTGGATTACGTCAGCGCGGAGATTCGAGAGCGATTCGTGTAGCCGGCAATGTCCCACCTGGCCGTCGTCATCGTCAGTTGGAACGTGCGGGGCTTGCTGACCGCTTGCCTGCGCTCTCTTCTGGCTGACCTGGCAAGCACCGACCTAGCGACCGAGGTGTGGGTCGTCGACAACGCCTCCTCCGACGGCACGCCGCAGATGGTGGAGGAGGCGTTTCCTGACGTGCACCTGATCGCTAGCCGGGAGAACCTGGGCTTTGTGCGGGGCAACGACCGCGCACTGAACGAGATTCTGGACCGGGAGTCCCCGCCCGTCGATTACTTCTGGCTGCTCAACCCCGATACGGAGGTGCAGCCGGGGGCGACGGCGGCGCTCGTCGCGGCGCTGGAGGCTCACCCCCGGGCGGGGATAGTCGGCCCCAAGCTCCTCTACCCCGACGGCTCCCTGCAGCACTCTGCCTTCCGTTTTCCCGGCCTGGTGCAACTGATATTCGAGCTCTTTCCCCTGCCCGCCCGGCTCTACGACACCCCTCTCAACGGCCGCTACCCGCGCCGTCGTTACGAAGGGAGTCAGCCCTTCGCCGTGGATCACCCCCTGGGTGCTTCGATGCTGGTGCGCGCCGAGGCCATCGCCGACGTAGGTCTGATGGACGAGGACTTTTTCATGTACTGCGAGGAGATCGACTGGTGCTGGCGCATGCGCGAGACCGGCTGGCGGGCGCTGTGCGCCCCCGCCGCCCACGTGATCCACCACGCAGGCCAGTCAAGCGGGCAGATTCGCACTGCCTCCTTCGTAAACCTGTGGAAAAGTCGCGCACGACTCTACACCCGCCACTACACGCCGTTGAAGAGACACCTCGCCGGGCTGCTGGTCCGCATCGGGATGAAACGCCGCATGCGCAAAGCCTCCGCCGAGACAGCCGGTGCTTGCCAGCAGGTCATCGAAGCCTGGGAGGAGACCTAGCGACTGTGGGTGTCGCCGTGAGCGTAACCGCCATCGTGCCCGCGCGGGACGAGGAGGACAACATCGCGGACTGCCTGGAGAGCCTGGCGTGGGCGGACGAGCGGGTCGTCTTCCTCGACTCCCGCACCGTGGATCGAACGGCAGAACTGGCCCAGGAGGCCGGCGCGCACGTCATCCACCACACCTTTGAGAATTTCGCCCAGTTCCACAACGCCGCGATGGCGCACGTGACGGCGGAGTGGGTTTTCTTCGTCGACGGCGACGAGCGCTGCACCCCGGAGCTGGCGGAAGAGATACGCCAAGTGACGGCCGGCCAGCGTGACGAGGTATTGTGGTGGGTGCCGCGCCACAACTACATCTTTGGCCGTCTCACGCTGGGAGGCGGATGGTACCCCGACCACCAACCCCGCCTGCTGCTGCAAGGGCACGCGCATTGGGAGCGCCCGGTACACGAGATCGTCGTGGCAGATGGGCCCGAGGGTAAGCTGGAGCATCCCCTCATCCACTACAATTACGTCGATCTGCTGGATTTTATCGCGCGCCAGCGGGGCTACACCGCCTTTGCCGCCGAGCGGCTTCTGCAAAAGGGCGTCAGGCCGCGCTTTTACACCCCGTACTCGCAGGCAGTACGCCACTTCTGGTGGCGGTTTGTGACGCTGGAGGGAAAGCGGGACGGGCTGCACGGGCTGTGGTTGAGCATCCTGATGGCCTACTACGAAGCAATCACATACCGCAAGCTGGCGCGCCTGCGAAAAAACGACCTTTGACGACTCAGACCAGATGTGCTATACTGTCCGCCGGACACATCGGAGCATCGTCGCAGACAGCGTCGTCCAAAGGTAGCGATTGATGAACGAGCCCGTCCTGGTTCTCAACGGCAACTACGAGCCGATCAACGTCTGCTCCACTAAGCGAGCGATGGGGTTGATCCTGGCGGATAAGGCCACGGTGGTGGAGAACGGCCGTGGCGTGATCCGCACCGTCTCCTGTGCCTACGAGCGTCCCTCTGTCATCCGCCTGGGTTACGTAGTGCGCCGCCCTCGGCCTCGCGTGCGGCTGTGCAAGCGCGAGATCCTGCGCCGTGACAGCCACCGCTGCCAGTACTGCGGCCGCGAGTCCAGCCAACTGACCATCGATCACATCGCACCTCGCTACCGGGGAGGAGAGCACTCTTGGAAGAACCTGGTAGCCGCCTGTCCGCAGTGCAATCGGCGCAAGGGTGGGCGCACGCTGGCCCAGGCCAAGATGCAGTTGCTGCGCCAACCCTTCGAGCCGCGCCCTACGGCAGAGTACCTCTTTGGGCGCTACAAGGGCGGCAACGGCACGTGGGCAAAGTATCTGGAGGGATGGTAGGTTTCAAGGACTGAATCCATCTGCACAATGCGTGATGCGTGATCCGTGATGCGTAAGAAGCGTTTCACGGATCACGCATCACGTTTTACGCTGCCGTTGACAGCACAGGCGGCGCGTTGTACAATGGCGCACATTCAGGAGGCACATCTTGGGTAAACCTTTCAACTACGGCGGGCAGGCAGTTCTAGAGGGAGTGATGATGCGCGGCTCGCGCACGATGGCGGTCGCGGTGCGTCACCCCGACGGGCACGTCGTCGTCAAAACCGAGCCGCTCAACGAAAAGCTCTACACCGGCCCCATCAGCCGCATCCCCTTCCTACGCGGGCTGATCATGCTGTGGGACGCGCTGGGCCTGGGCGTCAAGGCGCTCAACATGTCGGCCGACGTGGCCGTGGGCGAAGAGGCATCCCTCTCCGGGCCTGTGGCCTGGGGGACGATGGTCGCAGGCCTGGGAATAGGTGTCGCGCTCTTTATGGCCCTGCCGTCCTACCTGGCCGGGCTCGTCGCTCAACATCTGCCCTCCGAGTGGCTGATCAGCCTGATCGAGGGCGTCGTGCGGCTGGCCCTGATCACAGGCTACATCGGTTTGATCAGCCTGCTGCCCGACATACGGCGCGTGTTCGCCTACCACGGGGCGGAGCACAAGACGATCCACGCCTACGAAGCCGGCGTCAAGCTGACGGTGGAAAACGTGCGCCCCTTCACCACAGCCCACACCCGCTGCGGCACGTCCTTCCTGGTCACCACCGTCCTGCTGACGTTCCTCCTGTTCGCGCCCTTCGGCAGGCTGCCGCTGCACTGGCGCATCGCCAGCCGGATCGTCCTGCTGCCCGTCATCGCCGGCGTCGCCTACGAGTTCATCCGCTTCACGGCCCGCTTCGCCGACCGGCCCTGGATGCGCCCGCTGACCGCGCTCAACCTGGCACTCCAGCGGCTGACGACCCGCAAACCGAACGACCGCATGCTCGTGGTGGCCATCATGGCGCTGAAGGCGGTGCTGAAGAGCGAAGGGCTGCTGGATGAGGAAGACGGCGAGGTAGAGGATGAACCTGCTGGAGGCGATTGAGCGCCGAGTCAGCGTCCGCAGCTACGACGAGCGCCCGGTAGCCCCACAGCACCTGGAGCGTTTGACCACCCTCTCCCGAACGGCCGGCCACCTGACCGACGTGCGCCCACGCATTGAACTGGTCAGCGGCGCGGAGCGGACGCAGCGCATCATCTCCCACGTGATCGGCTCCTACGGCCTGGTGCTGACCCCGCCCCACCTCCTGGTCGGCGTGATGCCCACGGAAAGCGCAATCGCCCGGCTCGACCTGGGGTACGTGCTGGAGCAGGTCGTGCTGGAAGCAACCCGGCTGGGATTGGGCACCTGCTGGATCACGGGCACCTACGACGCGCAAAGCGCCGGGGACGCCGTGGGCCTGACGACCGGCGAGGTGGCCGCGGCCGTCGTCGCCTTGGGCACCCCCAGCGAGCGCGGCTGGGGACGCATCCACACTGGCGTCGTCCGCCGGTTGGCAGGCGGCCACAAGCGCAAGCCGCTGGAAGAGATCGTCTTTGCCGGGCGCTGGAGAAAGCCCTGGTCGCCGGAAGAGGCCGACCCGACGCTCGTCTCCGTGCTGAAGCACGCCCGGCTGGCCCCCTCGGCCCACAACGGCCAGCCGTGGCGTTTCGTCGTCCGCTCCGACGGTATCGCGCTGGCGCTGGTGCGGCCTATGCCCATCGACGCCGGTATCGTGATGGCTCACGTCGCACTGGCCGCCGAGGCACTGGGGCGCAAGGATCGATGGCACGTGCACTGGCGCGATGCCACTCTGGCCCAGGCGTGCGGCTTGCCGCATGATGTGACTTTTGTAGGGCGATTTTGCTAATCGCCTGGATTCAAAGAAGCGCCCAGTCGGGTAGGCAAATCCGATCTCCGTTTTCAAAGGAGGAGGGGCAAATGAACGCTTCCAAGCCTTTATACCGGATCATCTGTTTGGCATTGGTGCTGGGTCTGCTGAGCGGATGCTGCGCGGCCCCATCCGTCGCGCCATCTGCGGGCGATCTGACGGAAGACGAGGTCTCCACCCTCGGCAGCCTGGAAAAGATAGACGACTATCCGCTCTACACGATGCGCTTCCACGGCGCGTACGACCAGTACAGGGAGCGAGCAAGCGCGCTGCCATCCGGACAGGCGTGGGCCTGCTCGCTCTTTGCCGCTATGGGCGATGCCGAGGATATGGTCTATGGGCGCAACTTTGACTGGGAATACAGCCCGGCCCTGCTCCTGTTCACCGACCCGCCGGATGGGTACGCCTCGGTCTCGATGGTTGATATCGCCTACCTGATCGAAAAAGACCAAGCCAAGTCGCTGGCCGATCTTCCCCTGGCCGAGCACGAACCGCTTTTGGCCGCGCCCTTCTGGCCCTTCGATGGTATGAACGAGCACGGCTTGGTCGTGGGCATGGCCGCCGTGCCCGAAAGTGAGACGCCCAACGATCCCGGCAAGGAGACTATCGGCTCGCTGGCGGTCATCCGCGAGATACTCGATCACGCCCGCGATGTGGACGAGGCCGTCGCCATCATGGAGAGCTACAACATCGCCTGGGCGGGCGGCCCGCCGCTCCACTACCTGTTCGCGGATGCGTCGGGGCACGCGGCGCTGGTCGAGTTCCACGAAGGCGAAATGGTCGTCATCCCCAACCATGCGCCCTTCCACCTGGCGACCAATCACCTGCGCGTTTCCGCCACCGGTGATGGCGGGTGCCGGCGCTACAACACGCTCGATGAGCGCCTCGCTGAAACCACGGGTCGTCTCGCGCCCAAAGAGGCCGTCGATCTTCTGGAAGACGTAGCCCAAGAGGGCACACAGTGGTCCATCGTCTACGGATTCAGCAGCGGCGACGTGCGTGTGGCGATGGGGTGCGAGTACGACGACGTCCACGCGTTCCATCTGAACCTCGTCAGGTAGGCGCGATTTCCAATCGCGCCTGGCAAGAAGTTGCACCTACTCGATTCTCGGAAACAACGGCGGCCCGGAGGTTGCCTGCGACCCCGGCCGCAGTCCTCCCCACGTAAGCCCGTCCTTCAGCGGCTCCGGCGGCTTCCAACCCAGACGCCGCCATAGCTCCGCCGTCCGCTCCGGCATCACGGGATGGAGCAGCACAGAACACAAGCGCAGCGCCTCGGCGGCGGTGTAGAGGCTGGTCGCCACCCGCTTCACCTGACCTTCTTTGACCTGCCTCCACGGCGCGGTGCACTCCAGGTAGCCGTTGATCTCCCTGACGACACCCATCACCAGCATCAGCGCCTCGTTGGGCGCGATGGCCTCCACGCGCTCGAACACCCGCGGCACTAACGACTCGCATCGCTCGCGGAGAGCCGCCTCCTCACCCGTCGACACTCCCGGCTCAGGAATCCGCCCATCGCAGTAGCGCCCGACCATGTGGGTCAGCCGGTGGAGCAGGTTGCCCAGATCATTCGCCAGGTCGCCCTGGTAGCGTTGGGCCAGAATATCTGCGCTGAACTCGACGTCGCGCTCGCGCGCCATATCGCGCGTGAGGAAATACCGGAAGGCATCCACGCCATAGATATCCACCAGGTCGAGCGGCCTGGCCACGTTGCCCAGCGACTTGGACATCTTGGTTCCGCGGACGCACCACCAGCCGTGGGAAAAGATCGTCTTGGGCTGCGGCAGACCGATGGCACGGAGCATCGTCGGCCAGTAGACGGCGTGGGTCGTGAGGATGTCCTTGCCGATGAGGTGAGTCGCCTGCGGCCACAGGTGCTCGAACCGCGCACCATCCGTCAAGTAGCCGGGCGCGGAGATATAGTTGAGCAGCGCGTCGAACCAGACGTAGGTGACGTAATCGGGATCGAAGGGCAGTGGGATGCCCCATCTCAAGCGGCTGGCCGGCCGGGAGATGCACAGATCGCCCAGCGGCCGCCGCAGGAACCCCAGCACCTCGTTGCGGCGGAGCTCGGGCTGGATGAAATCGGGATGCGCGTCGATGTAAGCGATCAGCCAGTCCTGGTAGGCGCTCATGCGGAAAAAGTAGTTCGGCTCGACGATCCGCTCGACCGGGCGGTCGCAATCGGGGCAGTTGCCGTCGACGAGGTCCTTCTCCGTCCAAAACCGCTCGCAGGGCACGCAGTACCAACCCCCATACTCGCCGCGGTAGATCTCGCCACGGTCCCACAAATCCTGCAACACCGCCTCGACGACGCGCGTGTGGCGCGGTTCGGTGGTGCGGATAAAGTCGTCGTGGGTGATGTTGAGCCGCTCCCAGGCCTGCTGGAAGCGCACGACCGTCTCGTCGGCGTGCTGCTGCGGATCGACGCCGCGCGCCTCCGCCGCGCTCTGCACCTTCTGGCCGTGCTCGTCGGTGCCAGTGAGGAAAAAGGTCTCGACGCCGCGCAGGCGGGCGTAGCGGGCCATCACGTCGGCCAGGATCGTCGTGTAGGCGTGGCCCACGTGAGGCTCGTCGTTGACGTAATAGATCGGCGTGGTGATGTAAAACGGCTCGTTCATTGCGACACCTCCTCGTCGGAATAGAAAAGGACCTCCCGTCGGG
>Ga0307430_1002798_pt1 | contig 11262 bp, 9 predicted proteins | sample SalMarWE160130MG_FD_202159 | JGI IMG/M metagenome (GOLD analysis project Ga0307430, IMG submission 202159) | Salt marsh sediment microbial communities from the Plum Island Ecosystem LTER, Massachusetts, United States - WE1603-130 | ecosystem: Environmental > Aquatic > Marine > Intertidal zone >... | reverse complement strand
GGCACTTTGGAAGGAGAGAGGTGATCGAAATTAACAGGCGAGAAGAGGGGGATCCGTATGTCAGGAGGCTGAAGTTTAAAAAGGATGGCTTCTTTACTGGCCCAGAGGCCGCTCATCGGCGGCAGATTTATAAGGGGGCCGGCTACATGGAGGGAGATTTTGGCAAGCCTCATATCGGAATAGCAAATGCGTGGACAGAAGCATCACCAGCTCACATGCACCTAAGAAGACTGGCCGAGTGCGTCAAAGCGGGGATCTGGCAGGCTGGTGGGGTGCCGTTCGAGTTCGGCGTATTCGCTACCTGTGGTAACATTCCTATCGGGACGGAGAACCTGAAGTATGAACTGGCCATCCGTGATGCCCTAGCTGCCTCGGTTGAGATTATGTCTAAGGTTCACCTCTTTGGTGGACTTGTCCTGCTCGCCTCGTGTGACAACATTATTCCCGGCCAGCTGATGGGAGCAGCGAGGGTGAACCTCCCTTCGATCATGGTCACCGGCGGTCCGATGCTTGCTGGCCAATGGAGCAAGGGCACCGTGGTCTCCCCCGATATCAATGAGGCCGTGTTCGGGGCGCTTCCTGTCGATGCCATCTCCGAGCAGGAACTGAGCGAGATGGAGAACCACTCTTGTCCGGGGGCAGGGGCTTGTCCTGTTATGGGAACCGCCAACACCATGCAGATCTTGACTGAGGCCATGGGGATGGCCCTCTTCGGTTCAGCGACCATCCCGGCGGTCTTTGCCGATAAACAAAGGGCTGCTCGGGCCACGGGTCAACAGATCGTTGAATTGGTAAAGCAGGGCATCCGCCCTTCGGACGTTGTTACAGAGGGAGCTCTCACAAATGCCATTGTAGTCAATGCGGCCATTGGAGGATCGACGAACGCCCCTCTCCACATCATGAGCCTGGGCCGGGAACTTGGAATCGAAATCGAACTGGGGCGATTTGATGAGATCAGTAGGAACACTCCTCTTCTCTCGTCGGTGATACCCAACGGCCCCCATACGATCATCGACTTCTACAAAGCCGGTGGTGTCCCGTCCTTGCTGAAGGAACTCGAACCTCTACTCGACCCCCATGCCCTGACTGCCAACGGGTCAACCCTTGCTGATCTCCTGCGGAAGACAAGCAGTAGTCATGGCGAGGCCATCGCCAGTCTGGATACCCCAGTGAAGAAAGAGGGAGGGCTTGCGGTTCTTAAAGGCAACATTGCACCTCGTGGGGCCATTGTTCGCACATCCGCGATTAAGTCGGAAATGCTTGTGCACAGCGGGCCAGCTAAGGTCTTCAACAGCGATCAGGAGGCATGGGAAGCCATCATAGAGGGCGGAATCCAACCGGGAGACTTCATCGTGGTACGCTATGAGGGGGTGAAGGGTGCCCCTGGAATGAAGGAGGTGATGTTGTCCACAGATGCCTTGTGTGGGGTTGGTCTTGAGGGATCAGTGGGGTTGATCACGGATGGCCGCTTCTCTGGCTTTAATCATGGGCCGATCATTGGCCACATTTCCCCGGAGGCTATGGAAGGTGGGGTGCTCGCCATAATTGAAGACGGTGATATGATTGAAGTTGACATCCCCGCCCGCAGGTTGAATGTACGGCTTTCAGAAGGCGAGATCGGGCGGCGGCTTGGGAGTTGGCAGCCTCCAGAGGTCAAGACAAAAACAGGGTTCCTCGCCCTTTACGCAAAGATGGCGCTGCCAGCCGATCAGGGGGCTGCTATGCAAAGTTGGAGTTGACGTTCCGTTCGTTAGCTTTTGTAAAGTCAGTAAAGATCACAATGAAGGAGACAAGCAGGAGAGAGTGGCTATTGGCCTCTACCTATAATGGAAACCAACGTTTTCAAATCCGGCACTTCTAGGTCAGGATAAGCGCTTGCTGGCGGGGTTGCTCCGGAGCCTTCCTTGCCTGTCCTCCTATTAACCCACACGGTAAATAACCCCATAGTCTTCGCTGGACGTATATCGTGGTAAATGCTTTGAGCGATGTGCAGGATCGTTTCAGGGGCAACACCAATTTTTTCAACAGCCAATTTGAAAGTATGTAACGAAGGTTTATAGGCTTTTGCCTGCTCCGCTGTTATTACCCTGTCGAATTCTACTTTTAGGTGCTTTACGGACAGCGCGAAGAGGTCGTCATCTATATTAGAAATAACGGCAAGTCTAAAACTTTGCTTTAGGGCTTGCAGTGCCTCAACCGTGTCAGGGAAGGGTTTCCAGCTCTTGAGCGACTTGGCGAGACAATCTAATTCGGATGAGGTAGGCATAAACCCCAGTGTTTTTCCTATTTGATTCATCACTTGTTTGAGAATCTCTCTATATTTAACATATTCACCTCCTTCTGCTTTCGCCTCCATTTCAGCGTAGAGTTCAAGTATTTGATCGTTACTCAAATCGATAGTATGGGTCGAAAGGACCGGTCTCAGTGCTGCTAAGATGCCGCTTTCCCAATCGATGAGTGTTCCGTAGCAATCGAAGCTCAAAACCCTACACTTCTTAAAGTTCATCACATTACATCTTTTAATAAATTACCCTGTACGCTGATGTAGATGAAACGATCACCATCATTGGGCCAAATGGAGCTGGCAAATCTACGTTGCTCAAGACTATAATGGGATACCTGATACCCTCAAGTGGCACCATCATCCTCGAAGAAGAAGATGTCTCTAAACTGGCTCCAGACAAGAAAGTAAAACGGGGCATGGCCTACGTTCTGCAACTAGAGGGTATTTTCCCATCTCTCACAATACAAGAGAATCTAGAAATGGGGGGATACTACATCGACGGCAAACACGTTAGAGAGCGAATAGAGAAGGCATACAGCATGTTTCCAGTACTAAGAGAGAAGAGGAACAAAAGGGGTCGGACGCTCAGTGGCGGGCAGCGACAAATGCTGGCTATGGGTAGAGCCCTCATGACAGAGCCCCGCCTCATATTGCTTGATGAACCCTCAGCCGGGCTTGCCCCAAGCGCCGCGGATGCGGTATTTGACCAGATCAAAGCCATGCACGAATCACAAGGAACAGCAATCATTATTGTGGAACAAGATGCGCAACGATCCCTAAGTATATCTGACAAAGGTTACGTATTAGCCATGGGACAAAACGAATTCGAAGACTCCGCCGATCAGATTCTGAGCAATGACCAAATACGAAAGGCCTATCTAGGGGGATAATCCATGAAACATCTTCTGTCTAAATAAGAGTCAGGATGATAGGAAAATTGGGGCTACGTTCCTTGACTTGAGAGAGCTGTGATCTCGGCTTCTGAATACAAGTGGCATCTGACAGCATGCCCGTCGCCCATCTCTATCATTTCTGGATCGATCTGGGAACACATGTCCATCCGCTTGTGGCAACGGGGGTGGAATCCACAGCCAGAAGGTATATTCACTGGACTCGGGACTTCTCCGGTTGATGTCACTTTCTTGGGCTTCAGTGTTTCTTCTTCGTCTGTCAACACTGGGATAGAAGAAAGCAACATCTGGGTATAGGGATGAAGAGGTTCTGCAAAGAACTCAGCTGTCGGGGCGATTTCGCAGATCTTACCAAGGTACATGATCGCGACACTTGTAGCCACATTTCGCATCAAACTCAGATCGTGGGTGATGAACAGATACGAAAGACTGAGCTCGTCATGAAGAGCTAGCAACAGAGAGATGATCTTCCCTTGCACTGATACGTCCAACGCGGAGGTCGGCTCATCCAAGACGAGAAAAGACGGCTCAGTTGCTAAAGCACGTGCAATTGCCACTCTCTGTTTTTGTCCGCCGCTCAATGCAGACGGATACTTCTGCATGTAAACACCAGGCAACCCAACTACAGAAAGCAATTCTCTTATTCTGCGTCTCCTCTCCTTTCCCCCATCTATGTTATGTACTCTCAACGGGAGCTCGAGGGTCTGCTCGACGGTCCTCCTTGGGTTCAGCGAAGAGCCGGGATCCTGAAAGACAATTTGCATATTCTTTTTGAATCCCTTCAGTTCCCCCCTATCTATTTTACCAATGTCTTTGCCCAAGAATGAGATTTTTCCAGCTGTGGGCCTGTATATCCGCACCAATGTGTAGCCTAGGGTGGACTTCCCCGAACCGGATTCACCCACAAGACCGAGGATGTCTTCTCGGTGAACAGAGAAAGTTACTCCGTCTACCGCTTTGATATAGCCGCCCTTCCTCTTAAATATCCTTCTTGGAAGAGGGAAGTACTTCCTCACATCTTCTAAGACAAGCATGACCTCGCCTAGGTCTTTCATTTTCGGTAAAGAAAACAAGCGACTTTGTGCTCCTCTTCGACCACAAAATCCGGGGGCTTCTCTTCACAGATTGCCATCGCGTACTCACATCTTGGCCTGAATCTACACCCCTTGGGTGGATTGCTGTAGTCAGGGATCATACCCTCAATGCCAGACGATATGCCCTCACCTGTTAACTTGGGTACCGACTTAATCAATCCTTGAGTATATGGATGCTTGCTTTGGGAGAAGAGGTGCTTCGTACGAGCAACCTCTGCTAGCTGCCCCGCATACATCACGTAGGTCCTATCTGTCAATTCTCTGACGACTCCTAGATTATGGGTTATAATGACAATCGTCAACTGTCTTTTGTCAACGATTTCCTTCATTAGACGCAAGATTTGGTCCTGAATCGTGACATCCAACGCTGTACTCGGTTCGTCTGCAATGAGGAGTTCCGGCTCGGTAACCAGAGCCATTGCGATCAAGATTCGCTGCTGCATTCCCCCACTTAACTGAATGGGATAGCTGTTCATATTCCGCTCAGGATCAGGCAGCCCAACTTCTTTGAGGGCATTTAGGGCAAGACGCCTCCTCTCTTTCGCATTTCCGGTCTGTCCTCTTGAACTCGCGGAATACTTGATGACATCCATAAGTTGAGTTCCAACCTTGAAAACAGGATTAAGAGATGCAGACGGATCTTGGGGGATGAGCGATATCCTGCTCCTGATCTCCTTAAGGTCTCGAGCGTTTGCGGTTAGGAGATCCTTCCCTAGAAAACGTATCTCCCCACTCGAGATTCTCCCAGGAGGCATGGGCAGTATTCCTAACGCAGCCTGCATCGTAATTGACTTTCCGCATCCAGTTTCTCCTACAATGCCCACTTTCTCGCCCTTTTGCACGACCAAGCTAAAGCCGTCAAGGACCTTGAAGGTTCCCTCATACATGTCGAAGTCTATCCGTAGATCTCTTACTTCGAGAAGGGGAAAGGGCATCAGCGGTTACACCTCTTCTGCGGTGAGCAAATCCCGTAGTCCATCTCCAAGGAGATTGAAGGCCAACACGACGATCAGGATCGCAATGGCTGGGAAGATCGCTGTCCACCACTGGTCTGGCAAGTACTTCATTCCATCGGCGACCATCGTACCTAACCCAGGCTTGGGGGGCTGAGCACCGAGACCCACAAAGCTCAAAGAGGCACCGAGCAAGATGACCCAACCCACGTCCAAGCTCATCTTAGTAAAGATTGGGGAAATGCAATTGGGAAGAATCTCACGCACAAGGATATGACCTTTTCCTGCTCCGATTACATCGGCCGCTTGCACAAAGAATTCATTCCGCAAGGAGGACGTGATGCCATAGACCAGCCGGCAGTACCAAGGCCACCACATCAACGAGACAGCAATCATAGAATTGAATAGATTTGGAGTCAAGATAGAGGCGATGGCAAGTGCCAGCACCAAAGGCGGAATCGAAAGGAAAATGTCAGTAATGCGCATGATTATCGTATCGATCCACTTTCCTTTCAAGTATCCAGCAATCAAACCCAGAACAACTCCTGGAGGTACGACAAGGGCCAAAACAATCACAGCCATCACCAATGAAAACCTATACCCGAACAGTATTCGACTTAAAACGTCCCTGCCAACTACGTCTGTTCCGAAAGGATACTTCCAACTCGGCGGTTGACTGGCCTCCGCGAAGTTCACAAATTTGCCGGCATGCTTGGGATACGGAGCAACATAGGGAGCAAATACGGCAAGGAAGATAATCAAAAGCACCGCAGTCAAGCCCACAATGGAAAGAGGATTCCGCGAAAATTTGTGCCACCCTTTTCCAATTCTTTCTCGTCTTCTTGCAAGGAAGCCTCTGTATTCACTCCCTTCGATGCTCAAGACATCCCACTCCTTCCCCGCAAGCGAATTCGAGGGTCGAGATAGGCAACGACAATGTCGACGATGATGTTAACCGTTATGAAGATGACGCCAATCACTAACACAACTGCAGTAATGGCATTGAGATCCTTTTGTATCATTGCCTGAATTCCGTATCGAGATAGCCCCGGCCAGCCGAAGATACCTTCAACAAGAAACGCATTGCCGAGCAAAGCCGCGAAATCCAGCCCCATAATTGAGACCGTTGGTATAAGCGACGGCTTAAGAAGATACTTGAAATTGATCACTCTGTCAGGGATGCCTTGAGCCTTCTCAACCGCAATATAGGGCTTCAACATATTATCGGTCATGCCCGACCTCGTAATGCGAATCTCCTGCGCCAAGGGACCCAAAGCCAACGCTATCGCGGGCATCAAAAGGTGTTTCAATGCATCAAGAAAAGCAACGAAGTTCCCAGTAATGAGACTGTCGATCGTAATCATGCCCGTCATCACAGGAGGAGGTGTTATCGTGCTTTCAAGCCGTCCCAATGTGGGAAGGATCTGAAATAGATATCCGAAGAGCAAGAGAAAGAATATCGCAAATACAAAGGCCGGGGTGGCTACCCCTACATAGGTTCCGACACGAAGGGCGTTATCAATCCACGTGTCATGATATCGGGCCGAGATGGCGCCAAGCAATACACCAAAAACGCCCATGATCAGACCAGAAAACAGGACGAGCTCCATCGTGGCCGGAAGGAATGTTTTCACATCGATGGCAACGTCGCGGCGGGTGTACAGCGATTGGCCGAAGCTGCCGTGAAAAGTGTCTACGAGCCAGTAGTAGTACTGAACATAGAGTGGTTCATCCAAATGCATCCATTCCCGCCACCTCTGAACAACATCCTTAGGAGCGCGCGGTCCTAGCGCCAGTCGAGCAGGATCACCCGGCATCACTCGCGCAATCAAGAAGATAAGGATCGAGAGTCCCACCAAGATCACGAGTGACTGTGCCAATCGTCGCACAAGATAGGTTGAGAACGCCATGAATCACCCTTTGATCAGAGAGGGGCGGGAGCGTGTACCCCCTTTCCCGCCCCAGTAGAGTTTTCCCGGATTGCCCTCAACTTCCTTCACATTGGTACCACTACGGTATTCGATCGGGAAATACTTCGATGAAGCGACAATCGTTATTGTATCCCATGACAGGAACGGGCTTTTCAAGCTGCGGCCAATCGACGTATGCCGCTTGATAGGCGTGTTTCTCGAACAGCTCAAACAGGAAAATTGTAGGAGCAAGTTCCACTGCGATTTCCTGAATCAGCCCATATTTCCTGTATCTTTCCCCTATATCCACTGTTGCCAACGCATCGTCGATCAACTGGTCGAGTACGTGGCTGTCAACCCACTCAGCTTGTTCCCACGTACCGGCGGTCTTCGAGTGATACTTGGATTCGATCATCGATCCCGCTTCAGGATAATGTGGGGCAACGTTGATTGGCATAACATGAGGATTCTCGTCCGGGTCTGCAACAACTTCGACGATCTTGCCCCAGGGCATCTTGACCAGTTCAACGTTGATGCCGATTTCGTCCGCATTTGCTTGGAACAAGAGTCCCACTTTTTCCAAGGCCGGGACGTCGACATTGATGGCAAAGACAACTGTCATCTCATCGAGCTGGTCGTAGTACTTGGACTTCTGGAGTTCCTCTCTTGCCTTATCGAGGTCTTGGGTGTACTGGAAAAGGCCTTCCTTATAGCCGCCAGTTGCATGTGCGACAGGCCCGTGTGCCTGCGTTGTCCCGGGGAAGATGCTGGTGATGATCTGTCCATAGTCCAACACCCAGGAGAGGGCCTTCCTGAAGTGAATGTCATCGGTCGGCGGCCTCTTGTTGTTAAGCATGAGGTAATAGACGGCACCATTCTCCCACTGTGCGATGTCAACTCCCTCTATCCTGGCCATCGTTTGGTAGGACTCTTCGGGCTGCCAGGCATCCGTTATCTCAAGCTCCCTTCTGGACATCATTGTCACAATTGTAACAGGATCTGGAGAGCGCAAGAACTTGACCTCATCAGCCGCGTTTGGAGCAACCTCTCCCCAGTACTCGGGGAACCTCTCCATTAGCAGATATTCCTCGAACGGAAACTCCTTTACCATGTAGGCCCCTGATCCCGCATCGTGGCTGAGCAGGTATTCCTTCCCATAGTCTCCAAAATCACCATAGGGACCAGGTTTAGTGTTGGCCATGACCACGTCCTCGTTCATCAGGTAGAATCTGATCAGCGAAGAGAGGAAAGGGCCATAGGGCTGCTTCAGGACTAGCTGAACCGTATACTTGTCAACCACCTTAGCGCTGTCGACTTTGCCTCGGTAGAGATACGCGTATCCTTCACCAATCTCTAGAAGCCTGTCCATCGTAAATTTAACGTCTTCGGCTGTCAGCTCGCTGCCGTCATGAAACTCGATGCCTTTCCTTAACTTGAAGGTGTATGTAAGGTTATCACTGGATACTTCCCAACTTTTAGCTGCATGTGGTACAACGTCACCCTCAGGCGTAGGGTAGACCAATGTGTCATACAAGTTGATGACTGCTGAGGAGCTTGAGTAGTCCGATGCAACTGCCGGATCAATAAACGTTGTCCAAGAGAATCCGATTCTCAAAATGGACTTATCCTGTGCTAATCCGGTTGTGGTTAAACCGAACAGCAATCCGCCTATCACAACCGCGAGGCATAAGAATCTTGCCTTTGTTCTCATTGTTCATTCCTCCTTGTTCTTTGGTCTATGCCTTGTTCGAGCTGTCCTCCCACTTTCCATATAAGTCAGATCATCACCTCCCTGGGATGTGGAGTAGGCGTTAAGGCCAAACTCAATTGACTCCTTGTCCCTACGATTACCAACTCAGCACGCCTAGTATCTGGCCTTGGTAGATTGTCCGAGTTCCCTAACCGTGTCTTCGTCTCAGTGATCTGCAAAGGTCCTTGTTTTCTTCTCAACCCTTGCCCAATTTTCGAGCAAGCTCGACAAGTTCTGGATGGACGACTTTCCCTTCGTCCAGCAGTTGTACGCCGTCCAACCAGGCCGATGTGTTCAGACAGATTCCGTCCGTATGCGAAGGGGCAGCGATGTACTCTCCCGTCTTGGAGAAGAGGGGACCAACCGCACCGATCCCCCATTCCGTCGCCCCCCAGACGCGTTCGTCTTCCACAATGTCGCCGGTCAGCTTCGCGCCGGGATGCCACGCCCAACTCGCGTGTGCCAGCCGGCGCATCTGCGGATGATTCCAGCTGTCCATCCACTGCTCGAACTCTCTGGCTTCATTCCCACCCTCCACCTTAACGATCGCGCCCTTCTCGACCGTCAAGCGGATCGGCTTCTCCAGCTTGCCCAGCGGTGGCACGACTGAGCCGTCAAAGACGAGAACCCCGTTGATCGAATCAAACTTTGGCGCCCAGGCAATCTGACCGGCCATCATGTGTGAACCGGGCACGTCGGCGTAACCTTTGGACAGCGTCGTCACGCGATCGAGATTGTAGTCAAATTCGAGGTCTTCCCCGGCCGGGGTGGTGAATCGGAAGTGTTTGGTGCTCGTCGTCATCCTGTGCACCTTCTCCATAAACTCGCCCAACAGCGGATAGTTCACCCGGCCGATGCAGCGGACCATCAAGTCGGGATTCATCCCCACCAGATTCATATAACGGAGCTTCTCATTCCCCTTCATTGCCATGTTGTAGGGAGTGGAATACAGCAACCACTCGTTATTGAACTCCACCCACGCATCCGCTCCCTTCAACGCGCCGGTGAGTGATTCCACAGGCAGCATCGGATCAGCCGCCTCGGACACCCCCAAAGGCGAGGCCAGCAAGATGACCATCGGCTTCGCTCCAACAGAAAAAGCCGCTCTCGCTGTGGCGTTGACAACGCGTAGATCACTCTCTGTATCAGCGGTGATGACAAACGTCTCTCCGGGTTTAAGTTTGAATAGCTCTCTTGTCAGAATATCAGCCGCCTTGCCTAACTCATACTCATACTGGAACATGTTCATAGCATCTCCTGTTTTGTTGTTATTGATCTAATTCTAATTTGTTCCTGCTTGTTTCATGCTGCATTCTCTCCGCACCGATATCCATAGCATGCCTCCACCTCCTGGCATAAAATACGAACTACGCTTCCTAGCCACTTTCATCCATTCTCTTTCGCGTGACACCTGCTGCTTCTTTGGACGCAATCAACCCTCTCCTGCTCGAGAAAGGCATTGCTGAATACTTGAGAGACTGCACCCAAAGAACGCGTGCCCCAGTTTCCACTTCAGTTTGGTATCCATGAGGGGTTGTTGATAGAAAGTGATAGCTATCACCAGAGCCAAGTGAATAGACCTCATCCCCTATGCTAAGATTCAACACCCCTTCGAGTACGTAGCCAAACTCCTCCCCATCATGCGCTGCCGGAGGGTAATGATAATTAGGTGGTATCTCGCCAATTAGTATCTCAAACGTACGTTCAGGGAACTCACCACTCAGAAATTGGTATTTGATGCTGCCGGAGGAGATCTGGATATCTGGCCGTTCATGTACCTTTAGGATCTCGGGGGAAGCGTCAGACAGGGTATTTTGCGTCCTATCGTACCTTGTATAAAGATCAGAAAGTGGAATCTCCAATGCTTCACAGATTGCGTTCAACGACAAGATGGAAAGAGAAGAAATACCCCGTTCTACTTGAGAAAGAAAGCTTACTGAAAGATCAGTATGCTCACCAAGTTCCTGGAGTGTCCATCCCCTAAGCTTTCGCTGCGTCCGAATGAATTTACCAATTTCACCCATTTCGCTCCACATTATAGTGAAAAAGGGTGCCATGTCAAATTTCTCGAAGCGCATGCTCCCAAACACTGGGCGGGTTGTTGGCCAAACTGCGTATAAATTCCTCACAAAACCATCAGTTGCAGACGGTTCTTCTTTTCACTATAATTATTCTCGCCGAGAGGAATGTTGTAAAAGAAACTATTCCACCACGAAGTCACTAGAAGGAGGCAGTTTCATGAGCAAGTTCGTGGGCGTTATTCCACCGGTTGTGACCGCGTTTGATTCAAACAGGAAACTTGATCTTGAAAGGACGAAGGAATTTATCCGGCATCTCATCGGCAAAGGCGTTAGCGGCAT
>Ga0307430_1002797_pt1 | contig 11263 bp, 5 predicted proteins | sample SalMarWE160130MG_FD_202159 | JGI IMG/M metagenome (GOLD analysis project Ga0307430, IMG submission 202159) | Salt marsh sediment microbial communities from the Plum Island Ecosystem LTER, Massachusetts, United States - WE1603-130 | ecosystem: Environmental > Aquatic > Marine > Intertidal zone >... | reverse complement strand
TGATGGCCGACCCGGACGTGGCCCAGGATTATGAGCGCGTGGCAGAGTACGCCAAGGAGCGGGCCGACCTTGAGGACGTCGTCAGCACCTACCGCAAGTACAAAGCCACGGCCGAGGAGCTCGAAGGGGCCAAGACGCTGCTGACCGAGGACGTCGACCCCGAACTGCGAGAAATGGCCGAGGGAGAGATCGCAGGGCTAGAGGCCCGGCTGGAGGAACTGGAAGATCGACTTCGGCATCTACTGCTGCCCAAGGACCCGCGCGATGCCAAGGACGTGATCATCGAAATCCGGGCCGGGGCTGGCGGCGACGAGGCGGGCATCTTTGCCGCCGACCTGTATCGCATGTACACCCGCTACGCCGAGCGACAGGGATGGAAGACAGAGCTGATGAGCACGAATGCCACCGGCGTCGGCGGATACAAAGAGGTTATCTTTGGCATACAGGGACAAGGCGCCTTTTCCCGCTTCAAGTACGAAAGCGGCGTCCACCGCGTCCAGCGGGTGCCGATCACCGAGTCCTCCGGGCGCATCCATACCTCCACCGCCACCGTCGCCGTCCTGCCCGAGGTGGACGACGTCGAGATACACATCGACCCCAAGGACCTGGAGATTGAAACATACGGCTCCTCTGGCCCGGGCGGGCAGCACATGCAAAAGAACGCCACCGCCATCCGCATCACCCACAAGCCCACCGGCATGGTTGTCGCCTGCGAAAGCGAGCGCTCGCAGACGCAGAACCGGATGCGTGCGATGGCCGTCCTGCGGGCCAGGCTATACGAGCAGGAGCAGCAGAAGCAGGCGGCCGAAGTAGCCGAGGCGCGACGGTCGCAGGTGGGAACCGGGGAACGCAGCGAAAAGATCCGCACCTACAACTTTCCCCAGAACCGCGTCACCGATCACCGCATTGGCCTGACGCTGCATCAGTTATCCAGTACGTTGGACGGCGAACTGGATCCCTTCATCGACGAGCTGAGCGCGCAGGAACAGGCGGAGCGACTACAGGCACTAGGAGAGGGCGGTTAAGAGCAGCGTGGTGGCGATCCTAGCTACAAAAAAAGAAAGCCCCACGTTCGACGCAAGGGGCTTGGCATCAGCATCTGGAAACCGGTGTCCGGCATCGAGCATCAGGCGGGTCTTGACTCAGGCAACCACCGAACTGGACGCCGTCACAGACATGCCCTCGCTCGAAGCGGAAGTGCTACTGGCTCACGTTCTAGATTCCTCACGGGCCACTTTGCTGGCACATCCCGAACGCATCCTCACGCCTGACCAACTAGCTCGCTATCAAACACTCATCCAACGCCGCGCCTCCGACTATCCGCTGCCCTATCTCACCGGCAGGGTCGAGTTCTACGGCCTGGATTTCGAGGTCACGCCGGAGGTGCTGATCCCCCGCCAGGAGACGGAGACGCTGGTGGATCTGGCGCTGGCGCGCTGCCCCGAGACCATCGTGGACGTGGGCACCGGCTCCGGCTGCATCGCCGTCGCGCTGGCGGTTCGCTTGCCTCAGGCCACCGTCTGCGCCATCGATCTCTCGCCGGCGGCGCTGGCCGTGGCACAACGGAACGTGGAGCGACACGGGGTGGCAGACCGGGTGAGCCCGATGGCCGGCGACGTGCTGATCCCGCGCCCCAGGCCAGCGGAGTTGATCGTCTCCAATCCGCCCTACGTCTCCACGGGCGACTGCGCCTCGCTGCCCATCTCGGTACGCGACCACGAGCCGCGACTGGCGCTCAACGGCGGGCCGGATGGCCTGGCGGTCGTCCGGCGCCTGCTGGCCCAGGCACCGGCGGTGCTGGAGCCTGGCGGAGCGATGTTGATCGAGATCGGCGCCGACCAGGGGGAGGCGGCCCGGCAACTGGCGCACACCTGTTTTGCCGGTGCCGCCATCCGCGTGCACCCCGACCTGGCCGGGCGCGACCGGGTGTTGGAGATCCAGACATGATTCAACTCCTGGCAATGGACCTGGACGGCACGCTGATGGACGACGATATGGTCCTCAGGAGCGACCGAGTGCGCCGGGCCATCGCCGCCGCCCAGGCGCGCGGCGTGGTGGCCACTCTGGCCACGGGCCGCATGTTCGATTACACGCTCCCCTTTGCGCGCGACTTGGGGCTAACCGCGCCCCTCATCTGCTACCAGGGCGGGCTGATCCAGGCCCCGGACGCCGACGCGCCGATCTACCGGGCGACGATGGAGCCGGGCCTGATCCACGCCATGCTGGCATGGCGCACGCGCCACACGGGGCAGTTCGTGCTCTATGCTGACGACGCTGTCTTTCTCGATGGACATCAGCACCCCACGTCCTTTTACCAGGACATGCTGGGCGAACGGTTGATCTGGGTGGACGATCTGGCCGACGTGCCGGAGCAGCACGAGCCGGTCAAGTTCCTCGTCTTTGTCGAGCCGGAAGAGGCGGAAAATATTTTGGCCGAGTTACGGCAGCAGTTCGACGGCCAGATGGAGCTGACGCGCTCTCACGCCCGGATCGTCGAGGGCAACCCGTTGGGCGTGTCGAAAGGGGATGCGCTGCGGCGGCTGGCCGAGCACTTGAAAATCCCCCAGGCCGAGGTGATGGCCATCGGCGACCAGGATAATGACATCCCCATGGTCGCCTGGGCCGGCCTGGGCGTGGCGATGGGCAACGGCAGCCCGGGGATCAAGGCCGTCGCCGACTGGGTCGCGCCGCCGGTGGCGGAGGACGGAGCGGCGGTGGCCATTGAGCGCTTTATCCTGGAGGACGAAAATGTCACGGCCTAATTTCGTATTCATCATGACGGACACGCAGGCGACCAACGTCGTAGGTGCCTACGGCCATCCTGAGCTGGATACCCCCAACATAGACGCCCTCGCCAGCACCGGTATCAAGTTTGACCGCGCCTACAATACCTGCCCGCTGTGCACCCCGACGCGCGCATCCATCTTTACCGGCATCTATTCCCACACCGCCGGTGCCTGGACGAACAACCTGCCGCTGGGAGACAACATCCAGACGATGGGCCAGCGCTTCCGGGATGGCGGCTACCGCACGGCCTACGTCGGCAAGTACCACCTGGACGGGCACGATTACTTTGGCACCGGCATCTGCCCCGACGGCTGGGATGACGCCTACTGGTACGACGGCAAGCGGTATCTCGACGAGTTGAGCGAGGAGGAGATCGCCCTGTGGCGGCGTGGGCTTTCGACGCCGGAGCAGCTCAGGGCGCACGACATCCGGCCCGAGTTCACCTGGGCGCACCGCGTCTCCGACCGAGCCATCGACTTTTTGCGAGCGCAAACGCCGTCCGGTGAGCCGTTCCTGCTGGTCGTATCCTACGACGAGCCGCACCATCCCTTCACCTGCCCGCCGGAGTACGCCGAGAAATTCGTCGATTACGCCTATCCGCTCGGCCCGGCCGCCTACGACACGCTGGGTGACAAGCCCGCCCACCAGCGGGAGTGGGCCGAGGCGGAAAACGCGCACCTGGAGGATGGCTGCGTACGCGCCCCGATGTACTTTGGGTGCAACAGTTTCGTCGATAGCGAGATTGGCCGCGTCATCGACGCGGTGCACCAGCACACCCCAGAGGACACAATCATCATCTTTACCTCCGACCACGGCGACATGCTGGGTGCCCACCGGCTCACAGGCAAAGGGCCGGCGATGTACGAGGAGATCACGCACATCCCGCTGATCGTCGAGCAGCCGGCGGGCGCGGGGTACGGCACCGTCAATCCGACGCTGGTGAGCCACATCGATCTGCTGCCGACGATGCTCGCGCTGGCCGGGCTGGACGTGCCCCCGATCATGGAGGGCCGGAGTATCGTCCCGCTGCTGCGAGGGGAGGAGGACCCCGAAAAAGAGATCGTGATCGAGTTCAACCGCTACGAGATCGAGCACGACTCGTGGGGCGGGTTCCAGCCGGTGCGCTGCATCGTCGGCGACCGTTACAAGCTGGTCATCAACCTGCTGCACAGCGACGAACTGTACGACCTCGAAACGGACCCTGCCGAGGTGACCAACCTGATCGACGACCCAAGCTACGCGCAGGTGCGAGACGAGCTGCACGACCGCCTGCTGGATTGGATGTACGAAAAGCGCGATCCCTTCCGCGGCCCCGAGTGGGAGAGACGAACTTGGCGGGATGCGCGGCGACTCCAGTGGCGCGGGTTGTTCCGCCCGCGGCCGGCGGATGGCTACGCGCCCACGGTGAGAGACTATGACACGGGTCTGCCCACCAGGGGCGTAAAGATCGAACACGAGGAGGAGGCTTAGGATGAAGATATTCGTCCCCGGACGCATCTGCCTGTTCGGCGAGCACTCCGACTGGGCCGGTGGATACCGGCGCATCAACGCCGAGATCGAGAAAGGCTACACGCTGCTCACGGGCACCGACCAGGGCATCTACGCCGAGGTCGAGCCGCACCCCACCGCGCTGGTATTGAGCTCGACGACGCCCGAGGGCGAGCGGCACGGACCCTACGAAATCCCCATGGAGCCCAGGGCGCTCCTGGAGGAGGCGCAGAAGGGCGGCTTTTGGAGCTACATCGCCGGGGTAGCCTATCAGATTCTGACGCACTATCACGTGCGCGGCCTGGTGATCGACAACTACAAAACCGATCTGCCGATGAAGAAGGGCCTCTCCTCCAGCGCGGCGATCTGCGTGCTAGGGGCGCGGGCGTTCAACCGCACCTACGACCTAAAGATGACCACCCGCGGCGAGATGGAGCTGGCCTACCTGGGCGAGATCACCACCCCCTCGCGCTGCGGACGCATGGATCAGGGATGTGCTTTCGGCAATCGCCCCATCCTGATGACCTTCGATGGTGACCATTTGGAAGTGGACGAGTTGCAAGCCCCAGACGATCTATATTTCGTGATCGTCGATCTGCACGCGCAGAAGGACACGATGGAGATTCTGGCCCGCCTGAACCGCTCCTACCCCTTCGCCGAGACGGAGGTCGAGAGGGGCGTGCAGGAGCTGCTGGGGCCGATCAACAAGCGCATCGTACACCTGGCCATCGAGGCCCTGCAGCGCGGGGATGCCGAGCGGATCGGCGCGCTGATGGTCGAGGCCCAAGGATTCTTTGATCGTTATGCGGCTCCGTTCTGCCCGGAGGAGTTGACCGCGCCGGTGCTGCACCGCGTCCTGAGCTACAAGCCGCTCGAGCCGCACATCTGGGGTGGCAAGGGCGTCGGCTCGCAGGGCGACGGCACGGCCCAGTTCATCGCCCGCAGCGAGGCCGACCAGCAGGCGGTGATCGAGATCATCGAGCGCGACCTGGAGATGTCGTGCCTGCCGCTGACGCTGCGCACCGGCCAGAAGGTGCGCAAGGCTGTGATCCCGGCGGCGGGCTTTGGCACGCGCCTCTTCCCCGCCTCGAAGGCGACCAAGAAGGAGTTGTTCCCCATCGTGGACCGCGACGGGATCGCCAAGCCCGCGATCCTGCTGATCGTCGAGGAGGCGCTCAAAGCCGGGATAGACGAGGTGATCCTCATCGTGCAGGAATATGACCTGGAGGCTTTCCAGTTGTTCTTCAACGTGCAGGTGACGATCGAGAATTACAACAAGCTGCCGCGCCACTTTCGGGAATACGCGCAGCGCATCCTGGAGATGGGACGCCACGTCTCTTTCGCCATCCAGGAGAAACAGGAAGGCTTCGGGCACGCCGTCTACAGTGCGCGGGAGGCGGTGGGCAACGAGCCGTTCCTGCTGATGCTGGGCGACCACATCTACCGCTCTGACGGCGAACGCTCGTGCGCCCAGCAACTGGTCGAGGCCTACAACAAGCATGGCAAGAGCGTGCTGGGCCTGCGCCGCACGCCCGAGGACATGATTGCCAACTTTGGAACGGCGACGGGCGTGTGGGTCGAGGATGAAGAGGACTTGCTGAGCGTCACCGAGTTTGCCGAGAAACCGACGATGGACTATGCGCGGAACAACCTGCGCGTAGCGGGGCTGCCGGAGGACGAGTACTTGACCGTCTTTGGGCAGTACATCATCAGGCCGCAGATATTCGATTACCTGGAGGAGCACATCCAGAACAACGTGCGCGAGCGGGGCGAGTTCCAGCTCACCTCGGCGCTGGATCGGCTGCGGCAGGAGGATGGGTTCCTGGGGCTGATCGTGGACGGCCAGCGCTTTGACATCGGCCTACCGGAGTATTACCTGGCGACGCTGAGGGCGTTTTCGCAGGAATGAGCGCGCCCACGTGCGAACGCTGCCCCCCATCGATTTAGGGGCTATTTCTGAGCACGAGCGGGAGGTAGCGCCGTTGCGCATCCGCGACGATCCACGTGGCCCGCTCCCACGCGCCTCCCGTACCGTCCTCCAGGAAGGCTACGCTGTAAGCCGGCAGGGCAGCGAGATCGGTGGGCAGGGCGAGTTGGTAGGTCACGGTCACCCGGGCTCCGGCGGTCAAGGCGCCGGTCCAGCGCAGCGTGTCGGTCAGTACCTCTACCACCGCGCCTCCGCCCTCCAGTGCCAGGGAATCGGTGATGAAGGTCGTGGCGGACGGCAGGACGTTTGTGACCACCGCCGTGGGCGCGTCGCCGGGACCGGCGTTGACGATCACCAGCGTGCAGGTGACGGTGCCGCCAAACCGGGCAGGGGACGGATCGCATTGCAGCGTCGATGGGAAGAGGTCCGGCGCGTCCACCCGCACCACGGCGGTGCGGCGGAAGTGGATGTGCTGGTCCTCGATTCCAAGAAGAGCCGTGTTGGCGATGGGAGTGAGGGCAGGAAGGCCCGTCGTCACGGTGGTCTGGTAGGTGACGGTCACGCCGGCTCCTGCTGACAGCGTTCCCTCCCAGGAGACCCTCCGCGCGGGTGCATCGTAGGTTGCCGGACCGGCCAGGCTGCCGGGGGCCAGCGTCAGGCTCATCGGCAGGGTGTTGGAGAGCGAGGCGGTGATTGCGGCGGGACCGTCGTTGCGCAGAACGGCCGTGTAGGTGATGACCTCCCCCCCGTTGGGGGGGACAGAGGGGGGGATAGCCGTGAAGGTCGAGCCGCCCAGCCAGGAGAGGCAGCCCACCGTTTGCTGCATCGCCACGGGGCGCATCTCCTCCGGCAGCGCCTCGAAGGGGAAGGCGAAAAAGGCCGTGGCGTGGTTCCCGTCCCGGCGCGCCAGGGCGATCCCGCGCCAATCTTCATCGCGGAAAGATACGGCTGTGCCGGGCGTCGGCTTGACGGCATCGGCCAGATTCTCGAACGGATAGCTCAGCTCCCAAGGCCCTAATCCCTCGCCGATGGGATTCCCCGGCACGCCGCGCGCCAGCGTGGGCAATGCATCCTCGGTATGACTTAGCACCCCCAGGTAGTGCTGGCTGAACGGTTCGTCGTGGTGGTAGTACAAAAAGTCTTGGGATGAGAGGAACAGCCGTCCTCCACCGTCGAGGTAGGCTGCCAGCGTGACGATCTGGTCGGCTCTAACCGGGCGAAACCAGTCATAGCCAGTCCACCACACGACGATGGGGTACCATCGCAGGACTTCCAGCGGGGGGCTGTTCTCCACACACCAGCCGGTGGCGGGGCACGTCTGCCAAAAGTCGTAGGGGATACCTGCCTCGTCCAGCGCCGCTTCGTATTTCTCCCGCTGCTCGTAAAAGATGTCGTCGTCCACCAGCAGGACGGGCGCGGGGGCCTTGGTGGTGATGGCGGCGGTGCGGAACAGCGTGGGGGAGAGGGTGGACTGCGCTGTGAGCGTCACGACGTCCCGCGCGTCCCACGTGGCGGAAGTGGGGATGGTGACGGTCACAACGACGGTGGCCGAGGTGCACGGGGATAGCGTGAGGGAAGATGCGCTCAGTTCGCTGGGCCAGGCCGCGCCGCCGAGCGCCAGGCTGATGACATCGGTACCGCCCCCCTGTCCCACGTGCCGCACCCGCAGCGTGTGGGTGACGACGGCGCCGGACGGGCCGATGCGGGATTGGTCAGCGGGCGTCACCTCCAAACCTGCGTCGGGGGGATCGGCCGACAGCCACTTCAGCGCCCGATCCATGACCTCCTGGCGGATTTCCCGGTCGGTGATGGCCTCGAAGCCGAAGGATAGGTAAATCGCGCGATAGTCCAGACAGGTGCCGACGCGCACGCCGCCGCAGCCACCTCCCTGGTAGGCGAACACCGGGGCGGCGGCGTCGGGATCGATGACGGTGATCTCGTCGGGATAGCCCTGGTTATCGGCCCCGCCGGGGCCGGTGATGGTTATCGTGAGCCCAGCGAAGAGATCGTCGGATGATCCCTCCAGCGTCCACCTGTTAGCGCTATCCCGCGCCATGTAGACTTTGAGATAGCTGCGGTAATAAGGGTGGTGGTTCAGATAATCATCCAGGTAGCCTACGTCCTGCCCGCTCAGGAACAGCCGCCCGCCGGCGGAGAGGTAGCCCGTGATCGCGTCCTCCGCGCCGACGTAGCCGGGCCCGTCCTCCGGCGCGGTCCAGATGACGACGTCGTACGGGAGCAGGTCTTCCGCCGTCGGCACCTCGTCGGGCAGGCGGCAAATGGGCCACTCGTCGTAGGCGTAGGCCAGATCGTCCAACGCCTGGCGGAAGTAAGCGGCCTGGCTCTGGTTGTACCAGCGACCGCTATCGACCAGCAGGATGGAGGGGGCGGGCGGCAGGGCCAGATCGGCGGTGGTGACCAGCCCGGCGGTGATGTGCACCGTGGCGGTGACTACCCGGTAGCCCAGGCTGCGGGCGCGGACGGTGTAGGTGCCCGCGGGCAGGGTGAAGGTATAGGCGCTGGCGGTGGTCTCCCGCGGCGTGTCCAACACGGTGACGGTGGCGGTGAGCGGCTGGCCGGTGTCGGCGTCGGTGACGTGGCCTTGCAGCGTGCCGGTGGGCAGGGCGGTGAGGGAGATGTTCACCACGCTCGTCGTATCGGTCGTCACGACGACGCCCCAGATTGTGGCCGGTTCGTAGCCAAAGGCCGAGGCGGTCAGGTCGTAGGTGGAGGGGGCCAGCGCCAGCGTGTAGCGGCCATCTTCGCCGGTGATCGTCGTGCCGCCACCTCCGCCGGCGTGGGGTGCGGCAGAAACCTGCGCCCCGACGATGGGCGCGCCGTTTCCCGCCTGCGTCACCGTCCCGGTGATAAAGCCGGGATGGGCCAGCGAGGCCACGGCGGCAAAGGCGTCAACCCGGCCCCAGCCGGTGTCGTTGTTGGGAACGGGATTGCCCAGGGGGACGGCGGTGCTGGTGATGATGTGCGCCATGCGGGTGATGCTCAGCGTGGGGCTGACCGAGCGCAGCAGGGCAGCGACGCCGGTGACGTGTGGGGCGGCCATCGACGTGCCCTGCTTCAGCCCGTACCCCCCGCCGGGTACGCTGGAGCGCACGCGGATGCCGGGCGCGGCCACGTGGGGGCGCACCTCTCCCCAGGGGGAGGGGCCACGGCTGGAGAAGTTGGTCACCAGGTCATATTCGTCGGTCGCGCCGACGGCAAAGGCCTCCGGCAGGGAGGCGGGTGAGCCGACTGTGCCCGGCCACGGGCCATTGTTCCCATTGGAAAAGACGACCAGGACGCCTACCGCCCGCAGCGCCCGCAGGTCGGACTGGAAGGTGGTCAGATAGCCGTTGTCGTTACCCCAGGAGCAGTTGATCACGTCAGGGGCCAGCGCCGGGTTACCGCCGGGAGCCAGCAGCCACTGGAACCCGGCGTGAATCCAGGAATCGTAAGCCCCTCCAGCGTTGTTAAAGGCCTTGACTGCAATCCACTGCACTCCCGGCGCGACGCCGATGCCGCCCTGCCCGGCGATGGTGCCCATCGTGTGGGTGCCGTGACCGTGGTCGTCCACCGGGTAAATCGCACCCAGGCCGATGGCATCGTACCAGTTGTAGGCGTGATTGGATGGGCCGTGCGGGTTGTAGCCCCGGTAGTTGGCCTCGAGTGCCGGGTGGCGCCAGTCCACGCCCGTGTCCATCCCCGCCACGACCACGCCGGTGCCGGAGATGTGGAGGGAGGCCCACACCTCGTCGGCGCGGATCTGCGCGATGCCCCACTCGATGGATTGCGCATTGTGGATTGCGGAATTTGCGATTTGCGATTTGGGATTTGATATTTCCTCCGCGATCCACTGGCGGTAGTGATCCGAGTGAATGGAGGCGACCTCGGGGTAGGTGGCGATTTCGTAGATCACGGGCGGTTTGGCGCGCACGGCGATGGCGTTGATGATCCAGAGTTGGGCGTACTGCTGAACGGTGCCGGCGGCTTGGGCCTCCTCCAGGTAGGCCAGCAGCGATTCCTGAGATTGGGATGCCGTGGCCTGCAGCGCCGAGACGACGTGGGCGCGGACCTCTTCTTCGTTCGACGCTTCTCCGGCCGCTGCGTCGAGATCGGCCTGGTCGCGCAGAGTGACGATGACGGAGATGTACTCTTCGACGCACCCATCCAGTTCCGTCCCCGCCAACGCCCGCAGCAGATCCGGCTCGATGGGGCTGCGTCTCGCCGGCGGCGTTAGCGAGGGGGATGCCTGTCCGGCGGTCGCGCCGGCGCATATCGCCAGCAGGGCGAGCGCGAGGACAAGCGGTGCAAAAAACCAGACGATTTTTTTGGTATGTGGCATGGCGATCCTTCCGTTGGCGCGCTCGCCTAAGAGGGCGACCGGTAGTAAAATTATACCAGCCACTGATAATAGCGGCAATTTTGGGCAGAAGGCCGAAATTGCCAGATAATTCCAGAGAACTGTACGCAATGACACGGAGGTGCCACATGTTGACGGAAAAATTGTCGCGGGTGTCCATCGCCCATCTGCCCACGCCACTGGAGCCGCTGCCGCGCCTCACGGCGCAACTGGGCGGGCCGGAGCTGTGGATCAAGCGAGACGATCAGACGGGGTTGGCGACGGGGGGCAACAAGGCGCGCAAGCTGGAGTTCCTCGTGGCGGATGCGCTGGCTCAGGGGGCCGATGTGCTCATCACCGGCGGCGCGGCTCAATCGAACCACGCCCGCCAGACGGCGGCGGCGGCGGCCAAGTTCGGGTTCGCCTGTACACTGGTGCTGCGCGGAAAGGTGCCCGCGCGTGTACAGGGCAACCTGCTGCTGGACCGGCTGCTGGGAGCAGAGGTGGTCTGGGCTGGGGAACGACCACTGGACGAGGCGATGCCCCAGGCGGCAGAGGAGTTGCGGGCGGCAGGGCGACAGCCTTACGTCATTCCCTATGGAGGGAGCAACCCCGTCGGGGCCAGCGGGTACGTGGCGGCGATGGAGGAGTTGCTGGGTCAGTGTGCGGAGCGCGAGCGGACGACGGGCGTCCGTATGCGCTTCGACCATATCGCGTTTGCCTCT
>Ga0307430_1002792_pt1 | contig 11278 bp, 8 predicted proteins | sample SalMarWE160130MG_FD_202159 | JGI IMG/M metagenome (GOLD analysis project Ga0307430, IMG submission 202159) | Salt marsh sediment microbial communities from the Plum Island Ecosystem LTER, Massachusetts, United States - WE1603-130 | ecosystem: Environmental > Aquatic > Marine > Intertidal zone >... | reverse complement strand
TACGAGATGTTCATCACTTCCTATACCACGATTCCTTCCGTGGTTGAAGTCAACTACTGGATCGATGACAAAACCCCGCAGGAACCTTTAGAAACAACGACGCAACCTCCCATGACAACGACTATAGCTGCAACATTCGATATGACTCCTTCTCAAATCGTCGGTTCGTATCTCTATGATGGGCAACAGGTGGAAGTGTCCGGGCAGGTATTCAGTCCGGAATCCGGTAAAAGATTGATTGTCGACGGCAAGACCGGTATCAACCTCACAGGTAATATCGCAGGGCTGTTTGACGGCATCTACAAGTTCAAAGGATACTATGATACCGATACCAACACACTCGATGTATCCAGAGTAATGGAGGAAAATGTATTCCCCACAACAGTAGACTTCGGTAAAACCCAGGAAGCTGATCTTGTTCCGGTAGAAGTACGGGAGCTGGCGGCAACTCCTCCGAAAGAAATCTCCAATACCATTACTAGCTACCTCTCTATCCCCTACTTGTCGGATAATCTTCCTATCTATCCGTATGTCGTCTTTACCGAGGAAGGGCTATACCTGGCCCTTTCAGACACTGAAGTCGAACTCCCTACCAAGTTCAGCTTCTACAGCGAGGGCGAAGATTACAGTTTTACCTTCTCTGCCAGTGAAGTCACTGGGACTTTGCTGAAGACCCCTTTGGAGTTGGTTGACCTGGGCGCGGAATGGATACCGGATGAGTTTCAAGGAATCATCATCGCCGATACGATTATGCCGTTCAATCCAATAGACGCTACCGTTAAGGAGATCAATGCAAACCCCGACTATTTCATCTTTAAGAGGGTATCGATCCAGGGGAGTTATCTGGTTACGACAGCTGCTATCGACTATTCCGACATGCAGGCACCAATCGGACAGGGAATTTTGGCTGATGATTTTTCAGATTTCTTCGATGACGATACTGATGCCACCCTTGAAACTATCGACCCGGAAGCAACAGTCTGGCAGTTAAGAGAATGCTGGATTATGGGTACGGTGATCTATCCTACCGAGGAAATCCTGAGATACCTGGACTATTCTCAGCCGTTGAGTCCGGCTGAAATCGCTGCCGCCAGGAAACCTGCTCTCATCGTGGATACCTTATTAGATGACATGGAACAAGTCGCCGATATCTCCCAGCTTAACCCTATAACAGGCAATCCCTCAATTTACTGGGGGAAGGTAGTAGAGTTTGAGGGGTATGCCCTGGGAATGAAATATCCCATGAAAAGCGTAGCCGAAGCTGTTTCAAGTTCCGAGGTACCTGTTAATGTTAATCTAGTAGCGATAGGTATTGCCGACAAATCGAGTATCGACTCACAACTAGTCATAATCGGACTTGATAATGAACTGATAGACGAACAGGGAGAGGTTATTGTCGGCAAATACAGATTTCGGGTGGCCGTAACTCAAATACCTGAGCAACTGGTCAGTGGCTTTCCTTACACAGATACTGTCTTTTTCTTATTAAGCAAAGAGGAGCTGCCAATATAAACCTATAAATCAGCTCTAAAACCGAGCTTACCTTGGATTGGCGCTTCTCCCTAAGCTACAGAGGTTCGCGCGTAACATTAATTAAACGCAAGCCGTGCAGGGGCAAGTTGTACAATTTGTTGTTTTAGCCATGTTCAACTAGCTAGCTTAATCTCTCCATGTCTTAAGATATACCATAAAGGTATAGTCTCTTGACAAACCATAGGGTGGTGGTAGAATGGGGACAAGATATTTATCGGTAGTCAGTACATCGGTATCTAACCGGGGGGACGTAGGCAGAAGCGGCGATGCGATGCAAGAGTTGCGGACATGATAACCCCACTAATGCGCGCTTCTGTGCCAACTGCGGTTTAAATCTAGAGCCGGCTACCGAGCAACCTGCCTTGGCGGCAGTGCCAAGTGTTGAACCAGCGACATCAGAAGTAGCCGTTGAATACATGGGTTTCTGGATACGTTTCGTGGCGACCATTATAGACGGTATAATAATTTCGTTTGTCTCCTTCGCTTTTTCTCATATCTGGGGTCTCCTGTCCCCTATTTTCCTTGTTGTGCCCTGGTTGTATAATTGGCTCTTTACCGGACTCAGGGGGCAGACCCTTGGCAAGATGGCGGTCGGTATTAAAGTAGTAAATGCCGAAGGCTCCATGCCGGGACTGGGGATTGCCGCCCTGAGAGAGATACCGGGCAAAATTGTGTCTTCCATTGTAATATGTCTGGGTTTTTTCTGGATTATCTGGGATGTACGGAAACAGGGCTGGCATGATAAGATTACCAGAACCTATGTTGTCAGAGTAAAATCCAGGCAATAAGAAGGAGATGAACTATGCTGTGTCCCAGCTGCCAGCGAGAGAACAAGCCAGACGCTCGCTTTTGCATCTTCTGTGGTTCTCCCCTTACAACACCCGAAGTTGAAGACCCTCAGGAGCAACAGGAGGCGATTGAAGAGGAAATACACCAGTTACGGGAGTTGGTCGCTCAAATAAATAACCGCCTGGACGCTTTAGAACACGGACAGCGCGAAGCCCTACCCCCACCCCGACCGGTATCCGTTCCGGCAATACCTCCACCATCGACGGTTCCTCCCGCCGTTACAGAGCGAGAGGCGATTCCGCTTCCGTCGGATGAAGTGCCGCCGCATCGAGGGAAAACCGCCAGGGTCAGGGAGCGGGAGTGGGAGCAGATTTTAGGCGGCAGCTGGCTGGCGAGAATAGGTATTCTTGCCCTTATCATCGGTGTCGGCTTCTTCCTAAAATTCGCCTTTGACAACGAATGGATTGGCCCCACCGGCCGAGTTGTTCTGGGTATTGTCGTCGGCCTGGTCATGCTCGGGCTGGGCTATTACTGGCAGAAAAGATACCCAATCCTGACCCGGGTTCTCAGCGGGGGTGGCATAGCCGTTCTCTACCTGTCTATCTTCGCATCCTTCGCCATTTATGACCTTATGCATATTTATGTCGCCGTTGCCTTCCTGCTGCTGGTCAGTGTGGCTTCGGCGGTTTTAGCCCTTCGCTATAATTCCATGGCTCTGGCCATAATCGGTATCATCGGCGCCTTCTTTGCCCCGTTTATTCTGGGTGCCTTCGGTGAAAGGGGGGTGTCGGCTAGTGGGACAGGTCAAGCCGTTCAGTTGCTGGTCTATGTTATCGTGGTTGATATCGGCGTCCTTATACTAGCCACCTTCCGCAACTGGCGCTGGTTCACCCTTCTGGCACTGGGCTGCTCATTGATAGCCTTCGGATTCTGGTACGCTGAATTTGACAGGGATATTGGCGTAGCTACTGCCGAGATAGGCATTACTATTATTTTTCTCATTTTTGTCGGCGCTACCTCTCTCTTCCATATTATCTGGCGCCGTGTCCCCCGGGTTTTTGATTATATCCTGATGATGATTAATGCCGCCGCCTACCTCGGCATAAGCCTTGGTATAATGTGGGACCATTTCCGGGTATGGATGGGAGGCTTTATTCTCCTGATAGCTCTATTCTACGGAGCTTTGTCTTATTTATCTCTCAAGCGGAGTGCCGAAAACGCCAGGCTCAGCCTGTTCTCTCTGGCTGTTGCCCTGGTCTTCCTCACCATTGCCATACCCATACAGCTCGGGGACACAGCCTGGACGACAGTAGTATGGGCTGTTGAGTTCGTACTCCTCATCTGGTTGTCATTCACCTTACGCATGCCTCAACTACGCAACTATAGCTATGTCATCTTTGTCGCCATGGCCGCACGGCTATTATTCTTCGACACTTCTATAAATATAGGCACCTTTCAACCGGTACTGAACGAGCGATTTCTTGCCTTCATAGTCAGCATTGCCGCCACGTATTTGGCTGTTTATATTCTCTGGCGGAACCGGCAGACCTTTCCGGAATGGGGTATACCCGCATCGACTTTGCTCATCGGCGCCAATTTCTTTTCCCTCTGGATACTGAGCTTTGAAGTCTGGCATTTCTTCTCAAGTGCTATGAGAACGGCGGAGCCGGCGGCGAGGGAAGGCCTCAAGAACGCTCAGAACCTCTCTCTTACCGCCGTATGGGCAGTCTACGCCGTTCTTGGACTGGTTGTCGGCATCGTTAAACGCTGGCGCTACGTGCGCCTCGGCGCTCTAGCCCTGCTAGCAGTCCCTATCATCAAGGTATTTGTCTACGACGTTTTTAAGCTGGAGATGGGTTACCGTATCGGCGCTTTTGTTGGCCTGGGGCTGCTCCTGCTGGTCAGCGCCTACCTTTACCAGCGCTATAGTAAAGTCATCAAGGGAGTCTTTATTGAAAAATAGCCTGCGTGGGATAAAGTTATTTCTTATTGTTTTTATGCTCCTGTTGCTGGTTTCTTCCAGCGCTGCTGCCGACTTTTCACAACGCAACTGGCGCTACGTCAAGGATATTGTCCTGCCTCCAGGAATCCAGCCTGAGACCCTCGTCGAGCTGGCTCCCGATACTGAGGTATTTGCCGGCGCGGCCGGCGGTCTGGCAGACCTCCGCATCATCAGCAGTGAAAATAAGGAAATACCTTATAAATTAGAAGTAAACGAGGCGGAGTATGAGCTTACTTCCTTCCCGGTCTCTCTTCAGGACAAGGGCTATGTTCCCGGGGACTACAACATATTCACCGCCGACATGGGGCAGGCAGGCATTCTGCACAATGAAATCGAGTTTCGAACCCTGTCCAACGAATTTCGCCGCAGGGCTACTGTGGAAACCAGTAACGACGGGGCCACCTGGATGGAGGTAGCCGAGCAAACAGTCTATGCCTTTACGGTTAAAAAGCGAGGTTTCACCACCCGTAATACCAGCATCAGGTATCCGGAGAGTACCGCGCGTTACCTGCGGGTGAAGATAGTCGATGATGGTGAGGGTTCTCTGGAAATAAGCGGCGCTACCGTTTTCTTTGTTAAAGAGACACCAGCACGGGAGATATCCTGGGAATCATCTATTTTAAGTACAGGTTATGATGAGACCCAGAGCACGACAAACATAGAGATAGACCTGGGCACGCCGGGACTTCCCAGCTATCGCCTGGCCATCAGTGTCCCCGACGTTAACTTTTATCGAGAAGTTACCCTGCAATCAAGCCCGGACCGGGAGAACTGGACTACTCTCATACGGGGAGCCGAGATATACGCCTTTGATACCCCCAAGTTCGTCGGTAATAGCCTGGTTGTAAACTATCCCGAAACCACCTCTCGCTACCTCCGCCTGGTTATTCACGACGAGGATAGCCCGCAGCTCACCATACAGGGGATTAAAGTGTGGGGCCTGTGGCGCCGGCTGGTCTTCGCCGCCGACTCACAGCAGTCATACAAGCTCTACTACGGGAATGCGGATGCTAAAAGGCCCTCCTACGATATAGAGCGTGTCTTCCCTTATCTTGCGACCGAGAAGCTGCCCGAAGCTAAGATTAGTCCCCAGGCCACTAACCCATACTTTGAGGAAGAGAAACCTCCGGTCAGCGATCGTTTCCCCTGGCTTTTCCCGGTGGTGATAGCTGTAGCCGCCATCATCGTGGCACTCCTGTTAATAGGTATCTTTCGCCAGGTCCGGAAAGCCTTACCTCCACCTAAGGAATGACCGTTCACCCACAGCAATCAATGACTACAGGCGAGAAGCTCCACGTATAACACTACTTATACGCATAAATCTACTTAGAAAAGCACCAAATAACCTAGCCAATTCTTGGACTATCTTGGAAATTTGAACATTTGCCAGCGTTCAACATTAGCTTTATACTAGCAAAGAGGGTTTCTATGTCTAACAGCAAGATATTGGTTGTTGAAGATGACCCGAATTTACTGGATACACTGAAATACAATCTTGTCAATGACGGCTATAAGGTTATTACCGCTGCCGATGGTTCTCAGGCTCTGGAAACCGCCCGAGGCGAGAAGCCTGAGCTAATTATTCTGGATTTGATGCTTCCACAATTAAGCGGCTTTGAGGTATGCCGCATTCTGCGTAAAGAAATGACTGTCCCTATCCTGATGCTTACCGCCAGGACTGACGAGGTTGATAAAATAGTCGGACTTGAAATCGGGGCTGACGACTATATGACCAAGCCCTTCAGCATGAGGGAGCTGCTGGCTCGCGTACATGCCATGTTGCGCCGGGTTACTATAAGCCAGCCGCCGCCAGTGGCGGAATCTCTAAAATTCGGCAACCTTGAAATCGATATCAGCCGCCACCAGGCCCGCTATAAAAATGTACCCCTAGCACTTACGCCAAAAGAGTACGACCTGCTGGTTTTCCTCGCCCGTAACAGGGGCTTTGTATTCAGTCGGGAACAGCTTCTGGAAAAGGTGTGGGGCTATGACTATGCCGGCAATACCCGGACGGTAGACGTCCATATCAGATGGTTAAGACAAAAAATAGAGGTCGACCCGAAAAACCCGGAACATATCCTGACGGTCCGGGGAGCGGGTTATAAACTGGAAGGCTGAGCATGTTCCGCGGTATACAATGGCGTATTACTATTCCATTCATTTTACTCATACTGGTGAGTATGGGCATACTGGGAGCATACCTGGTCAGCTCCACCAGAGACTATCAGCTCGAAAACCTGCGTTCAGAGCTTGAGAATGAAGCCAGAATCACCGCCGAGGCCAGTCTGCCCGGCTTTCTTAGCGAGGATAAACAGGTAATTCTGGATTCTCTGGCTAAAACGCTCGGGAGGGATATAGAGACACGGGTAACTATCATCGCTCCGGATGGTACGGTACTCGGCGATTCCGAGGAAGACCCCGCAAACTTGGAAAATCATGCCGCCCGTCCCGAAATAGTAGATGCTTTAAGCACCGGCTCGGGGGAAAGCACCCGCTACAGCATTACCCTTGGCGTGAAGATGATGTACGTAGCGGTACCTGTCTCGTATCAAGGTGAAGCCCTGGGAGTTGCCCGCATATCGCTGCCATTAACAGAAATCGAAAATATCACGCAAAGGATAACTGTCATCATTGCTACGGCCACGGCTGTAGCTGCCCTGCTCATCATTCTGGCCGCCTGGGTTATTTCCCGCATTACCACCCGGCCGATTCGCAAGCTCACCGTCGCTAGCAGGGAAATCGCTTCCGGTGAACTGGAGCAGAAAATATCCATAGAGTCCCGGGATGAGGTAGGTGAACTCGCCCATGCTTTCAATGAGATGTCCGTTAAACTGAAGGACCTGGTAGAAACAATCTCGGGAGATAGAGCAAGGCTGGCCAGCATCCTCGATAACATGGCCGACGGTGTTATCGTGACCGACATTGACGGAAGAATTTCGCTATGCAATAAAGCGGCGGAGAAACTGTTTTCGATTAAGGACGCTATTGGAAAATCGCTAATCGGGGTCGTGCGTGACCACGAGATAAACGATTTAATAAAACACTGCCTGGAAACCGGCGCGATTCAGGATGTCCAATATGAATCCGGTATATCCAGAAGGTATATCAGGGCTATCGCCGTTCCCATTAGCAACCGTAAACCGGCGGGTGTCCTGCTTCTTTTCCAGGACCTGACCGATATCAGGAATTTGCAGACGACAAGGCGTGAACTCATCGGAAATATCTCCCATGAATTCAGAACGCCCCTGGCCGGTATCAAGGCAATGGTGGAAACGCTGCATAACGGCGCTGTTGACGATAAAGAGGCCGCCACGGATTTTCTGGCCAGAATAGATGAGGAAGTCGAACGTCTTACGCAGCTGGTAGCAGAACTGACCGAGCTTTCCCGTATCGAGACGGGCAAAGCCGAACTGAAGCTGGAGAACGCCGACCTCAATACTCTGATTGAGGAGGTTGTCAATCAGCTTAGTCCCCAGGCAGAGAGACAACAACTCTTTGTTAAGAAAGACCTCTCTCCCGACCTGCCGGCTGCCCGGGCTGACACCGAGAGGGTAAAACAGGTGATTGTCAATCTGGTTCATAACGCCATCAAGTTCACACCTCCGGGAGGCAACATTACTATTTTGTCCCGTTATAATGATAATTACGTGACTATCGAAGTGACCGATACCGGTATGGGTATTTCCAGGGAAAATTTGCCGCATGTTTTCGAACGCTTTTATAAAGCCGATAGGGCCCGCTCCAGTGGCGGCACCGGCATGGGCCTGGCCATCGCCAAGCATGTGGTCGAAGCTCACGGGGGGAGCATCCAGGCACAGAGCCAGGAGGGCAAAGGCTCTATCTTTAGTTTCAGCCTGCCGCGCGAATAGCTCTTAATAATTTAACAAAACTTTAACAAAGCCTTAAACCGCCTTTAAAGTTCACACTCTAAAATAGATATAGAGTGATTGATAAGATTGTTCAGGGCTTTTTGGTTTTAGGAGGGCACTACCTAATTGCACAATCTATCAGCGATAAAGCAGCTGTTCACGTATAAATAAAATCAGGAGGAAAGTTTGTTTATCAGAAAGTCAATAAAATGGTTCATATTCCCCTTACTCGCATTGATTGCCGTCGCTACGTTTATCAGCGGCTGCGGCGGGGATTCACCGGCTGCCCCCGTACCGGCTAACGGCACCGGGCTTACCGGATCCATCAGTATTATCGGCTCCAACACGGTAACGCCGCTGGCCACCGTCTGGGCGGAAGATTTTATGAATATGCACCCTGATGTGAGCATCGGTGTTAGCGGGCCCGGCTCTGGGGCGGGCATTGCCGCCCTGATAAACGGCACCACCGATATCTGCCAGGCCTCGCGTACCATCAAGCAATCGGAAATCGACGATGCCAGAGCCAACGGCATTGAACCCTACGAGATTCAGGTAGCTTCTGATGCTCTTTCGGTAGTGGTAAACCCGGCCAACCCGGTATCAGAACTAACAATTCCCCAGCTGTCCGCTATCTACACCGGCAAGATAACCAACTGGAGCGAAGTAGGCGGTAACGACGCCACGATTGTCGTCCTTTCCCGCGATACCAACTCCGGAACCCATGTCTTCTTCAAGGAACACGTGGTACAGATGGCGGGGCTGGCTTCGGAGGATAAAAGCCTCGAGTACGGACCGAAAGTCCTCTTCCTGCCTTCGACCGAAGAGGGCGTCTCCGAGGTTGCCAGGAACCCCAACGCTATCTTCTATCCCGGCCTGGGATACGTTACCGACGAGGTAAAACCCCTGGCCATCAAGAAAACGGCCGATGATGCCGGTGTTCTGCCCAGCGTGGCCACGGCCCTGGACGGGACTTACCCCATCGCCCGGCCGCTACTCTACTACACCGACGGCACTCCCACCGGGGTTATCAAGACATTTATCGACTATTGTCTCTCTGCCGAGGGACAGGCTGAAGTTACCGAAGTTGGCTATGTCCCGTTAAAATAATTTAATAATGAGATTAAAGCGAAACGTTCACGAAGCCGATGCTATTGCCGTGACGGCCGGGGGGCTGGCGCGGCGGTGGCGTTTGGGCGAAAAGTTAATCGAAGGCTGGATTTATTTAGCCGGGGGACTGGCCATCGTCGTCCTTCTGGGCATCATCATCCTGCTGGTAAAGGAAGGTATGCCCATTTTCTTTGATACGCCGCCGTGGGAGTTCTTCTTCGGCACGAAATGGTATCTGGTCTCCGAGCCACCGACCTTCGGTATTATGCCCTTCTTTGTCGCCACCCTGTGGGTGACCGTCGTCGCCACAGCGATTTCCGTGCCGATTGGCGTTGCCTGCGCCGCCTACATGTCCGAGGTAGCCCCGGACAAACTCAGGGAAACGGTCAAACCCGTCATTGAGTTGCTGGCGGGCTTTCCTTCCGTGGTCATGGGCTTTATCGGCCTGATGTTGCTTTCCCCGCTGGTGCAGAGCGCCTTCAACCTAAATACCGGGCTTTCCGGCCTGACTGCCGGTATAATGCTGGCATTTATGAGTCTGCCGATAATCATCAGCGTTTCCGAGGACGCCATGCGTGCCGTCCCCGACGAGTTCCGGCAGGCATCTTACGCCCTGGGAGCGACGAAATGGGAGACTATATGGCATGTTTGTATACCGGCCGCCCTCTCCGGGATTACGGCGGCGGTGATGCTGGGGGTGGGGCGCGCTATCGGCGAAACGATGACGGTGCTGATGGTGGCCGGCGGAGCGCTGGCGGTACCCGTTTCCCCGACCGAACCCATGATGCCGATGACTGCGGCTATCGCTTCGGGAATCGGCAACGCGGTACGCGGCGGACTGCAGTACCAGGCGCTTTTCGCCATCGGTCTGATTTTATTCGTACTCACACTGTTCGTTAATTTGGTCGCCGACCGGGTACTGGAGCGGCAGAAAAGGAGGTTCCAGAGGTAGCCATGAAAACGCGTGTGGCACCAAGGCAAATTTCGCAGCGGACGGCTTTCTCCCTGCTCATCGTGGCTACTGCCATCGTTGTTCTACCTGTCGTCGTTATTATCATCGTGATAATACTCAACGGGGCGGGTGCTATCAGCTGGGACTTCCTGACGCAGCCGCCGATGCAGGCGGGTAAAGCGGGCGGTATCTTCCCGGCTATCCTGGGCACCTTCTATCTCATGCTGGGGACGATTATCGTCGCCCTGCCGGTGGGCGTGCTGGCCGGAGTCTACCTGAGTGAGTATGCCCGTGATGACTGGATGACCCGCACGGTCAATTTGGCTATCGTGAATCTGGCCGGGGTGCCCAGTATCGTTTACGGGCTTTTCGGCCTAGGCGTATTCGTATTGATGTTCCAATTCGGGATGTCCCTTCTTGCTGCCAGCCTGACTCTGGCCTGCCAGGCGCTCGCCATGACGGTCACCACCTCGCGTGAGGCGATTCTGGCCGTTCCCCGCGAATACCGTGAAGGAAGCCTGGCGGTGGGCACTACCCGGTGGCAGACAATCAGGCATATAGTACTGCCGCAGGCCATGCCGGGTATCATAACCGGCGCCGTCCTGGCGATGAGCCGCGCCGCCGGCGAAACCGCGCCGATACTGGTGGTCGGGGCGGCATTTTTCCTCCCGGCGCTGCCGCAGTCACCCCTTGACCAGTTTATGGCGCTTCCCTATCACCTCTATACCGTAGCCGCCCATATTCCCGGAATGCCCAAATCGACAATCTGGGGCGTAGCGCTCGTTTTACTGGTGGTCGTGCTTTCTTTCAATGTTCTCGCCACCATTATCCGGCTGCGCGCCCGCAAACGGAGGTACAGCACATGAATATAAATATAGAGTTGACCGATAAAAAAGCGCCCGTTAGCGGTGAAATTAGAATGAGCACCAAAAACCTGGGCCTCTATTACGGGGACTTCCAGGCACTACGGAATATTACCCTGGACATCCCGGAAAACGCCATCACCGCAGTCATCGGGCCGTCAGG
>Ga0307430_1002787_pt1 | contig 11286 bp, 8 predicted proteins | sample SalMarWE160130MG_FD_202159 | JGI IMG/M metagenome (GOLD analysis project Ga0307430, IMG submission 202159) | Salt marsh sediment microbial communities from the Plum Island Ecosystem LTER, Massachusetts, United States - WE1603-130 | ecosystem: Environmental > Aquatic > Marine > Intertidal zone >... | reverse complement strand
TCAGGAATTCGTTCGCCCTCTCAATTAGCTCTTTCACGGCATTTTCGCTTAAGATGATATCAACCTCGTAGTCTGCTTCCAGCCTGCTTTCGAATGCATCAAGCAGATAGCGATGGAATTTAAGGTCCAACTCCCCCGTTTTGGCAAAGTATTTTCCAAATGCAGCATGAACAGCACTATGCTTGCCAAACTCCAGTCCTCTCTCGAAAAGCAGTGCCTCTGCTGCGTAAAACATCGCATAATATGCCCGCCCAGCCGCAAAACTGTCCTTGCTCTCCCGCAAAAGGATCTCTGCCGCTTCAATGGCTTCCTGCGCTTTGACAAGAAACTGTTCCGTTTTCTTCTTCATAGCGCAATAGCTTCCTTCCGCAGATTGTTCAAGAATGGAGAATCAGAATGAAGCCAATCATCCTCCCTCAGACGGATAGGCGAAACGCTAATATCATATTGTAGAGAGAGTGCGGAAATCACGTGGCTTGTTCGCTTTACCTCTTCCCAATAATCTCGAAAATCCTTCAGCACAATTACTACGTCGACATCGGATCCAGGGCTTGCCTTTTGGGTAGCATACGAGCCGAAAAGGTAGAGACCTCGCAGCCGATTGCCGTAGATCTGGCGCAACGCCTTGCTCGTCTCTTCCAAGAGTTTCCTAATCTCACGGGATTGGTTAGTCAAGCGAAGTTTGGCTTCACTTTCTGTCTCTTGCATTCGTTGCCTAACTCCTTCCTCGCCCGGCTGTGCACACTCGGGTTTCCCTCTAATGCAAAACGACTTAAGCTCCCTTCTTTTATGTGCTACTTACAGAGAGAAGGGTACCCTCCTCGTACCGCTGTTGCAAGTCAACTCGCCCCGCTCGTACTCCGCGCCACGAGCTTTCCAAGAAGGTATAAATTCAGAGTTTCACAGAGTGGTCTTACAAAATGTGCACAACCTGTAGCGGCAACATAAACCCTACTGGTATGGACGCACGATCTCCACCACCTCGGGGGAGTCGATCCCAAGCCTATTCAACGTCTCGACAGTGGGGACCCCATCGCTTGTCCAGCCACGGCGCATATAGACTGCGTCGCACAGCTTCTCATACTGCTCCTCGCGGAAGGCGCGCAGGGCCTTCACCTTCTCTGCTGTGCTCATCCCTTCGGGGTCAATCCCCACCTTTTCCCGCAATTGCTCGTCGTAGCGCTGTGCTCGGGAGTCGTACTCCTCCTGCGTAACTGGACCGGCAGAGCGGTAGGGGATGGCATCGTGTTTACGCCTTCCATATCCCATACGTAGGTTGAACACACGCTGGAAGTTGTATACCCGCTCCGATTGGAGAATCAGATCGTTCGGAGTGACCTTGACGCCGGTTACCCCAGCGAAGAGGTCGCAGTAGTTTCGCACGTGCTCTGGAACCTTAGCTGGCTCGTCGGTCTGCGCGTTGTCTGCCGGTTCAATGTCGTTCCATGGGAGCTTGCACAGACCCACCAACCCGAACCAGGTCCGCCACATCGGGAAGTAGTGGAGGGCCTCAGCCTTATCCTTAAAAGTCGGGATCTGGTTATTGACCATGTCCATGAAGATCAGCCATGCCTCGTCGTGCTGCGGCCCTTTTAAAGCAAGACCGTAACCACCCTGCATGGCAAGCGACTCCTTGGTCACGTACTCGGAGTACTCCATCCCCTTGCACTCCATACCGATGTCCTGCAAGAAGGCGGGGTCGGCCCCATACTTATTGACAAAGAGTTTCTTTATCTTGCGGATCCCCTGGCCAACGATCGCACCGAACCCCTCGCCGCGCCCCATCTCGTGAAGCAATGTAAGTGCGGCTTCGCTGTTGCCGAAGTGAAGATCAAGCCCGTTGGTCGACTCCTCATTTAAGATGCCAGCCTCGTAGCACTCCATGGCAAACGCCATCGCCGTTGTGTAGGAGATCGTATCGATCCCGTACGTATCGCAGTAGAAGTTCATCTCCAGCACAAAGTCGGGGTCGTAGATCCCCATGTTAGCGCTTCCAGCGACGGTCTCGTATTCCGGCCCGTCCACAATGACCTCGGACCCCTTGTAAGGACCGGTCTTTGGAATGAAGTTATCCACCGCGTGTGAGCAGGACATGGTGCAACCGAGCCAGCAGCCGTCGGGCATCCCCTGAGTAAACCGCTCTCTCCATACTGGTGAGGAGATCTTATCCGCCTCGGGGTGGGAGCCAAACTTGTAGTTGTGGATCGGCAAAAGGTCGTACTCGTTCATGATCTCCACCAAGTGCGTGGTCCCAATGTGGCGCATGTCGCACTGCGAGGAATCAAGTTCGAAGATCTCCTTATTGATCCGTTCGCCAGCACGCTTCAATAGTTCGAGATCGGCCGGATGGTTGGAGTCAGGACGCACGCCGGAGTACTTCACCACCAACGCCGCGATCTTCTTATCACGGAAGACCGTCCCGATTCCACCCCGGCCAGCCTGCTTCACTCGCGGAATCTTCCTCTTCATGTCGAAGAAGCTGAAGTTGAGGCAGCCGATATGCGTGTGCTGCGCGCCAAGGCCAGCGGAGACGGTGGAGATGGCAAGAAGGTCCCTTGGGGCATCCGATTCGGCGAAGGCGTGCGTCAGTCTCTCCGAGAGGATGTGCGTGTTTAGATCCTTCTCCGGGCACTCCAGGATCTGCACAAATCCTTTGTCGCCGTCGATGAACACGATCACGTCTTTGTCGGCTTTTCCCTGCACCTCAAGCGAGTCCCACCCCGAGAACTTGAGGTAGGGGCCGAAGTAACCACCGACGTTAGAGTCGATCACGCTACCTGTTGTCGGAGAAAGGCTTACCACAAGCGACTTCCCGGATCCGGGGTAGGTGGTGATCCCCCCGATCGGCCCCGCGCCGATCACGATCTCGTTCTCTGGATCGTCCCACTTTGTATCGTTGTTGACCGCGTTCCACAGCCGCCACAGGCCGAATCCTCGGCCACCGACGAATTTGTCCTTCATCTCTTGTGTCACAGGTCGTGACTCGATCTCACCGGTGCCGATGTTGACGTAAAGCGTTTGCCCCGCGTAGCCGCGGTTCACTGGGGAAGGTTCATATGACATCTCTGAGATCACCTGATACCCCGTGTTTGTCGCCATTGTTTCCTCCTCGAATTTGCACTTTATAATTCAGCTGGTTGTAAACGGCGAGAATGAGTTTAGGAAACTGGTCCCAATTTCGCAAACAGGAGATGAAGCCCTTTTCATCTTTAAAAACGACCTTTGTTTCCTCTTTTCCGTTGCCAAGGTCTTGATGCTCATAGCCTTGGGTTGTTTTAGAGCGGGCTCGTTCCGTAGTTGTGATCGGTGTTAAGTCTTTTCTCATTGAAGGATGAGAAAAGACTCCTTAAGCCAGGGTGCGGGTAGAAAGGGGTTAGCTCGCTCTTGTTATTTGCCAAGAGGCCACCTCATGGTGCAAAGTGAAGAAATTCATAACAGAGGGGTGGTGTAGGATGAAGATTAGGGCAAGGGTTATAGCGGCGGTGGTGCTTCTGCTTTCGATGGTCCTTCTGACCGGCTGTTTCTTCAACATCTTTCAGACGGCTCGCACCGTGGGAGCAGGAAACGTAGCACTGACCCTCGGGGTGGCTGCGATGAACCTGGCCGGTGAAGGTGACTATTACTGGGTGATCACTCCCCAAGGAAGGTTTGCCATTGGCCTTTCCGACAATGTGGAGTTGGGGGTTCGTAGCGGCGTCCTAGTACCCCTCGCCACCGGCGAGCCAGGATTCCTCGGCGCAGTAGGGGACATCAAGGTGTCCCTGTTTCACGAGCCGGAGTCCTTCTCACTCGCACTGGGGTTCGGGGGCGGCTACAGCATGGGCATGCTCGGCTGGGGACTTGAGGGGTCGCTCTACTTCGATAGCAACCTCCGCTTTCTCCCACTGTACTTCGTCTATCGCCCGCTCTTCCCGCTCGAAGGGGATGGGTTCAGCATAATACACCAACTGGCTGGAGGGCTTCACCTGACTCTCTCAGAGAACGCGCGCCTGCTGCTTGAGCTTGACTTGTGGGGCGGACTTCTAAGCGCTGGTATTGGCCTGGAGATTCTGTTCTAGCACTAAGGGGATCGGGATTTTCATGCCTTACAGCGAAACTACAGAGGAATAGTCTTGAACCTCACCCGCGAACTCTTAAGAAGAGCTCGTGGATGAGGAAAGCTGTCGAATGCCGCTTGCACCTAATCCGCCTTGCGTACAACAGGCCCTAGCGATCGCGAATCAGGAGTTTCATATAGCTGCGAATATCGGAGATCCCCTCCAAGTTTAGAGTGCCGCGAGCAATCTCATCAAGACGGTTGTCGGTGACGACGCCTGACGCGTTGGCGCGGAACTTTCCGATCAGCTCCTCATCTGTAAGAGGTCGCTCCGCCCGTCCCTTGGCAAAGTCTTCCTGCTTGGTGAAGCTTCCTCCATCCTTGGTCGTGACGGTGACAATTGCCCGTTTTACCTTTGGGAAGAGGGCGTCAATCTCAGGATCGGTGACAACCTTGATCTTCGAAAGGAGTTCCCAAACGAACGGATCCTTAAGCGCCTCCTCCTCGAAGTCGGAGGGGAGGACATTCCCCTTGGCGATTGTAACCGCGATGCAGTAAGGGAGGGAGTGATCGGCTGTCTCCTTGGTCGTCGGTTTGTACTTGCTTGGATCCGACAGAATATCCGCTCCGCGGGTGGTCGTCTTCACGAGCACCTTCTCCACCTGATGCGGGTCGATCCCGTTCTCGGCCATCACCTCAAGCGTTGCCGTGATCGGCTGGTGGGTGAGGGCCTCAGTTGGGAATGCCTTGTACCCGCACTGCGTGATCAGGAACTCCTCGCCGAGACCGTTCAATAGAGCGTCCGGGTTCCACGTGACACTGTTCAACACCTCGAACGCGCCCTCCTTTCCCTCGAACACTTCCACCGGGCCGGTATAGCCGGTCTTAGCGAGCATCGCCGCTCGCACCCCTGCCTCGGTTGCCATCGGGTCGGCGGTATTCTTCATGTTCGTCAGGTGACCGGCAACGACACCGCCGAGGGTAAAGTGGCTAGAGCCGCTGATCCCGACGGCAGCGACCATTTCGTCCTCCGTGAGGCCGAGTAACCTTCCGGCAACGAGCGGGCTGACGAACTGGGTAAGGCTGGCGTGGTGCCACCCGACCTCGCGGATTCCCGGATTGGCAGCGAGACACATCCGCATCTCAAGCTCGTAGGCGATCACGATTCCCACGAGAATATCCTTACCGCTCGCGCCACCGTACTCGCCCGTGGAAAGCGCTGCGGGGATGATATCGGAAGGGTGAGAGGGGTCCTGCTTCCAATAGATGTCGTTGTAGTCCATCGCTCGGATGAGCAGGGCGTTCATAAGCGCGGCGTTTGGCATGTTTGTCTGCGTTCCATGGCCGATGATCGTCGCCTGCTTAATTCCGCCAAGCTCCCGGATGTAGCGGTAGGCCGCCTGCATATCCTCCAAGTTAAGGGCGGCGAGGGCGCAGCCGATGCTATCGAGGAGGAAGCGCTTTGCCTCCTTCCGCGCCGGCTCTGGAATCGCCTCATAGGGCAGCGAACGGGCAAACTGGGCCATCCTGCGGCTGATCGATTCCATCTTTACCTCCTATTTGATGGCAGAGGCGATCGCCTCTGCCATCTGCATGGTCGAAGAGTTTCCGCCCATGTCGTAGGTGCGGACGCGCCCTTCTGCGATCACCTGTGCCACGGCGCGCTCGATCTTATCAGCCTTCTCACCCTCACCGAGGTAGTCGAGCATCATCTTGGCAGCACGGATCGTGGCGATTGGGTTGACCTTGTTCTGGCCCGCGTACTTCGGAGCGGACCCATGCGTCGGCTCAAACACGGCGTAGTCGTCCCCGATATTCCCGGCGGCAGCGAACCCCAGTCCCCCGACGATCTGAGCGGCAAGATCGGAGATGATGTCGCCAAACATGTTCGTGGAGACGAGGACCCCGTAGTGTTGTGGGTTCTTCACCAGCCACATGCACATCGCATCGACGTTTGTCTCCCACAGCTCGATCCCGGGGTAGTCCTTGGCGATCGCGCGCGCCTCGCGTACCATCATCCCTGAGGTCTCGCGGATGACGTTTGGCTTCTCCACCACGGTGACCGACTTGTAGTTATACTCCTTAGCGTAGTTAAATGCGTCGCGCACGATCGTCCTACAGCCCTTACGGGTAAATATGCGCGTTGAAATCGCCATGTCCTCATTGGCTATATCGCTGAATCGCTTCATCTTGGGATGGCTCTCAAGTGCGCGGCGCAGTTGGTCGGGGATGGGGTGGAACTCGACTCCGGTGTACAACCCCTCGGTATTTTCTCGAAAGACGACAAGATCGATGTCGTCGCGCAGGTTGAGAGGGTTCCCAGGATAGGCCTTACACGGCCGCAGGTTGGTGTGCAGGTTGAACAGCTGCCTTAACCCCACGATCGGGCTTGAGTAGACGAACCCCTTTCCCTGCAGTTTGGGGGCCAGCTCAGCCTCAGCCTCGTCCTTTGGCTTGGAGGTGATCGCGCCGAACAGGCAGGCATCGGTCGATTTCAGAAGATCGACCGTCCGCTGTGGAAGCGGGTTTCCCTCAGATTTCCAAAACTTCCAACCGATGTCACCGGGGATGTATTCCGCATCCAGTGAGACCCTATCCAACACCCTCTTTGCGGCATCGAGAACTTCCCCTCCAACCCCATCGCCCGGAAGCCAAGCGATCTTGTACTCTGCCATCGTCCCTCCTCCTCACGCGTGGTGCGGTAATTATACCGATCATGTTAGGGGAAGCGAGAAAGTCGATATCGGGACCGGATCAGCCGTCACTCATGTAGAGTCTGGCCAGAGCAAGCACGTAGATGGGAAGCTGGCGATATCCCATCACTTCGGCGCGCATCCCTTCAAACTGGGGGATGTCCTGGATCCAGACGGCCATGGCGTCGCTGGCGATGATCGTTTGCACCATCGCATAGATCGTCTTTCGTTCCGCCGTATCGAAGGTCTCTCTCCCACGTGCGAGCAGCTCTCGTAGGAACGGATTGGAATACTGGAAGTAGTAGCCGGAACTGCCGTTAGCCTGCACCCGCTCAAACGGTTTGGTGAAATTCACCGCTGGCTCGACCCCTTGATCGTGTCCAATCACCGTTAGGTCGTAGTCCCACTGTGAATAGACCCGCTCGATCCACTGCCCCCATTCGAGGACCTGCAAGGAACAATCGATCCCCACCTCCCGCAGTTGATCGGCGATGATCTCACCAGTGCGGATGTGAAACTCAAACTGCGGTAGGCAGATAGTGGTTTGAAACCCATCCGGGTACCCGGCTTGCGCCAGCAATTGACGTGCGCGGTCCGGATCATGCGGGTACATCCCGACGAGATCGACGTAGAACGGGTTCAGCGGCGACATGTGTGAGCCGATTGGTGTTCCCCATTTGGGGCGGGCGACCGTGCCGGCGATAATCTCGTCCCGGTCGATGGCATAGCACAGGGCACGGCGGACGAGGATGTTGTCGAACGGCGGGCGGGAATTATTGATCGCCAATAGCTGCGGCGTGTTCATAGAGCCGGTGATGACCTTGAATCGGGGATCGCTCTCCAAAACAAGGGCGTTCTCGGAGACCATCTTGTCGACCATGTCCACGTCTCCGGCCAGAAGCGCTGCCAGCGAGACAGCTTGATCCGGAATGAACTTGACGATCACTTCGTCCAAGTACGGGCTTCCCTCTTCCCAGTAGTGAGGGTTCTTCACCAGGGTCAGGTGGTCGCCAGGGACCCACTCCACGAATGCGAACGGTCCTGTCCCGATTGGATGGGTCTTTAGCGCTTCCATATCCGACCCTGCGGGGATGATCCCCGCTCCTTTGTTCGACGCCAGGTAGCCAAGGAGCGGAGCCGCCTTACCTTCCGTCACGAAGCACACGGTTAGGTCATTGAGAATCTCAATGCCTCTTAAGAACGAGAACGGGGCTGCGTTCGGCGAGGCGAGTGCCGGATCGAGCAGGCTGTCGAAGGTGTATTTGACGTCGTACGCCGTGAACGGTTCACCGTTGTGGAAGGTGACACCCGAGCGCAGGTAAAAGGTATACCGAGTACCACCCTCGATCTCCTCGATCTTGTAGCTTGTAGCAAGAAGTGGCGTCAGTTCCCCCTCAGGTGTGTAGCGCAGCAACGGCTCTAGCACGTTGTACATGATCAACTGATAGGTCTCCGCCGACGGGGTAAGAATCAGGTTTAACCCGAGTGGTTCCCCTTGTACCGCCACTCGCAGCGTGCCTCCGAGGCTCTGCGCATAGGTAAGCCCTCCCATCAAGATCCCGATAATGAAAAGCGTACTCCCGATCCACTTTGTTATCCGCATTCTCGCCTCCCCGGGTGAGCTATGGTATCGCACGTAAGATACATAGGGAGCTTTCTGGTTTCAAGGGAAAAGCGATCAAACTGCGCCCCGCAATCTCGGGTCGAGCAGATCACGCAGCCCGTCTCCCAGCAGATTTAATCCCAGTACGGAGAACGCAATGGCCAGTCCGGGAAAGATCGCCAACCCAGGTGCCAATCTCATGAAGGTCTGGGCCTCACGCAGCATGCGCCCCCAGCTGGGGTAGGGGAGCTGAGTTCCCAGACCGAGGTAGCTCAAGGCGGCCTCCGCGAGGATGGCGACCGCGAACTGAATCGTCCCTTGAACGATGAGAGAGGAGAGGATGTTCGGCAGGATATGCCGCCAGGCGACCGTCCACCGTCGGCGCCCGAGACTGTAGGCGGCGAGGACGTACTCCTCTTCTCTGGCTCGCAGGACGCTCCCCCGTGCCAGTCGCGCAAAGATGGGAACATTGTGAATTCCGATGGCGATCATTGCGTTGATTATTCCCGGACCGAGGATCGCCACTAACAGGATCGCGTTTAAGATCGCCGGAAACGCATAGATCACGTCCATGGTCCGCATTACCGCTTCATCGACCCAGCCGGAGGAGAATGCCGACCAGAGGCCGAGCAGCACCCCTAAACTCATTCCGATCCCTACCGCTACAACCCCAACCAGGATGGAGTTCTGCGTTCCCTGCATGATGCGGCTGAGGATGTCGCGCCCGTACTGATCGGTCCCCAACAGGTGGGCCGTGCTCGGCCCCTGCAATCGATCCTCGATTGCCATCTTGATCGGGTCATAGGGGGTATAGCAGAGACTGACGCACGCGGTGAGGGCGATAAGCCCCACGATCACCGCGCCGATGACAAAACTCGCGTTTCGCCTCGGCGAACGTACTCGTCTCGAATGCCTCGTGCGCGTCATTCCCTACTCCAGTCGAATCCTCGGATCGAGCAGCACGTAGGCGGCATCGACCAACACGCTCAATCCCACCACCAAGACGGTGATTAACAGGACCACATCCTGAACAACGGGAAGATCGCGGGCGCTGATCGCCTGATAGGCGAGCCGCCCCAACCCCGGCAGGTAGAAGACATTCTCGATGATGATCGTCCCCCCGAGTAGCGAGGCAAACTGCAATCCTACCAACGTGATAATGGGAATAAGAGCGTTCCGAAGTGCATGTTTATAGAGGACGATCCGCTCGACCAGTCCCTTGCCTCGTGCCGTGCGGATGTAGTCCTCTCCTAACACCTCAAGCAGGGTGGAGCGCGTCAGGCGTACGATCACGGCAGCGTGAATCACCCCCAGGGAGAAAGAGGGAAGGAATATCGATCGTAGCGCCCCCCAGACGCTTTTAGACCAAGGAATGAACCCGCCCGCGGGGAACCATCGTAGCTTAACCGAAAAGAGTAGCATCAACAGGATCCCCGCCCAAAAGGCAGGTACGGCCAGCCCAAACTGTGAGAAGGCCATCACCCCATAATCGCCGAAACGACTGCGATGTGTGGCAGCGAAGATTCCCAAAGGGATCCCCAGCAAAAGCGCGATGACGATCGCAAACAGCGCCAACGGTCCGGTGACCGCGAAGCGAGACGCGATCAGCTCGCCGATCGGCTTTCCGTAGCGGATCGATTTTCCCAACCTCCCGGTGAGAAGGTTCTTGATCCATGTTGTGTACTGCACATAAAGGGGTTCATTGAGCCCGAGTCGTTCCCGCAATGCGGAAAGTGATGTCGGGTCGGCTTCGGTCCCAAGGATAATTTGTGCCGTATCACCCGGGAGCACCCGGACGGCAAGGAAGACCAACAAAGAGACCAAGACCAGGGCAGCAAGAAATCCGATAAACCGCCTCACCAGATACGCTACCATATGTCCCCCTCTTTCACTGATCCTGCCGATTATACTCGCCTATCTCCAAAACCACCCCACTTGATCCCGGATCTCTTTTGATTATGTGGCCAACTTCAGCAAGAGGGGTGAACCGCACGGTGGGAAGCGGCCTTGTTCTAGTTTGCCCGTTTGCTGGGTGGGTGTCATCTTGTGGGGGGAGGCGATTGCCACCATCCTCTCCATTGAACATGGCTTCATCCCTGCAACCCTGAACTACGAGTATCCCGATCCCGACTGTGATCTAGATAGCGTTTATCGGCTTGACTCCGGGACGTGATCGTGCTATAATAGACACCGAGGTGATAAACAATGGAAGCGAGCACGCTCAAATCCTTGGAACAAGCACGTCGTCAGTTTTCTACCCAGCGCAAGTGTGAGAAATACCTTCAACGCCTACGTTGGCCCGATGGGATTACTTGTCCTCGCTGCGGTACGAAACGCCCCTACTGGTTAAAGAATCAGCACCTTTGGGAATGCCGTAGTTGTCGCTATCAGTTTTCCGTTACTGCGGGAACGATCTTCCACCGCTCCAAGCTTCCTCTCCCCAAGTGGTTTGTCGCCATCTGGCTTATGTGCCATTCGCCGAAGGGGGTATCTGCGAAACAGCTAGAGCGAGAGCTAGGTGTCCACTATGAGACTGCGTGGTATCTGGCTAAGCGTATACGGAAAGCCATGAAACACGATGTCTTTGAGGACCGGCTTGGCGGGATCATCGAAGTTGACGATGCGGTTGTCCGTGCCAGTGGCGATGGACCCCCAAAAGGAAATGTCAAGTTCGAGGGCAAGAACGTCCTTGGGGTAGCAGAACGCGGAGGGTTCCTTCGTATGATGATTCTTGACGGCCTGAAAGCTCATGACATCAAGCGGGTTATCGCTCCCAACCTGGACGAGGTTCAAGAAATCTACAGCGACGCTGCAAGTAGATTGTTCTTCTTGGCGGAGTTTGGTCACGCGGATTCAACTCGTAAGTGCAACTTTGGCGATTGGTCTAAGAGACGAGCTGCGGTAGCATCGGCAGTGTCCCTCAGACCAATAAATCAAAGGAGCACTGATGAAAG
>Ga0307430_1002786_pt1 | contig 11288 bp, 7 predicted proteins | sample SalMarWE160130MG_FD_202159 | JGI IMG/M metagenome (GOLD analysis project Ga0307430, IMG submission 202159) | Salt marsh sediment microbial communities from the Plum Island Ecosystem LTER, Massachusetts, United States - WE1603-130 | ecosystem: Environmental > Aquatic > Marine > Intertidal zone >... | reverse complement strand
GTATCGGATACGCTTTTCCCTTGATCACATACCTGCAGCCCAGTGATTCGATCGTTTCCAGGATATCTTCATCGAAGTAACCGCTGTCCATGCGAAATGTGACTTCCAAGCCATCTTCTCTGAGATGAGCCATGATCGACTGGATCAGATCGTCGGAGCCTGTGCTGGCCGAAAATGTTCATTAATTCTAAACAAATGTCCTTGTAAGGTAAAAAAAATATCATCCGGATATGATATTCTCATACTACAGGCTGATGTTTCACCGAAATGTATTATGGATCCAATTATTCCCCCGCAGTGTGTTTGTATATCACACGGACAACCCAACTTTGCCTTGTCTGGTGAGGTTAGTGTTCACCCATCTTGTTCCGGTGTTTCCTTGTCCAAGAAATCCATGAAGTCCAAGAACCGAATGGAATACACCAGTTGTTCGACGAACTTGAGGGTATGTTCTTCGAATAGGTGGATGTTTATGGACTCGAAATCCGAGCGGTGTCCCTCGGGGAGCATGATGACAACGACAAGCTCGTCCGGCCATGCCGGCCCCAGAGATGTTCGCTGATTATAGACGAGGGCATACACGCCGTCCGGGTGTCTGATGATCTTAAGCGGCTCGACCTCGAATTCCCTGCCGTCGACAAAATCCAGGTAATAGGCGCCGCTCGTGCGTCGGAAGCGAATCGCGTCGACGGGACTTCCACTGCCGAAACCGTTGTAGTCGCTGGTGAGTGCGCCAGCGAAAAATGCTCGATAATGCCCTTCATCCGACAGACTGACGGCGTCGATGGTCCAGAAGATACCGGAGACATCAGGCCACCCGTCCCAGTTTGGCGATCCGCACACCAGGTAAGCGTATTCGTATCGATAATTGCCAACCGGTGGTGGATACTCGAATTCAACACCGAGTTCCTCACTCTCGAAAACTAACAAGTCTCCCTCCGACGAGAGGGGATCGATCGTCTGCGCTTCACAGCCTTCTATATCGGGCCAGTGCGAGGGCGTCGAGCTTTTGGTGGGAAGTGAGGTTTCGGTGGGTTGTGGTTCTGCGCTCTCTGGCGTTGTCGTAGTTTCTGCTGTGGCGTCGGGTTCGATGGTGGGAAAATCGATATAAATGGTCGTCGACGCACCGCCGCAAGCAGTGAGAAGTGTGACAAGGAGGAGTGAGAAGATTAGAGTCTTTTGTTTCATAGCATTTATCCTTATTGTTTTTCTGGCAGCATAATTTTGCCGCTGCGGCAACGATATGCTGGAATTTTACACGCGGCAGCGATATGCACAAGAGATTTTCCAAGGCTAAACCCCAATTCCATAGATCCTTAGTCAACTTCCACGGGATTCAGCATCTTCCAGGTTTCACCGCCATTTGTCGTATACATAAGAGCGATTTCGCCATCATCGCTCTCAGCGACAGCCCAGCCTCGCCAGTGATCGATGAAGCTGAAATGCCCATCCCATGTCACGGTGTTGATGTGCTTCCAGGTTCGACCGCCATCCTCCGTTCGCCACATCTCTCGATCTAGAAAAAGACCATGGTAATTATCTAGAAAGATCAGCCGACCTATTAATTCATCTGGTTTATCAGAATATTCACTTAGATATTCTTGTGACAACTTATAAGTGTGCCAGGTAAGACCACCATCCTCGGTAGCGTAGAGGTAAATAAATACGACTCTCTCCCAGGTGTCACTATTTACCTCAACACAACTGACCAGGAAGCGTACGATATCGGATGACAACAGATTGAGTCCATACGATGTGCAGTGATCAGATCTGAGATGAAGGCCGGGATTGTCTATGGGTGGGGATAATTCATAAGCCTTCCACACAGCCCCATTATCCGTTGTGACATGAAAGTTAGGCGACAATCCTTCGTTATTATCGCTCATGGTTAACTCTAAAAGCCATCCGTATTGACCATCAACGAATCCCAGTTCTTGAGGAAGACCATAACTAAATTGGGGTCTGCACAAAACTTCCGAATTGCACAAATCTGGTTTTACTTGATTCCAACTTGCTCCTCCATTCACCATGCGATAAATAACAGCAGACCAGGGTCCCGCACTGACCTGGTGAATAAGCAAACATCCAGTATTTATATCCGTTACATTAAAAACAGCCGAAAGGAGACTTGTATTGCTAATCAATAGAGGTTGGCTTTCGTTCCAGGTTTGGCCTCCATCCGAGGTATACAAAATGGGTTGGTTAAATCTCGATTCGCGACCCAAAAAGAACAGCCAAGCATGTTGAGTATCCAGAAAGCTTCCATACGCATCACGCCTCACTTCGTCAGGGGATTCCTGCGGCGGAGTAACCTCACGCCACGTTCGTCCACCGTCTTGAGTGACCCACACGGTCGCTTTGTTTAACCCCCATCCATTCGACTCATCGATCATGTGTATTGATGTCAGTTCCACTGGTTTATTGGCGGGAGTTGCGTGTAGATCGAGTGAATTCGTCGCTAGGCTCGAGAGATCCTTTTCGACCAGCACTGGCAGTATCTCTTGCCAGGTCTCGCTTCCGTCCGTGGTGCGCCAGGCTACGGTCTTATCGTCAGCTGCTGTGTATGCCCATCCGTGATATCTGTCGAAGAAGGTTAAGGCTGCTTTCCTTGGGAATGTTTCCTTTTCTTCCCAAGTCGATCCGCCATCCGAAGTAAGCCAAAGCACAGATTGTTGGTCATCCGAGGTAACCGTCCACCCATCCAACTCATTCCAGAATTGGAAAGCCTTTTGTCCTGGCATGATTCCTTTTTCTTCCCACGTGAATCCGCCATCATCTGTGGCCTCAATAATGGCTGTACCATCATCCTGGTTGATCAAACGCCAGCCAAAATTCAAATCTAAAAAGAAAACATCTCCTTCCATCTTCCATATTTGCCATGATATGCCACCATCGTCAGATTTGTAATACCAGGTGTTACTGTTATAACAAGAGAAGCGTATTTGTAATAAATCTGGGTGACCAATGCGGATCCACCGACTGGTACAGTTATCAACATGATCCGATGCTAGCTCACCAGGGCGGGGCAATCTCACCACTTTCCAGGTATTCCCACCATCTGTTGTCTTATTAAGAAGCCAAGCCCATTTATCATAGTGGGTATAGGGCCGCCAATTATTAGCCCATCCAGAATATTCATTCAACATGATAAGGCTTAGTGCCTGGTCCGGCTCATGCGAATCATATGAAAAATCGAACATCTTCCAGGTCTTTCCGCCATCCGTAGTGCTGAACCTTGCCTTAGCCCCACCCGCGCGGAGGCCGATAACCACTCGTAACCAAATCTCGTTCTCATTAAGAATGAACCAATCAATTCCATCGATGTAGGACCTTCTACCTTGAAAGTCATCCAAGATATCATAGATGTTCCACGGACGATCGCCGTCGAATACATTGAAAACGCCGAGGGTATATGCAACAGAGTTCTCATCGATGGCATGAATAGCGGTGTCATCTGCTATTAGGTCTGATTGAGCTACTTCAAACCAGGTTTCCCCGCCGTCCTCTGTCCGTAATATAGAAGGATAGAACAGAGAGCTATCCAAAGCCCAGCCAATTTCTGGGCTTACCATCTGGATATTTTTAAGTCGCGGTTGGTTTAGTGGTTCTGGTGTCGGCGTGATTGTCGCGGTGAGTGTTGCTGTGGGCTTCGATGCCTGATAATCCAGATACACCTGCGTGCGGGTCGCTGCCAACGCATCATCTGTCTGTGTGGCTTGATCTTCCTGTGCAGGCTGAGAAGTGTTACACGAAACCAGTACCGCACTCACAGCAATGAGCATGATGAAAAAGGTCACTTTGATTTTCATCTGTCTTCCCTCCAATCCCCCGTTCAATAAATAACTGTAGCACTGTATAGTTACCGGAAGGTTACCGGGTCAAGTCCTGGATTTGCTGTAAAAACACGACAGGTTACCGTTACAATATTATGTTTTTTTTCACAAAACAGCTACTAAATTTCGCCCAGGCGGCAATAAATTGGTACCAGGTCCGGAAAAAATGTGGGTTAATTAACACCAAAGTTTGACACGACTATTTCAGCGCGATAGACTTGAAAAGAACCGGATTTGTAGTATTTCCCGGTTTGTTTACTGCTGTATGAAGTAGATACCGATGGGGGTGAGGATGCAAGCGGAAATCAGACCTTTCGTCGGAATGCTAGGAGCAAACCCTTATGGGTAAATCCAAAATCAAGCAAGAAGAAGCGGCTGATAAAAAGAGAGCGCCGTCGCCAATCGTCAACGATTTTACATTGGTCGTAGCAACGGTCAACGGATCTGGCAGCCAAACGTCCAACCTCGCCCTTGTACGTGCTCTCTTTCGTATGGGCATACCGGTTAGCGGAAGGAATCTATTCCCATCCAACATTAAAGGATTGCCTACGTGGTACACCATTCGTGTCAACGCGAATGGCCACACGGCAAATAAGCGAATGTGTGATCTACTCGTCGCCATAAACATGACGACGTTTCATGAAGATCTAGCGAAACTTAAGCAGGGTGGAGTCTGTTGTTACGATGACCGCCTGGCTGAGCCAACCGACCGTCAAGACGTTATTTTCTACCCCATTCCTATTCGGGCGCTGGTTAAAGAAGTGAACCCCTCAAAAGAACTTCGAGAATATATTGCCAACATGGCGTATGTCGGCGTGCTTACAGAAATCCTGGCTATCGATATCGACGAAATCCGAAGGGCTCTGGAAACCCACTTTGGCGGTCGGGAGAAGTCCATCGCATTGAACATGCGCATGATCGAGTTGGCGGCATCGTGGGCCCGAGAGAACCTGTCCAAACGTGATCCCTATCGAGTGGAAAGAATGCCGCGGGACGAAGAACGCTTGCTGGTTGACGGGAATACAGCGGCAGCGCTGGGAGCCATCTACGGCGGGGTAAGCGTTGCTTCATGGTATCCGATCACGCCGGCTTCCAGTCTTGCGGAAGCGCTTGAGTATTACTTGCCCAACCTGCGCAGCGATCCCGAGACAGGGAAAGCCACTTACGCTGTGATACAGGCGGAGGATGAGATCGCCGCGATTGGCATGGCCATTGGCGCTGGCTGGGTGGGTGCGCGGGCAATGACATCAACCTCCGGACCAGGGATTTCACTCATGTCGGAGTTCGCAGGACTGGCTTTTTTCGCCGAGATACCGATCGTAATTTGGGACGTTCAGCGTATGGGCCCCAGCACAGGATTGCCAACTCGAACTTCGCAAGGCGATGTGCTTCCCGTGCGTTTTCTAGGCCATGGAGATACCCGCCACACAATCCTAATACCCGGTACGCCACAAGAATGTTTCGAATTTGGATGGCGTGCATTCGATCTTGCGGAACGGTATCAAACCCCCATATTTGTGCTCAGTGACCTGGATCTGGGCATGAATCTATGGATATCGGAACCATTCCAATTCCCAGATGAAGCGATGGATCGGGGCAAAGTGCTAACTGCGGAAGTGTTAGAAGAGCTTGGGGAGTACGCCCGATATCGTGATGTCGATGGCGATGGCGTCGCTCCACGTACGATTCCGGGCACGGAACATCCCCTGGCGGCTTTCTTCACTCGTGGTACGGGTCATGATGAGAGTGCCATTTACAGTGAAAAGGCGGAAGATTGGGATGCCAACATCCAGCGTTTATGGAGAAAATTGGAAACGGCTCGACAGGCTTTACCGACGCCAATTACCCAGCGTATGGATGATGCGCGTATTGGGATCATTGCCTTTGGATCGACTGATCCTGCAATTCTTGAAGCGCGGGATATCCTGTCAAGTAGAGGCACTCCGACGGATTATCTACGCATCCGAGCCATTCCTTTTTCTGAGGACGTTGCGCAATTTATTCGCAATCAACAGATCGTTTATGTGATCGAAATAAATACCGACGGGCAGATGCATGCATTGCTGCAGCTCGAGTACCCTGAGTTAGCAACGAAGGTGGTTTCCCTTACGAAAAATAACGGAGTGCCGATTAGTGCGGATTGGGCTGTGGAAGCCATTCTCGAAGCAGAGGAAGAATCTCATGGCGAATAATGGTAACGAAAGATCATCCCAAAAAATTAACGAACTCGGACTTTCGAAAGCGGATTATAAAGGCCGGCCAACGACCTTATGCCAGGGTTGTGGGCATAATTCCATCTCCAGTCAAATTATGGCGGCTTGTTACGAGCTTTCCATACCGCCCGAGAAGGTGATCAAGCTGTCCGGGATTGGCTGCTCGAGCAAAAGCCCGACCTATTTTATGAGCCGTTCGCATGGTTTTAACACCCTGCATGGCCGAATGCCATCCATTGCAACCGGTGCTTCTATCGCCAATCGATCGCTGAAAACCATCGGGGTTTCCGGAGACGGCGATACGGCGAGCATAGGCATCGGGCAGTTCATACATCTCCTGCGGCGTAATGTACCCATGTTATACATCATCGAAAATAACGGGGTCTATGGATTGACCAAAGGCCAGTTCTCGGCAACAGCCGATAAAGGACAGAAGTTGAAGAAAATGGGTGTGAATCCGTTCATGCCCATCGATTTATGCATGGAAGCGCTCATTGCCAATTGTGGATTCGTTGCCCGGTCGTTTGCAGGGGATCCCAAACAGGTCAAAGAGCTGTTGAAATCGGCGCTGAACTTCAATGGAACAGCGGTGATCGATATCATCAGCCCGTGCGTTACCTTTAACAATCGGGATGAATCGACGAAAAGCTACTCCTGGGGCCTCAAGCACGAGTATCCTTTGCATGATGTCACCTGGGTTCCTTCGTACGACGAAATTGAAATGGATATCGAACCCGGCGAGATCATGGAAGTTGAATTGCATAACGAATCCCGACTGGTATTGAAGAAACTTGGACGTGATTACGATACCTCCGATCGTCTTGCGGCGATGCAGCTGCTTGAGGATTCTTGTTGTGCGGAAATCCTGCTAACGGGATTGATCTATCTTAATCAGGATCAGGAGACCTTCCAATCGGTGGAAAATCTCGTGGAAGAACCACTTGCGCGTCTCAAACAAGATGTCCTGCGACCCTCCGAAGAAGTCCTGGAAGAGGTTATGACTCACTTTCGGTAACCGGCATACGGAATTTGATTTTATTTTTCAAACCGATGAAAACGAACCGAGGCGGGTAATTCTGCCTCGTGTTTAATTTCTATCCTCAGATAAAGCTCGCGAGTATAATGTTCAGTCGAGATCTTAAGTCTCGAATAATTAATATACTCCGTGTTCCTTCATAACATGAGTGGAAAGAGGAGAGAAGCCGTGTCTGAACCGATGAGTTGTATGAAACTCACGACGAGAATCCTTGCTGCAATCTTCGTTTTAATCTTTATCGTAACGCTGCCATTTGGGCTGCTGGCATTCTTTACTTCAAACATGATCTTCAATCCAGAGGAACTCGATAAAATGCTGAACGAGAGCTTGATCGAATCCGGAGCTCTTCGGGAAAGCTTAACCGAAATACTCTCCGAGACGAAATTTGGCGATGATACCGAGGAAGATGTAGAAGTTCAACGTGCACTGAGTGAACTTGCTATCGACGATTGGAACCGCATCATCGATATCGTAATACCTGATAAGTGGTTGGAAAATCAGATCAAGGAGACTATCGTATCGGTCAATGCCTGGCTCGATGATGATCGATTGAGACCCGATTTGAAAATCGACTTGCATCCGATTAAGGAGAAGATGCAGGGCGATGGGTTGCATGAGATTATCAATTTGATTGTCGATTCTTGGCCAACCTGTACGCAAGCGCAAGTGGATCAAATGCAGCAATCGATGATCGAATCCGGCCAAGCGCCAATTCTTTATTGCGAGCCGCCGGAACCACTCCGTTCGGAACTCATTGATTTCGCCGCGCGGCGATTTCAGGAATTCTTCAGAGAGATGCCGGCGACTTTTTCTTTGTTCGAACTTGATGAAGGCAATCAGAATCCCGAGGATGTGGATCTTTTCAAAGAGCGTATTCGTACAATCCGTGCCTTTACCATGGGGGGATGGTTGCTGTCTGCCGCCTTACTCGGTTTAATCATGGTTCTGGCGATTCGCTCCTGGCGTGACGTCGCCATTTGGTGGGGAATTCCGATTTTGGTCGCCGGTGTTTTAACCATCGCACTCGGGCTCTCTACGAACGCCGTGGTTGATAGTGTTCTACAAGAGAGTAGAGTGGAAGGATCTGTAGCGCTGTATGATTTGTTGATGCTTCCAGTTACCACCATGCGGGAAACGGTTATGGGTGAGGTGACCGGAGTGGGCGCGATAGTGAGTGTTTTTGGGATGGGTATACTGGTGGTTTGCTATCTTTTACATCGGGCTGTGCGTCCTGCGGTTGAGAATCATCCGCAATACGCATCCCCTCACGAAATCGCTTCGACAACCGATCGGGGGTACGGAGAGCCGCCACCTTCGGATTCGGACGATAGCGAACGTCCGTCTGGTTTATTCGGCTGATTTATGCACAATAAAAAGCGTGACGATCCTGAAAAGGACCGTCACGCTTTTTTGATTCTTCCACTTGTGCTTTATTCGATATCTGAGATGAGCAACGCCATGTATGTGGCAATATCCGCGGTTTGATCAAGGTTCCACGTTGCATCAATAATTTCATCTATTCGATCGTCGCTGACAACGCCTTGCGCGTTGGCTCGGAATTTGGCGATGATTTCCTCATCGCTGAGCGGGTCTTCGGGTGCGCCTTTAGCCACGTCGGTTTGCACGGTATGGCTGCGGCCATCCTTGCAGGTGATGGTCACGCGGGCGCGTTTAACGCCCGGGAAAAGCGCGTCGATCTCCGGATCGGCAACCACCTTGATTTTCGGAAGGGTGGATCGGATGGCCGGATCTTTTAATTTCTCATCGCTGAAAGAATCAGGGAGCACGTGGCCATCGACGATGGCTGCGCCGATCACGTACGGCAGGCTGTGATCGGCGGTCTCTTTGGTTTCGGGTTGGTATTTGCTGGGATCGGAGAGGATGTCGGCGCCGCGCGTCGTAGTCTCGACCAGAATCTCGGTTACTTGATCGTGCGTGACTTCGAGCGCTTGTCGGGCATGCAGCGCGGCAGTGATGGGTTGATGGGTTAGCGCTTCCGACGGATAGGCTTTGTACCCGCAGCGGGTGATGATAAATTTCTCTCCCAGACCTTTGAGCAGCTCGTTCGTTTTCCATTCGACGTTCGAAAGTACCTCGATCAAGCCTTCTTTGCCTTCGATCACCTCGACCGGTCCCTCGTAGCCCTCAAGCGCCATCAGTGCGGCGATGACGCCAGCTTGTGCCGCCAGAGGATCGGCCGTGTTTTTCATGTTCGTCAGATGACCGGCAACGACGCCGCCGAGGGTGAAGTGTGAACTGCCGCTGATGCCGACGGCTGCGACGAGTTGATCCAGGTTGAGGTCGTACAGTACGCCGGCCACCAACGGGCTGACAAATTGCGTCAGTGAAGCGTGATGCCAACCGACCTCTCGAATTCCCGGATGGGCGGCATGGCACCAGCGCATTTCCAACTCGTAGGCAACGACGATGGCCGTAAGTGCATCCTGCCCGCTTTTTCCATTAGCTTCCGCTGCGGCAAGGGCTGCGCCGATGATATCGGATGGGTGGCTGGGGTCTTGCTCCCAGTAGATATCGTTGTAATCCATCGCTCGGGTAAGCAGGCAGTTCATCAGGGCTGCGTTGGGTGCGTTCGTGCGCAATCCACTGCCAATCACCGTGGCTTCCATTGTGCCCCCCAGTTTTTCGGTGAAGCGCTGCATCGCTTGCATGTCTGCATTTCGTGTAGCCGCAAGCGCGCAGCCAACGCTGTCCAGCAAGAATCGCTTGGCTTCGTGACGCGCATTTTCGGGAATGACTTGATACGTTAGATTTCGGGCGAATTTCGCCATTTCACGGCTGATTGAATCCATCGATAGATACTCCTGGATGGGTCTGAATTAGAGTTGGGCCACGATGGCATTGGCGACATCGAGCGTGGAGTTGGATCCGCCCATATCGTAGGTGCGGATTTCACCGGCAGCGATGACCTTGCGAATGGCTTGTTCCAGATTTTCCGCCATGCCGCTTTCTCCCAGCCAGTCCAACATCAATTTTACTGCAAGCAGCATGGCTGTCGGGTTAACCTTGTATTGGCCGGCATATTTCGGCGCCGATCCATGCGTGGGCTCGAAAACGGCAAAGCTGTCCCCGATATTTCCACTGGACGCAAAACCAAGTCCACCGACCAGCTGGGCTGCCAGATCGGAAAGAATGTCTCCGAACATGTTCGACGTGACCAGCACACCATAATCGGTAGGATTCTTGAGCAGCCACATCATCTGCGCGTCGATGTTGGTTTCCCAGAGTTCGATGTCGGCGTAGTCGACTGCGATCTCCCGGGCCTGGCGGGTCATCAATCCACTCGTTTCACGCAAGACGTTTGGTTTTTCGACCAGCGTGACGGTGGGGTAGCCGAACTTCCGCGCGTATTCGAAGGCCTGGCGCACGATGCGCTCAGCGCCGGTTTTGGTGATCACACGCAGGCTGACGGCGATCTCAGAAGCGGGGATGCTGTCGAAACGTGACATCGCCGGACTGAAATCGACCAGCGCGCTGCGGACTTCGTCCGGCAAGGGGTGGAATTCGACGCCGCTGTATAAGCCTTCCGTGTTCTCCCGGAAGACGACCAGATCGATATCCTCCTTGTAGTTCAAAGGATTACCCGGAAACGCTTTGCAGGGGCGCAGATTGGTGTACAGATCGAAGATCTGCCGCAGGCGCACGATCGGGCTGCGGTAGGAAAAGCCCTTGTCTTGAAGTTCGGGAGCGAGCTCTTTCGCTGCTTCATCCTTGGGCTTGGAAGTGATCGCGCCGAATAAACCGCAGGTACATTCGCGCAGGATCTTGACCGTTCTCTCGGGAAGCGCCTCGCCTTCCTTACACCAGAATTCCCAGCCGATATCGGCCGGCACGTACTCGGCATCGAGTTTGAGTGCATCCAGTACGATACGGGCCGCGTCCATCACATCGACGCCAATGCCATCTCCGGGTATCCAAGCAATTTGATATTTCGCCATTTAATTGTTCTCCTTTATCAAGTTCGTTGAGAGATCAACGTTAGAGTCTATTTTTGACGTGCAGAATTTAAAAGATCAAGCTGCTGCCGCGTGTAAGGGATCAGACCACCGGCATTAAAAATCTTGATCACTGCTCCCGGAAGCGGCGGGAAGCTGAACTCTCCACCTTCACAACGGATCAATCCGGATTCGAGATCGATCTCGATGGTTTCGCCATCTTCGATGGCGTCGACGGCTTCCGGGCAAATCA
>Ga0307430_1002778_pt1 | contig 11317 bp, 8 predicted proteins | sample SalMarWE160130MG_FD_202159 | JGI IMG/M metagenome (GOLD analysis project Ga0307430, IMG submission 202159) | Salt marsh sediment microbial communities from the Plum Island Ecosystem LTER, Massachusetts, United States - WE1603-130 | ecosystem: Environmental > Aquatic > Marine > Intertidal zone >... | reverse complement strand
ACGAAACCTCGGTTTCGACGTTGGCTAGATTGCCCAGATCACGAACGGCACCCGCGGCCAGCCCGTATTGTGGAAAATGCCAAATGACCGAAGCCATGACCGTGCCCAGTGCCCACAGAAAGACCAGGAGCCAGGCCGTCTGGCGGCCGAAGGCCTTGTAGGGACGCTCGCCCGTGGTCAGCACGACGTTGCCCAGCGCGACCAGCATCATCACGCCGAGGAACATGGCGACCGGCTGAATCCAGAGCAATTTGTAGCCGAACGAGGCCCCGGCCATGACCGAGGCGGCCGCGCTGCCGGCGCCCAGGGTCATGGCGCTTTGCAGCAGACCGGGGCCGGTTCGCTTGATGTAGCCGGTGGCGCGGGCAAAAAACGGTTTGCCTTCGAGCGCTTCGAGGGCGGCGACTTCTTGTTGGAGTTTTTCCGGGTCCCATTTGGCCGTCATGGGAAGGCCTTTGCTCGCTTCGGCCATGATGGTTGCTCTCCGAGTGGTTTTGAGAAAAAACGGTAGGCCTAATGAAAACCCTTGGCGGCCAGCCAGCGTTCGGCGTCCAGCGCGGCCATGCAGCCGGTACCCGCGGCGGTCACTGCCTGGCGGTAGTAGTCGTCGGCCACGTCGCCACTGGCAAAAACGCCCTCGACGCTCGTCTCGGTCCGGCCGGGCCGGGTCCATCGAACGTATTTTTTCTCGGTCAATTCCAACTGGCCGCCCAAAAATGCCGTGTTCGGCGTGTGGCCGATCGCCAGGAAGACGCCGCTTGCTTCTTTTTCGAGATCGGCCTCGCCCTTGGTGCTCGCCAGGCGGACGCCCGTGACACCGGCCGCCTCGTCGCCGAGCACTTCCGTGAGCGTGCGGCTCCAGAGGACCTCGATTTTTGGGTTATCCAGTGCGCGCTGGGCCATGATCTTCGACGCCCGAAGCTCGTCGCGCCGGTGGATCATGTAAACCGTGCTGGCGAATTTGCTCAGGTAGTCGGCCTCTTCCACCGCCGAATCGCCGCCGCCGATCACAACGAGCGGGCGATTGCGGAATCGCGGCAGCGCCCCGTCACAGACGGCGCACGCGCTGACCCCGCGATTTTTGAACGCCGCCTCGGAAGGCAAGCCCAGGTAGTTGGCCCGGGCACCGGTGGCGACGATCACGGCCAACGCGGCGTAGGTCTTTTCGTCGGAGGCGGTTAGTTGGAACGGGTGGCGGCCGAAATCAACGCTGACGACGTCCTCGGTGATGACCCGAGTGCCGAAATTCTTCGCCTGTTGGCGCATGAGCTGCATGAGTTCGGGCCCGCTGACGCCCTCTTTGGCGTGGGGCGACATCATGGCCCGGATGTCGGCGTCGATCGCGTCGTCAAGATAAGCCTCTAGGTTGCCGGCCGGAAAACCGGGGTAGTTTTCGACCTCGGTCGTGAGGTTCAACTGGCCCAGCGGCAGGGTGCCGGCCGTGCTGTTTTCCTCGGTAATGGCGCCCTCGAAGACCAGGGGCTCGAGATTGGCTCGGGCCGCGTAGATGGCGGCGGTCCAAGCGGCCGGGCCGCTACCGATGATGATGACTTTTTCTGCGTCTGCCACGCGAGAGTTCCTTGTTCGGTGTCCAATGTCTGGGGTGAAATGTGCCGGACGGCGTAAGCATGTTCGATGAAAGCCGCCATTATAAGGATTTGCCCGGTCGGGTCCATGCCCGAGTACCCGAGTTGGGGGAAAGCGAGGTGGCGATTTTGAGCCGTTTCGTGTAAAAAAGAGGTGGACGACCGCCGCAAATCTCGTGGCCTTGTAGTTTCCAAACCAGCCAGCCACCGGGGCAAGCCCGGTGGGGTTGGTTTGTCGTTGTTTTCCGAAATCCCGAAATCCCCAATCCCGAAATCCCTCGATGAACGCCGCCACCGTTACGCTTCTGGCCTTCGTGGCTTTTCTCGTTGCCTACAAGACCTACGGGCGGTTTCTCGCCGCTCGCGTCTTTCGGCTCGATCCCGACCGGGTGACACCGGCCCATGAACTCGAGGACGGGGTCGACTACGTTCCGACCCGCGTGCCGGTGTTGTTTGGCCACCATTTTGCGTCGATTGCCGGGCTGGGGCCGATTCTGGGGCCGGCGATCGCGGTGATCTGGGGTTGGGTGCCGGCGGTGCTTTGGGTTGTGTTGGGTTCGATCTTCATCGGCGCGGTTCACGACCTTGGCGCCCTGTGCGCGAGCCTCCGCTATCAGGGCCGGTCGATCGGCGAAGTTTGCGGCCACGTGATCGGACCGCGGGCAAGACTGCTGGCGCTTTTGATCATCTTCTTCTTGATGTCGCTGGCGATGGGTGCGTTTGTCGACACGATCTCGAACTTGTTTGTCAGCTTCAATCCCGACGCGATCCTTCCGTCGCTGGGGCTCATGGTCGTGGCTGTGACGATCGGCATCTCGGTCTACAAGTTCCGACTCAACCTGACGCTGGTCACGGTCTTGGGGCTTGTGGCCTTTGCTGGGCTGATCGTCTGGGGTGTCGAGCAGCCGATTCCAACCTACCAGTGGTTCACGCGGGCCGAAACCCGGGCGGCGCTCGACCGTGCCCGGGAGGCCGTGGTGGCCGAGGACGTGCCGGTCTTCGAGGCTCCTTACGGGGCCACAAGTGCCACGGCCCATCTCGCGGCCCGAGGCCAGACGGAGGCGGTTGCCGATGTTCAACAGGCCGTCGCCAAGGCCAGTAACTCGTGGATCGTGGTCTTGTTGCTCTATGGCTTCGTCGCGTCGGTCCTTCCGGTGTGGCTGCTGTTGCAGCCGCGCGACTACATCAACAGCTTCCAGTTGTACTTCGCGCTGGCGACCATGACCCTAGGGCTGCTGGTTGCGGCATACCGGGGCGCGCCGGAATGCACGATCGACGCTCCCATGTTCCGGCCCGACGTGCTCCGCGCGCCGCTTGCGGCGGGCGAGACACTCAAAACGGCCGCGAAGGCGCCCTCCTGGCTGCCGCTGTTGTTCGTGACGATTGCCTGCGGAGCAGTCAGTGGGTTCCATTCGCTTGTGTCCAGCGGCACGACGGTCAAACAGCTCCGCCGCGAAACCGACGCGCTGCCGATCGGCTACGGCGCCATGCTGACCGAGGGCGTGCTGGCCATTTTGGTGATCATGGCGTGCGTGGCGGGGCTCGGGGCCGAAGCCTGGCGCGCCGGCGGCGTCTACGAAAGCTGGACGGGCGCCGAGGGTCTCGCCGCCAAACTCAGCGCCGTCGTGCATGGCGGGGGCAATTTCCTCGCCGTCCTGGGCATTCCCGCCCACTACGGCCGGGCCGTGCTGGCGGTGACGGTCGTGGCCTTTGCGCTGACGACGTTGGACTCGGCCACGCGGTTGTTGCGTTTCAACGTCGAGGAAATGGGCCGGTCGCTGGGCCAGAAGTGGCTGGCCAATCGCTACGTCGCCTCCGCGGCGGCCGTTGCGGGAATCGCCTTTTTCGCCGTGGTGCCGGGACGAATGGCGCTGTGGAACCTCTTCGGCGGCACGAACCAATTGTTGGCCGGGCTGGCCCTGTTGACCGTGAGTGTGTTTCTCTTCCGGCTCGGCCGGCCAGTGCGCTACACGCTCATTCCGATGGTGCTCATGCTTGCGATGGCCATCTGGGCGCTGGCCGAGCAGCTCGCGGATTTCTGGCACCATGAGAACTGGCCGCTGGTGACGGTCACCACCATTGTCCTGATTCTTGCTGGCTGGCTGGTGATCGAGGCGGCAGTGTCGTTGGGCCGGGGGCGCGGCAAGGCGAACGTCGATCGGGCGATCTGAACGACCGGGCATCACCGAGCCGCGACGGACAGGACCGTGTCGTGAAAACGGGTGCCACTGCTGGATGGACAAGCCACCTACCTCAACAGCCGACCTCGCAGCACGCGGCCGGCCAGGCGGCGTGACCGGCGGTACCATTGTTGCATGGGCCGCAGTAGCCGGTCCTCGGGAATTCGCCGCACCAGACGCTGCAACTGGGCTATCGACCGTGTTCCAGCCTGGTGGCCATCTGTCTGAAGGCCGCCGGGCGCTAACACGATTCGCGGCGGCATAGGGCCCGCGGGGCCGAGCGTCGCGGCGCATGCCCGAAGCTGGCCCTCCCACCAACTCCGTGGAGGCCAGCTCGGCGACATGTGCAGCAAGGCCGCCAGATCGAGGCTCTGCACGGGCGCGGCCGGCCAGCCCGTCGGCTCGTCGACCAACCACAGTTCCCTGGCGAACCCACCCTCGCGCGGGCTTCGCAGTCGCGCCAGGAATCGCACCGGCCGATCGGGGAACAGGTTTTGGAGATAGGGGCCGATCGGGCCGATCGCCCGGCGGATCCGTTCAACCCCGGCCCCCGTTTCGGCCGGGTCGGGCTGCTCGATGAACAACCGCCGGCTGATGGGGCCGAGCGTGGAAAGGAATTTCCTGTGATCGGCCATCCAGTGCAAGACGGCCAGGCAGAGCACGGCATCGAACCGCTGGCCGGCCGCCGCGAACCGGCGCGCCATCGTCACGCCCGCGCGGCACGTGAGCAGGCAAATCCGCTCGCTGGAGTTTGACTGGAGCACACGGCGCTGGACCGTGGCCGAAAGTTCGTCCGCCTCGACGCTGGCCACCACGCAATCGGGCGCGGCTTTGCAGACTTGCAGCCCAAACCAACCGAAATTCGAACCCACGTCCAGCACGGTGCCGCATGGAGTCAAATGCGGCGCAATCGCCTCCCACGCGCCCTGGCAATCGCGTGACCCGGCGTATGCCGTTTGGCCGTCCAGCACAACGTCCTGGTAGACCGCGACGCCCTGCAACCATTCGGGCTTCGACGAGTTGGACATGGCGTCAATCCCGGCTGGACCAGAGCGGAAAAAGGGGAACTGGCTCCGTGGCGCAAGTCGACGTGGTGCTGCGTGAAAAGGTCCCCGCCACGGTGCCTGTCCCCCTTTTTCCGCGGGGCAGCGTAGTGGTCCGTCGTAAAAGGGGACAGGCACCGTCGCTGCAAACCGTGTTTGCGGGGCTACGTTTATCGAGGCGACGGAGCCAGTCCCCTTTTCGGTTCCTTTTTTCGCCGCTACCCGGCGCGTTGCTGCGCGGCCGGGTGCTCAGGCCCCAGGATGTGTTGGCGGAGGCGGTCGAATTCGTCGTGGCCGCTGAATTGGACGGTCAGCTTGCCGCGGCCGCGGGTGTTGTGGGTCAGTTTGACTTTCATGCCCAGGGCCGAGCGGAATTCCTGTTCGAGCGCGGCAATTTGTTCGTTTTGGCCCTTGGGGCGGCGCGGGCTGGTGGTCCGTCCGATGACGGCCAGCGGCTCGCGGTCCTCGCGGTCGATCGTTTCCTGGACGAGTTGCTCGATGGCGCGAACGCTGAGGCCCTCGCGCTCGACCCGGCCGGCGAATTCGATCTGCCGGGGTTCGTCGCCGAGGGTCAACAGTGCCCGGGCGTGGCCCTGGGTGATGCGGCCCTGGCGGACCGCCGCTTGGACCGGCTCGGGCAGCTCGAGCAGGCGGATCAGATTGGCGATCGTGGACCGGTCGAGCTTGAGTCGCCGGGCCAGTTCTTCTTGGGTACAGCCGACCTCCTGAAGGTACTGTTTGAACGACGCCGCCTTCTCCATCGCGTTGAGGTCTTTGCGCTGGAGGTTTTCGACCAACGCCAGCTCGGTCATCTGGTGGTCGCCGGCCTCGACGACCTTGACCGGGACCTCGCGCCAACCGGCGGCCTGGGCCGCGCGGAGACGCCGCTCGCCGGCAATGAGTTGGTAGGACTCGTCGACCCGGCGAACCAACAGCGGCTGGAGCAAGCCGTGGGTCTCGATGCTCTGGGCGAGCTGGGCCAGCTCCTCGGGCGGGAAGTCTTTGCGGGGCTGGAAGGGGTTGGTCTCGATCAGGTGGATGTCGACGTGCAGCAGGGTGTCGCTTTCGCCCACCGGCGGGCCGAGGCTGCTGGGGGAGTCGGCGGTCGGGTCGGGGGTGTCGAGGACGTGGCCGGCCTCCGGTTCGCTCTGGGGCATGGCAGCCGACGAGCCGAAGGCACTGGCAAAGCCAGTGGCACCCGGCATGGCACCCGGGGTGCTGGCACCCGGTTCGAGTGAGAAGCCGCTGTCGGGTCGGCGGACCGGCTCGATCCGTCGCGGGGTGACGCCGAACAGTGGCGGCTGGTTGACCTGGATCGGCGTGACCGGTTCGGCGTCGGCATCGCCGTCCTCCGGCGCGGCGTCTTCCGGGGGGACGTGAATTTGGGGGCGCTCGGGGCTGCGTCCCAACAAGGCTTCGAGCCCTCGTCCGAGTCGGCGTGGCTTATTCACTTTCGAGTACCTCCATGCAAAGCTCGACGTAGGCGCGTGCCCCACGCGAGCGGGGTGCGTAGTCGATGACTGATTTTCCGTGACTGGGGGATTCGCTCACTGCGACGTCGCGTGGGACGACCGTCTCGTAGACGATCTCGCCAAAAAACTCGCGGACCTCGTGCTCGACCTCGGCAGTCAATTCAAGGCTGTGGTCGTACATTGTCAGCACGATGCCGCCGAACTCCAATTTGTGCTGCCCACGATCGATCACCTGGCGGATGACCTCGATCATCTGGGCGAGCCCCTCCATCGCAAAATACTCGCACTGGATCGGCATGAGCACCTCGGTCGAGCTGGCCAGGGCCGTTTGGGTCAACGGGCCCAGCGACGGGGGGCAGTCGATCAGCACGTAGTCGTAGCCGGTGATGCCGCCGGAGAGATAATGGCCCAGCCGGTCGGCCTGGCCCGGGTCGCCCCGGGTCAGGGACTCGACGTCGCGGAACGTCCGGCTGCCGGGTAGCAGCCCCAGCCGCGGGCAATACGTCTCGACCAACGACTCGCGAAGCGGCTCTCCGGCGACCAACGGGTGGCGGGTGCTCGGCTCGACGCCTAATCCCGTCGTCGCGTTGCACTGCGGGTCCAAATCCACCAGCAGCGTGCGGCTGCCCGACCGGGCCAGGGCCACGGCCAGGTTGACCGAGGTGGTCGTTTTGCCGACCCCCCCTTTCTGGTTGGCAACGCAGAAGACGCGGGCCATGGGGTAGGGATTAGGGATTGGGGATTAGGGATTAGCGACGGGGGATGATTGTAGTGAGGTGGTCGGGGTGGGCAAATGCCAGTTTGGGCCTGCGGCGGGTGGGGGGGGAGGCGTGAAACGTGGGCCGTTGCACAACTAGCCCGACGCGCTAGCGAGGGAAAACCGGCGATTCGTACCTGTGAAAAATGTGCCAACACTGACATGCATCCCGGCGATGGGCGTATTCCGTTGCGGAAACGCGAGTGGGGTGGAAACGTTGCGATACCCTCGCTTGCGCTTCGGGTTAGTATGGTCGGTTCTACGTGGAACCGGGCGGCCGCCGCTAGAAACGCGTGGCGAAGTGCCAGGCCAGGGTGACCAACGAGAACAGTACCGTGCTGGCGATCATGGCGACTCCGAGCCAATGGAGCCAGTCGCGGCGGTTTCGTCGACGGAGATCGCGGATTGCACCAACCAGGAGGAGGAACGCACCGGCGAGGTAGATCAGTCCCGTTACCCACCCAAGGGTCGTGATGATCGTGGCGAATCCACGTATCCAGGAACCCCGGAGTGCCAGGATCGATGCTGCTAAGCAAACGGACATTCCGCTGTTGACGGCCAACATGCCCAGCGTCCATCGCCAGAGCCGCCCGGCGGGGCATCGAACGGTGCCCGCCCAGTAGAATCCGCAAGCAAGCAGAGGGCTAACGAAGGGGGGAATTCTCGCAATCCACATCATCGGCGACGACCCCATCCCGGTATTTCCCAGCAAGAGCATCAACATGGCAGTCACGTATACAAACCTCCGGATCGCGTCTGGCGCCGATTGTGCCAGCACGAGCCAATGGCCTGGCTGAAGGTGGCCGGTCGCGCCGCGAAAGCGGTCGCGGGCCAGGACGAACAGGCCCACCAGTCCGGCCCCCATCACGATGGTTTCAACCATCCAATAAACCGTAACAAAGCCCTCCGACCAAGAATTGACGACGCGTGTGCCCGTGGGCTGCCCGGCCAACGATCGCAAGCTCATCGTCAGGCTCAAGAGCACGGCGGTCACCGCCGTCCAGGCCAGGAGGTGGATGATTCCCAGCCGCGCCGGCCGGTAGAAGGCGACGAAGGGCGAGCCGCCCGGCTGGTCGGAGGCTGACTGCGCGAGATTGGCCGACGGGGTGTCGTCATCGCGGATCGACGGCCGATCGGTGACGTGAGCGAACGGATTGCCAGCGGCAGCGGCTTGGTCAATCTTCGGATCGGTGGGGTCGTTTTGCATTGAGGATTCTCGGAATGATGCTCGGTCGGGCGGTTGCACATGTAACGCCCTAGGACCAACTAACGACCAGCGCGATGATCTGCGGGGTGAAGGTGTTGACACACATCCAGCCGACAAAAACAACGCCTAGCCAGTGGAGCCCGTCGCGATACTCGCGTCGCGTGAAGTCGGTGAGGACCACGGCCAGAAGAAGCAACAAAACCAAAACGCTCTCCAGCGAGTAGGCACTAAACACAAGCTGGGGCCAGTGGTTGCCTGGGCGTGGGTAAACCGACATCGACCATGCCAGCGCGAGGTAGTGGAGTTCAACAGTGGCCGTCATGATCACCATGGCCACGGCCAACACGCGCCACGACCAGCTCGCGCGCAGCTTGACTGCCATCCAAACAAAGGCGCAGAGCGTGGCCAACGCGACGGCCGCGTCGGGGAGATGACCGAGCATGGCGCCTGTCAGATCAATCGGGCCGGTGATGGCGGCGCCGTGTGGCGGGCCGAAGACCAATCGTCGTCCGAGCATGATCATCGTTCGAGCGAGCCACGTCATCGACAAAATAATCAGGAGCCAGTGGCCGGGCTGAAGGCGGCGGGCGATCCCGCGGAGCTTGTTGCGGACAATGACAAACGTTCCAAGTATGCCGGCCGCAAGGAGCGCGGCGGACAAATCCATGATCATTGTCAAAATGAAATTGGCCCAGACGAATTGTTGCGAGAATGACGCCGTGTTTGGGCTAATGGCGATGAGAACGACGCTCAGCACAATCCACGCGAGCAGGTACGCGACAGTCAGTCGCGGCGGGCGGTAGTAGTCGTCAGACGGAGCGGGCGCGGATTGGTCCGTGGTGGCTGGTGCCCGATAGGGGTTGTCCTGCTGCATGGTCCGCCCTCGTTGCGATTGGCTTGACGTGGTGATTCTAGCGGAGTCGCCGAATGTTGGCCACGGATGGATTGGAGGTACGCGAGCAAGCGATGCTCGCCAGACGCGGACGGCCGGTTTCACGAGCAACGCGCGGTGGCATTGGCGCGTCGGCAAGAGAGCAGGTGGGCAGTGCCCACCCTACGGTGGTTGTCAGGCACAGCCTGACCTATCAGGAATGGTCTACCGTGGAACGTGCCCGCTGGCATAGAATGGGCCGGCGATGGATACGCGGTCACGGAGGGCCCAGACGATGGTTCAACGACGCACTCCCCAATTGCACTTGCGATCGACGAGCTACGTCGTGATTCCGGCGCGGCTCGGGTCGACGCGGCTGCCCGAGAAGATGTTGCTGGCCGCCACGGGCAAGCCGCTGGTGCAGCACACTTACGAATCGGCCTTGCAGGCACGGCGGCCGGCGGGGGTCTGCGTGGCGACGGACCACCCGCGGATTTTTGACGCGGTCCGCGCGTTTGGCGGCGAGGTCACTATGACCGATCCGGCGGCGGCCAGCGGGACCGATCGCGTGGCCGAGGTCGCGCGGAAGATGCCCGAGGTCGATGTGTTTGTCAATGTCCAGGGCGACGAGCCGGAGGTGTCGGCTGGGGCGATTGACCTGGTTATTGGTTTGTTGGAAGAGAATCCGTCGGTGGGGATGTCGACTGTCTGCACACCGATTCGCAGCCGGCGGCAGTTGGACGACCCGGCGTGTGTCAAGGTGGTCTTCGACAGCGGCGGGCGGGCGATGTATTTCAGCCGCAGCCCGATTCCCCATCCACGAACGTGGAGCGATGAACTGCTCGCGGCCGATCCCCCCCATTTCTATCAGCACCTGGGGCTCTATGCCTATCGCCGCGAATTCTTGTTGCGGATTGCCTCAATGCCGCCCTCGGCGATCGAGCGGGTCGAGATGCTCGAACAGCTTCGGGTGTTGGACGCAGGGCAGCCCATCTTGGTAGGGGCTGTCGACGAGCCCGGTTTCGGGATCGACACGCTGGAAGATTACCAGGCGTTTGTCGAGCGGCGGCGAGCGGGGTAGCCACGAGTCGGGAGTCGCCAAAGGGGACTGGCTCCGTCGCCTCGATAAACGTAGCCCCGCAAACACGGTCCACGGCGACGGTGCCTGTCCCCTTTCGGGACGGACCACCACGTTGCCCCCGCGGAAAAAGGGGGACAGGCACCGTGGCGGTGGCGTTTTTCTTTACGTCAGGCCGGTGGGTGCCACGGAGCCAGTCCCCCTTTTTCCGCACCCTGTCGGAAGACGGTATACAAACGGCCGGAATGGTCTAAAATGGGCCCTTTGGCACCGGCACGACGCCGGCGCCGCTTCTCGCCAAGCACACGGAAACGCCATGACCAAGCACATCTTTGTCACCGGCGGCGTGGTCAGCTCGCTGGGCAAGGGACTCACCAGCGCGTCGATCGGCATGCTGCTGGAAAATCGCGGACTTCGGGTCCGCATGCAAAAACTCGATCCGTACATCAACGTCGATCCCGGGACGATGAGCCCCTATCAGCACGGGGAGGTTTACGTGTTGGACGACGGGAGCGAGACGGATCTCGACCTGGGCCACTACGAACGGTTCACCAACAGCCCCCTGACGCGGGACAGCAACTACACGACCGGCCAGATCTACCTGGCGGTGATCAACAAGGAGCGCCGCGGCGAGTTCCTGGGGCAGACCGTCCAGGTCATTCCCCACATCACCAACGAAATCAAGCACGTCCTGGGCAAGCTGGCCGGCGAGGACGTCGACGTGGTGATCACCGAGATCGGCGGCACGGTCGGCGACATCGAAAGCCAGCCGTTTCTCGAAGCCATCCGGCAGTATGCGCTCGATATCGGCAAGGAAAACTGCGTCTACATCCACCTGACGCTGGTACCCTACCTGAAGGCGGCCGGCGAGTTGAAAACCAAGCCGACCCAGCACTCGGTAGGACTGTTGCGTCAGATCGGCATTCAGCCCGACGTGCTCATCTGTCGCACCGAGCGGCTGTTGAGTCACGACGAGCGGGCCAAGATCGCCTTGTTCTGCAACGTGCCCATCGAGGCCGTGATCGACGAGAAGGACAAGGAGTTCTCGATCTACGAGGTGCCCATGAGCCTGTCGGAGAATCGGCTCGACGAGCTGATCGTTCGCAAGCTGGGACTGGACGCG
>Ga0307430_1002773_pt1 | contig 11328 bp, 20 predicted proteins | sample SalMarWE160130MG_FD_202159 | JGI IMG/M metagenome (GOLD analysis project Ga0307430, IMG submission 202159) | Salt marsh sediment microbial communities from the Plum Island Ecosystem LTER, Massachusetts, United States - WE1603-130 | ecosystem: Environmental > Aquatic > Marine > Intertidal zone >... | reverse complement strand
ATATGGCTGAAAGTTGAGTAAAATGAAATTAACAATAGAGGAACAAAAAGCAAAGAATGAGGAGACTATCAAAATCATACGAGCACTGGTGAGACCTTTTTTGATATTTTTCTTAGGTCTCACATCCTTCCTTTTAATCATCAACTATGATGTGCTAAGTGGGCCGTGGCCTGATATATGGATAGCCATCTTCGCATTTGGTGGGTGTGAGTGGATACTAGAGCGGCCGATAGGTAAGTTGCTTAGTAACATTACGATAAAGAAGGTGCAGTAATGGACGGAGCAAGTATCGCTGCTTGGGTTGGTGTTGGGTTGATGACCATTTTCTCCATCGGGTCGTCAATATACACTCTTGTTAAAAGTGACCGTCAACGGGTTAAGGCTAACGGCAGGCTAGAGGAAAATCTAGAAAACTTAGGGGAAGCATCTGAGAAATGCTCCAAAGGGATAGAGCAGGTTTCAAAAGACATAGGAAATATGAAGGAGCATTGCGCTTCCATGACGGCAACATTCAGCACCCAGATAACCAATCTGCAAAGAGAGGCAAATTCGCAGAAGAAAGAAATATCAAGTTAAGCTCTCAATAGCTTTATCAAACATTTCCATAACCTCAGCGTGAGTCCGTTGGTAGGTCGCCCGTTCAAAATCCGACCATAGTCCGACAGTGGAGTATTCAGCAAGTATATGATAAGCCTCACGTCGTAATTCCTTATCCCCCTCCGATGCCCACCATATAGCACCATCCACTCCTAATCTCTTCCCATCGTCAGAACACCACCAGTAGGAAATCCATTTCTGGGGTTTATCAATCCTTGCCCTGGCTTTAATAAGCACTTCTTTTACGTTCATCTTACCTGTATCTCTCATTGCGGTACCTCCTGACGAAGATTATCCCCTAGCAACCGTTTCAAATTGTCCTTAACCTTCACAATGGTAATGTTTTTTAGTTCTTGAATGAGGGATCGGATTTTATCTGCTGGTGGCTCCGGTAGATTATGCCCCTTGCTATCAGCACCTATGCTCACAAATTTAGGCTTAATCTGAGCTATCCACATCACAAGGGTACCAAGGTCAAAGTCCATTATTGGCTCTATGCTAACCATTCTATCAACTGAGATTCCGCACATAACCTCATACCTAGATTGAACTGACGGTGCCTTACTTACAGGGTATCCTACGTTAGACTCTATAGTTGTGCCTAAAACAACACCCACGGGGAGTATACTTGCAAACGCATTGAATCTGGCGGGATTCTTACTCTGGAATAAATAATTATTGTCACGATATTCCCAACAATGCCATAGTACATCTCTTATCCAGTCAGTAGGGATTGGCGTAGCCCACATATCCGTTGAACTACCAACGAATATAGTATTACCCTTTCCTAACTTGGCACCCATTTCCTTCTCAACAAAACGAAGCTCTGGTTGTAGGTATGCTTTCATATAACAATATTCGCAGTCGTGAGGACATTTGCCTCTAATCGGATTCCAGGTGTGTGTCACAAATGGATACATATTCCCCTTTTGTTTATTTAAGCTCATTTATCTATCTCCCATTTACTACAAAGAAAGAACCGTGTTTGGCGCATTTATAATTGGCACCGCCCAAGGTTTTATCCTTTCTTTTAGAATTAGAACTGCATACTGGGCAGGGCTGTTTTTTAGGCATATTTATACCACCGCGGGATGTTCTTACCATCCTGTATTTTCTACCTTTAGGCAGCCTCTTTTTAGGAGTCCCTCTCTCATCAGGTGGCAAATACAGAGCTGTGTTCTACCATAACTTTAGTATCTCGAGCAAACGTCTAATCATACTAACCACCTTATTAATAAAATCTTTAATCACTGGCATCCCTCTCAAGGGTTTCAACTGTTAGACAACTTCCCCAGGGGACAAAGACCCGACTCTTATGATTGGTTCCAGGGCGCTCATGATAACACCAGTTATCTAACCAGAAGCCGATAGCGTCCAGCCTTTTATCGCGGCTCTTCATATAGTCAGCATGACTATCGAAGATGTCACTATCACCCTCGAATCTATACTCCTTAAACCTATCAATAACTACGACGGCTACAACACGCATCATCTACTCCTATCTCAGTCAAGACCTCCTTACTAAGTCGGGAAACAAATTCAACATCCCGCCGCAATGGTGATGCAGTCCTCCCTGAGGCATTTGTTCAAAGTCGCAACCCTGTATAGCTTCACCATTACCAAATATTATTCTGGATTGAGGCTCGATGAATAATTTCCCTTTCCTAAACTTCGCCCACACAGTAAAAAGGTCACCGCATTTTTCGCATTGGGCAGTTAACGTAATCACTCCCCAGTTTGGTAGTGCCATTACACCAGGTCGATTTTTATATTTTTCAGTCATTACTTATCAACCTCATTTCATTGCCCCAACTTAAATACACTCACCTGAGTCAATTCTGGGGTAAAGAAATTGAGCTTACCTCTGCACGGAATTGGCTCATCATATAAAATGGGCTCACTAACTGTAAAACCATACTTCCCGAAGAACCAAGGACTATGATGTAAATCCAGACATCCAGTAATGTTTATCTCACCTATTATCACCCCAAAGGTCAATCGGCTATAAACAAGCATAAGTTCACTAGCTTGTCTGTTAGATAATCGTTTAAGTATAAAGGCTAGAGTTTCCTTATCCATATCCGACTGGGATTTACTAGCATGGACATAAATCCTACCCCTAAACTTTGTTCGCCAATCTCGGTTCTCAATATCCTTGAACCCTTTACACATTAGCCACGCCCAAGGTTGCTTAAAACTTAGTGCCTTAAACTTTACTTGCATTATCATCTCTACTATTAACCTCGCATTTAGGCTCACTACAATGTGTGCCATTGGTATCCCACCATAGAACATGTCTTCTCCACCCTTCGCAAATTATATGATGCTCAGTGCCATCCGCCTTTTTAGTCCCCAAAAAACAATTGGCAGCGTCAATATTATTTACCTTAATCATTTATCTCCTTGCACTGGCATTATTCCCTCCCCGCCTATTCTTTGTTATAATCTCCCTCCTCCTCTAACTCAATTATTGTTAGTGGAGCTCGCTTAGGGTCAACCTCGATATTTACGTTTCCTATTATCAAATGCTCTACGTCGTCGTCTCTAACTAAACCGGCAGCAACTATAGCATCTTGTCCTGGCTTAAAACGAGCTTGTAAGTTGTCTCGATCCCGCCGGCGCCGCAGTGGAAATACAAAGGTTAAATCCAGCCTAGCTTTATTAAAAGGCTTTGGGTAACCATATAACGCCGCTCTATTTCGTGCTTCCACGCAAGAATAAAACACTGCGTTCCTGTAAACCAACCCGGCCTGGTATCTATCAAACCAAGAACCTCTCCAATTAGGGGAGTATTCAAAAGGCGGGAGCTGAGAAACTTCAATACGCATCTATCTCACCCCCTCTTTAGTGGCAGACTGTTTTCTCCTTTGCCTAATAGTTCTATAGCTTTCCCCATGGAGCCTGACCACCTTCCCCTCCCTCATCCTATCAAATATCCTTTCAGGTAAGTCCAATGTGTTAGCCGTAACCACAGTCGGTAGATTATTTAACCACCTATGATCAATAATCGCATCTAGTCTTTCTGACACCCACGGCGTATCCTTTTGCACCCCGAGATCATCAAGGATTAAAAGAGAACACCCCTTGGTATAGTTCATTATGGCGTCAAAGCTGTCTTGGTTAAATTCACCGGGGGGCAGTGAATTTGTAATACGATATCCTTGGCGTAGAGCATCCAGTAAATCACAGACATGGTAGTAGCAGACTGACTTTAACTGGGCTATAAAAGACCACCCAATGGATATTGCCAAATGAGTTTTACTCGTGCCAGGTAACCCATAGAGCAGTAGTAATGGTGGGACTATCTCACCCCTGATAAAGGCTAGCGAAGCCTCAAATCCATCTTCCCGACCAAGTATATCTTCGAATGTGGATAAGCGCTTGTTTCGACGCGTCTCAGGGGGTATATTGGAAAACTTAATTAAAAACGCCAACCGTTCTGAGTCGTCATCAATCGTATCTGTAAATTCGAAGACCCCTGGCATAATTTGCTTTACTCCCACTACCTTAACCCCCTCTCTATCTCTTGAGCATCCAGCTCTTTTTCTGACGCGACTCTCCCTGGGCGTTGCCTACCTCCCTTGTATTTGTCAAACTCCTGCTTCTTAATCATCCAGTTGCGAAAACGGTTCTTCCAAATACCTTTGTGTTTAGCAGTCGACCGCCCCGAGTAGTAATCAATACACGCCTTAAATTCAGCAAGGGTAAAGCCGGGAAACTCACTCCTGAGACCCTGGAGCCAGAGGACGTCATCTTCGTCTGCTTGCCAACCCTTTAGCTTTTCAAGGCTTTTAATAATCTCTTTTTCTTCTGACGATAATTCCCCCTTCCCCTTAGTAACCCTAACCCCCTTACCAGTATTAGATATCAGATCAGCATTAGCAGTAGCATTAGGTGAGTATATTACTTCAATATTATTTAATGTTGTACAATGTTGTTTTAATATTGATTCAACTTTACGTGCTTTGTTGGGGAAGACGTTAAGGAATTTCTGCCTCAAGTCATCATCATTCTTTAAAAGGAATACCGCTTGAGCTGCGTGGAATGTACCTGCGTTAGGAGTTTGCATATTAGCTTCCTCTGGAGTTCGTCCACCCTTATGTTTATTACAAGTGGCACAGCTTGTGGCTAGATTCACATAATGGTCCTTTCCGCCTTTTATTTTAGGGATGATATGGTCTACTTCATAATCAAAAATGGTATTAATATCCTTACCGCAATACTGGCATATAAACCGGTCTCTAATGATTACGCATTCATGTTTACTGAGACTTACTTGGGCTTCAATGTTGGCATTTTGGAATAACGATTCATTGTAACTATAGAATTCGTCTTTTAAGTCATCAGGTATACTATTCTTATCTATGCACTGGACGGCTGCCATTGTGAAGCGTGACGACTTAGATTGGCGTTTTAGGAAATTTCTCACCCAAATAAGGTTAGCCTCAGGATACCACTCTACCTTCGGAGAAAGTGAGGGTATGAGACCCCTTAATTCATCATTTGTAAAAGCAGCTTCAAAAGACATGGTAGCGAGGGTAATAGTGTAGAGCCCTGCTTGGTTGACATGGTTGTTACTCCACAAATAGATAAACAGGTAACGTTGGTCTCTGCTTAACTCTTGGAACCAACCATCTTGTGTCCATGCCTCAGTTGCGAACCCTCTCTCTGGCACTTTCACCTCACTGATGCAATTTTCTCATAACACTCACCCGGTGTATCGGTTATCTCTTCCTGTGAGTTGACATTCAACTCTTTCCAGACTCCCTCACGGTTTAAACCAATATCCTCTAGGCAGGCTTGATATAGGTCGCCGAATGTTTTAATACTTCCTGAGTCTCGCTTGGGCTTGTTCCCATATTCCTGCCGTCCTCTAAGAATATCTAGTGCTTGTTTAAGGCTCTTACCTGACGAGAACCAATCTTTCATACTGGCAACACCTAGCTTCTGGTGTACCTCATTCTCATCCATCCCTAGCCTATTGGCTTCACCCCAAAACTGATCCCACACAGTACCCTTGTCTGCAGTTGACCTTTGTCTGGAGAATATCTGCCTTAGAACACTAGCGACACCAGGCAAGCTCTCGGCAGCATCAACCTCGGCGCGCTTGGAAGACATTTTGACTATGGTATTGAGCAACTCGGAATGTTCTCGGTTCGGGATACGAAAGAGGATTTTATTACCTTCTGTTTTGGTTTTGAGGGTCTTCATGGACTCCTCATTGTATCCAAACTCCAGCGGGTTAGGTACCCATCGGTATTTATATTTTAATTCCAGTGTGGAGGCAGCTCCTATCCCAGTGGTAGCTACCATTCCAGTTTCACGAGAGATTATCGGTACCTCAACGCAAACTACTATCTTCTCTGCGTTATCCTCAAACTTGAGGATACGTCTTTCCCCAGGGAAGCAATTAAAGGCTCCGATAATATTAGATGCCCCAGGGTCCCAAAGGCTGTCTTGAGGGGTACCGGGGATGCGTCCGTAATCTGTCCCACGGATGAGTAAATCCTTCACCATCCCTTGGAGCAGCGCTATTGATTGTTTAGTTTTGATTATGGATTCAGGTGTAATCTGTGGAGTAGGCTTTAGAACCTTAGCTAGGTCTTTTCCCTTATCCTCCGGTTTGTATACCAATTTAACCCCTCCTTTCTAGTTCCATATCATCAACCATACAATTACGTCAATAAGCCCTAAGATGAAGTATTTAAGGTCGGACATTATCAACTTTAACTTGTGCCAGTTCATTACACGTCCTTATTTGTGTCAGATTCCCATTCAGGATCTATGGGAGGCGTCGCCGGTCGTGGACGGCTCAATGGCTTTATCGGTCACACTTTGTGGCATAGGTTTCACCCCCTTTCTGGTCTGATTCTGGGTATAGTTATCCCTTCAAAGTGCGGCAATGTGCGGCAACTTACATCACTTTGCGTCAATTTACATCACTTTGCGACGGCATTGGTTTGTAAAGCCGTGCTTTAATAAAATCCGACTCTTGCGTAGCTCGGTCAGTGATAGCCAGGCTTAGAGCCTCAGCCATCGTGACATTGAGTTTGTGACTTAGCTCGGTGAGTAACAGGTAGTCACCGACATTGACTCGGACTAGCCTAGTGTTTAGATCTGATGGATATTTTCGTCTTGCCATTGTTACCCCCTTTATTTTAGTGGCAGGGGCAGGATTCGAACCTGCGTGAGCAGCTTATGGGGCTGCTGAGTAACCGCTACTCTACCCTGCTATATATCTTTTCTACATACCCTGTAACCGGCTCCCTGGTATTATTTTGGTGCGACGGTGCTTGTGATTATCCGGACTATATTTACACATAAGCTGGATTACCCGATGTACCTCGTCTGTTGTGGGCGCTGTCATTAGTTGCCAGACCCCTCGAGCTTTGCGAACATCACCGAGTCCGTAATCGAATACACACTGACCGATAAATTCCGCTAAATCCTCTGGACATTGCTCGGCTCGGTAGAGGAATCCCCGGCATACATCAATGAACTCATCGCGTGAATAAACTGGGAAGTAGACATGTAGAGCGAATCGTGATACAAACTCCGGTGGGAACTTCTCTGATGAGTTACAGGCGGCAATAACCATTGTCTTCAACTTAATCCCCCTCGTCTTCTGGCTCTTAGTTTCCAGAATCTCCCCCCTTTCCATGAGTCCCAACATTACTGAATAACAGTCGCCGCGCATCTTGTCTGCTTCATCCATAAGCAGAATAGAAGGTTGGTGCTCAAAAAGCACTTCCGAAAGGCCAGCGGCCGAAGTGCGTGAGCCGAAGGTGATAAATGACTCTGGAACTACTGACCTGACCGCTTCCAGCATTAAGCTCTTGGCGGAAGCCGGCGGACCTTCTAAGAGGAAATGGGTCTGCCGCTGGCTACCTATGGACATGGCAATAGCTTGCTTCACGTCGTCAAATCCGACTATCAAATCCATAGCCTCAATAACGGAGTAGGCGGGAACCCTGGAGAATTCCTGCTCCATATTGGTAGCAAAAACAAAATTTCGTCCCTTATCACTCAGCTTGTACCTGGTAAAATTACTTGTCTTGATGGTGATTATCAGCATCCCCTCGTCCAGCAGTCTTCTAATGTCATCCCGAGACGCACCTATATTGAAATATTCCCAACTCCGGAGCTGCGGAGGTCGACGGTCACGGGTATCATTTTCTCGTTCATAGGCTCGACGCAGGATTTCCATATCGCTTAACAAGGTCACCCTCCTTTAATTCATCACCGACCTGTCTACGAATGCCCACCATATAAATAAGCATATAAGAAAAATAATCATGGCTATTGTTAGTATTAAAGCTCCACAGATATGCCATGCTAGTTTCAGAGGGAACAGTAGGCTTTTATAAATTATTCCCATCGCAGCATTTCATCCTCAAATACATCGTATAAACATTGACCTTCATCGTAGAAATAACAACTTGCAGCCTTACTCTCTAGACCGAGCGGGCAATCCTCAGGGCAATTATTTGCTTTCTTTCCCACCGGTACCACCGGTACGTCTTCTTTTATTTCTTCTTTATTCATGGTCTTTATCGTCTCCGCTTTGCTCTCCGCTTTGCTCTCCGCTTTGCTCTCTCCTGTATCTGTGACCGATTCAGGTCTTGCTTTCCATTTAATCTAGCCATGGTCTTTATCTCCATCGGGCACCAAGATAGGGGTTATATTTCTCCTCCTCAGCTTCTCCATCTCCTCTGGTGTAGCTTTACTCTCCCAGATGAGCTTTTCCACCCTCCTGGGAATGAAGGCACAGAAAATACCGAGCTTTTTCTCTACACGGTCGGTTTCTACTAGCTTCGGTTGTTGAGTCTCTTCGCCTTCTAGGATTGCCATTGCCTGTTGGACGGCTGCCGCCACTTTGACCTCACAAGCTTTGTTATGGGCTAAATATATAACTGTTGCACCTAGATCTAAACCCTTCGGGATAAAGGGGATCCGTTTAGATATTCCCATATGGTAAGCCTCGTCTAGGAAGTCTGCCGGGGTCTTGTAATACTTCTCACCAACTAGCATGATGTAGGCTGGCTGGTCTTTGGGGTCGCAGAGGAAGCAGGGGCGAAATACATCCTGGCAATTTTCATGAATACCCCACAGTTTGGAGGGATTAACCTGGGTAAAACCCCTGGAGACTTTGATACCTTGACCACAGACCGGGCATACTGTAAGTGGGAACGGCATACGGTCGCATGTTGCGGAAAGGGATGAGCCGCATAAGTAGAGCCCATCGACCTTTCGGTAACCACAGCCTCTAATTTGCTCAACTGCCATCGTACACCTCCAGTTCTTTGCATACTTCGAAGACTTCTGATAAGGACGGGGTGTAGTCCCATGTATGGAGTACAGAACCTCGTAATGTCAGGTCGACAGGGTCAACTTGACCAGGTGGTTGTTCCCACATTAGACGGCAACCTTTGTTATAAGCTTCTGTGGGAAGCATATGTGAGATGTCTTCAATTATATCGCTACGTTTCATTGATTATCTCCTTATTCTCTATAGTGATTTTGGGTAGCCGCCTTCGAAGTGCAACTTTTACGCCTATTTCTACATCCCAGTCAGTCAGATTCTCCGACGGAGAAAACGTTTTACCATCTATGGCAAAAAGAACCGGTATGTCAGGGTTATCGGAGACAAGGACCAATGTGGACCCATAATCACCACTGCGCTCCAAGTCGCAAAGTCTGTCTGATAATTCAACCAAATGCCTTTGAACTTGCTCATCATCGTGCCACATAATTTTCCTCCCCTTTTCTCCATAGACAGCCATCCCAACCGTGTTTTGTAACTAAGTGATTTGCACACTCGTTCTGTAGGCTCTGTGGGGTAGCTCCCACTTGGCTGAAGCGAGCTACCGGCTTACCTTCATGGAGAAGGAACAAGGCTATTGATCCGTCATTGTCCAGGGTGAACCCCCGGCGGGAATATTCTCCTAGAGCCTGAGTTTGCGCTTCTGTAACTTCGTTCATTTCTCTACCTTCCGCAAAAAAATATGAGCCCGTACATGAGACAGCTCCCAAAAATGCCCCCTCCTCTTGAACCAGTATTCGGTCTCAGGTGTATCTGCCACAAGGTATTCATAATGATTGACGGGTGTGGCTATTTCCATTATCTGTCTTTCGGTATATTCCACATCGTATTCAAATCCGCTCATCTTTATCCTTCCTTCCTATTTCAGCCCTGTGGAGTAGGTGAGGGAAAGGAAGATAAAACCTCTGCTAGTGCTGCCTAGCATCTACTCCACAGAGCCTTGCTGCCGTTTATTATTCTATGGTTTCCCCCGGTAGTAGTGTTCTAGTAGTAAAGTAGACTTTTGTTCTAGCTTCTTTACAGCGTTTCAGGGCTTCAATGCCCAGCTGGTGAGCGTCTCGTCTGTCAGCATCGGTAAAGTCGGGGTTATGGTCATTATTGATGGTTAGGATTTTGATTGCTTTATCGATAATCATTGTGTCTCCTCTAATATAGCTTCAGCCTCTTTTAAGGCTGCGCTGGTATCAAAAAAACTTCCCTGGGATGCGGCATGAGCAACTCGGAGAGGCGTATATCGATGATGCTTGTTGACGATATCTTTTAAGTTTAGGGCAGTGTATTTTTCGGTGGTGGATATGTTGGCGTGTCCCATAAGCTTCTGTAGTGAGCGGAGGTCACCGCCGCTAACCAAGTAGCCCTTGCCAAAGGCGTGTCTGATGCGGTGTGGCCCGAGTTTAGGACCTTTGATACCAGCCTTCTTCATATAGATGCGGATAATGCGATAGATTCCTGATCTGGTGAGTGGTCCATGTTGACCCATGAACACATGTTCATGTTTGCCATCACTATTAATTAAATTCAGGAGCAATACCCTCGTCTCCTCGCTAATGGGTATTTGTCGTTCACCGGTTTTGCCATTAACCAGAATAGTATTGATACCAACATACTGCTTTCTTAAATTGGCTATTTCCCCAGCACGGGACCCGGTATCTATCAGAACGGTAAGGAGGGCTTTGTCTCTTGTGTTGTCTGCTAGGTTAAGCATGCGCAACATCTCCTCTGGTTCCAGGGTTGGCATAACCTTCTTAGGACAATAGGGGGCAAGTATGGAGTCCATCGGGTTTTTAAAGCCATACCGTTTATATAGGAATTGGTAAAAGGCTTTGATTGCCCTGTAGTAGGCATGTTTCGTTTCTGGGGAGCCAGTGATCAGGTTAAGAAATTCCTCAATACATTCGGGTTCGGCAGGTACACCGGGGCAGAATTCGAGGAGCTTTGATAATTCTCCTTTATACCATTGGATTGTCCTGGGGCTCAGTCCTTGGCGACTACGAATGAAGTTAGTGAGGGCTGTCTTTGGACACACGATAGCGCCTCCATTACTGTTATTAATGCAAGTATTTGCATCAAAACAAGTATAGGACTTAATCTTAGAAGGGTGATGAGGCGTGCACGTGTGGACAGTATGGTTCTTTTGTAGGGGTTGATTAGTATTTTGTACTAGTAGGATATCGCGTGTCAGTCCGTTATAGGATGAAGTGGTAGGCCGTGCAGGTCTCGAACCTGCGACACGCGGATTAAAAGTCCGCTGCTCTGCCAACTGAGCTAACGGCCCATGTTGTTCTTTGGGCCACTCAGTTTGTTTTCCAGAGCACTCAACTTGATTAAAAGTCAGGTGCTCTGCCAACTGAGCTAACGGCCCATTACAATCAAGTTAGTTTAACAAATCCCAACCCTGCGTGCAACCT
>Ga0307430_1002772_pt1 | contig 11329 bp, 4 predicted proteins | sample SalMarWE160130MG_FD_202159 | JGI IMG/M metagenome (GOLD analysis project Ga0307430, IMG submission 202159) | Salt marsh sediment microbial communities from the Plum Island Ecosystem LTER, Massachusetts, United States - WE1603-130 | ecosystem: Environmental > Aquatic > Marine > Intertidal zone >... | reverse complement strand
TACTTTCACATTCCTGGGCAGGACATAGTCTGGCGATATATCGAACCGGACAAGTCCAGTGCTTTGGAAGGGTCGCAATCCACACAAGCCAAGTGTGCATCCTCGGCTATGATCCACCTCGGTCGCCGCCGTAATTCCAACGAATACTGCGGTGCCTACGGCCATAATTTTACATTCGAAGAAATGAAGTGGCTGACAAACTGGCTTGTTGTGCGGGGCTGCAACATGCTATATCCACATGCTTTCTACTACTCTGTGCGAGGCCCTCGCATCGATGAGCGCCCACCCGACGTGGGACCCAACAGTCCCTGGTGGGAACAGTATAAACCCTACGCTGATGCATGCCGTCGTTTATGCTGGCTGAACACCGACAGCAAACACATTTGTGCTCTGGCAATTCTTGGTCGCAATGATTATCTGCCTTGGCAGGCAGCGAAGATATGTTTCCAGCATCAGCGTGATTTCAACTACATTGAGGCAAGGCACCTTTGGGAGGACGCTCGGATTACTACAGAAGGCATCCAGATTGCCGGCATGCATTATCGAGCGTTGATTGTAGAAGATGAACCACCAAAAAAAGCGGAATCAGCATTGAAGATTTTGGATAATGGCGGCCGGCTCATCCGGTGGAGTAGAAGAGAGGGAATGAGTGATTCTGAATTGGTGAAGCAAATTGATCGCTTAGTGTCGGTGGATGTGCAGGTTTCGCCAACAACGCCGGAACTGCGAGTACGACATGTCGTCAAGTATGGGATAGACTGTTATATTCTTTTCAATGAGGGACAGAAAGATATAAACGTGCGTCTGAACTTGTCGGCTATGGGTCAGTGGTTTTTACTCGACACAGAGACAGGGAAAAGACACGCACTGAACAACGATCGAACAGTACAGCTAGCGCGGCACGAGATTAAAATACTGATGGTCGATCAATCATGAGGCGCCTCGTCTAAAAGAATGTTTTTCAATCTCCACGCATTTGATCCGCTTCCTCCCTTCACCAGGATATAAAACAATTGTTGGCGAGTCAAAGGACCGGTTGTTCCATGTTTTTTTGGCAAGCCTCACGTTTGCTCCTTGACAAATGGCAATCTATAGTGCCTATATGACAAACTCAGGTTTACCCCGTGAGATAATTCCTTATATCTCACGGGGTGAATCTCATACGGATAGACTTCGGCGAGCTCAGTCGAGTCGGAGCTTGATACAATGCCCAGAACAAGAATTATCGCCACATTAGGCCCTGTTAGCAGCAACTACACTGTCCTGCGGAAAATGTTCACAGCCGGTCTGGACGTCGTCAGGCTGAATTTCTCGCACGGCAGCTATAAACAACATCTTAATTCTGTAGAACTTGTCCGCCGGCTCAACAAAAAGTACAGACGACACATTCGGATAATGCAGGACCTGGAGGGTTTGCGAATCAGAATTGGGCGATTCAAAGGTGCCAAAACCAGGTTCTTAAAGAATCGCACAGTAGTATGGCTGACCAACGACGCCGAGGCGTGCGGGCCGCGAACAATACCATTTGACTACAAAGGTGATTTGGGCCGGTTAAAGCCAAAACAGCTTATCTTTATTGATGATGGAAACCTGGTCTTGCGCATAAAGAGCACTTCCGGCAATAGCATAAAAGCAGTCGTTGTCGAGGGAGGTATCCTTAAGGAGAGAAAAGGCATAAATATTCCTGATGTTGACCTTGGATTTGAAGGGATAACCACGAAAGACAAAAAGGACATCGAGTTCGGCATAAAACACAGCGTTGACTACATCGCTTTATCGTTTGTACGGGATGAAAACGATATTCGGCAGGCCGCTGCGCTGATAAAGCCGAGATTACCCAACTGCCGGCTCGTGGCAAAAATAGAGAATAGACAAGCTATAGAAAACATAGACGGAATAATTGAGGCCGCGGATGGAATAATGATAGCTCGCGGCGATATGGGTGTTGCCATCCCAATCCATGAAGTCCCCATAATCCAAAAGCGTATAATAAGAAAGTCCAATGCTGCGGGAAAGTTCGTAATTACAGCCACACAGATGCTGGAACATATGACCGAGCACAGCAGACCGACGCGCGCCGAGGTTACTGACGTCGCCAATGCAATCATTGACGGTACCGACTACGTCATGCTTTCGGCGGAAACTGCTGTCGGCTATTTTCCTTATCAGTCAGTCCTGATGATGAACGATATCATCAAGTTTACCGAAAAATCCATGTCAGGATTGTAACCAACGAATAAAATTTGGAATGCAGAATGTAGAATGTAGAATGTAGAATTCCTTTATTTCTCAATTCTCAATTCTTTTCAATCAAATACGGTCTTGAAGCTAAAATTCCCGGAAAAATCTTGTAAAATCAACCACTTTCATGTTATAATTGTACGTGACCAAAGTACGGAGGCAGGTTCAAAAAATCTTTAAAGTATTATAGCATATGAAGGTTATCCGGTTATTCCCGATGTATCGGGATGAAATAATCAATAATCATTTTTCTTAAAGGACATAAAAATGAAAGCATCCCAGGTCTTCTACAAAATGTGGATTATATTTGCTTTGTTTGTGGTAACGCCGGCTATCTCGCAGGCCCGGGTCACTCGAGCCGACTACGAGCGAGCCGACCAGCTCCAATCTAATCTCAAGGGCCTCGTGTTCAAGAAGGAAATCAAGGCTCATTGGTTCAACGACAGTACGCGATTTTGGTATCGCAATGACCTTCGTGAAAGAAAGGAATTTATCGTTGTCGATGCCGAAGAAAGAACGCGCAAGCCGGCATTCGACCATAAAAAACTGTCAAAGTTGCTCTCGGCTGCTACAGCCAAAGCGTACGCTGCTGAGAATCTGCCATTTGACACCTTCAAAGTCATCGATGACGCCAACGCAATTCAGTTTGATATAGAAAAGGTTCAATGGAAATGTGACTTAACAACGTACGAATGTACGCGAATCGGACTGGTGGAGGAAAGCAAGCCGCCGGATGAAAATGGAGATAGAAGACCTCGCAGACAAGACCGTAGCAGACAAGGCCGTGAAAAAAGAAATTTGTCACCGGACGGCAAATGGGAGGCCGTATTCAAGGAGCACAATCTTTATCTGCGTTCAACACAAGACGCCAGAGAGTTTCGGTTAACTCACGATGGTGAAGAAGGACACTATTATTCCTCCGCGTCCTGGTCTGGGGACTCCAAAAAGATAGTTGCCTATCGCACTGAGCCCGGAGATAACAAGATGGTGTATCTTATTGAGTCTTCGCCCAAGGAAGGGGGAAGGGCCAAGCTGCATTCACATCAATATGACCTGCCGGGCGATAAATTCACTTCCTATGAAATGAGCCTTTTCTACGTACAGACCAAATAACAGACCAAGGCCGACACAGAGCCAATTGATTTCGGAAGACCTCCCAGATTGCGCTGGACGAAAGATAGTAAGAGCTTCACCTTTGAACGAACTGACCGTGGGCACCAGCGGGCCCGAATCATCCGCGTTGATGCGAACACGGGCAAAACAAAAACTATCGTGGACGAACGCTCCGAGACCTTTATTAACAGTTGGTGGGATGGCATAGTAAGAACCCCCTATGTGGATGATGGCAAGGAGATAATCTGGCCTTCCGAGCGGGACGGCTGGAAACACCTGTATCTTTATGACGGCAAGACGGGCAAATTGAAGAACCAAATCACCAAAGGCCCCTGGGTTGTCCGCAGTGTCGTCCATGTTGACGAAAAAAATCGTATGATACGGTTTACGGCAAGTGGACGCGAGAAAGACCGGGACCCATACTTGATTCATTACTACCGTATCGACTTTGACGGCACCGACTTAGTGTGTCTGACGCCCAGCAGTGGCAACCACACGGTTCAATTTTCCCCCAACCGGAAATACCTTATCGATACCTATTCGAGAGTTGATTCTCCGCCCGTGCATGAACTTCGCCTGGCCTCGGACGGCAAGCTTATCTGCGAGCTCGAAAGGGCCGATGCTTCAGCATTGCTCGAAGCAGGCTGGAAAATGCCCGAACCATTCGTGGCCAAAGGTCGCGACGGCAAGACCGATATCTGGGGCGTCATCTTCAGGCCGATGAACCTGGACGAGTCGAAGAAATACCCCGTTATCGAAAAGATTTACGCTGGTCCCCATGGGTCTTTCGTGCCGAAAACCTGGCGAGACTTCCATTCGGCACAGTCGTTGGCCGAGCTGGGATTCATCCTGGTCCAAATTGACGGCATGGGCACGAACAATCGCTCAAAGGCATTTCACGATGTCTGCTGGAAGAATCTTGGAGACAGCGGATTTCCCGACCGCATCTTGTGGCTCAAAGCAGCCGCCAAACGTTACCCCTATATGGATTTGAACCGTGTGGGAATTTTCGGTAACTCTGCTGGTGGCCAATCTTCCACCCGAGCCTTACTGGCCCACCCGGATTTCTACAAAGTCGCGGTTTCTTCCTGCGGCTGTCACGACAATCGAATGGACAAGGCATCCTGGAATGAACAATGGATGGGCTATCCAGCAGGCCCCCACTACGCCGAGCAGTCCAATATCACTAATGCCCACAAGCTGCAAGGCAAACTGCTGCTCATCGTCGGAGAGTTGGATAGAAATGTACCTCCTGAATCCACCTACCGACTGGTTGACGCACTGATCAAGGCGAACAAGGACTTTGACCTGCTTATTATGCCTGGTCAAGGCCACGGCAGTGGCGGGGCTTACGGTACTCGCAGAATGCGGGATTTCTTTGTCAGGCACCTGATGGGTGTCGAACCGCCGAATTGGAATTTGGACAAAAGCAGATGATCCCACTCCTAACCATCACCCACCCAAGCCTCGCAGCGGAAGCCATGTCTTGTTCGGCGCCGATTCGCCTGTCGGAATACCGACATATCTCTGGAATGTGTGAGCGAATTGGTGGGGGAGGGGTTTGAGGTGGAGATGAAAATGGTAGCAAAGAGGGCACCGAAGTCAAGCTACGTCACCTTATGGATATCGTATATGTGAAGGCCACGAGACCGCCCCGCACCAATTGCACCCGCATCGCGGGGCTATAAATTGCGGTTGGGGAAGGCCTCTCTTCGTAGGTCAATTGTTGCGGGGGGCCTTCAGTCACTTTATAAATACATCTTTAACCCAAGTTTTTGCGAAAAACTTGGATTCCTCATTGGTCTATTACTCTCGCCTTGCTCCCGCTCTATCTGATTACGGCTGCCGTGGCCGCTGTGGTCCAAAGCTGCGAATGTTACCGTTAAGCATCGTTACGACGACCTGGCCTTCTCTGCCAACCAGCAGTCCGCCGGGCAGGGGTTTGGAAGGCAGGGAGTAGCGCCAGAACCAATACGGGGTACCGTTTTGCGAATTGACCGCCGCCAGGAACCATTGCGGATGGGCCCGAATCCGGTTCTGAAATTTCACGACTGCCACGACCGAGGCGGGACAGATAGCCAGTGACACCACTTCGAATTTTTCCGGCTCACCCAGGTCGGACACCCATCGCACGGCCCCGTCACCCTCGAAAGCACTGGCCAAGGTGTACCATCGGCGCTGACCCGGCTTATCAGCCGGCGGGAATCCCTTCTTGATTCGCTCGGCTGCCTTGGCGGCATCACAGCAGGTCAGCTTACCGTCGCGGAAGTTGACCAATGTGATAGTATCGTCGTTCCAAGCCGGTGGTATGCCTCCGAAGTTCAGCGGTAAAAAACGCCGGCTGTTGTGGACAACGAAGCTATCCTTGTTCGCCACATTCTCAGCAGAAGCATAGAAGTGTCTGCCACCGGCGATTGGATATCTGCCGAGAAAGACACCGACAAACTTACCGTGATTTGCCTTAGGTTGGCCTTGAGCGAACGGCTGGTTGAGACACTTGCCGGTTGCCAGGTCGAACCGGGCCGGGTTGACCTGGTTCCCACCAGCCATCAACAACTGCTCGCCGTGGATCGCGAGACTTCCCTGGGCGGAGACACCCTTGCGGAGCTCGGGATTCAAATGCCCGCAGGAATTGTTCTGCCATTTGATATTCCCCGTCGTAGCGTCAACGGCGTAAACGTAAGTGCCGTCGCAGTCGATGATGCCCGCGGCAAAATAGGCGACACCGTCTTTCACCAACACACCCGTGTTGACCGGCCAGGTGGAGCAGAGGTTCCCATAGAGCATGATATGCCGCTCGACTGGAGCTGCGCGGAAGCGCCAGAGCAAACGTCCGGTGGCGGCTTCCAGGGCATAGACATATCCATCACTACTACCGACGTACGCCCGAGATTCCCAGATGGTCGGAGGCATCTTAATCGGCCCGGCGGTGGCGAAAACCCAACGAATTTGTCCGGTCCTGGCATCGAGGGCGCGGACCTTACCGTCCTGTCCGCCTACGAAGACAAGTCCGCCGGCCGAGGTGGGGGCGGTAGGTACATACGACCGTTTTGGGGCGTATAACCAGGAAGGCACCGCAGGCTTACCTTTGGGAACATTCGGTCGTGCGAGTCGGGTGGCTGTCGAGCTTGTGCGCTGGTTGTTCGCCCGAAAGGTGGGCCAGTCCGCCGCCTTGACTTCTAACGAGGCGACCTTCTCCAAGTCACCTTCGGCCTGTTGCAGTCGTTCGGCTTCAGTGGCGACGTGGTCGAACCGGGAGTTACCAGCCGAGCATTTGGCCATCGCTCCAATCAACGACAGGTTACAGTCGCACTGCCAGGGACCGAGGTAGAGGATGCCGTTGGCGGGAATGGCACCGTCGTTGCAACCCGGACGGACTGCTCCGTCGATAAGCACTCTCTTGCTTGCCCGGTCGAAACGAAGCGTCCCCTCGCCGCGAACAAACAACGAGTCAGGACAGGCCGTGAGCCGCGTGCAAGCCACTTTGCGGAAGTTGAGATTCTCGACCACAGAGCCGGATACCGGATCGACTGCCACGTGGCTGCTTCCGCGGCCTACACCGAGCACGGCAAGTCCGTCTAAGAAGATCACATTCGGGTTATTGCTGATTTTCTTCTTCTGCCAGAGCAACTTACCATTCTTGGTGGAGACAGCCACGACGTTCATTCTGGTTTGCCCCTGGATGATGAGCGCCTCAGGAGTGGCAACGGCCATGCAGACGCTGCGGAATCCCGGCGTCGAAATCAGCCCCCGTCCCGGCTCCTCGATGAGGCGTAGAACCTCGGAATCACTGTTCGTCCAAAAGACCTTCCCTGTTTTGGAGTCCAGGCCCCGTAGATGATTATCGGGACAATACAGAAAGAGTCTCCCGTCAAGTATAGCTAATCCCCGGGAGTCAATTAGGGCCTCTTCCTTATGTTGCCATAGGAGGCGCTTATCGTCGAGCCTGTACGCTGCTAATCTGCGGCCGAATCCCCACGGGACCCTCGGCCTCTGGTAGTATCCTACACTGAGGTCGGCCCAGCTCCAGCCCCCGAAGTTACGGTCTCCTTTGATGATCTTTGCCTCGCCCCCTTTTTCACCGGCCAAAGCAAAGAGAACGCCGTCCTGCATCGCCATCCACTTCCAGTCGCCCTCGAGACCAGGGATCCGAATCCGTCCTTTTTCGCTACCGGTACGCGCATCGAGCATGAGGCAACTGTCGCCATCAATCATATAGAAGATGTCTTTAGTGGCAACGAAGGCGGACCGGTGCGCCAGATATCCCCTGGGCAGGTCACGCTGCCACAGCACGATGCCGTTGTAGCCGTTGCGGGCAATCAGCTTGTTAACCATGTCCCATTCACGCGGATGGTGGGCGATGTGCCCTGTTGCCAGGAAGGTCCTTCCACCTGCCGCTGTCGTGATGGCCGGCATCCCAATGTAGAACGGTTCTGCCAGGAATTGCGTCAAGTACGGCGCTCTAATGACCTTGTCCGTGGACACGGGGTTATTGTCCGGGCCATGCTCCCAATGCGTCCATTCATCGACGCCCTCCAAGGGAGGTTTGGACAAACGCAGCCACGTGCCGAGATCATCCTTCCACACCTTGACGTCCTTGAGGCTGTCGGCCTGGGCCCATTGCCGTAGATTCTGCGTCCTGGTGCCACTTGTCGCGCAGATGATGGCCAAACCTTGCGGCCGCAGTACTCGGAGCACCTCAGAAAGAGACAGACGAGCAAGCTTATCGCCGCCGATACGCGTCGCGATGACCACGTCGATCATGTTGTCGGCAAAGGGTAGTTTGTCCAGGCTGCCTCGCTCGACGAGAAGCCGATTGATCCCAAGACCCGCTTCCTCGGCCATGTGTTGCAGCGCGATAACCGCCTTGTTTTTAGGTTCGCGTACATGTACAAACAAATTGGTAGATTGCACAATTTGCACAGGCAAGTGACGGTCACAACCAAGGACAGCGCATAGTCCCCTATCGATACCGGCCATATCGATTATCTTTTCGGCCAGTGCTTTTGTATCGGTTTGTGGCACGGCCATCTTGGCCGTGTTTTCACGGGCTGGAAGCCCGTGCCACGCCATTGCAGCTAACTGACTCATCAGTATCCCGAACAGGATTACACCTATGGTTACCGCAAGAGTCGTTCTGCGCAGATACCGTACCCATTGTTTAACGTTGTACATAATCTTGCTCCTTTCTGCTTTGAAAATAAAAGAAATTGACATTCCGATTATAAAGCCCGAACCACGTCATTGCAATAGTGGAAACCCTCGTTTTTACTCCTGTGTTGGACTAAGGATTTGGCCTTGTCCTGAGAAACACAAGCGGGTAGAATTGGATATAAAGAACGTCTTCTCAAATTAACCTTCTCAAATGAAAGGAATTGACGATGCGCTACGCAAAACTTGTATCTACTCTGCTGATTGTTCTGAGTGGCTGTGCCGCGTTTGGACCGCCTCAAACTCCCCGGATACCGGTTGTAAACGAATATCATGGTGTGGAGGTTATCGATCCATACCAGTGGCTTGAAGACTGGAATGATGAGCGTGTGCAATCCTGGAGCAACAAGCAAAATGCTTACGCGCGAAGTGTATTGGACAATCTGCCCTATATCGAAGAGCTTCGTGAACGGATTACTGAGATACTAACCGCAGAGTCTGTTAGCTATTACTCGGTTTGCTGGCGCAAAGGAACACTCTTTGCTATGAAGCGGCAGCCACCGCTGGAGCAGCCGTTTCTGGTAGCTATGCCTTCGGCCCAAGAGCCACAGTCCGAGCGAGTCATAGTTGACCCAACGAAAATAGATCCCACCGGTGCAACATCTATTGACTGGTACGTGGCATCTCCAGACGGCAGTCTTGTCGCCGTTTCGCTTTCGGTCGGTGGCTCGGAGAGTGGGGACGTGCATATTTATGAGGCAGAAAGTGGCAGGGAAATTGGAGAAGTCATTCCCCGTGTCAATGGCGGTACCGCTGGAGGCGACCTTGCGTGGACACCGGATGGGTCGGGTTTCTACTACACCCGATATCCGCGGGAGGGTGAGCGTCCGACAGGAGATATGGATTTCTACCAGCAGGTTTGGTTCCACAAAATGGGAACATCACCTGCTAAGGACCGCTACGAGATAGGAGAGGATTTTCCCCGAATAGCAGAGGTTAAACTTGAGACTGATTTACATTCCGGCTGCGTGCTCGCAACCGTCCAATATGGCGATAGCGGTCGTTTCGCACACTATGTTCGTATGGTAGAAGGACAATGGAAGCAAATAACTGACTATGATGACCAAATCGTCCAGGCCATCTTCGGTGCTAATGACACGTTGTTTTTCATATCTCGCGCTGAGGCTCCTCGTGGCAAAATAATGAAGGTATCATTAGCTGATTGTTCTTTAGAGAAAGCAGAAGTAATTGTTCCTGAAGAGAAGCATACTATCGTTTCCGATTTCCCCGGCCATCCCCCAATAGTGGCTACACCAGCTCGTCTATATGTTACCTACCAGCTTGGCGGTCCCTCTGATGTCCGCGTCTTTGACTACCAGGGGCATCGACAGGCAAGGCCAAAAATTCTTCCGGTCTCTAATGTAGGGCAAATTGTTGCCCTGGAGAATGACGACATTCTCTATCGGAATTCTTCATACCTTGACCCCTCTGCCTGGTATATATTTCACTCTGATAAAGGGATAACCAGTAAGACGGCCCTTGTTACCCGGTCGCCTGTTGATTTTTCTGACTGTGAGGTAGTACGCGAATATGCCACTTCTAAAGATGGAACCCGAGTGCCCGTCAATATAATTCGTCGTAAGGGTGTGAGGCTGAATGGCTCGAACCCGGTGTTACTTACCGGTTATGGTGGGTATGGGATTAGCATAAAACCCCGTTTTAGTACCTTACGCCGTATTTGGATTGACCAGGGTGGTGTTTATGCGCAGGCCAACCTCCGTGGCGGCGGCGAATTTGGAGAGCAGTGGCATAAGGAAGGCATGCTCACGAATAAACAAAATGTCTTTGATGACTTTGCCGCTCTCATGCAATATCTGATTGATGCCGGATACACTCGACCTGAGAAACTCGCGATAATTGGCGGGAGCAACGGTGGATTGTTAATGGGCGCGATGATCACCCAACAACCAAAACTGTGCAAGGTCGTAATTTCTTTTGTTGGGATCTACGACATGCTGCGGGTGGAACTTGCACCCAATGGGCAGTTTAATATCCCTGAATTCGGCACTGTAAAGGTTCCAGAACAGTTTTGGGCTTTATACACATATTCGCCATACCATAATGTCAAGGACGGTACGGTCTATCCTTCTATATTGTTCTCGACCGGCGCCAATGATCCGCGGGTTGATCCGATGCACTCTCGCAAGATGACTGCCCGGCTGCAGGGGGCAGCTTCATCGGGCCGGCCCATTCTGCTGCGAACCAACTCGGAAACCGGTCATGGCTTAGCTACTCCGCTAAGCGAACAAATTGAGGAAAGTGTCCATTACCATGCTTTTTTGCTTAGCGAGCTTGGACTAAAGTACAGTCCGCCAAAGGCTCGATCAAATTGACTCTGGATGGTAGTTCATCTACAGCCAGGTCCTGAGGCTCATGCAAAGTCGGCCTGCGAGCCCCACAGTTACGTGTGGCCAAAGGTAAACCACACACGTGAGTGTGTGGTACGCAAAGCAAAGAAAAATCCGGTCAAAGGCATCTTGATGGTTGTAATGACACACTTATTTGATAAAATATGTTTTTAAAAAGGCGTCCTTGCACAGAATTGCGCGGCTAATACGCGATAAATAATTTTGTGCCGCACGCTTATGACTTGGTCACATAACGAGAAATTTTCACGTGCAGTCAGTTGAATAGAAAAAATATGGCTTCCTTTTTTAAGTATACTTTGCGGCACAGCTATTCGGTTTTGACGGTAGCCTGTGTCATATTCATAGCAGGATTGAACGGGTCAGCACGAGCTGCAGATATTGACGCAGCCCGCGAA
>Ga0307430_1002771_pt1 | contig 11332 bp, 10 predicted proteins | sample SalMarWE160130MG_FD_202159 | JGI IMG/M metagenome (GOLD analysis project Ga0307430, IMG submission 202159) | Salt marsh sediment microbial communities from the Plum Island Ecosystem LTER, Massachusetts, United States - WE1603-130 | ecosystem: Environmental > Aquatic > Marine > Intertidal zone >... | reverse complement strand
CTCTTTTTAGACGCTTATCCAAGTGAAGTACCGTGGGAACCGAAGGACCCAAACCAAGTCCAGTGGCTTTACAACACTCTTTTTCTAATACCTGCTCATACGTTCCTAAAGATAGATTCCATCGAACCACAGTTAAAGATGCATTGGACCACCGAGGACAAGATGAAGGAAATGCTCAAAGAAAATCCAGACGCTGTAAAGCATACATCGGTCGAAGATAGACTTGTTTTGACAGCATCAACGAAAGAGCTTCAGGCATTTGTGCTCAAGTATGCAGATGACGAAAGAGCATTTCCAGCAGAAGCCATCTTGACTCGCTCAAAAACAGGTAACAGGTAGGTTGTGCCTACCATTGCTTATAAGCAGTAGTGTTATGGCTAATAAAGAAAAGCTTGACCAGCCGTCACATAAGGAAGAAGGTTCACCAGCCGAGCCGCGGCGCTATCTGGTGAATGTAGACTCTATTTCCACGAATCAGCTCTTTACAGATTGCTTAGTTATTGGAGCTGGTATAGCCGGTCTTCGTGCCGCTATTGAAGCAACTGATCCTCGCTCAAATCGCGGATGCAATGTCATTATCGTCTGCAAAGGCACTATCCAGGACAGCAATACATGGCAGGCCCAGGGTGGAATTGCCTCTGTGCTCGATAAAGAAGACTCGTTTGAATCACACACAGCAGATACGCTTACCACCGGCTGCGGTATAAGCAATAAGAAAATTGTCGAATCAGTTGTTCGCCAGGGCCCAGAGCTGATAAAGCAACTGCTTCAATGGGGTGCTACATTCGATCTGATTGACGGCCATATTGCTATGACACTCGAAGGCGGCCACAGCCGCCCTCGCATCGCTCACGCCCACGGCGATGAAACAGGACGTGTAATTGCAGAGACACTCATAGAAAAAGTAAGACAAAATCCGAATATAAAGGTAATAGAAAATTTCTTCGCCATTGATCTGCTTACCGAAGACAATAAATGCACCGGAATCATCGGCTACGATAAGCACAGAGGCCTACAAATCATCTGGTCAGCAGATATTATCTTAGCCACCGGCGGGGCGGGACAGCTCTATCGCGAAACCACCAATCCGGAAACCGCAACAGGTGACGGCATCGCAATGACTTATCGAGCGGGAGCTATATTACGAGATTTAGAATTCGTGCAGTTTCATCCGACAACTCTCTATGTGGCAGGCGCTTCGCGAGCCTTGATAACAGAAACACTCCGTGGTGAAGGAGCGGTACTTTTGGACAGCAATGGCCGGCGTTTTATGAAAGAGTATCACGAGGCTGCGGAGCTTGCACCGCGTGACGTTGTAAGCCGTGCTATCCTGGCCCAAATGCTCAAAACCGGCTCTACTCATGTCTATCTGGATGTCCGCCACTTTGATAAGGCATATTTTACAAAAAGATTTCCAATGATTAGCGAGTTGTGCGAAAGCTTTAACATAGACGTCAGCCGGAACCTGATTCCAGTCCGGCCAAGTGCACATTATATGATAGGTGGTGTTAATACTGACATGAAAGCTGCAACAAGCATAAAAAATCTTTATGCCTGCGGTGAGGCAGCATCCACCGGTCTGCACGGCGCAAACCGGCTCGGCAGCAATTCTCTGCTCGAAGGGCTGGTCTTTGGTAAAATAGCCGGCCAAAACGTCTCACAAGGTACTAAAACCACTGCCGCACATATAAGGCGCTCACCGATAAGATATCGAATCCCGCATTCAGATCGCACCCGTTTGGATACTGCCGACGTAAGGAACTCGCTTAGAGCTCTTATGTGGCGAAATGTCGGAATCACCCGAAAGGCCCAGCCACTCAAAGAGGCTGAGGAGATTATCAGGTTCTGGCAGCGCTACGTAATGGACAAAGTCTTTGATTCGCCGGCAGGCTGGGAATGTCAGAATATGCTCACAGTCTCTTTGCTTATAATTCGTGCCGCCCTGGAGCGGGCGGAAAGCCGGGGCGTTCACTTCAGAAGCGACTTCCCTGAGACCGATGACGAGCACTTCAAAAAACACATAGAAATATTAAAAGGTGTGTAATCAATCCCGATACATCAGGATTTAGCCCCGCAGTTTACTGCGGTACGCGTTTAGCCAAGGGAAAAAACCATCCCCAATCCGTATAAAGCCGGATTGAGGCTGCCACCCAACAAAAGTAATAAATAAAGAGTGGCAGCCCCAAGCGAAGGACTCCGGCAATGTTGTAGTCCGAGCTTGGGGGTGGCCTTCGACAATATATGGCTAAACACATACTTACTGCGGGGGCTTCAGGCAGTATCCGCCTGGCCACAAATCTAAAAAATGGTGGAAAGCAGAGCATATTTATATTATAATTATTTACGATATTTGAAGTGATTTGAAAGAGTGGGTCGGGCAGTCGCCCCCGCCGTTTTGCTTCGCAAAAGCGAAGCTGCGGGGGAGGAAAGTCCGAGCAGGACAGGGCAACGGTGGTGGCTAACAGCCACCGGTTCACCTTCGGTGGACCAGGGAAAGTGCCACAGAAAATACACAGCCCCCGCGCTTTCTTGCGAAAGCAAGAGCGGGGGCAATGGTGAAATGGTGCGGTAAGAGCGCACCGCGGAGCCGGTGACGGCTTCGGCAGGGCAAACCCCACCGCCTGCAAGACCAAGTAGCTGGTAACTCGGCCCGGGTGCGAGTCCGCTATCGGCAGACTCAGCCAGCGGGTAGGTCGCTTCTCGATTCTTCGGGAGAGCCAACTGGTAACAGTTGGTCAAGATAAATGACTGCCGCCTGTCACTTTCGACGGGACACAGAACTCGGCTTACAGACCCACTCTTTTGTTGTGTGATATATAATCAAATATAAAAACCCCCAAATAAACTTGTTTGACGACAGTTAAGATTTGGGGGCTAAATATTTTACAGCTTCGAACCTTCCGCTGCTTCAAACTTATCTTTGAAATATCCTAATTTGATTTTAACCGTGACGACACTGCCATCAACGGTCATTCGAATTTTGCCTTTGTCAAAACTTATATGATCGAACTGAACACCGCTTTCGTCACTCAGGTTCCTTGCCATCGCAGGGGATTTATCCAACTCAAGCAAAACAGTTTTAAATATCTGATTCAGGAACATACTGGAGACGGCGAGCTTCTGATTACCCTTACCTGGATCATCGGCCGGAACCTTACCAAGCTCATCGGTGTCTTTGCGAAGACTCTCCGCAACCTGCTTTAGTATTGCTATTTGCTTTTCTTCTTCAGTCATATAAGGTTTTGTGAGCACTTCTGACGGCAATATGATTTGGCTGTCAAAAATAAGACCTTTGCCAGGGGGAATTAAAAAACTTCCATATTGAGACAATGAAGACCCTGCCTTTTCATCTACCAAGTAAAAATATTTCCGCTCTGCTGTCATATTTTGCTTATTGAAGGCAACCATAGTGAACCAGGTTTTGTAACCACTTTTACTCTGCCCTACCAATGCGACAGCATTGTCACTTTGACTAAGCAATTCAGTAGAATCCGGTTCAAGCTCATATACTGGTTTATTAAACATTCCCAGCACGCTGAGACTGCTTGTAACCTTTAGTCTTATTCTGTTGTAAGATGTGGAAAGCTGCTCATAAGAAACTTCTCGCGGCTGATTGTATTGAACAGCAGAACAACTATATAAAGCCCCGCACAAAATAGCCAAAAGCAGAAATCCCAAAATTAGAAATCGAGGAACGATATGGGGTCTAAATCGATTTCTCATTTCTTTATTACCTCTGGAACGGAAGACGGACTACAGAAGACAGAAATTCTGTCATCTGTTCTCTGCTCTCTGCTCTTTTAGACTTCTTTGGCGTTGATCCACTTCATCATTTTGCGCAAGTCTCTGCCAACCTTTTCGAGCTGGCAATTGTAGTCTTTTTCATATAATTGTTTAAATTTCTTAAGTCCGGACTGATACTCATTCACCCACTCTTTGGCAAACTGGCCGGATGTCACCTCAGACAGGATTTTTTTCATTTCAGCTTTGGTTTGGTCGTTGATAATTCTCGGGCCACGGGTTAAGTCGCCGTATTCAGCAGTGTTTGATATGCTGTATCTCATATAGCTAAGGCCGCCCTGATACATAAGGTCAACAATCAATTTTACCTCATGCATACATTCAAAGTAAGCGATCTCGGGCTGATAACCTGCTTCGACCAGCGTTTCAAAGCCGGCTTTAATAAGCGCTGTAAGTCCCCCGCATAGAACGCACTGCTCACCGAAAAGGTCCGTCTCGGTCTCTTCCTTAAACGTTGTTTCAATGATGCCGGCTCGCGCTCCGCCGATTCCATTCGCCCAGGCTAAGGCAATATCCTTGGCGTTACCGGTTGCATCCTGCTGAATTGCTACCAGGTTTGCCACACCACCACCCTTTTCGAACTCGCTGCGAACAAGATGTCCCGGGCCCTTCGGAGCGATCATAACCACGTTCACATCCTTCGGTGGTACGATGTACTTGAAATGAATATTAAAGCCGTGACAAAAACCGAGAGTTTGTCCGGCTGCCAGATTCGGTTCGATTTCGTCTTTATATATTTTAGCCTGGAGCTCGTCCGGTATCGTCATGATAATAAGTGTAGCGTCGTTTATTGCGGTTTTTATATCAGTCGGTTGAAAGCCGTGCTCCACCGCAAGTTTGTAATTGTTGGTTTCTTTTAATTCAGCCACCGCTACTTCGATGCCGCTGTCGCGCAGGTTCAAGCTGTGCGCATGGCCTTGACTGCCGTAACCGATAACCGCTACTTTCTTGCCCTTTAATGCGTCTATTGGAGCATCTTTTTCATAATGAATTTTTGCTGCCATAGTCTTAATTCTCCTTATCTTCCTTTAACTACACTGCTTTCGATTACACAATTGCACCCCGAGCGCATATTATACGTAAAGCTCTCTGTCAGGCAAGGAATAAAAAAAACCGGTAAAACCGGGGGCTAAATAATTATTTTGGGATATTCGATAGACAAACTCAGTCTGCTTCGGCCTTTGCCTGCCTCGGCATCGCAATTGTTCCGGTTCTGGCCACGTTTTTGATGCCGTAAGGCCTGCATACTTCGATGAAAGCTTCGATCTTAGACTCGGGTCCACTTATCTCAATCATTAGCGACCTTTGGCTTATATCCACGACTTTACCCCGGAACATCTCTATCATCGAGAAAATTTCGGGCCGTTTGTCAGGCGAGGCCGAAACCGTTATCAGCATCAAATCGCGGGCTACAACCGGCTCGCCCACAAAATCCTGAACCTTAACAACCGGAATAATCTTAGCTAACTGCTTTCGGACCTGCTCAACGACCCGGTCATCACCGACTACAACAAGAGTCATTCGGCTCAAGTCCGGGTCCTCGGTTCTGCCGACAACCAATGAGTCAATATTGAATCCACGAGCGGCAAACATACCCGCAACATGGGCCAGAACGCCGGGTTTATTTTCGACTAATGCACTGATTATATGTTTCATTTTCGTTCCTCGTATTTCGTAGCGCGTATTGCGTAGTACGCACGACGCATCACGCAATACACACGACGAATTTTATGCCATGCTTTCCAATATATCAAGGCCGTCCATTTCATTCAGACTCTTGCCCGCAGCCACCATTGGCCAGACATTTTCCTCTCGGGTAATCCTAAAGTCAACAACGCAAGGTTTCTTCTCAGCCAGCATTTGCTCGATAGCCTTGGAAACATCCGCTTTTTTATCAACAGTAATGCCGACCGCGCCAATGGCTTGTGCCACAGTGGCATAATCAGGATTGATCAGCGAGCTGTTGGAATAGCGTTTATTGTAGAAAAGCTCCTGCCACTGCCGAACCATTCCCATGTACCCATTGTCCAAGATACAAACCTTTATAGGCAAATTGTACTGAACTGCTGTTGCAAGCTCGGTCATCGTCATATTAAAACTGTGGTCGCCGTCGATATCGATGACGGTGGCGTCGGGCTTGGCTACCTGAGCACCTATGGCGGCGGGCAGACCAAAACCCATAGTGCCAAGACCGCCAGAGCTTATAAGCTGTCGCGGCTTGATGAAGCGATAGAACTGAGCAGCCCACATCTGATTCTGGCCGACGCCCGTTGTAACAATCGCCTCGCTTTTAGTCTGGCGGCAAAGCTCCTCAATGACATACTGGGGTTTAACCGCTGTTGCTTTTCGATCATAACTGAAGGGATATTTTTTCTTCCACTCGGCGATCTTCTCAAACCACGATTTTCTCTCACGGAACTCGGCTTCTTTCGTCAGTTCAACCAGTATTGCCTTAGCATCACCGACCACAGGGATATCAACATGTACATTTTTCGATATACTGGCCGGGTCGATATCTATATGGATAATCTTTGCACCGGAAGCAAAGGTTTTTACCTTACCCGTAACTCTATCATCAAATCGGGCACCTATTGCAATCAACAGGTCACATTCCTGGACCGCATAATTCGCATAAGCAGAGCCATGCATTCCAAGCATATCCAGCGATTCCGGCTTTCTCTGGTCGAAGCTGCCCAGTCCAAGCAGTGTTGTTGTCACCGGCAGGTGCGCCTTCTTGGCCAGCAGCCGTATTTCTTCACTGGCATTTGCAGAAATAACACCGCCACCAACATAGAGTACGGGCTTTTCGGATCTGTTTATTGCTGCTGCAGCCACTGATATCTGTCTTGCGTTACCTTTACTGCGAATCTTATAGCCGGGCAGGTTCATCTCACCAGGGATGTCTGCGCTGCATTTGTTGACCTCGACGTCAACCGGTATGTCAATCAAAACCGGACCAGGTCGACCGGTCGAGGCGATATAAAACGCTTCGCGAATCGTGCGAGCCAAATCTTCAACTCTCTTGACAATACAATTGTATTTTGTGACCGGCCGAGTAATACCGGTAGTATCAGCTTCCTGGAACGCATCATTTCCGATAAGCTCTGTGCGGACCTGGCCGGTCAGGGCAACAATCGGAACCGAATCCATCATTGCTGTAGCCAAACCTGTAACTAAATTACACGCGCCTGGTCCGCTTGTAACGAGCACCACGCCGACTTTTCCGCTGGCACGAGCGTACGCATCGGCCATGTGACAGCCTCCCTGCTCATGCCGTGGATTTATGAATCTGATTGGCGCATCATATAATTTGTCGAACAAAGGCAATACAACACCGCCGGGATAGCAGAACATTGTATCAACGCCCTGCTCGATAAGGGTGTCAACTACTATTTGTGCGCCGGTTTTAAGAGAGGATTCGTCGGTTAAAGAGGCCCGTGTGCGGGTTTTGGATGCCATTATTGCTCCTTTCCTGATAAACGCTAATCGTTATTCCGGAGGAACCCATTTTTCGGGTACTCCAATTACAGCTTTCCGGGCCGTTCCGAGAATTCAATCGTTTTTGCCACAAAAACGATCCAATCACTCGAAGATTTATGCCCAACTATAATCCCGTAATTCCGCTTAAAGCGGATTTCAGGATTGTATTTGCATGTTTTCATGCAAATACGCTGAAATTATACAAAATTAAATAGCTACTGTCAAATAATTTCGGCAATTTAACTGGACTAAAAAAAATATTTTAGTCTTTTTTAAGCAAACATGAATTCAGGCAAGTCGTAAATAAAAATAATTTGGCCACCAGCCGAACTATTACTATAATCGGCCAGCAGACTATATCTTAGGAGATTTCAAATGTGTGACAAGTGTGGTTGCAGCGAAACTAACAAAGAAAAAACCTTTGAGGAAAAAGTTAAAGAGGTAATCGAGTCGATTAAGCCGGCACTGCAAGGCCACGGCGGCGACGTCGAATTAGTCGGAACTGGTGATGATAATACCGTCAAGGTTCGCCTGCAGGGAGCCTGCCAGGGCTGTCCCGGCGCTGCGATGACCCTGAAAATGGGCATCGAAAGAATCCTGAAAGAAAAGGTGCCCGAGGTCAAAGAGGTTATCGCGGTCTGAACCCAGAGGACAGAAGACTGATGACAGAGGACGGAGAACAGATAACGGAATTTATTAATTTTTTCTCTGTCATCCGAAATTAGCGGAGGCGGAAAATATTAACATACCCTCTCTCCGCACTAACCTGCGTAACAAATTGATAATCCTCCGAGTCTTGCGGCTTTTGCAGATGAGCAATGTTCTTGTGCAGACCAATTCGCCTGTAACCTGTATGTTCATCCCGTAGTCCTTCTCTTGTAGCCCAAACAACATAAGTAATACCCTGCTTTTGACAAGCCTTGACAAATTCTGAAGGGCTGTCAGCCTCCGGCAAACGAACAATATTCTCCGCATACTTTGGAGCAAATATCTTCACTACTGACGCCATATAGACGCCCATCTTCTCGCCGGGTTGAGCATTGGCGATATACCAATCCGCCAAGAGCTTGAATTCCGCATCCTGCTGCCCGTCACCAAGAAGCCGAACCAGCACAAACTGATTGGATACAATAATCAGGCACAATAAAGCTAATATGGAAAACTCACGCAGTAAATGTTTGTATCTATAAATATAAATTCGACCAGCAAAAATAAGCCCTACTAATAACATCGCTGCAAAAGGTAAAGAAACCGAGCGAGGACTGATCGAGGATAATTTCGGCAGATAACGAATGAGCAAGATGAGCCAAATAATCGATATTACAGCCACCAGGCTCTGCAGTATTACAATCACAACCATAGGCAGCCCGCCATTTCTATTTATAAGTTTCCAAATGCCCTGCAGTCCAAATAAACACAACAATAGTGCTATCCAGAAAATGTTGGTATGAAACCTCTGCAGAGGATACGGATAAAACGCATGGAGCAAAAAATACGGCACAAAGAATATAAGTAACACCAATATTTCCCACCGGCGTTTACACAATCCATAGATTGAACCAAAGAAAAAACTGACAACTGCAAGAGTCTTGCTTATATTCCAAATCGTCCCTGCTAAAGCGTTGCTTGCTCCAGGGGGCGGCATAAACAAAGGACGAAATCCAACCGTCCAAAGCAGCTTCAGGTGCATTAGGATGCCGGTTCTACTCTCAGCATAAGTGGCGAACGCCTCGGAATATTTTTTAGTGAACAACACGTTGAGGTAATGGCTTGTCCCCGGCTCCCAAGTCAGAATTGTGCCGAGCATCCAAAGTGCTAAAGGGACGGTCGCAAGAGCCGAATATAAAAAGGCTCGAATTCGCTCACCTCTGCTGCTGCGGTAAATCATATCCATCACAAAGGCAGCTAAAATCAGTGCAACTCCTTCATACCGCACCATGGTGGTTATCGAAGCAAAAACATAACACCAGTTAGAGTGCTTAAAAATCAAATAAAACGTCAGCAGCGAGAAAAATAACAGCGACGTCTCCATGATGGGTTCGGTCAGCATGTATATAACCCAGTGGTTCAGTATAGCTATAACAGCAAACCAGATGGCTGACCTGCCAATTATCTGCCTGCCGAGAAGATAAAACAAAACAAGATTAAGCGGGTGCAAAATAGCGTTGAGCAGCCAACCGGCTGTAAGATCCGGATGCTGACCGCCGACTATATATGAAAGCAAAGCCTGCAATATGCCGACTACTGGGGCCTGCTTGAAACGCGCCGGCAGCCTGAAGGATAAAAGATCATGACCTACCCTGACAATGTCGGGAAAATCAGAAATAGGAACAACCTTATGGCCGAAATACAAAATCGATTGATATACACCAAAAGCAAGAAAAGCTCCTATCAGAAAGAACTCCAAATATCTTTCCCATTTTTCAAGCTCCTCAGCCTCAACTTGGTTAATGGACATAACCCGTATATGTTTTGCCCCTGATCTCCTTGCTTTTTGAATCTTGCGTTTTTTCATTGCTTTTGAAGCTCTATCGTCTGGAACATTCCCAACAGATTATTAAATGGGGACAATAAATATTCAACAGCTTTAACCGCCGAATACGTAAACGATGGTACTAATTGCCGTAGCGTCAGGCCGCCGCTAAGCAGATACCGAATAGGTGTGTGGTTGTACATGCTCACGATTCGTAGCGTCGGAAATTCTTTTTCAAATACCTCTCGGTCGCGTGAAAAAATTATCCAAGGCATTGCGCCATTACCGTGTGAGAGCGGTCCTTGTTTTTGTAGCTCCCATTGCGCCTGCGTATCGAAAAGCTCATGGTGGAAGTGCTTATAAATGAACCTCGACCACAACGTATTTGCCGGCTCAATCATCACTATTTTACCGCCCACTCTTAAACACCGTAAGGCCTCTTTAAAAAATGCTCTTGGCTCAGTGACATGATGAAGGACATCAATCATAAAAAAGGCATCCACGCTTTCCTTCTCAAAGGGCATATCAAGAACTGAGAATACCTTATCAACATTCGGCAGCTCCAGGATGTCGGATGTAACCACATTTGGTATCACCTCTTTAATAAAACCGCCGCCGCTTCCAAGCTCAACAAGAACCTGCCTCTCAAAGCCGGGCACAGCCCGCTCAAATTGTCTGTAAAAATCAATATACAGTTTCTTTAGAAATGGCTTTTTCTGTATAATCCCAGCATGTAACAAAGTAGTAGCCGGGTCATCAAGGTCTTCTACACATCTGGTTTCGGGTTGTCTAAACAAGTCTGTGATTTTCATAATTTCCGCAGGCTCTTGACAAAATGTCCGACTTCATAAACTGTCCCAAAGAACCTGGGGACACTTTGCATCTGGATAATTTTCACTTTTTCCAAAACGCTATTGGCGGCCTCGAATACATCCTTCTGGGTAGAAAAATGATGCTCACGAATGTTAAAACCCAAAAGCCAAAACATCGCAACCATTAAGCGGCGCTCTATAGGCACGCCGCATATTACCTGGCCGCCTGGTTTAAGAACCCGACGGACCTCACCAAAGGCTTGTATCTGCTCAGATGGCTTCAGATGCTCAAGAATACTAATCAACAAGACCGTATCAAAAAAATCGTCGGGATAAGGCATTGTCAGCACGCTGCCGTTTTGTAAATGCGTCTCAATTTGCCTTGCTCTGAATACGGCGGCAACATCCTCAACCGAGGCGTTCAGGTCCAGCCCATAGACTTCTTTGTAAAGTTCGTGAAGATTCAGAAATGTTACACCGGCACCGAAACCAACTTCCAAAACGCGCTCGCCGCCGGCGCACTCAGCCAAACACAATTCAATTCGCCGGCGATACATTTTACCTATAACGGGCCAAAAATAGAATCGAAGTGGGTCATTGCGGTCGACACCTGAATATTCATGGTAGGGTAAAAGTTTCAATTTGGTTAGTCGGCCTGTCGTCGGCATATCAATCACTTAACGTAATCTTCCCAACCATTTGATTTTCCTAAATGCTATCCAGCTCATCTTCAGCAGCAGCCAGCCGTGCCTGAACCGGCTGATGT
>Ga0307430_1002770_pt1 | contig 11336 bp, 7 predicted proteins | sample SalMarWE160130MG_FD_202159 | JGI IMG/M metagenome (GOLD analysis project Ga0307430, IMG submission 202159) | Salt marsh sediment microbial communities from the Plum Island Ecosystem LTER, Massachusetts, United States - WE1603-130 | ecosystem: Environmental > Aquatic > Marine > Intertidal zone >... | reverse complement strand
ACGAGGCTGCATCACGTCCCGGCTGCCAGGAAACGTTTATCCATGTATCCTCATGCAAGGCACCGTCAGCCGGGTTCGGCTTCGAGACGCCTGCCCATCCCTTGCCGGCCATAGTCAGCACAAAAACAAAAGAAACCAAATAAATCATTTTTTTACACATAATAGTCCTCCTTATAAAAAGTTAAAATAATTGTGCCTTGGCCACACGCCAAAACATCTGTTGTCCTCTACAAAAACGAAAAGTCTTATCTACAAGAATCGACTATAGGATTCTGAAAAATGAAAACCGGAGGTCGAAAATCGGATTACTTCCTCCTTCCTTCAAAAGCCCAATATGAGCCGTTAACTGAGATGTAAAAATCTTAACTGCGAAGTACAAAGTTGCCACTACAACTCCGTACCCAACATAATAACTCCTCCTCTATTAGAAAAACTACAAATATTCCACACGTTAGAGTATCATAATTCGCAGACACCCACGCATTCGGCCCTTCGGCTACCCCTTCGACTACGCTCAGGGCTACGGCTAATTCAGGGCAAGCTTTTTTCACTCAGGGCAGTCTCTGCACTCGAACAAGCCTCACATATTCTACTTATACTAAATTATTCACTTTCCCGTCAAGTAAAATCTCTCGAAGATTTCAAATTCACAGCATCCTATATTTTCCGCCTTCAATTGCCCGCCAACCATAGCAAGCATCGAGTATTTTTCAACCAAAAGCGCGGGTACCTCAGAGCAAAAATAAAATTTCCCAAAAAAATATAACTTACTTCCCCACATCGAGTTACGAGAATCACGAATCGCTAATTGTGGTCTTTTTTCGCATCAAAAGCGCAGGTAGCTCCAATTATAGAAGGCAAGGCTTTCAGCCGAAGGCCAAAAGCCGGCCAATAACAAATATCGCAGATCCAACGTCTTTTAGCAGAACCAATTAACTAATTCTCTAATCACTAATTAACTACTCACTACTCACCAATTCCGTGGGGGAGAAAATTATCAAGGTTGTTTTGTCTTTTACGATTCCTGATTGGTTGGTATGGCCATTAGTGGCTCTGGTACTTTCCTACCGCCGTTTCCACTATGGCTACCCCTTTCGCCGCATACCGCTTACACAGGGTAAATACGCCATCGTTGACCCGGAAGATTACGAGCGTCTAAATAAATACAAATGGTATGCCAGCGAAGGTGGAAGCACCTTTTATGCTGCTCGTTGTGTTTGGGAACCCGTAAACAAAAAAAAACGCACTATTAAGATGCACCGAGAAATAATAAACCCGCCCCATCCTCTCGTCGTTGACCATATCAACCGTAACGGCCTTGACAATCGAAAGGCAAACCTAAGACCCGCCACCAAATCCCAGAACACCATCAACAAACCATGCATCAAGCAAAAGGGCGCTCACTCCAAGTACCTCGGCGTAACCTGGCAAAAAAGCATAAACAAATGGCAGGCGCAGATACGGGCAAAGGGAAAACCCAGAGTCATCGGATACTTCAACGATGAAATCGAAGCCGCAAAAGCCTATGATAGAGCCGCGAAAAAATATCATAAAGAATTTGCGGTCCTGAACTTCAAAAAATGAAAATGTTTAGATCCCAAACCGAATTATAAATTCTTCACTCTCCATTGCCTTCACTTTTTACTGCATGAGCAGCTTCCTCTTCAGCAGATGCTTTTGGACCCTCTGGATTTGTCTCATGAGTCGATGCCTCTTATCACAGTTACATTCCCATAGCGTAAGTACGGACCACCCAAGTTTGCGGAGTTTACTATCATTTCTCCTGTCTCTCCTCCTATTCCCGTTCAACTTGGGCTCCCAGTATTTCTTGCGGCTCTTGGGAATGTGTCCATCCTTACAATCGTGCCCATGCCAAAAACACCCTCTTACGTGAACGACTACCCTGTATTTGGGTAAGACAATGTCGGGCTTTCCCGGCAAATTACTGACGTGTTTGCGGAATCTTAGACCACTTTTATGAAGTTCAGACCTCACAATTTTCTCAATAGACGTATCTTTACTCTTGATACGTGACATGCAGTAGGACCGTTGCTTTTTTGTCAGGACATCCATTTTCGTCTAAAATTCCATTCGACTTGAATGTGCGTTTCTTACTTAGGTTTTTTCAATTCCTTAATCTTTTAATCAGAGACTTTTGTTTTTTCTTGGCCCAGCCGGTATAATCTTTGATCGGATAGCGCGCAGAACCAAGAAGCCTCTTAGACTCCTCAACCATCTCATTGTATAAAGCAAGATCGTCTCTCAGGAGTTTATCAACATCTACGATGGATTCGGTTTTTGTTAACGCTGCAATAGCAAGCTCAGCTTCTTCAACCTGAACATTCTGAGGATCTCGGGTCTCAGCAAGGCCTGTCGGGTCCTGCCTAGTATCCGTAACCTGGCGGAACCGGAAAGAAAGGGAGAGCATATTCGGGGCCTTCGCATTAGAAACCCGGTACCAGTAGCTGTCGAGCATCTCTGTGACCCAGAGTGGGGAACCACTCGACATAAGCCGTAGTAGCCACTTTGCTATGCACAAAGCAAAAAGTCTTCCAAACTTCGCGCGTTCGAGTCTAATTAGCTCTTGCTGCAAATTTCCATTTATCTGATCCAATCGGTCGTCCAGAAGACGGTCAAGTCTGTCCTTGAAAGTATCACTCCACCGCACATTATATCTTAGGTTCCGCCAATAATTGGGCAGGTCATTAGTGTTCACCTGTCCAACGTCAGCACGGGTGGTCAAGAAAAACAACCACGGCTGGCCCCGCTCCTGTATTTGTATGTCGATAAGGTTACAAATGGCATCATAATAGGGCCGTCCTTGTCTTCTTGAGAATGATCCGCAAAGGTCAAGATTAATTATATCATAAGGCCCATGATGTTTGGCTACTTTATAGGCCTGAGAGTTCTCGTCAGATATTCTCGCAAAATCGTCTTTTTTGACATCTGAGCCTGGATAGATAATTGATGACTGGAATACTTCGTTTTTAGAAATATTACGTTCAGTTTCAGTCTCGGTTGAGTAAGTACCGTTATCGAAACCGAGGCATTTAAGCTGTACACTCTTTCTCTCACATAACTCACGGACAATGCGTATATCAAGCAAGTCCTCTCCTGGTAGGCTCAAGTAGCGTAAGGGCCTATCTACTATATTAAGCTCGTCGATAAGCTGACCTATTTGGTCATTCCATTGTCGCAACCGAATCCATTGTTTACGCGGCATATGCCAAGGCTTCCACGTCTTTTTCAGGATTTTTTGTTTCCTTCCAGGAGGTACGTGCTCTGGAGTGGTAGATTGGAAGATACCATCATGAAGAACTTGGTCAGGTTCGCGAGCCATCATTTCTTGTCCCCAAAGGAAAGAACGGCTACAATCTCTCTGAGTAAGTCTTGCTGTCGTTCATACGTCATATGGTCAAAAAGTTCAAACGCGCCCAAAATTCTGGCGATTGCTTTTACCTTAGCTTCAAACTGAGCTTGCTCGGAGAGCCATTTGGCTGTTTTGCGCTTACCATTGACGTATTCCGGAAAAACCCGGTTATAGTCAAATACGAGCTCACCAGCTTTTCTTTTTTTCTGGATCTCCAAGGGGGCTTTAACAAAGTCCACAGCCAGCGGTTCAATATCACTATCAGCCTTAATCTCCTGAAGCCGTTCCCGTACAAATCGCTCAAAGGCATCCATGGTGTGTATTCTTTCTTTCTCTTGTTTGCTCTCGCGTATCTCCTTCCCAATGCTTTTATGCCTTGTGGCGAACTGCCGCAGTGAATTGTGCACCCAGTTAGAAATGGACTGATAATGAGGGTGGGCAAAGTTAAAAGATTCCCTGTCAATATTTAGAGCAGCATCAAGTCCTTCATTTATAAATATCTCGGCAGTAATTTGCCTCAATCTCGTCTGCTCGGAAGTTGGGTATTTCATGAAAGTTTCATCGAAGAGTGTACCGCTTGCGTCGTTAATCCTGACAAGCATACCTATATGCTCTTTGGGAACAATTTTGGAATTCCAAAAAAAGTAACCTTCGAAAGCAAGTTTGCCCCCCCGAATTTCTTCAGGTATGCTGTCCAATCTTGGGATGTACTTCCCAACAAAAAGAAGTGGGTATTTTATTGCATGGCTTGTTGTTGGTAGATTACTGAAAGAAATAGGCCTGCTAAGCTCTACTCCATCCACAACAACGCTGAACTTTTTGGTTCGTCCTCTCTCGGGAGAGGTCAATTTCATAATCTGGCGAACACTCTTGCTTCCCAAGAGATTAATTTCCCTTGCTTGACTTTTCTTTTCATTGCCAAGCTTAAAGGTTTTAATACCGTCATGTTTAGTAATGTCAAATGGATGTTTTGATATATAATCGACTGGAACCTGCAAGCTTAACGTCCAGAGCAGCTTTAGATAGTTGTCGAAAGTCTCCTCAAGACTTGGGTTTGTTTTGGACAAACCATATTCATTCATTACAGCTTTGACCAGTTTCTCAAATTTCTTTTTAGGTGAATCCTGGGTATCCCAGGGTAGTCTATGGGATTCTCTTATCCGGTCTTGGATATCTTTGTGTATACACCCTATGTGGTAGCTCGGTGGCTTACGTGGTTCGCCTTCCTCATCTTTCAGTTTGAATTCATCTGGGTTGCATAATACCCAAATCTCCCGGCTGGAAAGTTCTTGCTTCACTCTGGGCAACAAATTTCTTAATATTACCTCAGTCCCGTGTGCGCTTTTGTCAGAAGCCGGTACCCTCCATATCTTCACTGTCCCAGTTCTAAACGTCCTTTTTTTCTTTCTCTTATCTTTTTGCCTTTCCAAGTCGTCTTCTGAATGCGTAGCCAAAACAACGTCAGCTATAGTTCGGTGGTTTGAACCACTTGTTTTCGTGATAAGCTGGAATTCCTTTGTTAATTGAGATACAGCGAAAAGCCCTATACCTATCTTTCCGATCAATTTTCGACCACCCGGACTAAGTTTTGGGTCGTCTTGTTTGACGACTCCAAGTTTTACGCCATCCCAAACGCGTTTAGGGCTATCGCCAATGAATTTGATCATCCAGCACAGTGCTTCATCAGTAAGCCCTATACCATCATCGCGTATAATAATTGTCTCAAATCTCGGGGCATCCGTCTCTATAACAACACGGGTTGCATCGGCGTCGTATGCGTTCGATATCAGTTCACGTAATGCAGATGACGGTTGCCGGTAAATACCATCAGTAATGCGCTTGAAGACCAATGTTGATGTTGATAGTTCCTCTGTTGTGATTTTTCCTGCTTTAGCGTTATCTGCTATCTTTTTTGCAAGCCCTTTTATTGTTTTTGACTGTTTTAAATCCATAGCTCACCCTATTATTTTGAGTAATGTTTTGAGCGCAGCCTGTCCCAATGGAGGTGGTACGGCATCTGTCACCTGCTGCATCTGTGCACCAAACTTTCCACAGACTCTGAAATCATCAGGGAATCCTTGTAGCCTGGCTGCCTCTCTAACAGTTATACTGCGAGGCTCGTTGAAATGTGCTGGCGGTGCCCTGTGGCCTGAGATTAAAGTCCCTGCTTCTTTAGCCGGATCAAGCTTACGGTACGACAAAGGCCCTGTACCCAGTTTTAGACCCGCGATCTTCTTCTTGACTTTCTCCGAGTGTTGCATGGCGAAATGATTGAAGAAACCTTGATTTGCCTTAACGTCGCTGTAACAATCATCTCGTACTACTGCAGGTGGTAGATCTCGTAGCGCTTCGCCCACTGTTTGATAAGATCTTCTCAGTTTCACCAATTCTTTTTCAAAAGTCTTTCTATTAGCAGGTTTTCGAGTAACGAAAAAAATCATCCTTCGGCGCCTTTGGGGCACACCAAAATCTAGTGAGTTAATCTCAACTGGGCAAACATAATAACCGCCATTTGTCAGTATTTTTATGAACTGCCTAATTGTCTGAGAATGTTTTTTTGACATAACCGATGCAACGTTTTCTACCAAAGCACCATCAGGCTGGATTGCGGAGATCGCCTTTGCAACAGAAATCATCACTTTATTTCTCTCGTCTTTTGCCAGTCGCCGCCCTGCAACAGAGAAGCCTTGACAGGGTGGGCCAGAGATTACCAGAAACTTTGAGGTCGTCTGTTTATGTCTTGACTTAATTTCAACGAATTTGTCTATAACGTTTTGTTCAGCTACATCTCCATTTATGACTTCAGCTTGTGGGAAGTTGCTCCGATATGTTCTTAGAGCGTTCTCATTCAGGTCGACAGCAGCTATTGGTATAACACCAACATGAAAGGCCCCTAGGGAGAGACCTCCTAGTCCACAGCACAAATCGAAAGCTCGCAGTTTTTTCTGCTTCTTTTTTTTATATCTCTTACTGCTCGCTTTCTTCATTCCTATCTGCTACTCCCAAAAACTACCATCCATCTTTCAGTCCATACGATACCCAACCCCTCAATTCCCGTCAAAACAAATAATAAATAATCATTAATCAATTATCAATATCGTAGATCCGCCTACGGCGGAATCATTTGTACGTCTCTCCCCGCTTCTGCCAAAGAAATTATGTCCGGCCTTATTATCAAAAGCAAGAAAAATTCAGAATCCCGCCGCCTTTTTCCAATCAACTAATCTCCAATTAACCAATCACCAATTAACTAATCACCAATCAACCAATTAACTAATACTTTTCCTCGTCCGCGTAATCCGTGCAAATCCGTGGTTACCACCCCGGCCAACTCAAATCAACCAAATTTCCCCCAAAAACACCCAAAAATCAAACTCCACCTTTTCCGTACGAAGTTCAGCCAGTCGGCTTTATCATAAGTTGGCAGCACCAGGCTGCCAGGTGGACGAAGGCAGATTTCTATGATAAAGCCTGTCCTGAGCGAAGCCTGCCCTGAGCGTAGTCGAATGGGCTTGCTTTGAGAATAGAAACTGCCAAGAACACCAAGCCGGCTGAATCCGTACAAATCCGCGCAAATCCTTGCAAATCCGCGTAAATCCATGGTTTTTAATCTTTGGTTTGTAATCCGTGGTTCTAATCCGTATAAATCCGTGCAAATCCGTGGTTCTAATCTGTGCAATCCGTGCAAATCCGTGGTTCTAATCTGTGCAATCCGTGCAATCCGTGGTTCTAATCCGTGGTTCTAATCCGTGCAATCCGTGCAATCCGTGGTTCTAATCCGTGCAAATCCGTGGTTCTAATCCGTGCAAATCCGTGCAAATCCGTGGTTCTAATCCGTGTAATCCGTGCAATCCGTGGTTAGAAAATTAGATAATTTGCGAGTTTTTTTCTTGACCAATCCCCAAAAATGCAAGATAATATATATTGAACAACTGATGATGAACGAGATTGTGGGGTGTCCCGTTTCTTCTTGATGTTTTTTTCTTACTTTGCATAGGGACATATAAAAGGGAAAAGTATGTAACTCTTTTCTCTAACGGTAGTTAAGTTGCAAAGAAGCTTTTAGCGCCTGTAGTAAACAGAAAACGAAAACTCGGTTTCACACCCTTGACTTGGCGCTCAAAAGTGAATTTAGCGTGAAACGAAATCTGCTTGAAAAAGCGTTCGCTTACCGATGAGGGAGTATTGGTATTGAGTATAAAATCAGCAAATTACGAGAAAATAATAGTTCTTTTGATGCCGAAAATACTACAGTTACAGGAGATTTTGGCACTAAGTAGCTGATTCTACGCTCTGGCGAAAAGGATTTCGTAACTCACAGCCATTTCTTTGGTGCTTTCCTGCCGGAAAACCCGCAATTTACCCCTTGAGCGATGTTTTTTAACTCTATGAGAACTGCGAGTGAAAGGTAGGAAATATGAATACCATAATCATAGGACTCGGGACGCTGCCGACCGCGGCGATTACCGTTATTGCATTTGTTCTGGGAATTTGCCTGACTGTCATCATTTACCAGGCGGTCTCCAGAACAAGGACCAAGACCTTCGAGCAGGACCTGCAGCGGCAGATTGAAGGTGCCAAAAGAGAAGCGGAAAACATCATTAAGTCCGCTCAGATTGATGCGGCCGCAGAGGCCATTAAGAAAAAAGAGCAATTCACAACTGAGGCCAATAAAATCCGTGCTGAGCAGCACGAAACCGAAATGAGATTGACCAAACGCGATGATTCACTTGATCGCCAGACGGAACTGCTCCATCAGCGAGAAAAAGCGTTAAAACAGCAGCAGCAGGAGAACGACAGAAGACTGCACAATATTAGTCTAAAAGAAAAACAGCTTTCGGTTCTGCTGGCACAGCAGAAGAACCAACTGCTTAAAATCACCGCAATGGGCATTGAAGAAGCCAAGGATCTACTCTTGAAGCGCCTCGAAGATGAGTGCGAGCACGAGATGTCAGCCTTGATTCAACGCAAGGTTGAGGAATCCACCGAAACTGCCAACGAAAAAAGCCGGGAGGTAATCAGTTCCGCCATTCAGCGCTACGCTGCGGAGCATACCTGCGAAGTAACTGTATCAACAGTCGAGATTCCGAACGACGATATGAAAGGCCGAATTATCGGCAGAGAGGGACGCAATATTCGTGCCTTTGAAAAAGCTACCGGCGTAGATGTCATCGTCGACGATACACCTGGAATGATCGTCGTAAGCGGTTTTAACCCCGTTAGGCGTGAGGTCGCTCGTCTTTCTATGGAACGGCTGATCCAAGATGGTCGAATACACCCCTCGCGAATAGAAGAGCTTGTCGCCCAGACCAAGAAGGACGTCAACCATAAACTCCTGCAGATCGGCAAAGATGCCGCCGTTGAGACCAACGTCAGAGGTCTGAGCAACAAGGTGCTTAGTTTGATAGGTGCTTTGAGCTATAGGACAAGTTATGGCCAAAACGTTCTTCGCCACAGTATTGAGGTTGCTTTTCTGTCGCAGGTTATGGCCGATGAGCTTGGGCTGAACGGCTCGATAGCAAGACGGGCAGGACTGCTCCACGACATCGGCAAGGCCATAGACCACGACGTTGAAGGCAATCATCCCACTATAGGCGCAAATTATCTCAAGCGCTTCAACGAATCGACCGTGGTGCTCAATGCCGTCGCGGGACATCACGGCGACATCACGGCGGATAATCCTTATACTCCGCTGGTTTCAGCCGCTGACGCAATCAGCGCTTCCCGTCCTGGTGCCAGAAGAGAAACACTCGAAAGATATATTAAACGGCTGGAAAAACTTGAAGAGATCGCCGGCAGCTTTAAGGGAGTTGAAAACGCATACGCAATCCAGGCCGGCAGGGAAATCCGCGTCATTGTCAGCGCCGAGCAGGTGGACGACGAGGCGGCAATGAAAATTGCACGTGACATTGCCAACAAGGTTGAAGGTGAGATGACCTATCCCGGCGAAATCCAGGTAACGCTGCTGCGTGAGGTCCGCTGCGTCGAATATGCAAAGTAAAAGAGTTAATGAGTAAATGGGTTAATGAGTAGATGAGAAGTTAGCAATTTATTCATACTTTAACTCATTCACACATCTACACATCTACTCATTCACGAAAAACGAGCGACGAAATGAAACTGAACATTCTTTGTATTGGTGATATAGTGGGTCGGCCGGGCAGACGCATTATTGCCGATAAGCTAAAGCCGTTGGTTAGAGAGCTGGAGATTGACTGCGTAATAGCCAACGCTGAAAACGCCGCCGGCGGCTCCGGCCTGACTCCAAAAATCTACGACAAGCTATTGCGGTACGGTGTAAATCTGATTACATTAGGCGACCATACTTACCGCAAAAGAGATATAATCAAAACCCTGGAGACGTCCGAAAATATTGTTCGGCCTGCAAATTTTTCCGAACGCGCGTCAGGCAATGTTATTGGATTTTACAAAACCGGTAAAGGCCCGGTCGTTGCGGTCGTCTCTTTGATAGGCCGTCTTTTTATGAAGCCCGCCAACTGCCCCTATAACGCTATTGATAGAATCCTGCCGCAGCTCGAACAGAAGGCCGAGGTTATAATCGTTGACTTCCACGCTGAGGCCACCAGTGAAAAAATAGCGATGGGCTATCATCTCGACGGCAGGGTCAGCTTATGTTTCGGCACTCACACGCACGTTGTAACCGCAGATGAAAGAATCCTGCCCAAAGGCACCGCATATATCACCGACATCGGTATGACCGGTCCGCACGATTCGGTACTCGGCCGAGGCGTCGAGAACGTCTTAAAGTCGTTTAGGACACAGATGCCGTTTCCGTTTGAAATAGCGACGGGTGATGTGAAAATGAACGCAATTCTGGTTACTGTTGACAGCAATACAAAAAAGGCTGAGAGCATCAAGCGAATCAGGATTGACGCCGAGACCAAAGAATCGACAGGCTACGATAGTGACGACGGCAGGCCGGAATACCTCAATAACAACTTCTAATTTCGTATAACGTATCCTTCGACTGCGCTCAGGACAGGTTTCGTATTGCGTATTGCATAAACGCTACAAATGCTTCGCAAAACAAATCAAAAGGGGCGAAGGGTAAAGTGAACCACAAGAGAAGAAGGAAGAATGGTAAAATCCTAAATTCTAATCCATCGACTACGCTTCCCACACCAAATGACGACAGGAGCCTATTTGGTAAGGGACAGGCAGGACAAGTTTCTGAATTCTAAACAAAAAATAATTACCAAAATTCATATGACCAAAAACTAAATGGAATCCCGGCTTTGCCTGGATTTTTTTCTTGCCTTACACAACAAACCCGATCATAATAGATATAGAAGAGGCGGAAATTATAAATTGAATTACAAAAATGGTTGCATTGGAAATAATTCAGACAGTTTGATTAACAAAAAGTGTTGTATGTTGTTATGTTAGATGTGAGGGATAAGAATGATTTCCATCAGTTAATAATTATGATATATTGTACGCTAAAAAGGATTGACATATGATAACAACAATAACAAATGTTCAACAAGAGCTTGAGCAATATATAACTAATTCAAGGATATCACCTTTATTCATGCTTGGTGATTCACTCGAAATCTTACGTCAAATACCAGATGAAATATTTGATTGTGTAATGACAAGTCCACCATATTGGGGAAAAAGAGAGTACAACAATGGAGGAATAGGACTTGAGGCTGACTTCCGTCAATTCATTGATGACTTAGCAAAAATATGTGTCGAGGCCAAACGTGTACTTAAACCAACAGGATCTTTTTGGCTCAATATTGGAGATTCATACGCTAAAAAGAAACTCTTGGGTATCCCATGGAGACTGGCAATCAAACTCACAGATGAACAGGGATGGACACTTAGAAACAGCGTTATCTGGAATAAAGTCAAGGGAGGGCCAGACAACACCAAAGATAGATTGCGAAGTGTACATGAGAACGTATTTCATTTTGTAAAATCATCGCGAGGTTACTACTAT
>Ga0307430_1002769_pt1 | contig 11338 bp, 7 predicted proteins | sample SalMarWE160130MG_FD_202159 | JGI IMG/M metagenome (GOLD analysis project Ga0307430, IMG submission 202159) | Salt marsh sediment microbial communities from the Plum Island Ecosystem LTER, Massachusetts, United States - WE1603-130 | ecosystem: Environmental > Aquatic > Marine > Intertidal zone >... | reverse complement strand
AGAAGGCGCAGCCGCTAGCCGCTTCAGACTGCGCCTAGTATGCGTTTCCCACACAGCTTCAAAAACCAACCCGTCATTCGCATAGCCTGTTCGCTCGTTCAGAGAGCACCAGTCACACAGGCCGAGTCTCACACCGTAGTCACTACACGAAGAAAGACCTACTCCACAGCGGGCAGGGTGAAGTAAAAGAGGCTGCCCTGACCCACCTCGCTCTCCACGCCGACCTGCCCGCCGAGCTTTTGCATGATGCGCTGCACCAGCGTCAGCCCCAGCCCGTACTCTGTGACCGGATCCTGGTCGGTGCGTGTGAAGAGCCGCACCCGTTCCTCCGGTGCCAGCCCCCGGCCGTTATCGCGCACCCAGAAACGCACCATCCCCCCCTTCCCTTCCCCCCCGATGGGGGGGATAGAGGGAGGCTCCGCGCCCAGCTCTACCCGCGGCGGCTGCCCGCCATACCTGATAGCGTTGCTGATCAAATTGGCCCATACCTCCTCGACCCACGAGCCATGCCCCAGTGCCGTCGGCCAGCTCTCGGGCAGGACGACCTCGGCTTGATACTCTTTGACCATATACAACATCCGCTCCAGGACACCGGCAACGATACGGCCCATGTCCAGAGGGCCAATCTCCTCCATAATCTCCTTGAGAGGCTCAGCCCGCACCGCCAACAGCCTGTCGACGGCAGCGACGACTTCGCCCCCCCGCTGCACGATGATGTGTAGATAATGCGTCAGCTCCTCGTCCGAAAGCGTCGAATGATCCTTCTCCAGCATCTGGGCAAAGCTGACGACGCGCCCCAGCGGCTCTCTGATGTCGTTGGCAAGCGTGTGCGTGAAAGCGTCCAGCTTCTTCTGTACAGCCAGGAGGTCGTCCGTTCGCTGGCGCAGCAAGCTTTCAGCCTGGCGATGCTCGGCCTTCAGAGACTTGAGCTCCTCCGAAAGTTGCTCTCTGGTTTTACCTTTGCCTTTCATAGCCTCTCCTTGGTCACAGCCCCTCACGTCGCAGAGAAAGCAAAAAGCCCGCTACGCCCTCCGGCTGAAGACCCTCTGGTTCGCGCGAACCTCCGGTCCGCATTCGAAACAAGCCGCGACGGCGAGCGAGCTCTGATGGAATCAATCACGGTGGCGACCACCGTCTCGGTCAGTCGTCTGCCCATAGTATACTCCGCTCCACGATCCGGGCAAATCGAGGTTCTTCCGCTGTTTCCACTGCATCTTATCTGGCGCCAATTTGAGTCACCAACTGCACGATCCCCCGCTCACCGTTGATCAGCCAATCGGGATCTTCAGCCAGCGCCTCCGCCTGCCCTGGCGGCAACCCAACCATGATCTCGCCCTTGAGCGGCCTCAGCACGACGAACGGCGCGGGAAAGTAATCGGCGACGTCCTCCAAGCGGGTCGTGTGCGGCCAATGCCGATCCCCCAACAGCCGCCGGTAGTTCACGTCGCCCTTCAAGATGACCAGGTCCGCGCGCACCAAATCGTCCCGCAGCGGCGGCGGGAAATCACGAAACATCCGGTAGCTGGTCCAGAAAGGGTCATCCTTTAAGGTTAAGCGCCCGCTTGCCACCTGTCCCTCCACCCGCGCGCCGAATTCCCGCACCGGCGAGTCGGGCGCATCCCGCAGCAAGTCAAGCGTCAGATGCACATCCGAAGGTCTGGCATCGGATACGAAAAAGGGCCTGTCCTTGAGGTGAAAGACCACCTCGCGCGCCCAGCCCTGGGCAAGCAAAAAGTCGGCCAGTGCGACGTCAAAAAGCAGATCGAGCCCGACGTTGTCGTTGATAAAGTCGATCCGCTGCAAGCCACCCGTCACCAGGTCTCTGAGCGCGTCCGTGTGGTCGATGAGCAGCTTGTGCCGCTCCTCGCGAGCCGCCAGGCCGCCCTGTACCTCCGCTCTGACGGTGGTGTTGCTCAGATCGGCCCGATTGCCCCACAGGCAGGAGTGAAGCAGCGCCTCGAAGGCAATCTCTGAATCGGCGGCGGCGAGTTGACCCCAGCCGGCGGCAAAGTGCGCCACGGCCCCCTTTATCTGCCTGCGCTTCTGCACCGCGAAGGGATCGCGTCCCTCCCACGGGCCAGGCTGAAAGTAACGCACCGCCTCCAGCAAGCGGCGGTAAAAGAAGGCCTCGGCAAAGTACCACCCCACATCGAGCCACGTCTCGCCTTCGTACTTGGCCAATTCATCATTCCAAGATGCGACGCCAGGAGCCTCCTCGCTCAGCGGGCGTATAGGCTGTGAGGCGATCTCCGCCTCGAACGCCTCCAACGCGCCCACGATGCTAGGCGGATAGTCGTTATCGGCGATGACCTGGCGGATGATGTGCGGCTTGCGCTCGACGATGGTGAAGCGAGCGAAGGAGTCGGGGTCGGAGGTCATCAGCAGCGGCGGCAGCCGATTCTTTCCCCTGCTTTGCTCGATGTGCACGATCGCGGGCACGAAGAACGCAGCACAGCCCAGCACCGTACAGGCAAGCCCGCCGATCAGGTACCACGGCTGCACGCCGATCAGGTTGGTCACCGGAGCGGCGATGAGCAGGCTGACAAAGCCCGCCGCCATGCTGAGGCCGATCAGCGTGAACACCCGCCCCTGCATGTCCTCGTCGACGTTTTCCTGCAACACCGCGTACATCGACCCGACGATCATCGAATTCATAAACCCGGCCAGGAAATTGCCCGCTATCGCCAGCCAAAAAGCGCCGGGCGGCGCCAAGCCCACCACGACGAAACCGGCCCCCAGCAGCGCCAGCCCCATCAACGGCGTATAGACGCGGCGGCGGAAACCGCCCCACACCCCCAGGATCAAGCCGCCCAGCAAAACGCCGCCGCCCCAGCCAAACTCGAACCAGGCCGTCTCCTGGGCCCCACCGCCGAAATGGCGGATCACGAGCAGAGATGGCAGCGCCGCCGTGGGCGCTAACACGAAATAGACCAGCATCCCCATACCCACGAGCAGCATCGCCCCCGGCCAGTGCCAGACGTAGCATATGCCCTCCCAGATATCGTGCAAGATGTGCGGCTCCGAACCATCCGGCTTCTTAGCTTCGCGCTTGGGCTGAGGGATACGCACCACGGACAACGTGAGAACAGCAGGGAGCGCCGTCACCACGTCGAAAAACACGAACCCAAACGGCGGTAAATTATCGAACAAAAAGGCCCCTATCGGCAGGCCGATCATGTCCAGCAAGCCCGTCACCGTCTGGTTAAAGCCTGCCACACGGGCTAGGTGTTTTTCGGGCACCATCAAGGAGGTCGAAGCCGTCATCGCCGGCAGGTGAAAGGCTGTCGCCAGCGAGCGTACTATGATGACGACGTAAATGTGCCAAACCTGTACCGTCGTGCCGCCCTGTGTGGCCTCAATCCAGAACATGTACGCCAGCCACAACGAAGCCAGGGCGACGACGCTGTCGGCTACGAGCATGACGAGGCGGCGGTTCCAGCGGTCGACGTAGGCGCCGGCGAAAAGGGAAACCAGGGCCTGGGGCACCATCGAGGCCAGCATCGTCAGCGAGAGCACCATCGGCGCAGCGGCAGGAGAGCGTGCCTCCATCTGCTGGGCCAGCCAGAATATCACAGCAAAGCGCACGGCCCGGCTGCCGACCAGGGAGATTTGCTGTCCCGTCCAAATCGAAAAGAAGGGGATTTTCCACCTAAAAGATCGCCGCGTTGTTTCTGCCATACTCAAACCCGCTCCATCCTTTCCACCGACACCTCCTCGTACAGCGCCTCAACTTCAGCACATGCAATCACACCGACGCCCTCACGGGCAGCGGATGCCGTCCCGCAGGCCACGCCCCACTTGGCCATCTCCTCCAAAGGTTCTCCCCGCTCCAGCGCCCAGGCGATGCCGGCCAGGAGCACGTCACCTGCCCCGACGGGATTGCGCACCTGCACGCGCGGCGGCTTGGCCAAGATCGCCCGCTGCTCCGACGCCAACAGCAACCCATCGGCATCCAAGGATAACGCCACCAGTTCAACTCCCTGGCGCAGGAAAAACCCAGCGGCGTCGAGCGTGTCATCGTCATAGGCGATAGCTCGCCCGGTCGCCTCCTGCGCCTCGGTCAGGTTGGGCTTGACCAGGTGGGGGGCGGCTTCGCACCCCAGGCGCAGCGGCTCACCGCTGGTATCGAGCAGCGCCCGCGCCCCGCCAGCCTGCACAGCATCGATCAACCGGGCGTAGAGATCGGGCGGCGCGCCGGGCGGCAGATTGCCGGAGAGCACCCAGATATCGCCGGGCGCGATCCGTTCCCGGGCGCGGTCGAGGAAAGCCGCCACCTCCTCCGCCCGCACCGTGGGGCCGGCCTCGTTCACCTTGATGTAGCGCTCTGCATCGGCGACGACGACGTTGGTGCGTGTTTCACCGGCGACGTGCACGAAATCGGTGGCGATCCCAAGATCGGCCAGGCCGCGTTCCAGCAGGCGTCCAGTCGCCCCGCCGACAAAGCCCATCGCCACGCTCTCAGTGCCCAAAGCACGCAGCGCCCGCGAGACGTTGAACCCCTTGCCGCCTAAATCGAGCCGCACCGCCGCAGCCCGCGCCATCTCGCCGAAGGTGATGCGTGGCACGGTCAGCGTGCGGTCTAGCGCAGGATTGAGGGTGACAGTGACAACCATCGAGGACCCGTCGTCGTTCTACCAGAGATCGTCGCCCCGCAACGCTCGCTTGAGAAACTGGAACATCAGCCAGCACTCCCAGGCAAAGGGCGCAAAACCCAACAGGCCAAGCACCGGCATGCGAAAATAATAGACCCCAAAATCGAGCGGCCAGGGGACCAGGTAGCGCCAGCCGGAGGTGGCCCAGAAATTCCAAAACTCCCACAAGAAACCGGCGACCAACCCCGCCGCCAGCAGTCGCAGCGCGGGCCGCGGGTCGCCCCGCCCCCAGGCGCTCAACGGCGTGTCGATCCCCAGTTGCATGTTGAACGGCTCCAACAGCAGGATGAACCCGATCCAGACAAAGCCGAAGGCATATCGCGCGATGGGGAAGGGAAGCAGCGGCGGGACGAGCACGCACGCCAACCCAACCACAAACATCGCCGCCAGCGCCACCGGTGAAAAGGCGCGCGGCCTTGCCCTGAGGCCCTGCAAAAACCCCAATCCCTCCAGCACGTCGGCGGTCTCGAACATCCCCGGCATGATCGTGGAGAAGGACCACAGAAAAGCCCAATCCCGCTCGACCGGATGTTCCGGCACGCCCACGTAGAACCAGTTCCACAGCCGCAGGTTGTACACCTCGAACAGCAGCCAACATCCGACCGAGATCCAGAGCAACATCAACGCCTCGCGCGGCCGGTCGTGAAGGAGCGAATGCCCCCGCAGGCGCAGCGCGAGCGCGTCGGCAAAGAGGATGTAGCCCGTCCAGACGATGGGCGTGAACCACTTGGCGACAAAGGGCTGCCGGGCGAAAAGGCAAACCTCGGCGACGACGACGATGCCCAGTCCAAGCCAGCCGTACCATTTGAACCGCATCGAGCACCTCCGGGACACGGCACTGATTGTACCCGAAAGTGGCAAATCGTACCAGAACATAGGCATCCGCCGCTCAATACAAACAAACGAGGGCGCCGGGAAGCGCCCCAAAAAGGGACCATTACGCCTTGAGAACTGACCGCTCACTCGCGCCGTGACTTTTTGGCCGTCGATGCCCGCCGCTGGAACAACCGTGCGAACCACAGCCGCCAGCGCAGTCTCTTCCAAGCCTGCAGTGCATGCCAGCGTTCGACCGCTCCCACCCAGCGAGCGGTGTACACCGCCTGCACGTAGAGATCGACCAGGCGACGCACCTCCGCGATCGTCCCCGTCAACAGCCCACCCCACCACCCCTCCTGCGCCGGCCCCGCCGACCACGCAGCGAACGACTCGGCAAACTCATAAGGCGTATCGCCCGTCCGCATCGGTACCGCCAGTCGCCACCCATGATGCCGCAGCCGCTCATAAAGCGCCACCACGGCCGCTGGCGGCTCAAGGTTGCGCCACCGCCAATTGTCGAAGGCCAGCCAAACGCCCGCTGCCACTATTGGCGAGATAGGCAACACCCACCAGATCAACCGCACGAAGCGCCCCAGTTCCTCCCAACCTCCGGGCGATGACTCTGGCGTCTCTTCCAGATCGGGCGACTCCACCTCGTCATCCCCAGCGGATCGCCGGATAAGAGGGCGCCCGCCCGTTGGCTCAAAGTCAATCCAGCCGTAGCCAGGGAAATAGACCTCGACCCAGGCATGGGCATCGGCCGCGGTGACGTCGTAGACAGCCTCGTATGGGTCATAGGAGCCAGAGGCATAGCCTATCGCCAGCCGCGCAGGCAACCCCGCCGCGCGGGCCAACACCACCATCGACGTGGCATAGTAATCGCAGTATCCCTCCTGCAACTCGAAGAGAAAATAGTCGGCGATGTCAGTCACGCCAGCTGGAGGCAGCGGAAGGTCGAGAGTGTAGGGATAATCCCGGAGGTAGGACTCGATGGCAAGCGCCCGGTCGTAAGGAGTTGGCTCAGTTGCCGTCAGATCGCGCGCCAGCCTCAGCACCCGATCAGGAACCGTCTTGGGCAAGGCCAGATAACGATCCCGGACCCACTGCGGGTAATCATTCCCCGCAGACCGCAACTGCTCCTCGGAGGCGGTGGAGACCAACGAGACGGCCTGATAAGTCGTCGACTCGAGAGTCGCGCCAAAGATATCCTCCGGAGAACGCCACGCGACGGTATAATCGTGATCGACCGAGAGCAGTGTGCCGGCCGCGTGAAGCAATCCTTCCACGTCGCCAAAGATCATCACGTTCTGCCGCAGCTCGCGCTGGGTCTCGAAAGCCGCCACCTCAAGCTCCTCATCCGCTTCATAGTCCACCGTCTGCGGCTCGGACGCTCTCCACCCACGCCCAATGTAAACATCGTAGGTGATGCTGCGCCAATAGTAACGCGGCATTTCCCCCATAATCCCCTCTGGCAAATGAGGGGGAAGCTCCCCCGTGCCGATAGACATCACCATTTCGCGCGAGAGCTCTGGGCCGGAACCGATAAGGTGGCGGCGTGGCAATCCACCCCGCTGCAGGTCTTCAAAGTGACTTTTCTCCATCATCGAGGGAGGAACCACTATTATCGGCGCTTCGTCGTCCAACTCACCCCCCCCCGTCTGCCCAGGAGCAAAGCGCTCCATAAAGTCGACGAGGTTCTCAAACGTAAGCGATGGCGACAATGCTGCAAAAATGACCAGGAGCGACGAAACTAGAATCACCGCTACTGCCGTATCATTTCCCAAATCAGGAAAATCGATCCCGGTAGCCAGCCAGCGGCGCTGGCGGGCGCTGTATGCCATCAGTCCCAACAACAACAACGTCGCTCCCAGCAACACTAAAACGACAAACGTGTCACCCCAGTTGTAAGACAGTGTGGTCATCAGCAACACGCTACCCGGCGCAATCGCCAGCAGCGGAGTGGCGCGCCGACGCAGCGCCCAACCGGCCCAGGCGGATACCAGCCACAAAGCCATACCCCACACCAAGGTCGCCGCCACCGGATCGAACGCCGAGTCGCCCGCCAGCAGCGCCTGCAGCCAATCGGATACCCGCACCACCAGCGTGCTGACGCCGCCCCACAGATTCGACAGAGCTGAGATAACGGGGGCCCAATCCACCACAAAACGCTGCGGCTGCCGCTGAAGCACAACCAGCACCAAAAGCCACGGGGTGACCTCTACAACCAGAACGATCAACTCCCATGTCAAAACCGCGAGCTCGTCCCCCAACCGCCCAACGCGCAGGAACAGGCCTACAAAGCCTAATACAAAGAGCAAGATGCCAGCCTTCCAACGGGCCAACGACGTCAAGGCCAATCCCCACCCAACCAACAGTCCAACGACCGCCACGGCCACTAGCAGAAAGGCGTCGAGGCCATCCACCACGCCCGCAATTCCTGCGGCCACGCTGATCTCTACGACGACCATGAGTCCCAGGGCCAACAAGTTGTGCAACCCCAGCCGACGCGAAGCCCAGCGCAGCAGCCGTGCCACGATACGAATCACGACAACACCTTCCAAGCCATGTCGCGGGGCTGACGAACGGCTACCGCCTGTCCGGTTCCCAAAACCCGCCACTCCCAATGTCCCTCCCGTCCGGGACGAGCCTCAGGCTGATCGAGCAGGTCGCGCGTGACAACGCGGTGCGGCACCCCCAGGTCCGTCAACATAGTTGTCGTACCACGCACGTCGCCGGCACCGCCGAAAGAAACGGGGTCGAGCAAGAGCACCGTAGGCGTGACACCCCGTCTCAGCAGAGTCACGAGAGGTTCGATCCAATTCCCATCTACGGCCGGAGTGATAATGATGAGGCTGGCGCTCCGGCCGAACGCAGGGCCCTCTCGCGCCAAGAGGTCCGCCAGTGAAGAGGTGCCGGGGGAAACCAGGGCCAGCGCACGCAAGATCTCCCACCGCTGGTAATCACCGCCCCGAGGTGGAATCCACAACAACTCCCGGCCTTGTGTCGCCAATCCCACAGCCCGCTTTGCCCGCAGCCCCTGGTCGGCCAGCGAAGCCGCCAGGATCACCCCGTGCTCCGTAGTAGAGTTCTGCCCCTCGCCCACCTGCACACACCGGTCCATATCCAACACAATCCACCAGTCACCGGCGGGGACGCCATCAAGATGCCGCACAAAGAGCGAATCTCGCCGGGCGGAGGTGCGCCAGTGCACCCAACGCAAGCTATCACCCGGCACGTACTCCCGCACACTGGAGGCGCTGACCGTATGCTCGGGGGCATCGGCGCGCGGGCGGCCGTCGCCGGAGCGCCCGCCGAGAAATATCCGCAGATCCGACAGCGGGACAACGGGGGGCATCACCAGAAAAGAAGCTGTATCAGGGTAGTGCTGACTCACCGTAAACACACCAAAGGGATCGCCCGTCAGCAGCGTGGTCGGGCCGATGGTAAAGAGACCACGACGCGCGCAAATGGCATCCTCACGCCACCGAAGCACCGACCTGCCCCCTATGCCAAGCCCCCGCCCCGCCTGACCACCAGGCACTGTGGAGTGATCCACGATCTCGACCCACAAGGCAGGCAACCAGCCATCGTTCTGCAATTCAAAGTGCTCCTCCAACCGATCACCTACCTGCGCCCACCCAAAACGCATCTCGCGGGTGAACCCCAGCCTACGCGCCAACATCCACGCCCAGAGATAGCAGACCAGCAGCGCTCCCCCCAGCCCCACCAGCAAGATAGTCCAACCGGCATAGTACGCAAAAATCCGCGGGATCAAAACCAACCCCACCAAAACGGGCAAGAGCCACGTCTTTAGTTTCAAGCGCGTCTTGACCTGCACTTCGTCGCGCCGTTTTCTATCATCCATCAGACACCATCCAACAACAGCCGGGGAACTACTCGCTCCGGCAGCTCCCGCGCACCCGGGCCAACCACAGTCGCTGGCACAGACCGTGCCGAGCCTTTACGCCGAAGCGCAACAGTCACAGTATCCTCGCTGCAAGTCGGAGAGAAAAGCGTTCACCACGTCCCGGTCAGACGGCGGGAGCGTCACGTCCAACGTGTGAGAGAGAGGGAAAAGCCAAACATCAAGGCACAGTCGAGGCTTGGATGCCGCTCAGCTCTCGCCAGCTAGATCCCCGCCAGGCACCGGCAATGACTCGAGGATCTCCTGCACGACGTGCTCTGCGCTCAGCTCCCGCAGGCGCGCCCTGGGGCTCAGGATCACGCGATGCGCCAGAGCAGGCAAAGCCATTTCCTTGATATCATCGGGGAGCACAAAGTCCCGCCCCTGCATGGCGGCCCTCGCCTGCCCCGTCCGATACAAAGTCAGACTGCCACGCGGGCTGGCACCCAGGTAAACGTCCTGATGCTGACGAGTTTGGTCTATCAATTCCACGATGTAGCGCTTAACAGCCAGCGAGACGTGGACTTCCTTAATGCCCTCCTGAGCGTTCAACACCTCGTCCACCGCAGCCACCGGACCCAAGTCCTCGACCGGGTGATGGAATTGCTGCCGCTCAAGAACGACGATCTCATCGTCCAGGGCAGGGTACCCCAGCCGGACGCGCAGCAGAAAACGATCGATCTGGGCTTCAGGAAGAGGAAAGGTGCCCTCGTACTCGATCGGGTTTTGAGTGGCCAGCACCATAAACGGTTGCGGCAAAACGTGCGTCACGCCATCCACCGTGACCTGGCACTCCTCCATCACCTCCAACAGAGCCGCCTGGGTCTTGGGCGTAGCGCGGTTGATCTCGTCCGTCAGGATGATTTGAGCCATCACCGGCCCAGGTCGGAACTCGAACTCGCGCGTGGCCTGATTGAAGACGGACACGCCCGTGACGTCGCTGGGCAGCATGTCGGGCGTGAATTGGATGCGACCGAACGAACAGCCCAGTGAACGCGCCAGGCAGCGCGCCAGCATCGTCTTGCCCACGCCCGGCACGTCCTCGATCAGCACGTGTCCCCGGCTGAGCAAACCAACGACGACCAGCTCGACAGTTGCGCGCTTGCCAACAATGACCTTCTCAATGTTCTCGATCACACTTTCGGCAAATACCTGAACTTCAGATACAGCAGACATAGCAACGGGCCTCCTTTTTACTATGTGTATCGTCAAACGGTGCCGCAGCGCCGCTTGAAAAACGATTATACCTCACGACCGGAAAACTGTAAACGGCAAAATGACAGGAACTCTCGACCCATCTTCAGAATCACGCCAACGGCGGCGGGTATCGCCCGAAAGGACTTTAGGCGAAGCCAAACAGATGGTATAATATTCGAAATCCGAAGACGCGGCCGCAATTCCACGCACAAGAACATTATACTCGCGAGACAGCGCGACCGCATCAGCCAAAGGTGGTATATTGGGTAGTATTTCGAGGATGCGGGCTGGCCTTTCTATCGCGCCAGTCCAGCTTTCCCGGCCTTTCGAGCATAGCCGATTCCGACGGCACCATACAGGCGCAGTTGGGCAACGAGGAAGACGTCATCGTCGGCGACGTGACCCTCGATCCCGCACGCAAGGCGACAGCATCGCCCAAAGGACACGGACGGTGGTTGGGCCCCGTAGAACGCCCCGTGCACCTGTTCCCGCTCCTCGAAGCGATAGGGAACACGTGGTACAAACTCAGCCGCGAACGCAAGTGCCGCGCGTTGGCAATATCGTCCCCTACATCAACGCCCAGGTAAAGCCCGTCCGAAAAATCCTGTAACATAGGGCCTAGTGCCCGCCCACGAGGGGCTACACTACATTTTTCGGAGCCAACCCTTGCAAAGGTTCCAAATCGCGCCTGCAATCGGACGCGGTTTCGCCGAACCAAACCACCGTTGCCAGCGAATTGGCTTCAAACCTTCGCAAGGGTGAGGGGGAA
>Ga0307430_1002766_pt1 | contig 11349 bp, 10 predicted proteins | sample SalMarWE160130MG_FD_202159 | JGI IMG/M metagenome (GOLD analysis project Ga0307430, IMG submission 202159) | Salt marsh sediment microbial communities from the Plum Island Ecosystem LTER, Massachusetts, United States - WE1603-130 | ecosystem: Environmental > Aquatic > Marine > Intertidal zone >... | reverse complement strand
CCTATCACGTCGGTCCAGGCTCCTGACCGTTTTGTTCCAGGGCGAGCCGCGCTTGACGTTTTCGGCTTATAGTAATATACTAATCTAGTAACTGTGACAAGGGCAGTAATGAAAATCACTCGGACAGCCAGATTCAGGAGAGCCTGGCAGGAGTTGACTGAGGAAGAGAAAGAGTTGGGACGGAAGGCGCTGAGGAATCTGGCGACCGACCTGGGGTATCCTGCCCTTAGAGTGAAGAAAATGCAGGGAACCGGACATATCTGGGAAGCCAGGGTGAGCCGTTCACTCAGGGTGACCTTCGAGCTTGAGGGTGACACCCTTGTCCTGCACAATATTGGGCGACACGATGAAACGCTGGAGCGACCGTAGGAGGTGATGAAGGTGCCAACGACCAAGGTTACCAGACACGGGCAGATTACTCTGCCGGCGTCAGTGCGCGAACGATTGGGAATAGAGGAAGGTGATTTGGTAGAGATCGACGTTGAGGACGAGAGAGCTGTGTTAATACCCAAGAAGCTGGTAGATAAGAGCCAGGCTTACTTCTGGACGAGGAAGTGGCAGGAAGGCGAGAGGGCGGCTGACGAAGACATTAAGGCCGGGCGCGTCAAGACCTTTGACTCCGTCGATGAACTCATAAAAGACCTGGACCAGAAATGAGGCAGGGGGCGATCCCTTACTAAGTCTCGCCTGCCCTGGCCGTCGCTGCGGGACCTAATTTGTCAGGGTAGCGCACGAGTTCCAAGCAGAGATTAACATGAATTCTTTATTCGAACAAGGGGAAAATGGCGCGTAGTGGACAGTAGTCAGTAGTCAGTAGTCAGTAGCCAGTAGTCAGTAGCCAGTAGCCAGTAGTCAGTAGTCAGTAGTCAGTAGTCAGTAGTCAGTAGTCAGTAGTCAGTAGTCAGTAGTCAGTAGTCAGTAGCCAGTAGAAGAGCTCGTAACTCCCCCCGCCGTTAAATCTCTCTAACGTATCTCGATGTAGCCAATAATCGCAAACCTGAGGAGTCACCCCAAAATGAGCGGGTAGCTGAAGCATCACTCCGAGCACATAACCCGTGGCACAATGCCTGATTTGTAGTAGGCCTGATTGGTATGGTGTCCCTGGAATTCAGAGATAACAAGTGATTACGCTTTTGAACTTAGCCAGCCCAGGACGACTTCTCTTAACAGCGCCCGGGCCTCTTCGATGGTCATCGGCTGTGGTGGTGGCCTGAACCTGTCGGCGGCGTGGCGTGCCAGACTGCCAAGCGCTGCCTTGCTTTGCGCAGTCTGAGTGAACCGGCTTAATCTCTACTTTGTCGCCCACCCGTTCCTTACAACTGCTTGTTGGCCACCCAAGTCCTCGCTAATGATTTCAATCACCTTGTAGAGACTGCCCCAGGTGTCTTCTCTAAGAAAATGAAGTGCGTCAGCAACAGCCTTGTCAGTCTTGGCGAGACTAATGCAGGATTCGACGCCGCTGGGGGGTGGGGCTCTACTCGGGGTGTACCATTCGACCCAGTTACGGTGGCATTTGCGCTTACCTTAGACCGTAATGTGATCGAGCCTTCAAGATAGACATAGTGATGGCGTCGCCCATCCTCTTCAATAAGGGTCACGCCAGCCTCACTAACGCCACGGAAGCCGGGAATGTGAAGTTTCATCGCTCCATTGAGCATTTTGACGATTGTGAGTGCACGGTCACGCACCTCATCCGCCGAGCCAAGCGAGTCGAAGTCCGACGATTTTAGATAGTAAGAACCATCCTCCTCGATGACGGTGTGTTCTGGAGAACACACCAGTGATGGAAGGTCCTCCAAATCGAACCTCTCGCCCTGTAATCTGACTAACCACTTCGGCATCACAACGTGCCCCCGCAGGCTTTCTCCCGGCTATTGAAAGACGAGCCCATCTAGCCTATCCCCAACCCTGCGTAACTCAAATTTTATCATCTTCTTGAGTATTCTAGGGGCATAATACTTCATTCGTAGTAGGCCTGATTGGTATGGTGTCCCTGGAATTCACTTCACTTCTTTTCCGAGTAGGAGGCGAGTAACAGATTGAACATCTTACCATGATTTGGATACCTCATGTGTAGAAGCTCGTGCACCGTGGATTTGGCCGAGAAGGATTCTGCGATTATATTATGTTTCGCATTGGGAAGTTCTATTTATTGAACAACGTGGTAGACCAAGGTAATTTATGTTGGAACCAACTTATTCATGAGCTTAAGCAACTTTATCATATTGTATCTAGCGTAATAATACTTCCTTCTCCAAACACCATTACCATTAGATAATAGAATCTTATATTACTAAGATAGAGAGCAAATTCGGTCAAGGGCTAGCTTACTTAAAGTAGTTTTCAAGGTCTTTTTTCACCGTTGAACCTTTATAGTAAGAATCGAAGTCTGTCAGATCATGACTAGGATCAAAGTAACTCTTATTGCTATCCAATTTTTGAATATACTCTTCAAATTTTTTCCACTTATTTAGTATTAGGGGGATATTTTTTGAGATATATTGTTCTATTTCATCAAGAGACCTTTGGTGAAGATTCGTTCGAAAGTCCACATCTATTAATATAGATGAGGCAAATACTACCGAATATTTCCCATATCTAAGCGAATATCCATATTTTAAAGATTTCTTCCCAATGCTCTTTTCTTCTGATACGAGAAATTTATGCGTGCTATATGCGTAGAATATTTTAGATACCAACTTTTCAATATCTGATGTTACAGTAGAGGAAAAAACGTTTTCGAAGAAGATTCTTTCGTATAATTTGGGTTCGCTTCGACTACGTGCAGCAGCTGGTTGACCTGTAAAAGCAACGAAGGATCTTAGAAGACTTGTGCGTTCAATAATAAATGCCTTATCAACAAAACCTTTCGAAAGACCGTTATAGAATTCGCCCTTTTTCAATTCCAATAGATAGCCGTATTTGAGAAATATGCCTTTCTGTATGTTGACAAGAAGAGGATTACTAGAATTACGATCAGCTTCTTTGACCTGTGTCTGCTGATTAGTAGAAATAGAGATTGAGTTAATGAATTTAAATTTATTTTCTGCTGGATCTCCGACATCTTGCTTGAGGACAACAACTCTAACTAGCACTTCTTTGCCTTCAAATATACTAGGGTTAGTTTTATATTCCCCTTCATATATTTCGCTTAACGTGTAAGCTGTCTGTCCTCCATTTATTATCTGCGGATTAGTCAGCGTTAGACGACCTACGTTTTTTGCACCTGTATAAACGGTAAATTCCTGTTCGTCAGCTAGAATAGTAATACCGTTGTTTAAGAGTGCAAAGTCGTTCTGTGTAAAATTCGCTATGGATTTTCTGATCTCCTTATTCACAGGATTTTTCGACAATCCTAAGTAGTTGCGTGGATTGTAACGCAGGATGGCATTCTTATATCTCGACATTACCCTGCCGATTTCGCCAGTAGGAACGAAAACTGCAGTTACTTCACAAATACCATAAGTTGTCCCAATAGTCTGGCTCAATTGAGGAGCACTTTTCTCCGCAATATCCAACTCAATTATAATTCTCTCGGGATCGTAGTATGTCCCAGAGCAAATCGGCTTGACTAATTCGAAGTAACTTCTTTCAAAGTCATAGATCTCGTAGTTTAAGTTATTTGTTAGTTTTCTTATCTGATAATCATTATAGTTTTTTAGATTTGCCAAAAAGACAACTTTGGGTGTGTAAATCTGCCTCCTAGTTGCTTGGCTATGGTTTAACTGAAATTCTAATACTTTCGGGTTATAGACGTTCCCATTACTATCATTACTTTCTCCTTGTAATATCCGATCTAATTCCATTCGGACAAGATCTGATACTGCAATGGACGCTGTCGCAAAACGCACACTAGAGGTTTTGAATTTTGATTGGATTAAATAGACTGCTTTTTGTGTTTCTGAAATGTAGTAAGCATCTAATCCTCCATCCTGTTCACCATCACAGATAAATCTAAGACGATCTCCAAAGGTTTCAAGACCAAACTTTGCTAAAAGAAAAAGATGGATAAATGCCTGAGCTCTGGTGCGTTGTATATCGCCTAGTTGTGTTGAACGGAATGCACTGAATTCGGCGGAATCTGGTGCTTGTCTCCGAATGCTGTCTAGTATCTTAATAAGAGTGTTATATTTTGGATCACTCATTGTCTTGATTTGACATACAAGTTATTGAAACCATTCTTAGTATAGCATAGAGAACTACAGTGAAATATGGGCGTGGTAATATAAGGACGCTATAAGCTATTGGCGTATCTGGAACTAAGTAGGCCAACGGGGATTGGAACCCGTGACCTGCTGCTAAGAAGGCAGACGCTATCTACCTCTGCGGCTCAATAATCACTTTTAGAGAGTCTTGCTTAATATTCGGGGAACACAATACCTGATTTGTAGCAGGCCTGATTGGTATGGTGTCCCTGGAATTCGCTCTACTGAGGTATTGACATTTTTGGATAGACGTATTATTATTAAGTAAGCGTCTATAGGATAGTTGAATGCCAATACATATTTTAAAGTGTGTAAAATGCAGTCACGAGTGGGCATCAAAAAAGGAAAAACCAAGGGTATGCCCCAAATGTAAAAGCGCATATTGGGACTTACCAGTAAGAGCGGAGGATTTTATGAAAAGGATAATAAGTTGCCCGCTTTGTCCTGACCGAGAATTTGACTCATTCGTTAATTTAGCTCGTCACATGGTGCTAAGTGATAGACCTGATGGTAATCACCAAAGGTGGCTTCAAAGCTTTCTAAATAAAAGGTTTGAAGAATATGGTTTCGGTAAGGATAAGGCAATTGCCATGCGGTTGAAAGCATATTGGGATAAAAAAAGGTCTTGGCCAGATATTATCGTTTAATAAACCAACATGAAAGGGGGTAAGATGATGGATGAGGTGAAGAAAGAATCCGAAAGCACAAAAAGCAAAGGCATTGAAAAAAAGACATTAGAAGAATCCAAGTTTACAAATCAGAATTGGATCAAGGTACTAGACGAAATTTGGAAATACGCACCCAACAGATATGGTCGAGGAAGTAGAGGATACGAGGATTCTCACCCTTTAGCCGTAAGGTTGAAAATAACAGGGTATGAGCTAATGTTAATAGCATCATTTTTAGAGGAACAAAATTTAATAGAGTATGACCAACAGCAACATAACTGGATTCAAATTACGTCTAAGGGCTTCGATGTCGCTCTGCAAAACCGGAATGCTGAAGGAAATCGCAAGCTAAACAAAGGAGCACTATTCTTGAGTCTTGCAATAGCAGTATTTGTCTTAGTTAGCCTTCTAATTGGTATTGGCGATATTTTAGAAAGGTGGCTCATAAGTATTTTGGTCATCATTGCCCTGGTAGTAGGGGGCATAGTGATCAATAAGATATCATGATAGTGAAAATGAACGCGAATCAAGAGAAAATAACGGCATGCTATTCTGGGGACATAATACTAATTTGTAGTAGGTCTGATTGGCATGGTATCCCTGGAATTTAGGCCTCCAACACAGACTCAAGGCTTGTCCTGAATTGATTTTCGTCTTCGTTGTTATAAAACGGTACACCAATCAAGCGGTATTTCTTGTCTTCAAACAGCAACGGTTTACCGTCAAACGCGGAAGTAATTTCTTTCAAGAAGGTCTCCTTCCAGCGGTCATACTCTTTGAGGTATTTCCCTTTTGGCTCAATAAAAAGTTGGTAAATGAGCAACTCTCCACTTATCTCGCGCAGAAACAGAACAAAGTCGGGTTCAAAGGTTTGCCCGTCGGAAAAGTTGTAAATGGCGAAATGCCCTTCGTTGCGCAGCAAGTAGATCTTCTCATATTGCGCCTGCAGTTTTTGCATTTGTCTGTCTAACATACGCACAAAGGCTTTCTCTTCGCCTGTGCCGTAAATTGTGTTGAAGGCAAACCAATCTTTGGCTAAGACGAAATGCTCAAACTGTGTGTCCTCTGCGGCGCGGGGGTTTTGAGCATCAAACTTCAAAACCTTATCTTTGAAGACTTCACGCACCCAATCTCGCCTGAAATCTCGCGTCCCTTCGTAGTCAGTAATATTGGCACGGATTTCGGTTTCGATTTGTGCCAACAAACCTAGCACGGCAGCGAGTTTTTCAGAGTGGTTGTCGTCCAACCCATATACATTACCTTGGAAGGTGATTTCCAGTCCGCCGAGGTAGTCACTCAATGCCATAAAGTCCCGCATGGAGGCAAGATGGGGAAAATAGCGTTTGAGAGAGGCGAAGGTGAAGAAGGGGTTGCGGGCGAGGGCGGACATCACAACGTTGCGCTCAAGCTCTCGTACCTTCACGTCCAGACGGTTTTCGTCTTTCATGACTGCGCCTTTTTTCACCCTATCCAGCGCGACTGTCACGCCGCCGTGACCTGTGGCGATTATGTGGGTGTAATTTCGCTTCTTCACGCCCAAATCGGCAAAGGATTGCACGCGCTGGTAATTTTTGGGCTGGCGGTCGTTGAGCCAGACCACCCCGTATTTGTAGAAGTTGGTTTTCTTGAACGGCTCCTTAAGTTTGAGTTCGCGGGTGACTTCGCGCTCGTCCATCATGCCTTGCTCGATGAGTGCCTGACGGATTTCGGCTATGTAGCGCGAATCGTTGATGCTGTGATAATGCATCTCTTCCAGCACGCGCAGTTCGTGTTCAAGGTCGTGGTCGAATTTGCGGCGGAAGCGGTCGTTACTTTCTGGCAGAACGAAGGGGAAATAACGTGCGCCGCGTCCAATCAACTGCGCTTCGGAGATGGTGGTGGAGCCGATTTTCGCCCTACCTGTGTCGCGCACTTCGTAACAGCGGACAATATCAAACAGGTTCAGCACGTCCCAGCCTTCGTTGAGTTTCTGGACGGCAAAGATCGCCCGCACGCGGTTGTTTTTGTCTTCCAGCGTGTTGAGCAGAATCTGATATTGCTCTTTTTCTGTTTCTTCGTTGACCGAGAGACAGAAATCGGGATGAAATTCGCGCTTGATGCGTTCTGCCAGTTGCCCGTCGCTGATTCCGTTTTCGTCAAAGAAGCTAAAGGCGCGTTGAACCAGTGGAATGTTCGACTTACGGATGCTGGCGATTTGCTTTGCTGTGAGACCATCAATGAGTTTGTGAAATTCGGCTTTGTTTTCTTGCGATTGCGCGATGGTGCGCTGGGCTTTGAGCAAAATCACTGGCTTGAGATTGATTCGGTGTTTAGCTGCCACTTCCTGCTTGTACTGACTAAGGATCAGGGCTTGTAGAATGCGCTCTCGCTGTTCAAAATCCGATTGGACGATGACAACATCCTTGGAGAAGCGGTCGTTACGGAATTGGAGCAGGTCATAGCGGATGATGACTTTGTTGCGGTACTTATCCACCATCGCGGGCGTGGCGTAATCGTGCGTGGCGGTGAATTCGAGCAGGAGATTCTCTTCGTTCTGCTCGAAGATTTTCTGCACCGTGTTCTCCCAACTCTCGAACATCTCCATCTCGGCCTTAGTCTGCACGTTGATGTGATGGGCTTCATCCGCAATCAGCACGACCTTATGCTTGCGGAGGTCTTCAAAGGTTAGAGCGTTTTCTTTCTCGCTGGTCAGGTCGGAGTGGAGTTTTTGAATCGTAGTAAAGCAAATGTTGATATCACTGGGATTGACCGCTTCAAAATTCTCAACAGGTGTGACTCGCACGCGCCGATTGCCGATATTGATCTCCACGTTGAAAAGATATTTTATTGAGGCAGGGTTGAGAAAATTATCCTTAGTCTTTTCAATAATGTTGGTGTAATTGACAAAGAACAGAAAATTGCGGTAGCCCTGTTCATAAAGATACAGGATCAGTCCAGCCATGATGAGCGTTTTGCCACTTCCGGTTGCCATGTTGAATAGAAAGTGGAGGGGCGAGGTTTTACCGGGAAAGTCGTTTTTGTAGCAATGGAAAAAGCGTGCAAAGGCTTCTACCTGATAGCCGCGCAATTCGTATTGGGGGTTCAGGTTTTGCACCATGCTATCGGGGATTTCTTTTTTGAGAAAGCCCATGCTGGAAACGGCGTTGAGGGTTTCGTAAAGGAATTGCTCAGGCTCAGGCATTGTATGTTTCTCCGTAGAATGCCTTGTTCAACTCCTTGTCTTCCTTGCTGACCTTGAATTGCGCGTCATCAATCTCGGTGAGATTCACATACAACTGATTCTTGTCCAGCAGTTCCGCCAGCAGGCGTTTTTGCTTTTCAAGACCGTTTTCCCCTTTGCCAAGTTCTTCAAAATACTTGACGGCTTCTTCGGGTATTTTTGAATTGACGTACCAATTTAGGAATGAGCCTTCCGCCATGTCTTTCCAGATTTTTAACAGCTCTTTGCTAGACTTGGCGGCTTGAATGCGCTCCATGAAGGTTTCGTTGTATTTCATAAGTTCGCAGTAGGTAAACTCGCCGCCGCCTTGCCAGTTGACGGATTTGGAGATACCAGAGCTATCACCTTTAATAACATTTTGAAGTCGAGTAACGCTGTCGTTTTCTCCGTAATCTAATTGTTCGATTCCTATATATTGCCTTCCCATTTTATGAGCTACTGCACAAGTTGTACCACTGCCTACATGATAATCCATAACAATATCATTTTTCTTTGTGGTCATTAAGATTATTCTATGGATTAGTCTTTCAGGTTTTTTACCATAAGGTAAGGACACTCCTCCTTCCTTTGCTATGCCGGTTGTCTTTATATCTTGCCAAAAGTCGCATGGATTTACATACAAGAAATCATCTGCAAATGTAATCCTAATTCTTCCACCTTTACTCAGATTAGCTTTTGTATTATAAAAGAAAAGCACATGGTCACTAGATAGACCAACTCCGATATCTTGACTGGGCAATTTACTAAGTCCTTTCACGAAATTTCTTATGCTATCGGAGGAAACACGTTGTACTATTCTCCATGCATTACCGAATTTCCATTCATCGCGTTTATTATCAACGATTTTCATTTCGTTTAGTTGGTTGTCTACAGGTACAACTCTTACATTCTTAAAGATATTCATGGCCTCTATTACGTCTGACTGGTCATTAGTTTCTTTTTGCTGTAATTTCCTCAAAGCTCCCCTTTGTTGTGTTGAGAAGTTTTCAAGGAAATATTTATATTCAGTATCCCATTTTTCTTTTTTTATTTTGTCGATTAATTCAAAAACGAATTGGTTCTTTTTGTAGAATAGCAAGTACTCTTTAATCTTCGGAAATCTTATTTGAGCATGAGCCATTTTAACCCCAGTTGGCTCACTTAGTTTTACAGAAATACAATTTACAAAATTTGCTGAACCAAATACTTCATCCATTAATACTTTTAAATACGCTTGTTCGTTATCATCGCACTGTACAAAAATGGCTCCCCCATCTTTCAAAAAATCTTTTGCCACAGTTAAGCGATTTTTCATAAAGGTCAACCATGTTGAATGGTTGAAGTCATCGTTGTATCCGAAGGAGTCGGTTCCCGTGTTGAATGGTGGGTCAATGCAAATCAGTTTGACCTGTCCGCGAAACTGGGTTTTAAGCGTGTGCAAGGCAAGCAGGTTGTTGCCTTTGATGATCAGGTTTTCGTGTATCACGCCGTTCTCATCGCGCTTGAAGTCTTTTACTTTTTGCTTGCCCTTTGCGGTGTAGCGCACAAAATTGGTCAACACCTTCGGGTCGAGCAGGCGGTTGATTTCATCTTGTGCCAGCACTTCGTTGAAGAAAATCTCCTTGCGCTTTTCTTCTTCCTTCGTCTGTCCGCCTTCCAACACCGTGTCCTTGTAGGGCCACACCAATGCTACGTCACCGCGCTCGCGTAAATACTTGTCTCCAATCGTCAGCCCGAGGCGGTTACGAAAGCGCGTGTATGAGTTATCCAGAAAATCCTTTTGTGAAATGTAATCAATGAAAGTGTTGAGGTTGAAAATCCAATGTCCTTCGATTTCTTCAAAAAACTTGGCTTTGATCTCTGCATCCGAGAGGAGCAACTTGATAAGGTCGCGGTCAGTCTTCCAGGCGCGGTCCTGCACGGCAGCGGGGACGAGTTCGCCTTCGTCATCCACAAAGCGTGGGTCAGTTTTGAGGAGGTTTATTAGTTTCGTGTTGAATGACATCTATTCCTCCCCTGTCTCATTACCCATATTGTGCGTCTGGGCTCACGATACACCCGAGTGCGGATTCTGCTGAAATCGACCGCGATTTTGCAGGTGTTCTCCCCGCACTAAATCCCAGACACAAACTACGGTACGTCTCTTACCACTATTTTGTCGTATCTGAATAATAAAATCAACAGACCGCAAGCCTAAATTCGGACACATTGAACTTTACGTCAAAAAGTTCAGGCAGGCGCGATGTCCTCAGGCTTCAAGCAGGTGGAACGAAAATCAAAAATAAAAGATAAAAAGTCAAAATTACAAGTCAAAAAGCAAAAATTCAGCGCCCTGGCGAGTCGGGGCTCGCAATGACACGGTGGGTTACTGCTAGTGTTAAAAATACCGGGAAAACAGGTATGAGTGTTCAGAGAAGCACGTTAGCTTTTTCTTATCCCGATAACAACGTTGCCATCTTCTGGAGCGCCTCCGCGATTGTCTCGGTTGGCAAAGTGCATATCAATTCGGCATTTCGAGCGCGCCAATCCAAACTCTTAACCTGGTCAGATAATATTGCTCCTGCCACCGGTAACCCCGCGGGAAGGAGAATCTCGAAAGGGTAGCCCTTGGGTTGGCTGGTTATTGGACAAAAGATGGCCAGTCCTACCTTGCTGTTATAGCTTTGTGGTGACAGCACCACGGCCGGACGGCGTCCGGCTTGTTCGTGACCTGCTTGCGGATTCAAGCTAATCCACACCACATCTCCGCAACCAGGCACATAAGTCCGGGGGCCTACCACGTTTCATTCCCCACGGCGGAGCCGGTATCAACCTCGTGATGCAAGTTCTCTTTGGTGACCTTTGATAGGAGTTGTTCCAGGGTCAGCTTCGGCTTAGTTACCGGCGTGACAACGATTTTCCCATCTGCCAGCGATACTTCGACGGACGTCTCTTTCTGGAGTCCCACTTCATCAGCGAAAGATTTCGGAATACGCAAAGCGAGACTGTTACCCCATTTCTGAACACGCGTCTTCATATCAAACCTCCATTCACGGTATCTACAATGAAGATACACCTGAGGCAGGTATTTGTCAAGCCCACCGAGAATAGTAGTCAGGAGTCAGGAGTCAGGAGTCAGGAGTCAGGAGTCAGGAGACAGGAGACAGTAGTCAGTAGTCAGGGAACAATTAAGAGAATTCAAAAATCAAAGGGGAAAAATCAAAATTACAAGTTAAAATGCAAAAATTCAGCGCCCTGGTAAGTCGGGGCTCGCAATGACACGGTGGGTTACTGCTAG
>Ga0307430_1002763_pt1 | contig 11358 bp, 6 predicted proteins | sample SalMarWE160130MG_FD_202159 | JGI IMG/M metagenome (GOLD analysis project Ga0307430, IMG submission 202159) | Salt marsh sediment microbial communities from the Plum Island Ecosystem LTER, Massachusetts, United States - WE1603-130 | ecosystem: Environmental > Aquatic > Marine > Intertidal zone >... | reverse complement strand
CCTGCAAGACGATATGACCTCCACCGGCTTTATTGCCTTACAGGTGCACGGTTCCAAGGTTGCAGATAAAAATATCAAATGGCGCAATATCCGCATACAGGACCTCAGCAAAGGCAATAAGAGAATTTTGAAGGCCCTGATTGTTGACGGCCAGAACAACCATAATTGGAAAGGCACTACGCCCGTTCTTAAGCGCTTGCTGGAAGAAAGCGGCCTGTTTGCGGTGGACGTGGCGACCTCGCCCGCTAAAAATCAGCCGATGGATTCATTCAGGCCGAATTTTGCAAAGTACGACGTCATTGTCTCGAACTATAATGGCGATAACTGGCCCAAACAAACCCAGGATGCACTGGTTGAGTATATGAAAAACGGCGGTGGTCTGGTTATCTATCACGCCGCAGACAACGCATTTCCCGAGTGGAAGGAGTGGAACGAAATGATAGCAATCGGCGGGTGGGGCGGCCGAGACGAGAAGTCCGGGCCGATGATTCGTTACCGCGACGGTAAAATCGTCTTCGATAACTCTCCCGGTCGTGGTGGAACACACGGCCCTCAGCACGAATTCCAAATCATTAACAGGGACCGCCATCATTCCATTACCGCAGGCCTTCCCGAAAAATGGATGCATGCAAAAGACGAACTCTACAGCAAACTCCGGGGCCCAGCAAAGAATATGAAGGTTCTCGCAACCGCCTACGCCGACCCGGCAAAAAAGGGCACCGGCGAACACGAGCCAATCCTGTTCACCGTGCGCTACGGCAAAGGAAGAATTTTCCATACGGTCCTCGGTCATAATACCGAACAACTGCGCTGTGTCGGATTTATCGTAACCTTCCAGCGTGGTACCGAGTGGGCCGCCACCGGACGAGTGACCCAGGTGGAAGTCCCCGCGGACTTCCCTACTGCCGATAAGGTCGGTCTCCGGACAAGACGCTTAGCGGACTAAGACGCCATCGAAGATTAATGACATCGGCAAGCCTCGTCATGACCTGGCGGCAATCGAGGAAGAGATTCGAAAAGGGAACGTGTGCTCTCCCTTGAAGCGTAACCGGCCTAAAAGAAGATTGAAGAAACGTTACTGAGCAAGACTCAGAATATCCCCAAAAACTCTTGCTAAGACGTTCGCCTTAAGATAAACTCTCCATTTGAACTGAATGACCTGTTTCAATAATGAAAGGAGTATATCGATGTTGAACCGAACATGTCTTTGCCATAAGGCATCCTGTGGATTGCACGCAGCGTTGCCTCTGCTCACTCTTGTAGCCTTACTGAGCTTTGTCGGATGCAATCAACCTCAAAGTCCTGCCACCGAGGCAGACCTGACGAAGCCCGACTGGGAAGAACCTGAGATCGTCGGCATAAACGAGGTGGACCTGACGAAGCCCGACTGGGAAGAACCTGAGATCGTCGGCATAAACGAGGTGGACCTGACGAAGCCCGACTGGGAAAACCCCGAGGTTGTTGGCATCAACAAAGAGCCTGGCCACTGTACTCTCGTCCCATACCTCGATATCGAAACGGCCCTCAAGGCCGACCGCAAGGCTTCGCAACTCTACAAATCGCTCAACGGAAATTGGAGGTTCCACTGGGTCAGGAAGCCCGCCGACAGGCCACGTGATTTTTATAAGCCAGATTATGACGTTAGCACCTGGGATTTAATCCCCGTGCCTTCCAACTGGCAAATGCACGGCTATGGCAGACCGATATATCTAAACAGTCGTCATCCTTTTGTAGCCGATCCGCCTTATATCCCTCACGACTACAATCCCGTCGGTTCCTACCGAAGACATTTCACCATCTCCGACGAGTGGGAAAACCGCCAGATTTTCCTCCACTTCGACGGTGTCAAAAGCGCCTTCTATCTGTGGGTCAACGGCCGGAAGGTCGGCTACAGCCAGGATAGCATGACGCCCGCCGAATTCAACATTACCCAATACCTCAAGTCCGGCGAAAACACCCTTGCCGTCGAAGTCTATCGCTGGTCCGACGGCAGCTATCTTGAAGACCAGGACATGTGGCGGCTCAGCGGTATCTATCGAAATGTCTATCTCTTCGCCACGCCACAAGTGCACATTCGTGACTTCTTCGTCCGAACCGATCTCGACGTAAACTACACCGATGCCACTTTGATGATTCGCCCCAAAATCACCAATTACACCAACCAGGACATTGAGGGTTGGACCATTGAAGCCCAGCTCTATGACCCAAATACCGAACCTGTGCTGCCTAAACCTATGGCCAGAAGTGTCACCTCCATCATCGGCGAGAAATACCCGCAAAGAGACAATGTGAAGTTCGCACTTTTAGAACATAAGGTCAGCAATCCTAAGAAATGGTCTGCTGAGTTTCCGAACCTGTACACATTAGTCCTGACTCTCAAGGATGCTGAAGGCAAGGCCATCGAGGCCGAAAGCTGCCGCGTGGGCTTTCGCAAAGTCGAGATAAAAAACGGTCAGCTCTTTATCAACGGCAAATCCATCAAGCTCTTCGGCGTCAACCGGCATGAGCACGATCCCGACCACGGCCGCGCCATCCCCGTCGGCCGGATGGTCCAGGATATTATATTGCTTAAACGGCATAATATTAACGCCGTTCGCACCAGCCATTATCCTGACGACCCCGCCTGGTACGACCTGTGCGATGAGTACGGGATTTATCTTATCGACGAGGCCAACCTTGAATCGCACGGCCTGAAAGGCTACCTTTCAAACGTCGCCGGCTGGCACAGTGCCTTTGTTGAGCGGGCCATACGTATGGTTGAGCGTGATAAGAATCATCCATCTGTCATTATTTGGTCGCTCGGTAATGAGACAGGCTGTGGGCCTAATCACGCTGCTATGTCGGCGTGGATAAAAGAATACGACCCGACTCGCCCGATTCACTACGAAGGGGCAGCGGGAAAACCTGTTGACTACCCTTACGTTGATATGATAAGCCGAATGTATGCGAGAATCCCGGAAATCATTCGGCTGGCCACCGACCCGATTGACGACAGACCGATGGTCCTCTGCGAGTACGCGCACGCGATGGGCAATTCAGTCGGTAACCTTAAGGAATACTGGGACGCCATCCGCTCCCACAAACGCCTTATCGGCGGGTTTATCTGGGACTGGGCAGACCAGGGCCTGCGCAAAAAGAGCCCAGAAGGAAAAGAATTCTGGGCCTACGGTGGTGACTTCGGTGACAAACCCAACGACGGAAACTTCTGCTGCAACGGCCTGGTCCAGCCCGACCGAAAACCCAACCCCTCTCTCTACGAGGTCAAGAAAGTTTATCAGCGCATACATGTCCTGCCGGTTGATATTTTGGCCGGGAAGTTTCGCATCTACAACGAATATGATTTTCTCAACCTTGATTTTACTGATATCATATGCGAACTCTCTGCCGACGGCCGCGTGATTAAAAAGGGTATTTTGCCGAAACTATCCCTCGCCCCGGGCGCTCAACGAGAACTGCAGATCCAATTTAAAAACATGCCAAACCTCCTACCTGGTGCTGAATACTGGATCAAGATAGTCTTTGCCCTCGCTGCCGATACGCCCTGGGCCAAGCAAGGACATATCCTTGCCTGGGATCAGTTTAAGAGTCCCTTTGACGTCCCGCCGGCGCTGGTTGTTGACCCAAATACAATGCCATCGCTTGCGCTTGAACAAAACGAGCAAAATATCATCGTCACGGGCGGTGACTTCGAACTGATGTTTGGAAAAGAAACCGGCGCACTTGAATCTTTCGTTTACAACGAAAAACAGCTCGTCGCTTCGGCTCTGGTCCCCAACTTCTGGCGAGTGCCCATCGACAATGACGAGGGGAACCGCATGCCCAAACGCCTCGGTGCCTGGCGTAATGCCGGACCCAATCGAACCGTCAATACTGTCGAAGCCGAGCAGCTCAATCCGAAGATTGTTCGCATCACCGCCGAAGCAGCTATTCCCGTCGGAACAAACACCACCTACAAGACTGTTTATACCGTTTATGGTAGTGGTGACATCATCGTCGATTCTACCCTCACCCCGGGCGGTGACAACCTGCCCGACCTGCCGCGGTTTGGCATGCAGATGGCTGTGCCCGACCAGTTAAACAGGCTCACCTGGCTCGGTCGTGGGCCACATGAAACTTACTGGGACAGAAAAACCGGCGCCGCCGTTGGCCTCTATGCCGGCAACGTCAATAGGTTAATCCATAATTATGTCCGGCCTCAGGAAAACGGTAACAAATCAGACGTTCGGTGGATGGCCCTGACCGACAGCGAGGGTGTAGGCCTCGTCGCCGTCGGCATGCCCACAATCGACATCAGTGCCTGGCCCTTCACGATGCAAGACCTTGAAGAAGCAGAACACATTCACGAACTGCCCCAGCGAGATACTATAACGGTCAATCTTGACTATAAGCAGATGGGCGTCGGTGGCGACAACAGTTGGGGCGCGCGGACGCACCCTGAATACACCTTGCCGGCCAAGCCCTACCATTACCGCTTACGTCTCATGCCCTACTCTAAAACACTCGGTAACATCCTCGATCTAACACGGCGAGGCTTACCTGAATTGAAATGACGGCGTTACTATCAGCCACCTCAAACAAAGCTCGGCCTGGAATGGCTGGTCATTAATTGTCAGGGCTGGATACAAAGAAAGAAAGCCAACAAAAGTCGATAGCTATCCCTTGTGACACTCTTGAAGCGCCTTTTTCAACAGCTCCACTGCCCCGAATGGTGGTCCCTAGTTTTTTCGAGATCATTGCGAGCGATTCGAAGAATCACGCGGGGATCTCGATGACTCACTGTGGGACTTTTTCAACAACCCCGCTGTCGCTAGTTTTCCCTATTTTTTGGCGTGGTTGAGTCGGAATTGATATCCTGTTCCCTGTTTATCTGTATGTCATAATAAATGTGCTCACTGCTAAGATGACCGAACGAATCCAGTCGCCATCCCTTGTCGGCCTTTATCATTGCCACCGCAAATCTGTCTCCTGAAGGGAACAGGGCCTCCGATGCGAAGGCAGCATCGTAATAATATATGTTAATCAAGCGACATCTGGGTTCGAGGCGCGACTTGTATTTATTGAATGCATTAAGGGCTTGCTTAGATACATAACCTTCTTTTGGTTTATAGGTGCCTTCAAACAACTCACGCATGGTTCGGTAGAAAAAGGGAATAGCTTCTTGTCTAAGACTCTCTACCTTTCTATTAGTCTGCTCCCACCCCTGATAGACAGGATCCCAGATTGTAACCGAGTAATGATAGAAAACATAGCCGACAGGGTCGGTCTGCATAAATCGGCCGATGTGTGGATTATAGCAGAGAAATGGTGGGGCAAGCCCCACCCTACTGGACTATCACCCTGATATGGACCGATTACTGTGAAACTGTTACACTAATCACAAGAAGTTAAGTATGCTCAATAATTAGAATCAAGCCGGTCCGGCCCTATACGAGCTTGTCGTGGCCAGTGGCGATGGGGTGGAAGACCCCACGGCCAGGTTTGAGATAATTCTGCTTCGGTACAAGGTCCAGTTTGCTGGAGTTCAGCAGCCAGCTCCAACTGAAGCTGCGACCCGTGAAGGCGGCCATGCGAGCGCCGATGGCTGTCAGCGTGCTCTCGGCGATTCGCTGGCCCTCGTTGAGCGGGTTGCCGCTGCGAATGCTCTTGATGAGGTCGATGTGCTCCTGCTGCATTCCGTTGACGTTTCTGCCCTCGTACTGCCACTCGTTCTCGCCCGAGATGCGGCTGCTGCAGTTGCTGGTGCCCTTGGTGCCGACGATTTTTTCACCGTTGCGTCCGGTACCGGGACTGTGCCCACTGAAACTCAGGCAACGGGCGCCGTTTGCGTACTCGAACTCGGCGAAGATGTGGTCCCAGATGTCCCCGTTGTACTTCTCCCAATCAGCTTCGCTGCCGTTGTTGTATTTCCGGCAGACCTCTTTCGCCGGCCCCACCTGGCCGTCGTTGTAGCTGCGCCAGGCGCGGCCGCCCACGGCAGTGAAGTTCTTCGGCGGACCGTTGAAACACCAGTTCATTACATCGATATTGTGGATGTGCTGCTCGCATATCTGGTCGCCTGAAATCCAGTTGAAGTGATACCAGTTGAGGCACTGCCACTCCAGCTCGCTTAAGCCTTCCTGGTAGCCCCGGTACCAGATGCCGCCGCCGTACCAGTAGCACTGTCCGCCAACCAGCTCTCCGATAGCGCCGTCGTGAATGCGCTTCATAAGCTCTACACGGCTGAACTCGTGCCGGCGCTGAGTACCGCAAACGATTGCCAGACCCTTCTGTTCGGCGATTTTGGAGGCCGCCATAACTTCCCGACAGCCGGCCACGTCGGTGGCGACGGGCTTCTCGGTAAAGATGTTCTTGCCTGCCTTGACGGCGGCCATCATCTGCCGCCCGCGAAACGCCGGGGCGGTCGCCATACACAGCAGGTCTGCTTCGCATCGAGCCAGCTTCTCGTGGCAGTCGAAGCCCCAGAAGAGGTGGTCGTCGTCAATCTTGACGCGACCTTTGAATTTGTTATCCCTCAAGAGTCTGTCCCTGCTGCTCCTGACTCTGCTTTCAAACAGGTCTGCCAGGGCGATGACCTCCACGCCGGGATCGGCCTGCAGGCATTGACGCAAGGCAGCGTTGCCGCGTCCGCCACACCCGAGCAATCCCACTTTAATTTTGCCTGACCCTTGCGCGTGGACCTTCGATGCAACTGCACCGGCCAATGCCACTGCGCCGGCGGCTGTGGCCGCTTTTCTCTTAGATATGCCTTTGTCTTTCTTTGACGCTGTCATATTGAAAATCTCCTTTGCTTGTTGTCTTTGAGCCATTTGGCTGAACAAGCGGAATAATCTCGTCAATCAGTATCCGCCGATTATCCGCGTCGTCTTTTCCTGCTCTGCACCAAACCGGGCAACTGGTACACACCGGGAACCGGGAACGGGTCTAAGCGTTTGGAATCACTTAGCTTGAGGTCATCGGGCGGTAACAAATTCAGCGTGCATTTGCTCATGAACCACGACCGATTAAACTGCCGCCGTGAATACGCCGATTCCCTGCCCATGATTGCGCAAAGTGTGCTTTCTGCGATGCGCTGGCCTTCGTTGAGCGGATTTCCGCTCCGAATGCTCTTGATTAGATCGGTGTGTTCCACCTCGTACGGATTTGGATTGGGGCCTTCGTAGCGCCATGGATTCTCACCCTCGATGCTCCCTGCGCAGTTGCTGACGCCTTTAGTACCGGCCACACGCTCACTAACCCGATTCGTCGTGTCCGGAATCTGCCGACAGGTGCTGATAGTCCGCACGTCGTCGGGGTAGAAAAACTCGACCCCGAAGTGATCGAAGATGTTGCCATACTGCGGGCCCGTCCGGTCCTGTCGTCCGCCCAGGCCGTGTACCTGTTCGGGAAGCGCATCGAATGCCCAGTTGATTACGTCGATGTTGTGCACGTGCTGCTCACATATATGGTCGCCCGAAAGCCACTTGATAAACAACCAGTTGCGGATTTGCCACTCGACGTCCGACCACTTGCCGCTCTTGTAGTTATCCCAGTTGGTCTTGGCGCGATCTACCCAAAGCGCGCCCTGGTTCCAGTAGCATTGGGCCGAGACAATCTCGCCGATGGCGCCGTCGTGGATACGCTTCATCGTCTCGACGTACTTCGGCTCGTGTCGGCGCTGCGTGCCGGCAACAATGGCCAGGCCCTTCTCCGTTGCTTTATTCGAGGCCTCGATGACCATCTTGATCCCCGCAGGACAGACTGCAACAGGTTTCTCCATAAAGACGTTTTTGCCCTGCTTGATGGCTTCAGCGAGCTGTATCGGCCGAAAGCCCGGCGGCGTCCCCAGGATGACCAGGTTCACGTCGTCAAGAGCCATCAACTCTTTGTACGCATCGAGGCCGACGAAGCAGCGGTTGTTGTGGACCTTGAATTCGTTCTTCAAACTTGTTAGGCGGTCCCCAAAAGTGTCGGCCAATGCGACGATTCTCACTCCCGGCGAAGACTTGACACAGTCATGCACTGCGCCGGAACCTCGACCACCACAGCCGACCACGCCGACACGAATCGTGTCGCTGCCCCTCGCTTCCGCCAACGGTACAGCCGCGCCGCCCAACACCAGGGCACCGGCCGTTACTGCCGAACTCCTTAAGAGCTCTCGTCGTGTTAATTTTTGTCTTTGCACCATAATCGCCTCTCTAACTTTACCTCTGTGGTAAACTGTGTGTCCTTGTTAGCTCTATCAAAATCTCCTTAAACGATTGCTTTTTCCCACTGCCTCCTTAGCAGCCGGAATCACTTCCTTAGGCTTTTGACCTGTGCACCCGAGCCACCTGTCACGACTTAGCTCCGCACCGCTGCGACACAGTCGTATCGCGGCGAGCAAGCGAGCCACGGCGGACAAGTCTTAACATTATATGGCAGGCCAAGAAAAAAAGTCAAGAGTAAAAACAAAAATTATTTTCCGGAGCAAGAAAAAAATGTGGAATCCTGCTACTACTATGTAACAGTTGATTTGCAGAGTTGCCATCCCTGAAAGCGCAGCAAAGCATTCGGCTAAGGAAGTCCGTCGAAAGCGGGCCAGCCCCGGCGCGCCGGGGGGCCTGGAATGGCTGGTCATTGATTGTAAGGGCTGGAGTCGGACCTGCGGGTCCCGGATTCATTTCCGAAAAGCTGGCTTTTTAGGGCCGGTAATGAGACAATAGTACCGCGCTACCTCTCAATGACACATAGTGATTTTAGAGAGGGTTTTAAGTGTACGTAAGATTTCTCAATAATAGAACTGGAACAGAAAAATTAACGGAATTCGCTATGTGGCAATGCAAGGTACCTGTCAATACCACCTAGCGCTCGTAATTACTGCCCTGTATTCTTTCTCCTGTCGCCTGTCTTCTGCCATATGTCTTCTTCTGCAGCATCCGACAACGAATATCGAGGCTTCACTTTCCCATCTACTCATCAACGTATTAACTCATCCACACATCGAGAATCGAGTATCCAGCATCAAGATTCCAAAATTTTTGCCTTTTTATTTTTCTTTGTGCCTTTGCCCCTCTGCCGGCTGCTCTCTGCCTTTGCCGTAAGGCATCCTGTGGAATGGCTTCCGTGCTGCGGCGGGGCGCCTTTGCCCCGACGAACTGTCTTCTGTTCTCTACAGGCTGGTCATTAATTGTCAGGGCTGAAACTCCTACATCCAATCATTTTTAGAAAAACTAGGGACAGTCACCTATTTATTCATCATCTTTCTTTTTCTTTTCGTTATCTTATATTCTTTTGGCCTTCCAATCGGTAGCGGACGGACCCTGCGTCCAAGCAATCCTTCGAGCTTGCTCATAAAACTATCACCACCCAGAGGTCTGCCCGTATGGGTATTCGATCTTAACCGTCCAAGCTCAGAATCCGAAAGACCATCAGCAAGTTCCTTCCGCCATTGTACCGCAGATATCATATCGTACCAACGCGACAAATTCAAGACATCCGACCGAGCCTTTGCGTCAACATGCACAGCGGCGCTCGACCAGTCATACCGCCACGGCTTACGGCAGAGCCGTGAGCGAACAGGATTAAGCTCGATGTATCTCATGGCCATCCAGAAGTGCCGTTCATCCAGCGCACAGGAATAGAAACGTCCTTGCCACAGGTGGCCGCTACGTTTATGAAAACGGTTGATATATTGTGTATAGCGAAAGTGCGTCCTGCCAATACTCTTGGCCAGCGAATCCTCGGCATGCGGTATCGCGACAATGTGTATATGATTGCTCATCAGGCAATAGCCGACCAGCTCCAAAGCGTATTTGTCTGCCTGCTCTTTTAACAGCTCCAGGTACACCCGACGATCATCATCCACAAAGAACACATCCTGGCGATTGTTACCTCGCTGTGTAATATGATGTGCAAATCCGACCGCTACTGCTCTGGCTAATCTTGGCATAAAGCCAAATTAACACAAAAACTAACTCGTGTCAAACATAAATAGGTGACTGTCCCTAGTTTTTTCCCGCATTTGTTGAAGCGGATTTTTCAACAGCCCCGCTGTCCCTGGTTTCCTCCCGATTTTCTATTTCCTCCTGTTTTGTCTTTTTTTCCAGTTCATACTTAATTGGGACATTTACTATTGAAGCATGTACAAGCAACATCATATACAAGGAGCACATTAGAAAGAAGACAGCCTGCCATTCATAATTGAGTTTCAATGCTAAACATCCGAAAGACAGCGAAAAAAAAGCACCAAAAGAAAAAAGACAAAAAAAAACCATTCCTTCTATTCTTTTTTTCATGACAACCCTTTCTTGATTGTTATATTGTTATTCAATAGTGTCAAAAGAAGCGTATCTGACAATAATCATAATATACTATAGCAAGTTTACTATCGCCGGATTTATTGCATTCAAAGCTTATACCTTTTCTTGTACTCTTCGTATCTGTCAAACATCGAATCGAGTCCGCCATCAAAACTACTTATATAATCATAATAACCTTGCCATTTGTCAAAATTTGGAACATTTGCTCCGGGATCAGTGACGACCATGTAGAAACTCAAAACACTCGCTCCTTCAGCAATAACAAATAGCGATCCAGGAACAATGACCTTGACAGATTTCAGGGCATTTCCTGCTCGGCGATTTACATATGCAATACCCACATTAACTGCCGCAAAAGTTTGTGTGACAACTCCTGTTACCAACCATTCAACCCTATGACTTTCATAATACATTGGGTCATTCAGCATACCAATTAGCCTCCAATCCAATATTTGGGTTTCGCTTTTATTAAACCAAGGGCCGGTTTTAACAACCAATATTGGAATACCTTCAACTTCTTCTTCAATATCCATTTTCATGTTCTCGTACTCATCTGGGACTTCAAAAACACATTTGTAAGTACCTTCCTCGTGAGAACCATAGAAAGTTACAGATTCAAGAGTAACTCCGGGAAACTCTCCAAAGAAGTTTGATTCATCAAAAAAACTTTGAACATCTTTTTTATGCTGAGGGTCATTTTCTTCGGTTACATATTTACCTTTTATTATCGCACCCATAGACGACCCATGCCATATAGTTTGCAATGGAATCTTTACTTTTACAGAATAAAGCCCACTCGGGTCCACGAAGTTCAACGGCCCGTTTCCACAATACGCATACAAGTTCATACCTGCGCCGTAACCGACTGGGTCGGTCTGCATAAACCGGCCGATGTGTGGATTATAATATCTTGCGCGGTAATAGTAAAGACCTGTTTCGATATCGAATCTGCGGCCGGTGAACATGTAGGGATTGGTAAGGAATTCGGGTTCTGAGGCCGCCACCTGGCCATAGACGCTGTACTCGTAGGTCTGGACGGTATCGCCGGCCGAATCACTTAAGGCCACAACGGAACCCAGAC
>Ga0307430_1002756_pt1 | contig 11381 bp, 9 predicted proteins | sample SalMarWE160130MG_FD_202159 | JGI IMG/M metagenome (GOLD analysis project Ga0307430, IMG submission 202159) | Salt marsh sediment microbial communities from the Plum Island Ecosystem LTER, Massachusetts, United States - WE1603-130 | ecosystem: Environmental > Aquatic > Marine > Intertidal zone >... | reverse complement strand
ACGAAGAAAGAGGTCCCCTGATGGACCAGATGGGTAAGTTCACTCCCATCGGAAGAGTCGGCCTGCCGGAAGACATCGGCTACACGAACCTGTTCCTGTGCTCGGAGATGAGTTCCTACATCACCGGCCAGATGCTGAACGTCGGCGGCGGTATTCCGATGGGCAAGTATGACCCCGAGAGGCCCATGGGTAGTAGGGCTCGCGAAGGCGGGCCACCCCGATAGACAAATAACATGAATCAAAAAAGCGGGCTCCTCTCGGGGAGCCCGTAGCAATAGATAAGACATTTAAGCGACCTGGCAAAGGAGGTATTCAAAATGGCCGAGAAAGAGTTTGCGCATCTGGTAAAACCGATGATTATCAAGGACCCGCCCAGAGGGCTGTATGCCGAGCCACGTGTCTGGATGGAAGCTAAAGACCTGGAAGGATTTAACGCCAATTTCTCTTTCGGATTCGTTAAAAAGCCTGCTAAATTCCATCCCCTTGAGGGTGCTCTGGTACATCCTTACGATGAAGTCCTGGTCTTTGAGGGAACCGACAGCTCCAATATCCTCAATCTGGGAGCGGAAATATCCGTAGAGCTTGGCGAGGAACATGAAGAGCATGTCTTCACCGAACCCTCGGCGGTGCTTATTCCCAAAGGGACGCCCCACGGTCCGGTTACGGTAAAAAGTCTTGATAGGCCTATCGTCCATTACACCATCGGCCTTGCCGCGGAATATAAGGCCGCCCCCGCCTCCCAAAAGGCGAAAACGACCGGCTCAAAGTACGACAAATACATCAAGAGAATGATAACCAATTTCAAGTCGATGGGAATGCCGGGGTCTGACAAGCTCGAAGGTGACCAGTACGGAGTAATCAGGGCCGCAGACATGGGAGTCGGACCCGGTAACGGCGACGAGGTTGTCTGGCTCTACGGCGAAGACCTGGAGGGGTTCGACCTCAATTTCACCTGGGGGTTATACAGCAAGTGCGGTAAATGGCACCGCGGCGGCGAAGCCCATTACCACCCCGAGGCGGAAATCCTGTGCTTCGTCGGCCTCGACCCTGATAATCTGGATTTCCTGGGGGCTGAACTTGAGCTGGGTATGGGCAAGGACTATGAAAGGCATATCTTCAACACGCCCACCGTCGCCATCTGCCCCGCGGCGTTTCCCCACCTTCCTCTGATTACCAGGTGGTGTGATAAGCCCTACGGATTTATCGTGGTCTGTCTCAGCGGCGAACACGCCTCTCCGTGGGTAGAGGCTTAATCTTCATAACACGTATCAAATAGTACTGCTGGCGAGGGTAAGTGACTGCTATTGTCCGGTCACGAGCCCTCGCTGGTATAAGGAGGGCGCGAATCAAGTATCGTAAGTTTGGCAGGCTGGACTGGGAAGTTTCGGTGCTGGGCTTCGGCGTCATGCGGCTGCCGCGGCTCGCCAGCGACCCCGCCCGCATAGATGAAGAAGAAGTCGTTGAGATGCTCCGTTACGCCGTCGACCATGGCGTCAACTACCTGGACCTCGGTTATCCTTACGACATGGGGCAGTATGAGAGCCTGACCCGCCTGCTCGGTAGGGCGCTTAAAGACGGCTATCGGGATAGAGTTAAAATCGCCGCCAATCTACCGTCGTTTTTAATCGGTTCCCCCGCGGATATAGAACGCTTTTTAAACGACCGCCTTGATTGGCTGCAGACCGACCGTTTAGACTTTTTTCTTTTCGGGGGACTGGACCGGCAGACCTGGCCAATATTGCAGGGGTTGGACGTACTGAGCAGGGCGGAGGCGGCTATGGCCGCCGGGCGAATCGGCCATATCGGGTTCTCTTTTCATGATTATTACCAGACTCTCAGGGAGATACTGGACGCCTACGATAACTGGGTGCTCTGTCAATTCCAATATAGCTACATGGATATAGACCACCACCCGGGCGCTGGCGGCATCAGGTACGCCGCAAGCAAGGGACTGGCGGTCGTGGTCACCGAGCCGCTTAAAGGCGGGCGGCTTACCAAGGAGCCGCCGGAGTCGGTAGCCGGAATATGGGCGGATGCCTCGCCGGAAAGTACGCCGGCGGAATGGGGACTGCGCTGGGTGTGGAATCACCCGGAGATTGCCACCGTCGTCAGTGACATGAGTACCATGGAGCAGGTAGCTGCGAATGTAGCCTTGGCTGACAGCGTTGAACCGGATAGCCTGACCGTATCGGACGAGCTGCTTATCAGTCGTGTTAGGGACGCTTACCGCAAGTTAAAGCACGTCCCCTGCACCGCCTGTCGCGGCTGTATGCCCTGTCCCGAGGGCATCGATGTACCGCGCATCTTCGAGCTTTATAACGATGCCGTGATGTACGGTGATATCGAGACGGCTCGTTTTCTTTATCGTAATGAACGGCATAATATCGCTAGCTGCACCGAATGCGGTTCCTGCGTCAAGGCCTGCGGCTTGAAAATCCCCATCCTGGACTGGCTAAAGAAGGCGCATAAGCTGCTGGTCTAAGATAGATAACGCCGAATTGGTGTAAATTTGTCCCCTTTGGTATACTGGAAAGTAGTTACTATTTAAAGGAGAAAAATTGCATGGAGAAACAGTGGTCAGAGCTAAGCCGTGAAGAGAAGCGTGAGAAGAGGCTGAAGGACTATATTAATCCTCAGGGCGTTAAATTCCGCGATGCCAGGGCGGAGAAGCTCTATAAAGAGAGGGTAGACCGCATGTTGAAGGTCATGATGTGCCAGGAGCCCGACCGGGTGCCTGTATCGCTGCCGACCGGCGACTACCCCGCTTATTACGTTGGGTGGAACCTAAAGAAGGTGATGTACGATTACAAGGCGCTATGCGAGGCATGGACCAAGTTTATGGAGGACTTTTATGAGGATATGGATACTTTCATGGGGCCGGGCTTGACCTGGTCCGGGAGGGCACTGGAAATCCTCAAGTATAAGCCCTATAAGTGGCCGGGCCACGGAGTGGGTGATAATATCGGCACCTATCAGTTCGTGGAGGATGAGTATATGCGGGCCGATGAATATGATGCGCTTATGAAAGACCCGTCCGACTTTTCATTCAGGGTGATGGTGCCTCGTGCGATACTTGCCGCCGAAGAGTTAAAAAATTTTCCGCCGCTTAGCTCTTTTATGAGCATGCCCTTGATAATGGCGTACCCCTTTGCCCGACCCGAGATGCGGGCCGCTTTCCAGGCGCTGATAGATGCCGGGGAAGAAATAGAAAAGTGGCAGAAAGAGCTGATGGTCTTTAATACGGGTATGGTAGCGGCCGGTTTCCCGGCGGGAAGGGGTGGCCTGGCGGTCGCCCCGTTTGATGATGTCGGCGACTTCCTGAGAGGAACACAGGGGGTCTTCATCGATATGTACCGTCAGCCGGAAAAGCTCCTGGAAATGATTGACATGATAACCGAACAGAGCATTGAAAGGTTGATATCCAGAATTAATATGTCCGGCGGATTCACAGTAAGTTTTCCCCTGCATAAAGGTGACGATACCTTTATGTCCCGAAAGCAGTTCGAGAAGTTCTACTGGCCGAGCTTGAAGAAGGTCATCGATGCCTTAATCGACGAGGGTATCATGGTGTATCTCTTCGCCGAGGGCCGGTATAATCAGAGGCTGGAGTATATAGGTGATTTCCCCAAGGGCTGGGTAACGTGGCACTTTGACCAGACCGATATGGCCAATGCCAAGAAGATGATTGGCGATACGTGCTGTATTACCGGTAACGTGCCCGCCTCATTAATGGTTGCCGGCACGCCGAAAGAGGTGAAGGAATGTTGCCGTAAACTCATCGAGGCCTGCGCTCCGGGCGGTGGTTATGTCCTCTCCGGCGGCTGCACGGCCACGGAAACGAAAAACCCGGACAATTTCCGCGTCTATATGGAAGCCGCCGTGGAATACGGTACGTACTAAACAGTCAGGAGCAAGCGTAAAAAATTAACAGGAGAGCCCCGCTATTCGGCGGGGCTTTCTTAATATTAGCTCATTTATCATTATGTTGCTAATACGATAACTATGTTAAGATGTAATCGTCTTAAAATAATTATTATGGTGGTCGCATATGTTCAAAGTGAGATGCAAGCTTATAGAATTCGTGGCTGACGAGAAGGAATATCCCTGCCACTTTGGTTACAAGATAGGTGACGAGTTCTATTATGACGGCGTGAGTTTCACCGGCAGGATATGCCCGGGACTATTTGCTTCCATGATGCCCGTTGTTCACGGTGTTTTCCTTCTGGGATACAAATACTCTGAGAATGTTATGTATCTGTATCGCGGCCATGATGCCATAGACCCTGCTATGGCTAAGTACGATGGCGTGGGATTCCGCCCTCTACCGCTGGAAAAAGACACCGGCAATCTCGATGAAGCATTAGGGATTAAAGCCAGGACCGAAAAGGCGAAGGGGGGGCACTTCGTCTGTGGTGACACCAGGACCCTGGCACATTTCGTCTGTGAACCGGTCGATTTAAGTGATAGCGATTATGCGCAGCCCTTTTACAGAAGGGAAATCGCCATACTTGAAGAAGTCGAAAAAGAAGCCGGGATTAAAATCGACGAAATACTCGGCAGGTTCACCGACTTCGAAAGGGATGAAATCTCGCCGCCGTTGACCCCCGTTTTACTGGAAGTCCTGCTGGATGCGCTGACCGATATGGGGTATATCGATATTCGCGATGGTAGGGCCTACGCCACCGGTAAAGAACCCCCGAGCCGACCCAAAATCGGATAGCCAGACTGGCGACGCGGGACATTACTTGAGTTCGAGGGGGGTTGGTGGAGCCGGCGAGATTCGAACTCGCTACCTTTTGACTGCCAGTCAAACGTTCTCCCAAGTGAACTACGGCCCCGTAAACGTATTTCTAATTTAGCATAAAATCGTAGTAGCTGGCAAGAATTAGCGTAGCCGGCCCCTGTCAATATTAATATATATGCCTTGTTTATACGGATGCCGTTTATGTTTATGCCCTGTTTACATCGAAGGTGCTATTCTTACCATAGATAATCAAGTTGTTCCCCAGCTTGATAGCAGCCCAACAGATGAAGGGGCTGGGCAAGTCCTCAAGATTAACAGGAGTTTGAGGGTTCGCCCGGCCCCTTCTCTCTTTGCAGGCGTTTTTTGCTTATCGAACGTAAATGGGCTAAAATCTGAGAGCAGTAGTTTAATTTCGGAAGGGAGAAGAACCATGGCAATGAAAATATTGCTCAGATTGCTTATCGGCGTAGCATTAATTTCAGTTAATCTTTTTATCGTATCCTGCGGCGGTTCGGAGTCGGAACCGGCACCATCGCCAGCATCACCGGAGGTAAAAGTTATGAAATGGAATTCGCCACCAGAGATGACAATCGATACCGGTAAGAAATACACGGCCATCATGGAAACGGAAAAGGGAAATTTGGTCATTGAACTCTTTGCCGCGGACGTGCCGAAGACGGTCAATAACTTTGTCTTTCTCGCCCGGCAGGGTTACTACGATGGCACTACCTTCCACAGGGTGCTCCCCGGCTTTATGGCGCAGGGCGGCGACCCCACCGGGACGGGCAGGGGTGGTCCCGGCTACCGCTTCGATGATGAATTTACCAAACACTACCACGAAGCCGGAGCTTTATCCATGGCTAACGCCGGTGCCAATACCAACGGCTCGCAGTTCTTTATCTGTTATAAACCGCAGCACGGACTTGACGGCTTACATACTGTCTTCGGCCAGTTGATAGAGGGCATGGATGTCCTGGAGAGCATAACGCCCCGCGACCCTTCCAAGAATCCGTCGTTCGAGGGCGACAGGATAATCCGGGTAATAATTGAAGAAGAATAGTCTTAAAGTTCTATGCCGATGGCATGGAACAGGCCCTTAAGCCCGAAGTAGCCGGCGTAAACCACGGTCATGCACTTGATTATCTTGCCGGCAAGGACGATAAATATATATTTTTTCAGGCCGAAGCGCAATGCCCCAGCCGCCAGCGCCGCCGGATAAAAGAACGGATTGACCACCGATGCCACGATAAACAGCGTCAGCGGTCCTTTACGCTCCATCAGGCCCAGCATCTTTTCGTAGGCGGATTGCATCTTGCCGTGCTTGCTACTGCTGATAGCCCGGCCTGCACCATGGCCGGTCATATAGATAGTCAGGGCGCCTACCAGTTCGCCCAGTGCCGCCGATATGCCCACCAGCCAGGTGTATTCCATGACCTTGCCCAGCGCGAAAACCACTGCCAGCATGGGTACGGGTATGATGATAGTGGCCCCGCCTAGGATGCTGATAATAAACGCGCCGATGTAGCCGAATCCTTTGAGTTCTCTAAGTACGTCCCCGAAATAGACAATAGCCGCTGCCATGACCAGCGTGAGGATGATACCGACGATGCCGAAGATATAAGCCCATATCGCAGACTTCTTACCGGTTGCTTCCGCGGTATCGGGGCTTTTGGCTATGTCAACTGTCTTACCTTCGCGTGCTTGTTCTGGCATAATGTGCCTATATTATACACATATGCGCAAGCACAGCGCTACTATGGGGGGAAAAAGAGGGGTGTCAGCCTCTCTTAAACACCCTGTTGCAGTGGGGTAGGGTAAGGGGTTCAGGCGGCGGCTTTAGCCGCCGCCTTGGTCTTAAAGGTCAGGCCGTCCTTGCCCAGGTCGACCTTGACCGTGTCGCCTTCTTTAAGTTCGGCCCTGAGCACCTTGCTGGACAGGGGATTCTCTACGTAACGCTCAATGACTCGCCTCAGCGGGCGGGCACCGTACATGGGGTCGTAGCCTTCCTTGACCAGCCATGACTTGGCTTTGACCGTCAGCTCTATGCCCAGTTTATGTTCCTCCATGCGACTCTGCAACTCGGCAATCATGAGGTCGACGATTTTTTCGAGCTGTTTCTCGCTGAGCTCATGGAAGACGATGATATCGTCCAGTCGGTTCAGGAACTCGGGGCGGAAGGCCTTCTGTATCTCCGTCATAACCTTTTTCTTCATGTCCTCGTAGTTATGCTGGGTTTTTGAAGCACCTTTTTGTGTGGCAAATCCAATCTGGCTTTCGCGCTTGATGAGCTCCACGCCGGCATTGCTGGTCATGATGACCACCGTGTTCTTGAAGTTTACCGTGCGTCCGTGGCCGTCGGTCAACCTGCCGTCATCAAGAATCTGGAGCAGGGTATTGAATACCTCGGGGTGAGCCTTCTCAATCTCATCGAGCAGGATAACGCGGTAGGGCCGGCGTCTCACCGCCTCGGTAAGCTGCCCGCCCTCGTCGTAGCCGACATATCCGGGCGGAGCACCGATAAGGCGGGACACGGTGTGCTTTTCCTGGTATTCCGACATATCCAGCCGTACCATGGCGTTCTCGTCGCCGAACAGGAACCAGGCCAGGGTGCGTACCAGCTCGGTCTTGCCGACGCCCGTAGGCCCCAGGAACATGAAGCTGCCGATGGGGCGTTTGGGGTCCTTGAGTCCGGCACGGCTTCTCCTGATGGCTTCGGAGACGGCGCCAACGGCTTCCTCCTGGTCGATGAGTCTCTCGTGGATACGTTCTTCCATGTGCAGGAACTTCTCGGCTTCACCCTCGACCATCTGGGATACCGGTATGCCGGTCCAGCTGGAAATCAGCCGGGCGATTAGTTCAGGGTCTACACTCCGCTCGATGCTTCCGTACCATTCTTTCGCTTTAGATTTATATTCTTCCTCTATTTCTGTTCTTTTAGTGTTTAACTGTGCAATTTCTTCGTACTTATTTTGTTTTTCAATCTCGATTCCATTTATTTCTTCGTTCCTTTTCGATCTGTCAACTTTTAATTGGGCAGCTTTCTCGTACTCTTGATGCTGCGTAGCATTTTCAATATTTCTATCTATTTCGTCTATTTTTCTGCCAACTTCACTTATTCTTTTGTCAATTTCAGCTATTTTACTGTCTAGTTCGTCTGTTTTGCTATTTAGTTCATCTATCTCTTTTTTCAGACTTTTTATTTCCTCTGGCACTGTTGGAATATCTATACGTAGTTTTGAAGCTGCCTCATCAATAAGATCAATTGCCTTATCAGGTAAATACCTATCGGATATGTAACGGTGACTAAGATTAGCTGCGGCATTTATTGCTGCGTCAGTGATCTCGATTTTATCATAGTTGGGTATGAGTTCCTTCAAGAATTCCATTCCAGATACCTTTATTTTATGGTGTTCTTCGTACTTGGGGCGAAGTCCCTGTAATATCTTGATTGTCTGTTCTATAGTTGGTTCATCAAGATAGACTGGCTGGAAACGCCTCTCCAGTGCCTTATCTTTTTCTATATATTTACGGTATTCATCCATGGTCGTAGCGCCCACGCACTGGAGTTCGCCATGGGACAACGCCGGCTTGAGCATATTGCTGGCATCTATGGAGCCTTCGGCGGCGCCCGCCCCGACGACCGTATGTATCTCATCGATGAACAGGATAACGTCCTTCTTAGCTTCTTTAACCTCGTCAATGACCGCCTTGAGTCGTTCCTCGAACTCGCCGCGGAACTTGCTGCCGGCGACCAGTGCCCCCATGTCCAGGGCGATTACTTTACGCCCTTTCAGGGAGTCGGGAACGTCATCGGCGGCTATTTTCTGTGCCAGCCCTTCGGCGATGGCGGTCTTGCCGACGCCGGCGTCGCCGACGATGACCGGGTTGTTCTTGGTGCGCCGGGTGAGTATCTGCATCACCCGCTTGATTTCCTCCTCTCGACCGATTACTGGGTCGAGTTTACCCTCATGGGCGGACTTGGTCAGGTCGCGGCCGTACTTCTGTAGAGAGCGGTATTTACTCTCGGCGCGGGAATCGTCGACACGGTGTCCGCCGCGTACTTTCTTGAGAGCTTCGTATACCTTCTCCTGGGTGATGCCTGCATCACGAAGAATGGTGGCCGCTTCACCCTTGGTTTCGCTGGTCATGCCTATAAGCAGGTGCTCGGTGCTGATAAAGTCGTCCTTGAGCCTCTGGGCTTCTTCATCTGCCTTTTGCATGAGCTGGGCGATACGCGGCGTGGCGTAAATCTGCCCCGTCTGGTAGGCAACCTTGGGTGTGCTTTCCAGTGTTTGTTCCAGCTGGTTCCTTATTGCTTCTACGTCAACTTTAAGTTCTTTCAGTATTTCACCGACCAGCCCCTGCTGCTGAATTAGCAGGGACAGTAAAATATGTTCCACATCCCACTGGCTGTGCTTGTACTGCATGGCCATCTGCTGGGATGCCTGTAGAGCTTCCTGTGCCTGTTCCGTGAATCTTTCCTGCCTCATCTTTCATTACCTCCCCGCAATTTATCAATTTCTTGTTGTGCCTGTTCCAGTTCGTTCTGCAGCTCGCCCACACGCTCCATCATGCGTAGAATCACCTCCACCCCCGGCAGGTTGATGCCCATGTCGGCCACCAGAGCCTTGACTCTCTGGAGGATGGCTATATCCCTGTCCGAGTACAGGCGGACGTTTCCACGCGAGCGTCTCGGCTCGATGATACCGACCCTCTCGTAGTAGCGGAGGGTGTGGGTCTGTACGTCCAGCATTCTGGCCGCTACGCTTATAACGTAGCGTGGCTCGGTATCATATTCGTCTCTATTCATAGTCACCTCAACTAATCATCAAGCCGGTCGTATCTCACTTAGCTGCCTGAATAAGTCCTTTTCTTTGTCCGATAGCTCTGTCGGCAGAACCACGTTGACCTTTGCCATAAGGTCGCCCCGGGTGGACTTGCCGAGGTGGGTCATACCCTGTCCGGTAAGGCGGAAGGCGCGTCCGTTCTGGGTCTCCGGTGGTATCTTCAGTGCCAGTTTGCCTTTGGGAGTCGGTACCTGGACTTCGCCGCCCAGGACGGCCGTGGCCAGCGGTATCTGGACGTTTACATGCAAATTATCGCCGTGGCGTTCGTATTTAGGATGCGGTCTTACCGTGATTTTCAGGTAAAGGTCGCCGCTGGTGCCGCCGCTGTAGCTTGGCTGTCCCTTCCCGGCGATGCGTACCCGCGAGCCGGTAGTCACTCCGGCCGGAATCTTTACTTCGAGTCTTTTAATATTGGGCACGACGCCGGTGCCTCGACATGCCGAGCAGGGCAGGTTCTGAATCATACCGCTGCCTTTACACGCCGAGCAGGGCTCCTCCATCTGGAGGCTGATGGTGCGACTGGTGCCGCTGTAGTCTTCCTCCAGCGTTACCTCTATTGGCGATTCCAGGTCCTGTCCGCGTCTCGGCTGAGAGCGGCGGTGAAAGCTGCGCTTACGGGCGCCTCCGAATAATTCCTCGAAGATGCTGTCTATACCGCCGATATCTCCACCGAAGTGGTAGCTGGCGCCGCCCCCCGGCGAATATTGCCGGTACTGCGACTGCTGTTGCGCGGCCTGTTCGAACTGGTCGGCGTACTGCCACTTATCGCCGTATTTATCGTACTTCCGCCGTTTCTCCTTGTCCGAGAGTACTTCGTAGGCGGCGTTTATCTCCTTGAACGCAGACTCGGCCGACTTATCGCCCGGATTGACATCGGGGTGATACTTGCGGGCCAGCCGGCGGTAGGCCTGCTTTACTTCCTTATCGCTGGTGCCCTTCTTGATGCCTAATATGTCATAGTAGTTTTTGCCGGGCATGTGTTTTCTCCGTAATAACTCAGTTATATTATAATTCTTTTCAGGTAATATGTCAAGATATAATCAGGAAAGTTAACAATATAATATTAACAATTTGTATATAGTTCTTTAGTACTGGTATGAATTAATTATAGAACCGGCCCGGTTATTCATACCTTTAGCCAGTTGACAATATACCGCTACCACATGTAATCTATGGGTGAGGAATTTTTATGCCTGCATGTCCTAATTGTGGCCGACAGACTATGCGTACCGAAGACTGGGTTTGCCAGTGGTGCGGCTATCCGCTTTTGTCCAAGGCTTACAAGAAGATAGACAAGACATTCAAGGAAATTCAGGAAGAGAGGAGCTCTGCCTGGAGGTCGGTTACGCCGGAGCCGGAACCGGAGTTTGAATTTAAGCGGGAGCCCGAGCCTGAGCCAGAGCCAGAACCGGAGCCTGAGCCCGAGCCTGAGCCGGAGCCAGAACCGGAGCCAGAACCGGAGCCTGAACCCGAGCCCGAAACGGAACCTGAACCAGAGCCAGAACAGAAACCCAAACGAGGCCGTAAACCCAGAGCAAAAGCCAAGCCAGAGCCAGAGCCGGCACCCGAGCCAGAGCCGGAGCCCGAACCAGCGCCTGCACCGGAGCCCGAACCTCAACCTGAACCGGCGCCAGCGCCGAAGCTGGAGGAAATCGCGGACGGTGCGCAGGTAAGTGTCGACCAGCTGGACGGACTTTACCGGGCGAACATGGTGGCGACCCACACTAAACTAACGGGTAAAACACTGGATGTGACGGGGATAGTGGGGAAGGTATTTATCCGGGACCACA
>Ga0307430_1002753_pt1 | contig 11389 bp, 7 predicted proteins | sample SalMarWE160130MG_FD_202159 | JGI IMG/M metagenome (GOLD analysis project Ga0307430, IMG submission 202159) | Salt marsh sediment microbial communities from the Plum Island Ecosystem LTER, Massachusetts, United States - WE1603-130 | ecosystem: Environmental > Aquatic > Marine > Intertidal zone >... | reverse complement strand
GGGAGATTCCGCTTTCCGCCATCAGCGTCCTGGTCGACGGGAAGCACCGATCACCCGATCGAGCCTGCGCGTGACTCGCCAGCGCCGTAGCGACGGCGACGATTCCGCACCGTTCCCGTCGCGGCCATGGGTGGGCCACAACCGCGCGGATGAACATGAGGTGACTGAAGTCATTCCTCTCGTTCATGCCATACCCCCGCCACCGGTACGCTCCTCGCGCGCGAGCGCTTTCGCCTCAGCGGTCGGTCTCGCCGCGCAAGGCAGGCAAGTCGATCGGCCAAAGAGATGAGGATGGTCAGCCGCGTAGGCGCGGGCAACGAGCCGAGCAAGGATGCGTTCAGTCAACACGCGTTCCTCGTCAGGAATGGGTTGCTTCGCTCTTTCCGTTCGGACGGTAAACCTGCGTCTCAGCATTGGGCGCCTCATTGCCCGTTCCGCGAGCGCGGCGTGTTTCCGACTCCAACCTGACATGGCGAACGTTCGCCGATGGAGGCATTTCTGTGGCCTACGAAACCAGTGCGTAGGCGCAACGACATGGCAGAGAGGAAGTAAGGGAAGAACGTGTTTCTGGGGTTTCCCGGAGAGGTGACCGACGAACGTTCGCCGGCCTACGCGTCGCCAGCTTCTTGTATCACAAACCTTGTCATGTAACCGGACACATCATGGTACGGCATGAAGGGATCTTCGTTGATCCCCATGAATACCTGCAGCCGCTGTCTGATGTCCTGAACCGCCTTCGGTACTCCCCTCCAGATCTTGGCGCCCAGGTCAGTGCTCGGAGGGATCTCCCCGTGCATCTTGGCAAACAGCCGCAGATACGCCCAGCGACCATCGGGCATGTCACCTCGTCGGCCATCCTTGAAACCGATCTCGGCGAAGGTGTACCGCCGCGACTTGTCCAGAGCCGTTACCCTCACCGACTGATCCGAAACGAACTCGATGGTGACGTCCTTCCACCGCAGGTCGGGCGGAGACGGGAACCGGACAATGTCCTGGGTCTTTTTCCTCCTCGGTGCTTCCTTCTTGGCTGCGTTCTCGACTGCCGGCACACGGTCAATCAGCACATCGATCGCTTTGTTGAACTCCCAGTAGGCGTTGTTCCACGCGCCCAAGGGCGGATTGGAGCGTTTCCACTCAATGCTCAGATCGTACAGCTTCCAACGGACCTCCTTTACCGACGTGATCAGTGGAGACAAGGTCTCGAACACTCCGGCCTGCCGTGCTTCCGTCAGTGCTAGAGCAAACGCAGTCTGCTCAGGATCGCTGTATCTCGGTACGATCGTCTCAAGGATAAGAGTGCGCTCGGGAGTGTCTGGTTCCGTTGTCTGGACGAGGCGCTTGAGCATGTCTCGATGCTTCATCATCGTGGCTACGAGCACACGAACCGCGCTGTTGCCCTGAGTCTCCACAACCGGCAGACGCGCCTTACCATGATCGCGTCCTGCTAGAACGTCAGCACCATTCCTCAGTAGTATCCGGATGACTTCAGCGTTGCCGACGCTGGCGGCAAGCTGGAGGGGAGTGAAACCGTTTGCGTCTTCGGCGTTCACCTTGGCACCTTTCGCAATGAGCAGCTCCATGAGCCCAACCTGACCGGTGAGCGATGTCCAATGCAGGGGCGTGCGCCCGCGCTTGCTTCTCATGTTGGCGAGCGCAGGATCCGCGTCAAGCAGCTGCTTGATCCAGGGCTCAATTCCTGAGTTGATTGCCTCGAGGAATTCCTCGATACGACTCTCGGCCACCGGTATTCTCCTGTTACTGTGTGCGACTTGCTGTGCTCAAAGTCAGAATAAGCCAAGAGATCGCCACGACTCAGCGCAACGTCCGATTATACTCCTAATCGGACCTCTGGTTGATGTCGCAAAAGGTGGTACATTCTGGGCGTTGGAACACGCGGGAGGAGGTAGCACAACTACCTCAACGGCAGGGTGTTAGGCGGATGGACCGACCCGAGAGCGCCGGGACAATGTACCACGCCCCTCGCCTACCCCTCAGACGGCCTCAAGCGCCCTCGCCAGCGCCTCGTCTGGAAGCTGCGCGTACCGCGACGTGGTGTCGACCCGGCGGTGTCCGAGGGCCCGCTGCACAAGGCGGAGGTTGCCGGTGGCGCTCAAGAGCCGCGTCGCCAGCGTGTGGCGAAAGGTGTGCGGCGTGATGCGCCGGTTGACGCCTGCCGTAGCAAGCCACCCATGCAGACGTCTGGCGAACTGCCGGGCCGTGAGGCGCCGACCCGAGCGGCCCACGAAGAGGGCACTCGAGGATGCGGCGAGCCGCTTCCGGCGTCGCAGGTGCGCGCGCAGTGACCGGACGAGTCGGCGGTTCAAGTGGCGAGCTTCCTGTACACCGCCCTTGGCGCGGATCGTGAGCTGAGCAGCGTTCAAGTCCACATCACGAACGTCCAGGCCGACGAGCTCCCCGATGCGAATCCCCGTCCCTGAAAGCACCTCCACCATGACGCGGTCCCGGTGCGCGAGGAAGTCGTCGGAGCCGCGCATGGCCGCAAGCAGGCGCCACTCGTCACACGGGTCGAGAAGGACAGGCGGCATGGGTCGCAGCGACCGCACGCGCAGCGCACAGGCCGGATTCGACCGGACCTGCCCTGTCTCGTGCAGCCACCGAAAGAACGACCGCAGCACCGCCCGCAGCCGATTCAGCGCGCTGGCGCTACGGACAACCCCCGTTGGGCCGATGCGCGCATGGGGCGAAGTCAGGAACTCGGCCAAGCCCGTGGGTGTCATCCGCGCCACGCGTGCCCGGCCGTTCCCGCAGAAGCGCTGCAGTGAGCGCAGGTCGGAACGGTACGACCGCACCGTGTGCACGGAACACCCGTTGGCCTCGAGGTGCTGCAGGAACCCATCGATCGCCGCGTCGAGTCTCATGAATCTTGCTCCGGGAGACTGGCCAACTCGTGCCCGATAGGGCCATTCCAACTGGAGCAAGTCAAGGCGAAGAGGCCGCCTTGTGCTCTGAACGCCCGCTCGCAGGAATGTTACCCAGGGTGTCTGAGCGCCGGTGCCCTGCAGGCAGCCTGCGGCCGCTCTCCGGCGGCAGAAGCACGCGTCCTCCCGCGTGCGGTGTGCTGCTGGGTCACACCTCGAAGACCTTGAGGACTTCGTCGCCGTAGTGGTTGATGACCTTGAGGGCGATCTTGCCGGTGGTGGGTGGGTCGAAGGGGCGGCTTGTGGTGCTGTAGAGGGTGGCCCAGGCGGCTTCGTCGATGTCGGCGCGGAGGGCGCGCTTGAGCTTGTCGTATGGCTCGCCGGCGCCTGTGAAGTAGGCGCGGCGGACGAAGAAGCTCTCGCCGTTGTAGTCGGTGTCGATGAACCAGCACGCGATGTCGTCGACGGACGAGTTCCGGATCTGGCCGGTCGTGGGGTCGTACACGTCCACGCCCTTAATCTCGACGACGAGCTTCCCGTCCCCGTCCTTGCGGATGTCGACGTCGGGCTCGCCGAAGACCGTGAAGAGGTTGCCCGCGCCCGTCTTCTTGAGCAGCTCGTCGCCCATCGCCAGGTCGGGGTTCATGCGTGCCAGCATGACGGGCAGCTTGCCGTAGGACGTTGTGCCCTCGGCAACGATGGACGCGTCGCCTGGCCCGGGCGAGAACTCCTTCGCGGCCTCGCTCGCGTGCGCGTCGAACGCGAAGCCACAGACGATGAGCAGGTCGAAGCCGACGCCCTGGACAGCCTCTTTGGCGGCTTCCTTGATGTGCTCCTTGCCGACGGTGCCGTGCTCGGGACCGATAGACACGGCGACGCGGTTGACCTTGCCGTCGGCGTCCGTGTACTCGCCGGCGGCGTGGAGCGATGTGCCGGCATGTGCTTCGAGGCGGTCGAACTTGAGGCGCTCGGCCTTTCGCATGTTCTGGACGCCGGCCTTCTTCAGGTTCTCGAGGATCATTGACACGAAGTCGCCGCTGCTGTCCTGTTGGCCTTCTCGCTCGGAGGCGGGTCGCTCCTCGTCCGGCGAGAGGACGCGGTGGGGTGAGAGGCTCTCGACCGAGAGGGGACCCGACACGCGAATGCGGCTGTTGTCCCCGTACGGCTGGTCGTAGAGCAGCTCGTGCTCGGCGTGGCGGGCGATGGCCGCGTCGATCTCCTCGCGCGTCATGCCCTCCTTGATGTCCAGGTTGTTGGCGATCGACTTGAGCGTGACGTGCGGCACGCGCTTGTAGACGAACCCCTTGCGGATGTCGTGGCCGGTCTCGTGCTCCGGCGGCACACGCTGCGTCGACTCCGCCTCCTTCTGCACGCCCTCGGGCGAGTCCGCCAGGAGATAATATGGGTACTTCGCAGACATCAGGCGCGTCCGAGCCAGCGCCAGCGCCACCCGGCTCGTGTCGATCGTGATCCAGCGCCGCCCCCACTGCTCGGCCACATATGCCGTCGTCCCGCTGCCACATGTCGGATCGAGCACAAGGTCACCTGGATCGGTGGTCATAAGCAGGCAGCGTTCAACGACTTTCGTTGATGTTTCAACAACATATGCCTTCTTCCGGCCAAAACCGCTGATGGCCGTGTCATTCCAGACATTATCAAGCGCGTATACAGGGTGATCATCCACGTACCTCTTATATCGAAGGGTATTGCCCAATAGCATGAGACGGTCTGCCAGAGACAATTTGTCCATTCCCCCGCCACTGACGCTCGCTTTCCAATGCGTATTCCGTGGGCATTGGAAGGTGCGTCCCTGCCAGGTGAAGGCTTTCTCCTCTGGGTCGCCTGGATCTCCTTGGGAATAGAGAGTGTCGTGTGCAAGACACCGATAGCCCGCAGGGATCTCATCCGCTTTCATGTCCGCTGGCATAGGCGACGGTTTCTCGCCGCCGTCCACTGGTTCGATGAGCGTGTACTGCCCCGACGCGTCCTGTGAGCCACCGGTCTTCTCGCTCATCAACTGCCGATACTTCACACGGAGCTGCCCGCTCTCTCTACCGCACTTCGCATACCAAAGGAGGTAGTCAGTGCTAGATGACACGATTGATGAAGACTGCCCACCTGTTGTGCGGAACGCGATGAGCGAGCAGAAGTTCTCGGTGCCGAATACCTCATCCATGAGGCAGCGAACCAGGTGGACGTTCTCGTCGCCGATCTGAACGAAGCAGGAACCGGTTTCGGTGAGGAGCTCGCGCGCGACGACCAGGCGGTCGCGCAGGTAGGCCAGGTAAGAATGGATGCCGAGTTTCCACGTGTCGCGGAAGGCGCGTATCTGTTCGGGCTGGCGGGTCGCGTCGCCTGCCCTGCCGTCCTTGACGTCGCGCTTGCGCGTCGAGACTTGCCAGTTGGATGCGAACTTGATGCCGTAGGGTGGGTCGATGTAGATCGTCTGGACCTTGCCCTTGAGGCCCTCTTTCTCGGCGAGGCTCGTCATGACGAGGAGGGAGTCGCCGAGGATCATGCGGTTCGACCAGTTGGCGTCGTGGTGGTAGAAATCCACTTGCTTGTCGAAGTCCTCGATGCCGTTGAAGTCGGCGAAGAGGTCGGGCTGCTCGGACTCGGCGCCTGCCTTTGCGGTGCGCCGCAGGTCCTCGATCAGCGCGTGCGGGTGGATCTTCTCCTGGATGTAGACCGGCACAACCGGCACGGCGAGGTCTTCGCGGTCCTGCTCGTCCTTGCCCTTCCAGACGAGCTGCGGGTCGAGCGACGGATCGCGCGGGTACAGCATCGTCTTGGGCGACGCCTCGTCCTTGGCCACGAAGTCGCGCAGCTCCTCGGTCGGGATGTTCTTCCGCTTGTCCTTGTGGCGTATGGACGCGACGCTCTTCCCCGCCTTCTTGGCTCTCTTCCCTCTCGCGTTCTGCGCCGACTGCTTAGCGGCCTTCTTGCGCGCCATGCGTATCACCTATCTGGGTGTCTGGGCCTTGCGAGTCTCACGTCTGTCGCGTGCCGTTCTCCGCGTCGAGGTAGCTGACGACATTGAGTCCCTTGATTGAGCGGCCAACCATGTCGCGGTCGTGGGCGAGCAGCGGTATCTGGCGGTGTACTGCTGTAGCGAGAATCCAGCAATCGCCAGCCTCCAGCCGGCGACCGGCGCTGCGCGCGGCCGACATGACCCGAGCCCACGTCTTTGCCAAGTCGTAGTCATAGGGGATCACAAGGAATCGCCGGATGAACGCATCCAGCCCTTCCCGTGCCTTCTCGCCCCAGTTGTTCTTTTCTGGCCAGTCCCACAACTCGGCGATCGTCTGGAAACTGAGCGCCAAGGTCTGCCCGCGCATGTGCGGCTCATACTTGGCACGCAAGGCGTCGTTCTTCTTCTTGGGGTGAAGAAGGCTGGCCACAGTGGTATCGAGCAGGACGACACTCATGCGGCGTCACCTCCCTCTGCGAACGTGCGACGAGCCTCGCGTTCGTGGAGAATGTGCTCCAAGAGCTGATCTGGGTCATCGTCAACGGGCCAGAGTGCGCTGATCTCGTCCAGGTTGGAGACAGCCGCCACGCCCTGCTGGTCGGCCAGTTCATCAAGCGACAGCGAGTTCCAGAATGGGGCCGATTCGCGGGCGGCCGACGGTGGAATCTCCTCTTCGAGGACGACGAGAGATTCGACCTCAAGGATCCGCTCCCTGCCCTCCTCGACGACTGCCCGGCCCGCCACGCGGACCGTTCGCATCCAAGCTTCTGCCAACTGCTCAATGTGCTCCTGCTTGAAACGGCAGAGCCACTTGGTGCCGTCGGCTTCCCACAGCCGACCGGCCAGCGTGCCGTGCCCGTTGAGCTCTTCAAGTCGACCAGTCCTCGCCGCGCCCGATACATCGACCGGTTGCCCCAGCAACTCCCGGACGCGGTCTCGCAGGGGAAGGTCCAGCGTGAACTGTCCCAGGGCACGGCCATTCTGTGACTCGAACGTGATCGAATCGATGCCATGATCCAGCACCTTCGCGAGGGCATCACATGTCTGAAGCACTCCACGGTCAAAACCACGGGGCAGGCTCGCCGGCGTGACAGAAGCATCCTTCATCGTTGGCATACCGGCCACGAGGACGTTCACGCTCTCCTCGCCAATGTAGCCGAACATGTCCATCTGGGGCGGCGGCGTGCCGAGTTCGAGTTGCGCAACGGCACTGCCCGGCTTCCACGCGACAAGGAAGAGCTCGCAGAGCTGTTCGATGTCCGCCTTGTCCCGTCCCTGCCGCTGAGAGTCCTCGCCGTAGAGAACGCGGCCGACCCGCTTCAGTGCTTGCTGCGTGCGCTTGACGATCTCGGCGAGATCGGCGGCGGACAAGCGCGCATCGCCGACCCTTGGCCCCTTCATGGTGACCGTCAACCGCGGCGGCTTAGCGCCTTTGTTTTCACTTGGTGCGCTGCTCATGGCCTGGTCCTCCCACGCGGTTATCCACGCATGCTCGAATCGTGTTCTCAGCGTCCCACGGATCAGTGATCTCGATGAAAGCCCATCGGCCAAGGCCACCGTGGTTGTTGACGGCCGGGACCCAGAGCGTTCGCGCTGTGGCTACCTTGGCGGCCTTGTCTTTTTTAGGGTCGCCCGACACCTCGATGATCAGATTGAGCAGGTCATCTGCGCCGCGCCCATCGTCGATTCGGACAATGAAGTCGGGCGTGTACTGCCGTTCCTGGTTGTTGATCGTGTACGGGATCGTGAAGCCCAGGCCCTGGTTCTTGACGTAGGCGACAACCTCGTCCATGTCCTCGAGGACCTGGGCCGTCTTTTGCTCCCACGATCCGGTGTCGGCCACGACGTGGGAGACGTGGCACTTGTCCGGCCTCGTCCTGTAAGTGGGCCGAATCGTGTCGAAGTCGACGTATCGGGTCGAGCCGATTGTGTCGTACGGCCGGAGGACGGGCTTGAGCGTCTTGGTGCCCTCGCTGGCGTGGGCGATGGACCGGTAGATGCGGTCGGCAGCATCATGCGCGAACTCGACGAGCAGCAAAAGCTGCTTGAACGTGTTGCCCTTGCACGTAACGCACTCGTCCAGCCAACGCTTGGTGATCGCCAAGACCTCGGGGAAACGCCATGTCTGCACAGCGGCGTCGAACCGGTGTTCCTTAGTCTGCTCGCTCCGATGCTCGCCGTCGTGGCGGAAGTACTTCTCGACCGTGAGCTTCGCCAGAAGAAAGGCGACCTGATTCAGGCGCCGCCCCCTCAGCTCATCAAGGGTGTGGATGACGGACTCGCCGACGATGGGTGCGTTCTCGGTCTTCGTCGGGACGTCCCGGGTCGACAGGGCGAGTTGCGATTCGTCTGTGAACCGCGCGGCCAGCTTGGCGTCGGCAACCTCATAGCGATAGCCGGTCACGCGCGGGAAGGTGATCTCGCAGGCAATCCGCTCTTCCAGTGCCCGCACGTGCGTAGCTTCAGGACCTGGCATAGGCTCAGGCGTCGTGCCCGAACACGGGATGAAGGAGAACGGCACGCCGTAGACCTCGGCGTACTCTGTCTCGAACATGTCATCTTCGTTCGGCGCGTAGCTCTGGCGCCGGAGGCCGCGGCCGACAACCTGCTCGCACAGGAGCTGCGTTCCGAAGGCGCGCACGCCGAGGATGTGCGTGACCGTATTCGCATCCCAGCCCTCGGTCAGCATCGAGACCGAGACGACGCACCTTACATGCTCGCCCAGCTTGCCGGCTTTCCCGACGGTGTTCATGACTTCGCGCAGGAGGTCTTCACTTGTCAGCTTCTCAACGTCGCGCCCGAACCGGGCGCGGATCTCCTGCTTGAAGCGTTCGATCTCCTGCTTGGCGACTTTCTTGAACTCGTCGCTCATCGCCTCGCCGGACTCGAGCTGCTCGCTGTCGACGAGGATCGTGTTTGGGCGGTCGAGCCAGTTTCCGTCACCGTCGTCGTTGCGGAAGACCGGCAGCGCGCCGGCCTGAACAACCGCGCGATCCCCGATCTGCTTCTCCCAGCCGGCGATGTAGTCGTACACGAGCTTGGACACGCTCGTGTTGTTGCATACGACAATGAAGACGGGAGGCGTTAATCCCTTCTCCTGCGCCTCGGTGTTCTTCTCCCAAAGCGCGTAGTACTTCGTGTAGTTGTCGTACAGACTGTGGAGAGCGCCCTGCAGCTCGACGGGGAGCTGCGGTTCTTCCGTAAGGGTCGCCTTCTTGCGGCCCTTGCGGGGGAGGTCCTCGCGTATGCGGACCCATAGGTTGCGATACGTCGGTGCATCGCCCGTCATCGAATCATCCGCAACGGGAACTCGTGGTACCTTCACGATGCCAGCCTCGATCGCATCGATGAGAGAGAAATCAGAGACGACCCACGGGAAGAGCGTTCCCTCGGGATTGCCCGAACCACGCAGGAAGAAGGGCGTCGCGGAGAGATCGTAGATCCGCCGCACGCCGATCTTGGCCTTGACCGCCTCGATCCCCGAGATCCAGATCCGAGCCGCTTCTTCTCGCTTCTCCGCCTCAGAACGCTCGTCACCCGACATCTTCTCCTTTTCTGCTTCAGGCTTCCGGCGGTAGCAATGGTGGGCCTCGTCGTTGATGACGATGATGTTCTTCTTCGTTCCGAGCTCCCTGCATACGCGGCGGACCATCTCGTCGGGTGTCTCGGTGAAGGCGCTCACCTCACCGCGGTTCAGGATTGCCTTGGTGAGCTTGCCGGCCTTGACGCGCTCGCGCGGCTTGAACGCGTGGAAGTTGGTGATCACGATCTTTGCCCGGCCCAGTTGCTGGAGCTGCTCAGACGTGACAACGTCCCGTTCACGGTAGTAGTTGTTCGGATCGCTCGGCAGAAGCACGCGAAGGCGGTCCCGGATCGTGATGCCGGGCGTGATGACGAGGAACGTGTCTGAGTAGCGGGCGTCTTGCGGGTTGGCCAGCTTGTTGAGAGTCTGCCACGCGATGAGCATGGCCATGACGACCGTCTTACCGGAACCCGTGGCCATCTTCATGGCAAGGCGAGGGAGTCCCGCGGTGGCAGTGTCGTTTGCCTCGCGCAGCCGGTTCTCGATCCACGCGTCGCCGCACTTGGCAGCGGCCTCGGCGATGTAGATGGCCGTCTCAAGCGCCTCGATCTGGCAGAAGAAGAGCTTTTTCTCCACGCGGTCCGGGTTCGTCCAGTACTCGAGCAGCCGCGACGTTGTGGAGGTGATGCCGAAGTAGCCACCGGCCCGCCATTGGCCCACGCGCTGACGGATCTGGTTGACGAGCTTGTTCTCTTCGACGCGATCCTGCGTCCACTCGGTCTCGAGTTGAAGCTGCTTGCCTCTCTTCTTCGGCGGCGGGATCGGGATGAAGTACGAGCTCGGCCGACGCTCGTCGACGATCTCGTTGGTGATGCCGTCCTCGTCGAACTTGAAGTGCCGCAACGGCTCAATGAACGGCGAGTTCAGGACGGGGTTTTCTATGACGACCTGACCCATCTGACCCTCTCCGGCTACCAGCTGGAGCCGCTGCCGGCGTCTGCACCCCGTGGCGACCCAGTCCAGTCCCTCGCGCGGACAAAGGCTACCATTATGGACGTGCCGAGTCAAGGTATGCTATCATGGTCCGTGTTGGGGGTCTTGCGCAGGAGGCTCCATGAAGCTCCCACGCGCCTACTGGTGGGCGATCATCATGTGCCTCGTGTTCGTCGCCGTGATGCTGCCGCTGCGCTACTCGTCCTGGTGGCGCCGCTTCCTTGGACAACCGTTCGCTCCAACGGAACCGCGAGCGAACTGACTCGTCTTCCATCCTGAGGTTGTGGCGAAGAAGAGGCCGAGGAGTACGACAGCGAGCAGGAGCTTGGTGTTGGTGTGGCGCCGGGGGAGGCGCTTGAGGCGGGGTGACTGAAGAGCTAAGTGCGCAGCCACGAACGTGAGGATACAGGACGCAGCCGATGCCGCCGTCGATGAAGCCTTACCGTCGAAGCGGACGCGCAGCCCAAGCCTGCTCCAGACAGCGGTCGACCTGACCGGCTGCTCGATGCTTCTCCTGCTCATGGTGGCGCACACCCCTTCGGGGCCACCAGGCCAGGGTTGTGTGCTTCAACTGGAGGACTCGCACCGCCTCCTTTCTCTCCGCGCTCCTTCTCAAGGCACGTGGCCAGCGCCCGCTGAAGGCCGCGCGCGCATTCGCTGGCAGGCACGCTGACCAGGACTGCTGGACCTCTGAACGCGGGCTGCACGATGAACACCGGGAGTGGCTACACGATGGAGCGGGCCTATTGCACACGCTGCAATAGGCACGTGCCGAGGCATAGATCGGGACATGCGGCGGGCCAGAGGCGGCCATCAGCTTCACTTCTGACGACTGATTTCACGAAAAAGGACTTGACAGCCTGCCACTGGTGCTTTATAGTCACAGATAATCCGCAGGAGCGAGCTTCTTGCTTCTGTTGGGTGAGTGCACCACTTGCACTCCGGCTTTGCTTTACGGCCGAAGGTTTTTCCTTCCTGGGCGACGGCGCTCGCCGGGCCGGTTGGCCTGGCGAGTTGCCCTTG
>Ga0307430_1002746_pt1 | contig 11396 bp, 11 predicted proteins | sample SalMarWE160130MG_FD_202159 | JGI IMG/M metagenome (GOLD analysis project Ga0307430, IMG submission 202159) | Salt marsh sediment microbial communities from the Plum Island Ecosystem LTER, Massachusetts, United States - WE1603-130 | ecosystem: Environmental > Aquatic > Marine > Intertidal zone >... | reverse complement strand
ACGAGTTTTTTACGACAAGGCAGGAGGAAGACCCAAGCGATGGCGCACGAAGTTACGTTGATCACCGGCGATGGAGTGGGACCCGAACTAGCCGAGGCCGCGCGGCGATGCGTCGACGCGACCGGCGTGGCGATCGACTGGGACGTCCAGGAGGCCGGTCTGGATGTGATGGAGCGGACCGGCTCGCCGCTGCCCGAGAGCGTGATGGCGAGTATCCGACGAACGCGGTGCGCCCTGAAGGCGCCGATTACCACGCCGGTCGGCAAGGGTTTTCGCAGCATCAACGTCCACCTGCGCCAGGAGCTAGGCCTGTTCGCCTGTGTGCGGCCGTGCAAGCATTACCCCGGCGTGCGGAGCTTCTTCAGCAGCGTGCCGGTCGACCTGGTTATCGTCCGCGAGAACACCGAGGATCTGTACGCGGGCATAGAGTTCGAGGCGGGCCAACCGGCCACCGGGGAACTTGTCGACTACATCAACCGGGTCTCGACCGACAAAAAAATCCGCACCGGCCGCGACGAAACCGGCGTATCGATCAAGCCGATCAGCGTCTCCGCCAGCGAGCGGATCGTGCGCTATGCCTTCGAGTACGCCCGGGCCAACGGCCGCAAGAAAGTCTCGGCCGTGCACAAAGCCAACATCATGAAATACTCCGACGGATTGTATCTGGCCACCGCCCGACGCGTGGCCGAGGAATTTTCGGACATCGAGTTCGAGGACCGCATCGTCGACAACATGTGCATGCAGTTGGTCCAAAAGCCCGAGCTGTACGACGTGCTCGTGCTGCCGAACCTCTATGGCGACATTCTGAGCGACCTGGCCGCCGGGCTCGTCGGTGGGCTGGGCATGGCGCCGGGAATGAACGTCGGGCCGGATAGCGCCGTGTTCGAAGCGACCCACGGCAGCGCCCCGAAATACAAGGGCCAGAACAAGGTAAACCCGACGGCACTGATCCTCTCGGGCATGCTTATGCTGCGGCATCTGAAAGAAACCGAAGCGGCCGACCGGCTCGAACGGGCCGTGGCCGCCGTAATCGCCGAGGGCCGCGACGTAACCTACGACATGAAGCCCAACCGCGACGACCCGACCGCCGTGGGGACGCGGGAAATGGCCGAGGCGATCTGCGCGAAGATGGGGTGAGTGTTTTTTAACGCAAAGACGCGAAGACTCTTGCTCCACTACGTTAAAAGGGGCAAAAGGCGTATGAGGCCGTAATTCTACCGTTCCGCCAACCAGGCGGCTACGGGGGCAGGCTTTGCCCGTGGGTTCCCAGCGGCAGGTAATCTTCGAGACGAACTGCCGGAGGACCTCGCGGACAGTGGCGGGGTCGCCGTCTTTGAGACGCTGGCCGATTTCCCACAGGCTGTCGGCGATTCGTTCCGCTTCGGCATCGATGTCCACGGGTGTGCTGAGTTTTATGGCTTCGGCCAGTTGGGCCTTGACCCGTTCTCGCTCAGCCTGGACGATGGCCAGTTCCTCGACCAGTTCAGCAGCGTCGATCGTTCGGATCGCCTTCACGAGCCGGTTGACTTCCTTTTCCAGGTCGGCGGCCCGCTTCTCCAGCCGTTTCAGGTCGTTGTCATTGGCCTTGGGTTGGGCTTGGAGTTGACTCCTGATCTCCTGGACCAGGGCGTCACGGCCTGGGCCAAGGTAGATTTCCTGGAGCTTTCCCATGAGCCAGCCCAACACGCGGTCGGCGTCGATGGCGTGCCGGTCGCACGTCGGGTTGAGAGCGTTCACGTAGCTGCTGCAAACGTACTTGTGGTAGTGGTATTCCTTGTCTCCGTACTTTGTGCGGGCCGACTGGCCATACATGGGCCGGCCGCAATGCTCGCAGAACAGGAGGCCGCTCAGCGGAAAGTCACCCTTGCGTTTCGGCCGGTATGGTTTGGACTTCGGCAGCTTGGCCTGGACACGGTTGAAGATGTCTTTGGAAACGATGCCCTCATGGGCACCCTCCACGGCGATGGCGTCCTGCTCTGGTTTCTGGCGTCTGACACGTTGCTTGCCGTTGCCAGCGGGAACAATGTCTTCGCCCTGGGCCTGATGATACTTTCCCCAAGCGTTTACACCCCACAAGGATGTTCCGGCGTAGGCTGGATTCCGCAGCATCCGTCGAACGTCATTATGGGTCCATCCTTTGCCGTTAGGACTGGGAAAACCCTTGGCCGTTAGTTCCCGTGCCAAGTTTCGCAAGCCAATATCGGCGTTGGCGAACCGCTCGAAAGCATATTTCACGGCGTCGATCTTCGCCTGATCGTCACAGGGCAATAGATGAACCCGATGCCCGGCCAGCCGGACATACTCGCCGGGCTGCAATCTTCTTACCAGATTCCCCTGGTCGTCGAACAGTCCCCGATCCATGCCATAGATTGCCGGTCCGCCGTTGTGGCCGCCAGCCTTGGCGTTGGCGATGTGGCCCCTGACGACCTTGGCCGACATTTCGATCAGGAAGTCGTTGTTGGCTTTCTGGTTTATAAACAACAAGAGTTGCTTGGCGAAATCCTCCAGGTCGATTGCCCCCTCGCAGCAGGTGTGGAGTCCCACGCCGGCTTTGCGAAGCTGATTATAGAATACGATGGCGTCCATCGGGTCTTCGCGCGAGAGGCGGTTGGTGTGCCAAGCCAGGACCAGCTTGAAGGTGCTGTTCTTGGCGGCGCTGAGCATCGCGGCCAGGCCGGGCCGTGCATCGGTGCTGCTATCCCCGGTGATTGCCTCATCGGTGAACCACTCGACGATTTCGCAGCCTTCGCGCGTAGCGAGCTTGGTGATTTCCTCGCGCTGCTCGGCGGGCGATTTGTCTTGCTGCCGGCCCGACATGCGTATATAAGCGGCTGCTGGAATTAGACTGCGAGTGACCATTGCGGAGACCTTTCTTCTTGAACAGTGGGAACTTCTTTTAGCATCGTCGGGCGGTTTTCGGTTGTCAACTCCCGCTGCGCCAGGTCGATCAACAGGCGAGCCAGAGGCGGGATTGCATTGCCCGATTCAGCAGTTTCATCGGTGATGAAAACGGGCGTCACGTCGTCCCCGTGGGAACGACGTGTAGAACGTTTTTGTAGTGTTTCAGTCATAACGTAGACTCCGACCACAAAAGGATTTACGAAATATCGCCGACGAACCGCAGTGGTCGGAAAAGTTCTGCGGCAATACATAGCCAGCGAATAAAAGAAGCCCCTGATTTGTGATCTCGGTGTGTCCCGAGCAGATTAGTGTAAAATGATTACGATAAATACTGGTGGTTTACATTTCTCCGTGAGTGGCTCATGGTATACTGACAGCATGGACCCCGAGCGCGAAGAAGAAATGCTGTTGAACATCGCCGCAGGCACCGCGCCTCCGTGCGCGGTTCCCACACTCAACACAAAAATCCTGCCCCATTCCATTGCGGCTATTGGCGTCTTCGCCACAGGCCGAGCAATTCGGAATTGTGCTACCTGACCACCAAGCATAGACATTGGTCGATGTTACACACGTCCATGTTGCCGTCGGTCTGCTTGAGTCGCGCCATCGTAGCATCTAGCAACTCAAGTTCAAGACTATTTCGGCACCATCATGGTAGGGCCAGTGCTCGTGTCCACGACGAACAACCGATTCTGAATGTACTCGGCGACTGCCTTGCCTGCAGTCCCGATAGCCTGCTGAAGCGGTTACACTGTTCACGATAGTCACCCCCTGGAATCGAGATATACGGACACACTTGTGCCCAATCGTGCATTATCCAGTCAATCACTTCGTTGGGACGGTACTTGTTGAGTTGCGACTGACACCACACATACTTGTCAGCGCAGGTAATTGGCTGCGGCATGTCGCCCTTGTAGTTGTCGGCCATGATGCGAAGCACCAAGACGGCAGCAGCGTCCATCCCGGAGTACGTGTCGTCCCCATAGAAATCTCGGAGGATAGTAGCAAATGGATTCATTTCTTTTCTCCATGTTGAAAGAGGAAGCCACCCTAGCTCACAACCAGGCAGTCGTCCAGCCAGGGTGGCCGAAAAACGGATTGACTACGATAGTTTGGGACGCAGCCCTATTAACTCGGGCTTGTGTTTGCGGATCACACAATAGAGATCGTGATCGATATTCCGCACATCGACATCGCCTCCATGAAATAAAGCGGCAACGCCTTCCGTCACTCGCATTCGGGCAAACACCCCGTCAAGCGATTCGACCTCCAGTCCGCTTCGTACCACGACCTGCGGGCCACTTACCGTGTCCACGACGGTCAGCCGGTCTTTCAGATACTCGGCTACGCCTTCTGGGGACACTGCACCAGCTTCTCTGGCGGCTTCGGCCGCCATTTCCATTACGTCCATTTTGTCACAACTTGTCATTCAACAAACTCCTCATACAAAAAACACGGACATCCGACGATGGATGCCTCGATTAACACACGCTTTAGTACGACGATTGCTTCACGGGCATTTCGTCATATGTTCAATTTCGTAGGCCCGCTTGTGGCCACGAATGATCCCTTCGATAACCTCTTTGTCGCACCCAACTTCGCTGAGCATGAATTTCACGCACTTCACCGGCACCGGGTTTCCGTTCAACCACCAACGGTGACGACCACGAGGTCGATATTCGATGTCGAACGGTGCCGGCACCGAGATGGCTGATGCGAGCATCTTGTGCGAATCGAGGCCCGCGCAGGATAGTCGACAATGGGCCTCGCGCAACGTTTGGTGGTCGTGCCACTTTCCGTTGACTCGCAAACGAAAATGCAGGCCATCACGGATAACGAGATTCTCCTTCATCGTTGATCCTCCAAAAGAACGGGTTCTGGTTGAGTCGCTGATCCGATACGATCGCCGATCCGATCCAGGCAGTCCTCCCACCCGACAAATCGCCCTTGAATCTCATCGGCGACGGCATCGATGATCACGCGGATCAGAGCCAACGCCTGATCACGGTCGATAAGCTGACCCGTGGCGATTTGATTCTGAATTTCGATTCGAGAGATTTTGGCAATGGTCTGCGCGATGCTCGCCGCCAATCCGGCGTGGCCGGCGTTTGCGGCCTGTTCACACAGAAACTTGCACAGGATGCGTTCATCCTCCAATGTGTTGGGAGATTGCGCGAGAGCATCGAGTCGCTCTCTTTGCTCTTTGTTCTGCAATAGATATGATTGCCGATGTGTTGACATACCATGATCCTTCCTGGCTGCGATAGCAGCCGAATGAATAAATGATCTCAAATGTTGAGACCGAAAAACGAGAACCCAGCAGTTTGTGCTGCCAGGCGTTGTAGAGATGCCGCCGCGATAATGGCCGTGGGGGCACTGCAATCAGAATCAGGCCGACAAGGCAGCTTTGAGTTCTTTCGCTGTCTTCCGCCGAATGCCGTGGTAGCGGTACTTTCGCTCGCCACCCGGATCGCGCCGGCGAGTGATTTTTGGAAGAGCGGCTCGCAGGGATGTTCCAAAGTTTCCCATCTTGAGCGGCTCTTCAATATCTTGTTCCTCGCACCAATCGAGGTAATCAGCATAGACCTCGCCGACCAAGATTGATTTTCCAGAATCTTTCACGAGTCTTTCTGATGCGAAGGTTTGGATTGGCGCTCCCTCGGTTTCCAGGGTGTTCTGCAGTTCAATGCTTGCCTTCGGTGTCGTGAATCCCTTCTCGTGGACTCGTCGTAAGCCTTTCAACGCCCAGTTGAGAATACCAGGGAGTTCCTCCACTAGCTCGTCCTCTAGCTTTTCATTCTGTGGACGGTTAGGCTCGTGAAGCCGGTGGCCCTTCGGAAAGAAGTGGTGAACGAATTTCAAACATCGAAATCGGTTGAACAACGCGGCCGACTCATCTTCCATGCGCAAGATGTCGTTGGTAACCATCAAAATCTTCGCTGGGAGGATTTCACACACTTCCTGTTTGTGTTTTCCGTCGATGTTCACCGGATCGCCACCCGAGATGATCTTCGCGGCTTCCACAAACGCGGCCGGCAGAGGTTTCTTGCCATTGATGTCCGGCACCACAATCAGCAATTTCCCACGCGCATTCCACAGGGCGAACTGACCGCCGAAACTCCCAGCACGAATCGAGACATAATTCTCTTTCCCGATCAGCAGGCAGAGCATTCGCGTCAACACTCCCTTGCCCCCGTGCGTGGCTCCCTGCCAAAGCCAGATAGTACGCCAGTTGTTTCCGCCAACGATTGTGGTGCCGAAGATTTCTTGTGTTAGGTCAATCTCGGCGGGGTCGTCGAAGATTGTCTTCAATGCCACTTCAAACTTCGGGCATGTCGCTGTTGCATCGTAGGGGTACGGCAGCTTGAACTGCGCGAACAGTTTCGATGTATGGTCTCGGAGTTGGTCGGTCCGTAAGTCCAAGATGCCGTTCTCGACCACCAGAACTTCAGCGGGCGTGCCATTGATCCAGCAGGGCATTTCCCAATGTCGGGGGATTTCCGGCAGGATGGATTTCAGACAACGCAGAACGTTTGTAATGAACGACTCCGTAACCGACGGCGCAACGGCCTTGCTCTTGCGCTTTCTGAGCAACTCGGCATATTGACCGAACACCCGCATCAACGATTTGCAGATGAGATTGCGGAGATCGTCAATGTCAGGACGTTGCCAGATGCCACTGTTGAAAATCCATATCTCCCCTCGGTAGAGATAGGCGGGCGGAAGCGTCTCAAGGAACCGACGAGCCTGATACTCAGCATCCTTGACGGTTTTCATCGTCGGTGGCCGGCCCCGCTCGCGGAAGTGTGGGTCGATCTTGATACGGTAGTCTTTCCACGTTCTACCTCGACACTTCTTGTGGTGGCAATAGAATTGGACGGTGCCGTTTGGGTTCTGGAAGAGAACCGCACCCCCCTTGGTTCGAGCATTTGGCTTCCAAGGACAGGGAACTTCATAGACTTTCGTTCCATCTTCCCTAATCTTGCAGGTGAAGGGTACCTCGTGAGCCGTCAGCCATACTTCAAGATTGAACTGGTCCAGCAAGGGATTGGAGTTCTCAACCCGCTGTTGCAGTTCACTCTCGGGGACGGCCAGTGATTCGAGCACCGCCGTGGGCGTGGGAACGAGTTCCCCAAGCACTTTAATTATCCTTGCCATCCGGTGCGGGCGATCTTCCGTGGCTTCGGCCTTCCGGGCAGCCGTTCCCGCCAACTTGGTCACGCGGCCCGGATTGCACACTGAACAATCGACTTCCACCTTATCGCAGGTGAACCGCTTACTCAAGCCTTCCAGGACACGCTCCACAAGATTGCCCTCGGGTGGCTCGTCAATCGCCGCGATCAGTTGTGCGCCGTTGCCGGACATGAGAAAAATGAATCCCGGAACGCCCACGTCATGTAGATGCCACGCTGCTTGGGTGGCGACCTTCAGAGCAGCACGCAACTCTTCTTCCGTCGAGTTCGTATCATCGGGTCGAATGGCATCGAAGTCAATCAAAAGATGGGTGCGTCTCTTGATGTGCTCATTTTTTACAAGTTTTTCGATCTCCGCCTCCGGGTCAATAAGGTTCAGGTTCATCCAGACGGCGATCGTGTTTTCACGTTCGGAGATTTTCGCGGCATACTCGGCCGCCTCCACGTGGTTCTGAAAACGCTGCCCCCAGGACGGCTCCGAACCGTCCTTTTTTCGGTAGCGATACCGGATTTCGATGGTGTCTTCGCGTTTATGCATCAGATGGAGATGCCGCTGGATTTCATCGAAGTCCACAAGACTGATAATTTTCTTCATAAAAGACCTCCAAAAAGTGGTGAGATGATTCGCCGCGTCCGTCCTAGCCGTCCCGGTCCTAGCGCCACGTCAGTTTTTCTCAATTGCTAAGACTTTGTTTTTGGGAAAAAAGTAATGAACTACTAGGACGCCTAGGACGGCGCGCCGTAAGTTGTTGCTAATAAAGGAGATAACGTCGTCCTGGGGGGCTAGGACGGCGTCAGGACGTGGCTAGGACGAGACGGGAAAACGTGCCCGCAAATTGCCCTCCGATTGCCCCCTATATAAGAAACCGAGTCGAATGCGCTAAAACGCCGGCAAAACAGGATTTTATGAAGAATTATTCGTTGCCGCGTCGAAGACGCCAGTATGGACTACGACGACGCGCCAATCACGATATGTACGGGTTGCCCCTACGTGCCTGTACCGCCGCCAGGAGCCTTTGACGGCGACAGTTGGAATCCCCGCACCGAGCAGTGGTGTGAATATGACAGGCAGGGTCAAAGATGGAGGTATCACATTGAGTGGGGCCATATCGATCCCGACCTGCTGGCAGGGAGCGAAAATGATGACACGTATTTTGACGTGGTTCGGGCGTACCGGCGTCTGCCGGATGAAAACCGGGCAACCCGGAAGGCACAGGAGGCCGCCAGAAGGGCGGCACGCGAGGCGAATATTCCTCTGCCGGAGGACGATGATCCGGCGGCCCGGTCGATTATCCTCGCGCACGTCAGGCTTGTAGGCTACATCGTGTGGAAATGGATCGAGGAAAACCTCGACCGCAAGGCGATTGCCTTGGAGAAAGCGGGCCAGCTCGCGCTTGTCGAGTTGCGTGCGGGAAAGAAGATTCCAAAGAAGCGGCTTGAGAAAATCGATAGGAAGCTGCGCATCCTACAAAGGAAGGCAGAAGAACAAGAGAGGCGAGAGGCAGAGGCGTTCCAAGAGATCACGTCAAGAATCCGCGAGCAGATGGAAGCTGACGGGATTGAGAGGATAGAGGTCTGGATCACCGGCAATCCATCGTACCGGAAATCAGCCGAGCGGCACTGGTATCGATGGCAGAAAGCCATCAAAGAGCTAGGCCGTATTCGACGAAAGAAAGACGTACTGGAGCGCAAGAGACGGTTTGCGCTCACTCGGCCGCATACCCCAAACGTGCGCCAAAAAAGGTGCGGCGCGACAATCGCTGAAGAACTCTTTGCCATTGGCCTGCTCAAACTGGTCAAATTGGTACCCTTGTTGCCACGTCTTGGCAGAAGATACGGATGGGACCCATATGACGCGCCCGAGCATATCGTAAGGTATCTCACGAGAGTTGTAACCAATGCGATCTCGGACTACCGCAAGACTGTCAACCAACGCGAGAAGTCGTCAAAAGAGCACGCCGTTCGATTGCGAAGATGGGGAGATTTGAATCACAATCGAACCACGATCATCGCCGCCAACCGCGATGATGAGGATGATGATGCCGATCCCCGTGCTGAATGGCTCTCTGATGGCCGGTACCACTATGTTGTACAGTCGAGCGGATCGGGAGTTGTTGACATGGAAGAGCATGAGCACCTCGCTCATGCCATCAACTCCGTATGTGATGACGTGAAAGATCGCCTCTTGCTGAACATGAAATGGGAGGGCATCCTCACGGAAGAGGAGATGGCTGTATTGCTTGACCTGGGCGTGAAGCAGATCAGCGCACGATGGTGGCGTATGAGACGGGACCTGGAGAGGCTTTTTGGGCTTCGCCGGAGACAATGCTACGACAAAAAAGAAAGCAGCAAGCGAGTTACCCGGGATTTGGAAAAGCGGAAACTTGCCGAAGAACTCGTGGCTGCTTGGCGAAGCCCTATCCGGCCCGTTACCTATGTGCCCGCTCCTCACTTTCCACTCTCCCCGATGTCAGCACCCGCAACGGCGTCGGCGAGCATCGGTGGGTAGGCCGAATTCGCGCTTCACGGTTAAGGAAGCGATGATCCCCGCCGATTCACACCCAAACTGGGTGGCCGGGGTCCGTCGAACACCCGATCAGCCTCTCCCATACACCTTTGCGAGCCACCCCCAAGGCCTTGGCCGCCGCCCTGACGGAAGGCCAGGTCGTCACGGAACCATCGGCGTCGATCCTTGTCACCTTCCGCCCCTTCCCACGGCCACCGGGGTGAATCTCATTGCAGAGGAAGTCAGCCTGTTGGTTGGGATCGCCCGTAGAGAGCCTGTTTGTCTCGCGGACAAGGAACCGAACCAGCGATTCAGCCGTTTTCTGGTCCAAAGGAACGCTGCTACCGAGCAGCGGCACTTCCCTTGGTTCTTCCTCCAATTCGCGGAACCACCGGACAAGCCGAGATTCGGGCAGACGATCCCGATTTTCATAGATCGCCCGCCAACGGTGTTCTCCGCAACGTTGGTAGTCGATCCATCGGGGCAAGCGTGGATCGTCTGGCGGTGCCAGGTAGTAGACCTGGAATTTCGTATGCGCTGCCATGATATATTTCTCCTGATAACGGTTGTGATTCAAAGCGGCGGAATCGCCGCTATGGGTTTGACGCAAGCAAACCAAGCGTTGGCCTGCCCGCCGTGAAGAGAACGAGAGGGAGGTTATGATCGCCCCAACTTCGCCAGCCTTTCCATCGCTTCACGTTTGCTGATCCCTCGAATGGCAACCAAGGCCGCGAGTTTCGCTCGGCGAGGACGGGATTTGCCATTCTCCCAGTTGTAGACGGCCAGCGCTGTGACGCCGACCAGTTTTCCATACTGTTCGGCGGATAGTCCCAGACGGCGACGCTGCGATAGAATGGATTTCCTAGAGAATCGAACACCAGTCAGCGCGGTATCTTCAGGCTGTCCGGCCTGCCCCCGTTTCCTTAGATGCTTGATCTCTCTCTCGCGTTGCGCAAGCAATCGCTTCAACTCGGCAATCTGCTTCCGGTACTGCGAAGCGGACTCCCGCGCTCTCGCTACCTCGGCCTTGGCTTCCTTCTTGGCTAGGCGAAGAATCTCCGCCCGTACTGTTTTGGTGATGTCTGACACGAGACGTGCTCCCATTGCCATAGCCTGGGCATTCCGCATTGCTTGGACGGCATCGGCAGGACTTGACTTTGCCGCCCCAAACCTCGACAAGTATAGCATTTTCCGCAAGAAGCCTCTATCGGCTCGCGGCGCTTACGGGGTACGGCACGCCGCGCTTGGCGCTACCCACCATCGGCGCTTAGCGTCATCGCGCTGGCGGCTACGGGCGATGACGGCGGTTGACGCTCCTGCACATAGCCGCTTCCTTCGATACGCCGGCCAATCCTGCTCTCTTCTCCCCCACCTGTTCCCCCGACGACCACGCCCCGTGGCACATGACACCAATTGCTGTCCGGTCACATAGGCCGTGCTTTGTCGGTGTTTTGTCCCAGACGGGTCCTGCTCCGCTCCAAATCCTCCAAAAGCAACCCACCCCGGCTGCTTTCGCCTTCGGTGATGCCACCGGCCATACCGACTATCCCTGTCCGCCATGCCTGCTGGCGTACTGATTGCTGGCTGCGCCGAACATTTCACCCCGAATCCCCTTGCTGTAGACGGACTCATGCGTGTTCGCCCTCAGTACACCATATGCTACGGTAGGAACCCAATACGCCCATGCAGTGGCCATCTCTTCAAATCGTATGCACGGCCTTTAGTGTCGTGAGTCACCTATCCATATGAACTGCAATTGGCGTCAGTCTCCTGCTTCACCTTCACGAATTGACTTC
>Ga0307430_1002741_pt1 | contig 11403 bp, 9 predicted proteins | sample SalMarWE160130MG_FD_202159 | JGI IMG/M metagenome (GOLD analysis project Ga0307430, IMG submission 202159) | Salt marsh sediment microbial communities from the Plum Island Ecosystem LTER, Massachusetts, United States - WE1603-130 | ecosystem: Environmental > Aquatic > Marine > Intertidal zone >... | reverse complement strand
GGCTTTGCGCTCTCGCCCATCGACCCCCCGCTCACGAACGGCAATCAGATTTGGGCGGACGCGGACAATGACTATGTCGTGATCGCGGATCACGACGGCAGCCGCGTGGTCGTGTTCACGAAAGAAGGAAAACTCGTGGGCCAGTACAAATCCCCCGCATTCAAAGGCCCCACGGACCTGGTCGCGGATCCCATGACCAAGAAACTCTACGTGGTGGACGGGAACAAAGTGTACGAGCTGTTACTGCCGTAACATTGCGCATTTCGCATTGCGCATTTCGAATAAAGCTGAATGTTTCTGTTTCATAAATACGCAATGCGCAATCCGCAATGCGAAATGTTTAAAAAATAAAACCCCTCACGGTTAGATTAAGACGAAATCGGTGGGGAGAGGGGCCCGCAAGCGGAACGAAAAGCGTTCCATGGTGCTCACGGCTGGATAATTGGAATATTCCCTATAATACGTTCGAATGCTCTGGATTGAAAATATTCCCACCGAAAGATAAGCGTTGCTTTGCTACGGAACGATACGAAGAGGCGGATTGAACCGCGTTGCGAGGAACTGCGATTGTCCTTGATCCTCCGAACAGACGCTATAGAAATTGCGACGCGTCAGTTTCTGGAATTGCACATGTCTAGTATAGAACAACATGCCGGCCCGGATATCGAATTCGCCACGCGCGTGCAAAATCAGCAGCCTGCCCCGGATGACCTTTGGACTGATGAGGAATGCCCGCGGGTACTTCGCCGGATTAGCGCCGATGTGGCGGATGATCTCGGCGATGTGGATGATTCGGATCGGAGCGATCCCCAAAATCGCCGGGTGCCTACGCAACATATCCACGGCCTGGCCGCGGTTGCACGTGGTCCATACCATGAGATGCTCAATGCGGATGAAGATGCGCGTACACCTGTACTGCAGAATTTCCGGCCACATCGTGACCGTTTTGACGAGCTTTCCGTTTCGCGGCGCCAAGCTTAAGCCTTTGCGAATCGCAATGATCCGCTTGGCCAACTTACCCGGACTCGGGAGATTCAACGATCTGCGTTTGCGGATCGAGGCGATGTCCTCTTCGGAAAAACCGAAGGAACGCAATACGGGGATACAGCCTGAATGTATTGATGTAGCCATGGGCTACCTCCTTTTTGCGATGTGAACGCTTCTTTCGGGATGAAAGGTGCGTATAAAAAAGGTTAGCGGAAAACAGGAATCTTTTCAATATGAGAGACGTAAAACCGGCGATCAAGTGACCGCCGGTTGATTGATTACATGCGAGAGAGTGCGTAAAGCTGAAGTCCGCTGGTTCCGCTCAACACAGGATTGGGAGCGCGAGCGGCGGCTCCACGTGGAAGTTCTCCTTTCTGATGCGGGCCATGGCCCGTTCAAGAGCACTGCCATCACAGGCTTCAAGCGTGATCGCGAACGGCAGGCGGTCTTTCCGATATCCCGGAAGCTGGACAACCGCATCCATGTTGATGAACTTGGCCGAAAGCGCCGAAGCGATATTGGCGATGATGCCGTGACGGTCCGTGACGACGAATCGCACGTAGTACGATTGAGGCGGCGGAGAAACGATTCGACCGGGCAGCCATTCCCCTTCTTCCCGGCCCTGGCCATGACAACCAAGTGCGAGCAGATCGGATACAACGGCAACCGCCGTCGGATTTCCGCCGGCTCCGGCGCCGCCGAAAATCGCCTCGTTCCCATATGCGCCAAGCGTGACAATCAGGTTGTTCGCGCCGTCATTCCTGCCGAACGCGGAGACAAGCGGGACCAGCGCCGGTCCGACGCGTGCGTAAACGCCGTCCCCGTGCCGCTCAACCAACGAAATCTGACGAATCGTGCAACCAAGCTCGCGGGCGTAGTCGAAATCAACCGTCGCTACCGATCTGATCGTTTGACGACGGATGTCGACCAACCTGATATGCCGTTGAAACGCGACGCCGGCCAAAAGCACGACCTTCGCAACGGCATCATCGCCGTCCAAATCCGCGCTCGGATCAACTTCGGCAAAGCCAAGTCGTCGAGCTTCCGCGAGAGCAACATCCATAGATTCGCGGGTTTCCGCCATTCGACTCAAGACGTAGTTACACGTTCCGTTCAGAATACCGGAAATGCTCGTGATCTTGTCGCCTGCCAGCCCTTCACGGATGCCCCGAATCACCGGGATGCCGCCGCCAACGGCCGCTTCGAACAAGAGCGTAGCATTGCGTCTCCGTGCCAAGTCAAGGAGCTTAGGCGCTTTGTCGGCAAGCAGCGCCTTGTTCGCGGTGACGACGTGCACCCCTTGCGAGAGCGCGCGTTTGATCCACGCCTCCGACGCGGCAACCGCGCCGGTTAGTTCAACGATGACATCCGGCTTCGCGCCAAACACGTCCTCGATGTCCTCGGTCCACGTAACGGACTCCGGCATCCAGTCAACCCGATGTTGCTCGACGCTCCGATTGAAGACGTGCGTCAAACAAATCTCTTCTTTGAGATCGGAACGTTCCTTGAGGATGCGTGCAACGGATGACCCGACCGTTCCGAATCCGAGCAATGCCACACGAAACTGTTTTTCGTTCATGACTCCCTCTTTTGCATGTTGAGAAGTTACGAGGCGTCTATCTAAGCAAATTTCCGATATTTGATCAAGGATGCTCATGCCAAACCGACCATGCCTCCCTTGATCATTCCCCTGCTCCATTCGGCGTATCAAAAAGCCCCGCACGACTTCCACATCCGAGGATTGGATGGGATGTCGTGCGGGACCAGACGAATATACGGAAGTCGCCGTCTGACCAAGTGCCTGCCCCGAGCAAAGTCGAGGGGACAAAAGGGTTCTTGTCCAAGGCACGGCGTTCGCGAACGCCGTGCCAAGGTCCACGTGTTCAACCGCCCAAAGCCGTAGCCGCGGGCAGGACGTTTACTCCATTCACGGTATAACAGAAATTGAAATGGCTCCGCCCCTCACGGTGAGTGAGAAACGGAGCCATTGAGCGGCCAAGTGCAAAGGACCCAAACCAAACGGAAAGGGAAAGGGTCCGAACGCCCAAGGTCTAGCGACGCCGCTTGCGGGAGACGAGCGCGCGGTAGAGCAGGTGCCACCGATAGCCGGGACCGTACCAGTACGCGTCAGCCTTGCGCTCACCGTCTCCGCCCCACAGTGCGGGCGAGCGCAGGCTGCCGTTCGGATTGCGCCACGAAGAACCGAATGCGGGAATATAGAACTCCCGCTGATAGTCCGGGAAGTCCCGGGCGAGCGCCATGAGCTCCGGCGTCTCCTCGCGAATCAGTTCGTGGCCATCCATCCAATCCCACCACTGCCGGGTGGTGATTTCGTCTTCGTACGGGGCGAGAAGGATGAGCTCCTTCTCATACACGAGGCCGTTCTGAATGATCCACGAGCGATACACAGGAAATCGCTCTTCCGTGATTTGTCCAAGCGCGTCACGCTCATTGTCCAGCCGGGCTTCACGGATCATGTCCGCGAGGGACTTCCTCCGGTCAACCTTCACCGGTTTCGGGAGGACGATGGACCCTTTCGGAAGCGGTTCATCGGGGGCGGGAGGGAAGAACTCTCGGAGCATCGCGCGGACGGCGCGTTCTTCGCCACCGGGCTGTCGGATCATCTTGCCAAGGTCTGCGCTCATCCTCCCGCACCGCACCAGTCGCGTCACGGTTTCCCATAGTTCCGACCCAGGCCCATCAATCAGGCGTGCATGTTCCATGCGTACCTTCTCTTTCTTGTTTTCTATGGCGTACCGCCAACCCAGCACCGTGCCGAAGTTGAGGCGTACCGAATTTCCGTTACGTTAGCTATACTTTGCTCAATAGAGCAGTTTTAAGGAACGAAATAATCATAACATAAAATGGATAGGATGTCAAGCATGCTTGATAATTCCCGCATTCTAACCTCAATGCACCACCCCATTCGGCGTATCGAAAAGCCCCGCACGACTTCCGCATCCGAGGATTGGATGGGATGTCGTGCGGGACCAAGGGTCCACGCCTACGCCCTACGGGCTTCGGCGGGCAGGCAAGGGCTTGTCCAAGTGCCTAGGATCAGAGGGCTTAAATCGCGGAAAACGCCACGGCGAAGCTGACAGCGTCCCACCTGCTCCGGACATCGCTAAGGTCGAGCTTCCTGCGGTCGCCATCCCGATAGAAGAACGGGGCGTACAGGATGCCGCTGGAGTAGCGGAACAGACGTGCACGGTCGTTCGGGATGGAGGTGAACAAGCCCATTGGCTTGTGCTTGATGACCCAGGCGATGAAGGCTGCCGTATTCCCATCGGCTCCGATGGACTTCTGCCACGTCCGCGCCTCCTCGCTTTCCCACTCCCGACCAACGTTGCGAGTAAAGACCCTGAACGTCTTACCACGCTCGTCCAGAAGGAAGTTCCACCCGTTGTAATCCGAGTCCAGGTAGGTGAGTGGAATGCCCGCCTCCTGAAAGGATCGCCTCGCGAGCGCGATGAGTTCGTTGGCAGGAAGGTCGGGAACGGTGACGGTGCCTGTTTCTTGACCTTCACTTGGAATGAGGCCGAGATACGCCTTACCGCCTTTGACCATGGCCTGCGCGACTCCATGATCGCTAATTGCCGCACGAATGATCTCAGCCGAGAGCCCGGCGTTCGTCAGCAACCCCTTGAACTGGGACATTTCTCCATCCGTAACCTGAGAGGGGCTTGTCATAATGACCTACTCCTTCTTTGTATGCCGTCGGCTTGTTACCTATCAGAACACCATGCTCTTTTTTGGATAACCTGCCTTTTGTTGGAAACGGCTTTCTTAACCCGAATATCGGGTAAACAAAGCCATTTCTAACAGGGATTTGCCTATTGTAAAGAACGAAAAAATCATAGCAAAAAATGGATAGAATGTCAAGCATTCTTGATAATTCCCGCATTCTAACCTCAATGCACCACCCCATTCGGCGTATCAAAAAGCCCCGCACGACTTCCGCATCCGAGGATTGGATGGGATGTCGTGCGGGACCAAACGAATGTACGGAAGTCACCGTCGGACCAAGGACAAAAGGGCTATTGTCCAAGGCACGGCGTTCGCGAACGCCGTGCCAAGACCCAAGCGTTCAAGCGCCCGCTTGCCCTGCTTACAGCGGGGCTTGCGGGAGGGCAACGCAACGATCGTACGCGTTCAGCTGGTTCTCGGGGTAACGCCAGTCCAGGCAGAGCTTGCGCCGGCCGCCGCCCTGCCACAGCCCGGGCGAGCCCAGGTTACCGCCGGCAACGCGCCAAGAGGAACTGTGATCGATGATGTCGTAGGCGAGCTGGAGGTGGGGGTATTGCGCCCCGATTGCCAGCGTTTCCGCAACGTCGATCTGTTGAAGACGGTTCGCCTTCATCTCCGCCTCCTGTTCCTCGAAGGTGATCCCTTCGCGGTATGGAGGGATAAGCAGTACGGTCGTGGAGTACTGGAGCTCCGGCACCTCGCGGTTGATCGGGAATCGCTCCTCCGTGATCTCCTGCAATGCCTCCTGCTCGTTCGCATACTTCCCGCGGCGGATCATCTCCTCTATGGGAAGCGAGAGATCAATCTCGAGCGAGAGCGCGATCGTACCCTTGGGGTAGACCGGACCCACGAGGTTTACGAGGCGAGGCTGATCGTGTTCGATGACGGCTTGCAGACCGTCCATCGCGAGCTCGAACGGAACAGACCCGTCCAGAAGCCTCCTCTCCAAGTCGCGACGCCTTTTTCCAAACTGACCAAACTGTTCGTCGGTGACACGTTGCGTCATGACAAACTCCTTCTGTTACCGTAGGGACATCCATTAAGCGGCCCATCCGCTCGCCGGAGCTCCCTTTTGTCAGAAACGGCTTTCTTGACCGGATGTTTCAGGTGAAAAAAACCGTTTCAGACACGATTTGCTCTATTTTAAAGAACGAAAAAATCATAACATAAAATGGACAGGCTGTCAAGCGTGCTTGATATAACCCGATAAACACACTTCTTGATCATTCCCCCGCCACATGGTATGCCGTTATCCGCAAGCCAAAAAGGAGATTCCCTTGATCGTTCACGAACAGCACCTTCAGACCTTCTCGTTGGCGGTTCGCCTCACGTTCCTGTTCGCGCTCCTCGCGTATGCGGCGCGCCGGATGTATGCGGCATGGAAAGAGCGCCGATATCAAGAAGACGCGCGGACCATCCTCGCATTCCTGGCAGCGGGCGAGTCATCCCTTGGCGATCTCATCGCTGATCTTTCCCTGTGCATCGAGCCGGAAGACGCGGAACGCTGTATCAAGCGTATGGCGAACGAAGGCCTGGTGCTCGTTCCCGTCGATCGATTCGGAGACCTCCCTTCCTGCCACGCATCCTGCGGCATATCCCGGGAAGGAAGACGCGCCATCCGACGCGCATAACGCTCTCCCCTTCTGCTCAAACGGCCGGCGATCAAGTGATCGCCGGTTTGTTCTTATCAAAAGAGCGACATATAAAAAATCAGGCGATCCATCCGCGTGGATGAACCGCCTGATAAGGGAGGAAGAAGGAGCACACACCCAGCGAGGCTTACTCCTTGATCACGATGCGGCGAATCTGGTCGTTCTTGGGATAGCCGGTGGAATACGCGTAGGCGTTCACGCCCAGGTAGAAGCTCCGGTCCGGCTCGAGCTCGCCCGAAGCGCTCAGGCGGTACACGTCAACGCCGTCTTTCTGAACGAGCGCGTTCTCCCCGGAGGAAACGAACACGTCGCCGGCCGAGGAAACCGCAAGGTTATCCGCGTGCGGAAGCGAGACGCGGGACGTAACCACGTAGTCCTGCAGGCCGAAGGCCGTGAGGCCGCCCTGCGTGGAAGACGCGGGATTGCCCGAGCCGCCGACGACCGCCTGCCCGGTACCGGGCAGGATCCCGATTTCACCGGCGAAATCACCGATGTCATAGGCAAGACTGCCGTCGGAAAGGTGCTGGACGAACTCGTTCGTGGAAAGATCACGGATCTGCACGTCCCCATGATTCGACTGGTACGAGGAAATCAGGAGGTACGCGTCATCCGGCGTGAGCGCCAGATCGCTGATGAAGACGTACGCGTACATGTCCGTGGCCGTCAGCGTATTCGTTCCGGTATCGATGATGTCGATATCGTAGCTCGTAACAGGATTCGCGTAGTAGATCTTGCTTCCGTCCGAGGAGATGGCCGGACCGCCCGGCACCTCCGCGTAGGACCACGTGCTCCCGGTGGTGATATCGCCGGGAAGCGGTTCAAGGAGCGTGTTCGTTCCCACGTCCAGCCGCTCGTTCCACGCGTACAGCGTGAGGCCGTCCGGCGAGGCGAGAAAGCTGTTCTGAAGAATATCGGAGCTGAACGCCAGCGTCCGCGTCTCCGTGTGGAACGACGTCTCGATGACGCCGCGGTCCTGGAGGTAGATCTCGTTCCCGTTGGGAGCGATCCCCGCCACATGACGATCCGGGATAATGCCGAGCGGCGCGTTGAGCACGGGGTCCAAGACCACGGTCCCGGAAATCTCCGGAACGGGGTAGTCCTCAAGGGACTCGTACACCACGTCCACGTACACGAGCTGCCTGCTCGCCGTGGAATAGGCCGGATCATACGTGATCGTCTTCTCGGCCCGGAGCGTTACCTCTTCACCCGACAGCACCTCGAGCACGATCTGATTGTCGCCCGACACGAGCGGAACGACCGTTGCCCAGTTCCCCGTGCCGTCCGTTGCCGTTTCCGGCAGGGGCTGACCGTTCACCGAAACCTCCTGGGACGGAAGCGTGGGCACGGCCACAAGAAATTGGCCGATGTTCGTGGTGACCTGTTCTGGTATTCCGGAAAAATCAATGACATCGATACCGATGGCCGGATTCGTCCAGTTGTCTTCCATGGTTTCGCAGTCAAAGACGTTCCGCATGCCCGGCTTCAGGACGCCGGTGCGGTCAAGCACGCCCCAGCAGGCGCCCTGCGGCCCTTCCATTGCCGTTTTCCACGGCTCGTCCAGCGCCTCGAAGTAGAAGTAGGCCACGTTGTTCGCCTGCGCCCAGGACGTAACGTTCAAAAAGTAGAACGACGCGTTCTCCGGAGACGGAACCGCATCACCGATGGCGTCTCCGCAGCTCGGCCATCCGGTTTCGGATACGACGACCTGTTTGCCGCCGGAGGCATCCATGAGCTGCGTATGCCACCGGTCCACGTACGCAACGGCCAGGTCGATGTCGCGGCCTTCCCAGTACGGGTAGTAGTTCGCGAACACCACGTCCACGACGTTCAGGATGTTCGGATGGTCCAGGAGCACGCCGTACACGTCGGCATACGTCACGGGAATGTCCACGGACGCGGCGGAAGCGCAGGCTTGCACCTGCGAGATGTAATCGATCATTTCCGATTCCGTCACATCTCCGCGCAGGAGCACTTCGCTGCCCACGATGGCAACGTCCGCGTCACCGGCCGCGATGCGGTCGCACAAACAGGCGATCTGCGCCGCGTTGGCGTCGATTCCCGCCTGCGTTGTCACGGGCCCGATCCACGCACTGATATACGCTTCCCTGCCCGCTTCATGGATGAGGCGTCCCGCATCCGCGAGATCCTCATCGCACGAAAACGTGCGGATGCGGTCCGCGTAGGGCGCGGCAAGGCCGATGCGCGACGTGAGTTCCTCCGTCGTGATCTGCGAAGGCCCGTTGCGCGGATCCTCGCCCGATGCGGTGTACGGGCCGAAACCGATGCCGTGCAGCGGGTAACAGGGCGGAAGCGTTATTCCCGCTCCTCCCTGGCCGCCTTCGCCGGCCTGGCCCGCTGCGCCGCTGATCCCAACGTCTCCGCCGATCCCAACGTCTCCGCCGATACCTGCAGATCCGGACGATCCTCCGGTTGATGGATTTCCGCCGGTCGCGGAGCCGCCGGATCCGCCTGTCGAAGCACCTGCTGCCCCGCCCGTTGCGGAAGCGGTACCGGCTGATCCGGATGCGCCCGCGTTCCCCGCGGAATCCGTGCCGCCGCTACCGGCGCTCTGACCTGCCGTGCCGCCGTTTCCGGCGTTCTGGCCTGCCGCGCCCGACGCGCCCGACGCGCCTCCGGTCACGAGACCCGCAGAGCCGCCTTCCGGCAAACCGGCTGATCCGGCGGAAGCATGTTCCGATCCGCCGACAGCAGACGCATTGGCTGATCCGGCGCTTCCGGCCTCTCCGCCCGTACCGCCGCCTCCGGAGGCATCCGGCGCTTCCGAACCTGCGGCCCCGGACATACCGGCACCGGCATTCGCAATCACCGCGCCGCCGGACGCGGATTCCGCAGAACCCGCCTGACCGACTCCTGCCGCTCCGGCGTCTCCGACCGAACCATGATGATTACCCGATCCTCCGCATGCCGCTCCGGTCATACAAAACATCAACGCAAATATAGCCTTCCCGTTCATGTGAACGCTCCTTCCTCAATGTTTGAAAGTCCGCAAGGCCCGTTCATGAGCCTCAAAGAGAGGATAGCCATGTTTTAAATAAAAAATCAAGGTTTACGGATAAGGGCAAGAAATTCAAAAATCATTCCCGAATGGAAACGCACGTCGTCACTCCAACCGCCCGCTTCTCGTTCCCGAGCGGAGACGCCCCGAAGCGTTCATTCCCGCTGAGTGTCATTGGCGGCGGAGCGAGGGATCTCGTATGGCAAGGAGATGCACGTTTTAAAAACCAACAGGAATCCCATCTTCTTCCTGACATCTTTCTGTCCTCTGTTTCTCCTTGCCATACGAAATCCCTCGCTCCGCCGCCGGATGCGTTTTTGAACAAAGCATCTTTCAGGGGCGTCTCCGCTCGGGAACGAGATTAAGCAACTTCCGCTCGGGACATGTCGTTCGCGAACAACATGTCAGGAACGATGCTGATCAGGAACGAGATACTTTAAAAGTCCGCGTCATAAATAACACTGAAATCAGGATACGGCATTCGTGAATGACGTATCGGGAACGACATTCCGTATTCCTTCATTTTTTCTTCCACTTTTCTTCGCCAAAGATTAATGCGCCTCCGGCATACATTTTCCTTTTTTTTCCCAACGAAACAAAGAACCCCCGAATTGATCGGGAGTTCTTTTGCTTTCGGTGAGATCTTTACTTACTTAAGAGATGCTTTTCCGCCGGCCTCTTCGATGGCCTTCTTGATCTCTTCGGCTTCGGCCTTGGGGACGTTCTCCTTGATGACCTTCGGAGCGCCGTCAACCATGTCCTTGGCTTCCTTGAGTCCGAGACCGGTTGCGGTGCGAACGGCCTTGATCACGCCGATCTTGTTTGATCCGGCTTCCGTGAGTTCGATATTGAATTCGGACTTCTCTTCGGCCGCGTCAGCGGCGCCGCCTGCGGCGGCAACAGCCACCGGTGCGGCTGCGGAAACGCCGAACTTCTCTTCGAGGACGTGGACGAGTTCCGCGAGGTCGAGCACGGAGAGCTTCTCGATCGCTTCAACGATGCTCTTGAACTTCGCAGGGATCTCGACGTCCTTCTTCTCGTCGGTCTTTGCTTCTTCAGACATAATAATAATTCTTTATGATTCTTGTTTAGGAGCCTCTTCGGGCTTCGTCTCTTCCTGGGAAGGGGCCTCCGCCTCAGGAGCAGATGTTTCCTCTTCCTGTTGGGCGACGCTAGGCGTCGCCCCTACGGATTCTGCGGTCTTCTCAGATTCCCGGGATACCTCGGCCGGCGTCTCTGCGGCGGCGGGCGCACCTTCGGACGCTTCGCGCGCCTCGCGGATCGCGTCCAGGATGCGAACGAATGAGCTGACCGGGGCGTAGATCGTTCCAACGACCGTACCCAGGAGTTCCAGCTTGCTCGGGAGCATGCTCAGGGAAACCATCTTCTCCTGATCAACGATCGCTCCTTCAAAGATGCCTCCGACGATTTGCACGCTCGTGGTCTTCGACATATCGCCGAGCACCCTGGCCGGTGCGATCTCGTCTTCGGTTCCAAAGGCGATGCCGAGCATGCCTTTGTACTGTTTAGCGTCGAGCTCATAGCCCGCTTCCTTTGCCGCGCGGTTCACGAGCGTCTTCTTCGCGACCACGTAGCTCACGTTCGCTTCCCGCATCTTACTGCGGAGTTCGTCCACCTGCGGGACGGTGAGCCCGTGGTAGTCGGCGAACGCAACGGACTTGGCCCGCTTGAAGTCGTTTATGAGCTTGTCGACGGCAACGTTTTTCTGTTCACGTGTCTTTGCCATATTCTTTAGCGTTTAGCATTTGGCTTCTAGCGTTTGGCTAAATGCCAAATGCTAAATGCCAAACGCCTTCTATATTATTCGACCTTTATGTATCCCGCCAACGGCGGAAAAGAAAACACCTGCAAACATGTCCTGCAGGCGTAAAATCCGATATGGATCGAATCACGTCGCGCCTCGGTAAGGTGGAGGTTTAAACCCGTTAGGGCCCTTACGGTCTCAGAACACGAGTCTTTAGATGTCGACGGGAATCATAC
>Ga0307430_1002738_pt1 | contig 11409 bp, 5 predicted proteins | sample SalMarWE160130MG_FD_202159 | JGI IMG/M metagenome (GOLD analysis project Ga0307430, IMG submission 202159) | Salt marsh sediment microbial communities from the Plum Island Ecosystem LTER, Massachusetts, United States - WE1603-130 | ecosystem: Environmental > Aquatic > Marine > Intertidal zone >... | reverse complement strand
CTTCCTATCGCCGTACTCGCCGTTTCTAAAGATGTGCCGGAATATTGCTGATTTTTGTGGCTCTAAGCGGATTTGTGGGACGAAGTGGATAGAAAAACGCTCGCTGGGGACGACAGTCCCCGTTTCCGCCCAGAAACGTGCTATGTGGTTGCCAGATTCAGATGCGGACGCGTCACTTGTGTCGAGTCGTCCGCTTGGAGCCTACCCCTCAAGTCTGTGTTGTCCCATTTTTGTTTGGAAAGGAGTAACGGCAGCGCGTAACGAGATCGGGCTGACCGGCGACCCGGCGTACGCGACCACGCCCGAAGCGCCGTATAACGTGTACGCGCCGCTTGTCCTGAGGTGACTCGAAGGGCTGGTGATGCCTAGTGCTGAGGATCGGCGCGAGATCGCGCCGGCAGATGGAAGGGAGAAACATGAAAGCGACAAAAGTGCTTGCGATAGTGACCGTGTGTGTTTTCCTGGTGACCTTGGGCTTGGGAGGGCTCTCCATCACTTCCGGAGCGGACGATCCCGCACCGGGGGCAGGTTCGGTGGTCGATAGGGCCGGCAGTGAGCCGATCATCATCGACCACACCTGCACCGACCTGAGCAAGATTCCGGATTATTGGATTGAGGAGGCCAAGAAATTGGTCGTTCACTATGCCCGCACCTCGCATGGGGGGCAGGTGCTCACCGGCCTCACAAATCTGGAAGGGGTGGACGCCAAATATAACGTCGATATCCAGGCGAGCGGCGCGGTCGTGTTGCCTCCCGACACGACTGCCCTGCGCATCTACGACGGCAACAATTATCCACCAAGTGATACCTACATCACGCCCGACCAGTACTGGGAAAGCACCGGCGGCATCGATCATACGTGCAGCGTCGCCGATACGGGTTGGTTCGATTTTTCCACCTGGACGTGGTGTGGCCAAGCCGGGTCCTATTCAGAAACCCGAATTCAGGAATATCTCGACACCATGGCCCAGTTTGAGGCGGATTATCCCGGCATGCGCTTTATCCTGATGACCGGCCATACCAACGGCGGCGGTACCACCCTGGCGCGCAATAACGGCATGATCCGCCAGTTCGCCATCGACAACAACTTGGTGCTCTTTGACTTTGCCGACATCGAAACGTACGATCCACTGGGCGGGGGGCCTTACGATAACAACAGTGGGGGTACCTGCACGTGGTGCGTCGATTTCTGCGCTGCTCATCCCGAGTATTGCACCGATCTACCGAGTGGTTGTGGGCACTCGGACGATCACCCTGAGGACACGTTGTTCTGCAAGCTCAAGGGGAATGCCTTCTGGTGGATGATGGCCCGGCTGGCCGGGTGGAGCGGGCCGGGAGAATCGGTCAAGACCGCTTCCACGATCACGCCGACGCTTGGGGACACCGTCGCCTACACGGTCACCGTGCAGAATCTCACGGCACCCCTCACGGTCACCGTCTATATCACCGATACGATACCCACGGGCCTGACGTACGTTGGAGGCTCGCTGAACGTGGTCGGAGGCACAGGGACGTATAACGCGAACGCCCCTGAACTAACCTGGTCCGGCGTGCTCAGCCCTACGTCGATGGTTACTATGACCTATCAGGCCCAGGTCACGACGGCTAGCACTGCAGAGATCGTGAACACGGCGACGATCGACGCGCCAGGCTATCAGACGATCACGGTGACAGCGACCATCTTCGTCAATCCGCTCCAGGTCTGGCTGCCCCTGGTGCAGCGGGAGGCACCGTGATGAAAGGCGGACGTTTAAGTGTGTTTGTACTCCTGGTGATCTTTGGCCTGGTGCCCGGGGGCGGGCCTGTGACATCTCTGCGCGCGGATGTCTCGGCTATCGGGGTGCCGACGCTCGAGTGGCAGCACGGCGGGTGCTATAGTTCCTGGTGCGAGACCGGCTGGTACTCCTCGCCCGCCGTGGCCGATCTGGACGATGACGGAACGATGGAGGTCATTGCCGGGGCGTACTCGGTCTTTGTCCTCAACGGCGAGGATGGCACGGAACAGTGGACGGACAATCCTACCGGTGATCGTGTGTGGCCGGGAGTGGTCGTCGCCGATATCGACGACGACGGTGATCTGGAGATCATCACGGCGCAGGGCGGCGGCTACCTGAACGTCCTCGATCACGCGGGCGACGCCGTCTGGACGCGCCAGCCCGTGTCGAACGAGCTGCGCGGGCTCTCTGTCTATGACCTGGACGACGACGGCACGCTGGAGATCGTCGTCACCGGCGCGGTCTATGGCAAGGTCAACACCTGGGTCTACGAGCACAATGGGAGTGTGCGCACCGGCTGGCCCCAGTTGAACAACGACAGTGGCTATGCGTGGGGGGTCTTTAACGACAACGCCGCCATCGGCGATCTGGATGATGACGGAATGGGAGAGATCGTCGTGCCCTCCGACGTGCATTACATCTGCGCCTACGAGGCTAACGGGGTGCAGATCCCGGCGCACGGGATGTATGGTGGCAAGGCATGGGGTAAGGTCGGCGTCTGGGAGGACTTGGATGTCGAACTGCGTGGGTGGGGGGAGTGTAAGCCGGCTTATGGGCGCGCCGAGCGGTACCGGCCCAACTTTGCCGACGGCCCGGCCGCCATCGCCGATATGAACGGCGATGGGGTGGTGGAGGTGGTAGCGACCGGCAACGTGTATGATTGCATTCCCGGGTATCCGTCCAAGTACATGGGCGTCTATATCTTTAACGCCGACCGCAGCCGCTTCAACGCTGGCGGCTACGACTGGTACACGACGGTGCCTGTCGATACCGGCGCGCCGCTGAGCGAGGATTGGACCGTGATCGAGAGCGCCCAGCCCAACCCGGCGCTAGCCGACTTGGATGGGGACGGCGAGCTGGAAATCCTTTATGCTTCCTACGATGGCCGCGTGCACGCCTTCTGGCTCGACAAGACCGAGCATGGCAACTGGCCCTATGCTGTCTACACCGGAGGTCCCTACCGCTTCGCCTCCGAGCCAACCGTGGCTGACCTGGATAATGACGGCTTGGCCGAGGTGATCTTTGCCTCGTGGGTGCAGAAGGGGTCCTACCAGACCGGCAAGCTGCACATCCTGGATTACCAGGGTAACATGGTGTACGAGGTGAGTTTGCCTGCGGCGTACGGCAGCCCTAACTGGAACGGCGCGCTGGCGGCTCCAACCCTGGCCAACATCGACAGCGATGCGGACCTGGAGGTAGTGCTGAACACCGCCCACTCCGGCTTTGTGGCCTACGAGTTGCCCGGCACGGCCAGCGCGCGCGTGCTGTGGGGCACGGGGCGCGGAAACTATCAGCGCACAGGGTCGATCCTGCAGGGATCGCTGCGCTCTTCGCAGGTAAGCGTCCAGCCCACACTGGTCGGTCCCGGCGATACGCTCACCTACACCATCCGGTTGGAGAACCCTGGCCCGGTTCTGCCATCGGTGAGTGTCACCAGCACGCTGCCCGCGGGGGTGACTTCCCTGGAAAACCTGTGGGCCTCGTCCGGTAGTTACGGCGAGGTGAGCGGGGTGATCACGTGGACGGGGGCCGTGACCGCCGGCGTGCCCGTCACCATCACGTACGGCGCTGTCGTCGACGGGGGGATCACCGATCCGGAGGCTCTCGTCAACCCGGTGCTGATCGACGACGGCCTGGGGAATGTAGAGGAGCGTGACGCGGTGGTCATCGCCAACGGTTTCGCCAGTTATCTACCGTTGGTCCGAAGGGATTGACCGTAGGTCGCGGAGAGCAAAGTGGAGAGAGAACGGTGTTCCTTGGTTCTGCTTGCGGCGCTGGTCTCGTCGCCGATGGCACCGGCTAGCGCTGCGGCGTCAGTGGAACTCTATAGGCACCTTTCACGCACCCTCAACACAATGGTCGGCGCCACGCCTATCCTGACTGACACGGTGCGCGTGATGCCGACGAATCTTTTTGTGTATCTGCCAATAATAAAGGAAAATTGAGCGATGAAGATTCAAAGGTTGCTAGGGTTAGTTCTCGTGCTGGCGCTGTTGCTGGCGCCGGGTAGGGTAGCGGACGTTTCGGCGCTGCCCGGCGAAGCCGCTCCTGCGGCGGCACAGGAGGATGCTGTCGTCCGGGCCGTCGCAGCCCCTAGCGGAAGCATCATCGACGCCGCCAGTTGCTCCCAGATGGACGTCCAGGCCGCCATCAACGACGCCGAGGATGGGGATTTCGTGCGGGTTCCCGCCGGAGCTTGCGCCTGGACAACCCCCCCCTGGCGACGACAGCGTCCCGGCGGTATCGATTGGCGGCAAGAGCATCACCCTCCAGGGCGCGGGTGCCGGCCAGACCGTCATCACCGATGCCACCGGTACGGGTTGGAACAACTCCCTGATCCGGGTGGAAGGAGTCGAGGGAAAACCGTTTCGGATCACCGGGTTTACATTCACGGAAGGCAACGGGCCGGTGGGAATACACATAGGTGGTGACTGCAAGAACTTTCGGATCGACCACTGTGAATTCACCTCAGAGGCGTTTTTCACCGCAATCAATATACGTGGCTTTTCCTATGGCGTGATAGACCATTGTGATTTCACGAACTCGAGGGTCCTTGTTCGTGAGGCGGTGGCCGGCGATGCTCCCTGGAAACGCCCTCTCACGTTGGGCAGTGCCAATGCCGTTTATGTGGAGGACTGCTATTTCTACGCCGATGTACATGCCAACGCCATAGATTCCAATAGCGGCGGGCGTTGGGTTTTTCGCCACAACACAGTCGTCAATAACTACTGCGAAGCCCATGGCTTGCAAAATGCGAATGAGCGGGGAACGTTCAGCTATGAATTATATGAAAACATCTTCACGACCGTCGATAATGGCAGGTCCAACTGGGTAGCATTTTACACACGCGGTGGAACGGGCGTCGTCTTCAATAATTCGATCATAAACGAGACCGGAGATCCTTACAACCACTTTGCCGTTATTCAGGACAACAGAAGTTGTGGTTATGCCTCTACGCATTGGGGGCCATGTGATGGCACCAGTCCTTGCGACAGCAATACGCCCGGCATGTCGGGATATCCCTGTCGTGATCAGATTGGCCGCTCGACGGACTTTAGCGATACGGAGGTCCATCCGCAGGCCCTCGAGCCCCTGTATGCCTGGAATAACACATTTGATGGCGGTCCGGTCACGATAGAATCCAATGATATCTGCGATCTATCTCTGGAGCACGTGGTAGAGGGGCGGGATTTCATCAATGGCGTGAGGCCTGGCTACACGTCCTACGTCTACCCTCACCCCTTCACCTGGGAACTGGACCTGACCGGAGCCCCCGGCAACCAGACGGCTCAACTCAACTGGACCGTCCACGCCTACCTGCCCCCCACCACTACCTGGCGCATCGACTACTACACCGCCGCGGCTACCGCGCCCTTCACTGCCACCGACCCGTTCAGTATCACCCGCGCCTACATGCTGACTGGGCTGACCAACTATGAGTGGTACACCGTCACCCTGAACGCGCTGGTGGATTCCACGCCCATCCTGACAGACACAGTGCGCGTGATGCCGACCGATATCTTTGTGCGTTTGCCGTTGGTGATGAAGGAGGATTGAGCGATGAGGACCCAAGGGATGTTTCGCGCGTTGCTCGTGTTGCTCCTGCTGGCGGTTTCCAGTCAGATTATGTTCGCCGCAGTCCCTCTGCGTGAAAACAGCGTCCGCGGCGCGCGAGCTGCGGTGACTTATTACGTGGCCAACGCGCCTTTGGGAAACGACGCCAACCCCGGCACCGCGAGCGGGCCGTGGGAGCACTGCCCCGGAATGCCCGGCTGGGCAGGAAGTGCCACGTTGGAACCAGGGGATACGGTTTACTTTGACAGCGGGGGGGCGTGGGAGGCCTCGAGTGGCAGTGCCCTCTTGCAGGTCGTCGGCGGCGTCACGTACGATGGCAGTACGTGGGGAGCCGGCACCCGGGCGACGCTGCGCGCTACGGGCTACCTGCATCGCTCGGTCGTAAACTTGATGGAAGACGATCCGGCCGAGCCGACGGTCATCCGCGGGTTTGAGGTGGACGCGAACGGTCAGGAGACATCGGGTATCGCCATCAACTGGCCGCAGGCGGCCGGGAGCATGAGCGGGGCTACCAAGCGGATCGAGGACTGCGTCGTGCACGATGTATACAGCAGCAGCGCGGCGGGCTCGTACGAGTACGGAATCGTCATCAGCAGCGGGTGGGGCGGCAGCCGAGGCGTCGACAACGTCGAGGTGCTCGACAGCGTGACGTACAACATCTCCCGCGGCGGGATCAACGTCTACGCGGCGAATGATTATTCGAACAGCAGTATCAGTAACGTGCTGGTGCGCGGCTGCGATATCTATGCCACCGGCCAGGACCCGAACTATGCCGGGTCGGCCCTGGCGGCGAAAAACCACGTCATCGACGTGACCTTTGAATACAACACCATCCACGATCCTGTGCGTGGGATAGGCATCGGAATCAGCACCCACGCTGCTGGGTTCACGGGACCGGAAAACCTGATCATCCGCCACAACATCATCAGCAACAGCGCCCACGCCGGCATATACGTGCAGGGCTATGGCGACAAGAGCATGGACATATACGGCAACCTGATCGCCCAAAACCAGTATCACGGCATCAAATTTGCCAGCTCGCTGGCCGATTCCCTCACAGCGCGGGTGTATAACAACACGTTCTACCAGAACTATGAGCCGGAGTGGGATAGCGAGATTCGCGTCGAGGCAAACAGTGCGGATGTCTCTATGCTGGAGATCAGGAACAATATCATTTATGCCGATTCGGACACCAGGTGCCTGATAGACGATGAGGAAAACATCACCAATCACTCCAACAACGTCTACTACCGGCCTGGTGGCGGGACGCTCGTGATCGCCGATGGCGTCTCCTATACGGCTAGTAACGTCGGTTCGTGGGAACCGACCGCCCTGACCGACGATCCCCTGCTGGAGAACCCCTCCGACCTGCCTACAGGATTTACCGGCACTTTTGGGGTTGATATCAAGCCTAACTCGGATGGCCTGAACATCACGGCAGGCTCGCCGGCCAGGGACGCCGGCGCCTCGTTGGCCGCGGCGTACGATAGCAGCATCAACAGCGCCAACCGCCCGCAGGGCGCAGGCTGGGACATTGGCGCGTACGAGTTCGTGGCCGACCTGGATCTCCATGGCACGCCGGGCGACCGGGCTATCCATCTGGATTGGAGCGTCGATGATTCGCTGCCTGTCACCACCACCTGGCACGTCAATTACTACACCACGACCGCCAGTGTTTACACCGCCACCGAGCCGCTCAGCACGACCCGCTCGACCGTGTTGACGGCGCACGTGGATAACTACCAGTGGTACACCGTCACCCTCCACGCGATGGTGGGCGGCACGTCCTGGCTGACCGACACGGTGCGCGTGATGCCCACCGATAAATTTTGGCACCTGCCCTTGGTGTCGAGGGACGATTGAGTCTAGGGAATGATGTGAGGGAACAAGATGAATAAACAAATGCCATTCACATCGGTTCTCATTCTGGTCCTGCTGACGGCGTCAGTGCAGGGCAGGTCTATTGCCGACACGGCTCTTCCTCTGCCTGACATCAGTGATCCCGACACAACCTATTGGGTAAGCCCAAATGGGCAGGCGGCGTGGGCAAGCTGTAGAGGAGCAACGTCTCTCAACGGCACCAGCGCCTGTGCCTTGAGTATGGCAAATGCAAATGCCTCGGCCGGCGACATGGTTTACCTCCGAGGTGGGACGTATTCCGGTCAAGAGATCCGGCCGGAGAACTCGGGGGCCTCTGAGAGCGAGCGCATCGTGTTTACGAGTTACGACCATGAGGACGTCACCATTCGCGACTCGGCGTACGGCATCTATATCTACAAAAAGTCATACATCACCGTGAACGGTGTCAATTTCTATAGCCTGAGACGCTTTATGCGTATCTATGCGGGCCATTACAACACGATCAGCTACTGCAATTTCGACACGCGCAGCCCCGCGTCCGGCGATTGGGTGGGGGCACTCATCGCCGATGACCCTTACGCCACTCCGACGGCCAGCGAGGATTCGACGTACAACTGGGTGCATCATTGCACGTTCTACCGCTGGGTGTATGGCACCTACGCAGAGCATCGAGGAGGGCTGTTGGATATAGGCAGTAATGCCAGCTCCGCTGCCGAGGACGAGAGTTACTTTAATCTGGTAGAGGACAATGTGTTTGCCTACGGGGGACACCACACGCTCGGCGTCTATAGCAAGTACAATGTGATCCGCAACAACTACTTTCATAACGAGACCAATCCTACCAATTGGGACTATGAGGGATATCGTGCTTCTATAACGGAAGGCCCCTATGCGGGACACTGTCTCTACGAGGGCAATCGGTACGGTTTCGCAGATGCTTCGGGAATGGCCTTGAGATCGCGGAACAATATCTTTCGCTTCAATACCTTCTATCGCAACGGCAGCGGGGGCATCCAGGTCGTTTCCAGCGCGGCGGGGGTGGATCACGCCGATTACAATCGCATTTACCACAATTCCTTCTACCACAACGGCCATCTGGCGACCGACCCGGGGTTTCAAGGCGGGATGTATTTTGCCAATTGGAGCGGACAGAGCCCGGTTGGAAATGTGGTCAAGAGCAATATCTTTTACGACAACAAAAATGGCTCTGTCACTTATGAGGGGCAAGTCGATCCTCAAGTGGTCGAGAACAACTGGGATCAAAATGGCCTGAATCCCGGATTTGTCGATCTGTCGGGCAGCGATCCAGACGATCCTAGTCTGCCGGATTTGCATCTCGAGTCACATAGCGCAGCCATAGACGCAGGGACCTGGTTGACGTCGATTACGAGTGCTGGTGGGTCCGGCACTGTGTTTGGAGTGGCCGACGCGGGCTATTTTACGGATGGGTGGGGCATTGTCGAAGGCGATCTCATCCAGCTTGCGAATGGGCAACGCGCGCGCATTCTGGATGTTAACCATGGAACCAACGTCATCACAGTCGATACCGAGTTGTCGTGGACGCAGAACATGGGCCTTGGCCTCGCTTACGAAGGCTCTGCACCCGACCTCGGGGCTTACGAGTTCGTGCCGGAACTGGAACTCTACGGCGCGCCGGGCGATGGGGCCATCCGTTTGAACTGGACGGTCAATAGCACCATCACCTTGCCCGTGACGACCACCTGGCACATCGACTACTACACCCAGACCGCCAGCGTCTACACCGCCACCGAGCCACTTAGCACGACCCGCTCCACTGTGCTGACAGAGCACGTGCGGAACTATCAATGGTATACGGTCACGCTGCACGCGATGGTAGGAGGGACATCATGGCTGAGCGACACGGTGCGCGTGATGCCGACGAACCGGTTTGTGTATTTGCCTATGGTGAGGCGCAACTAGGGGATGTTCTTGGGGATGTAGACTGGCAGCGAAGGTGTTCTTGGTACCAAAGTCACTTCTTGTGAAGGTGAAAAGGATGACGGCAAGGTCAAACCTTTGCACGATGACGCATACCTTGGAAAGTGATATACTTGTATGTGGTGAACTGTAGCTGTTCTGCCAAAGCTGCTACAATACCCTCGGGCTATCCACATCGTGATGGTGGAGCGTCCGAGATTTTCGTGATAGGGTGAGCGCACTCATCGCAACAAGCCGCTCCCTCGCTTGTTCTTGCACCAAATCGTCGGGTCTGTCTACCCTTGAACGTTGACCGGTCCCGGGGTTGGCATGTTGTGTTCTGTCATGCTCGCCGTAATTAGCACCGGCTTTATCCTGAGCGACGCGGTACGCGATGCCGATAGATCAGATTAGGAGAACACAATGAAGACGACAAGGTTGATTCCTTCACTGGGGCTTTTGTCTTTGGTGGCTGTGATCTTGCTCAGCCTGCCCTATTCGGTTCAGAGCATCCAGGCCGCCGATGTGATCGTGTACGACGACGCTCTGACTGCGGGCTGGCAAGATTATGGATCGTGGAACACAAGCGTCAACTACTCGAATTCCAGTCCCACACACAGTAGCAGTGCGGCCTCCATCGCCGTTACGTACACTTCAGCGTGGGGTGGGTTATATTTGCACACCAACTCGCTCGACCTCAGTGGCTATGACACGCTGCGTTTTTGGCTGCACGGCGGCAGTGCAGGTGGGCAGCAAATCTATGTCGTGATCGACTTTAATGGCGACGGGTATGAGGTGACCGCCACGGCTGGAACCTGGCAGTTGGTAGAGATTCCCCTTTCCGAGTTGGGCAGCCCGGCTACCGTCTCGGACCTCGTTTGGCAAGATAACGTCGGCGGTGCTCAACCCACATTCTATCTCGACGACATCGTCTTTGTCGGCGGCGGCACGCCTACGCCTACTCTGCCTCCAGGTGTGGGCCCGGCGCTGAGCGTGGATGCCGCTACCGACCGGCATCCCATCAGCCCGTACATCTATGGTATGAACTTTGCCAGTGAGGATGTCGCCGAGGCTGTGCGGCTGCCCGTGCGCCGCTGGGGAGGCAACTCGACCACGCGCTACAATTGGCAGATCGACGTGCACAACACCGGCCTCGATTGGTACTTTGAAAACATCCGGGATACGCCCGGGAGGATCGACCAGTTTGTCTCCCAGGATCAGGGCACCGGTACCGAGACGTTGCTGACCTTGCCCCTCATCGGCTGGACGCCCAAGCGTCGCGTGGAGAGCCATCCCTACGATTGTGGGTTCAAAGTGAGCGTGTATGGAGCCCAGGACTCGGTCGATCCGTGGGATCCCGACTGCGGCAACGGCGAACAGGGTGGCGTCCCCATCACCGGCAACAACCCCCTGGATACCAGCAAAGTGATCACCGAGTCCTTTGTCACGGCCTGGATCGACCACCTCGTCACGACCCACGGGTCGGCGGCGAGTGGTGGGGTGATGTTCTACAACCTGGATAACGAGCCGATGCTGTGGAACTCGACCCATCGGGACGTGCATCCCGCTGGGACCACGTACGACGAGTTGCGTGACCGTACTTACCTGTACGCTGCTGCCATCAAGGCCGCCGATCCGACGGCGCAGACGCTCGGCCCTGTGACCTGGGGCTGGTGTTCCTATTTTTACTCTGGCGCCGATGGGTGTAGCCCGGGAGCAGACCACGCGGCTCACGGCAATATGGATTTTACACCGTGGTATCTTGGCCAGATGCAGGCTTACGAGAGCACTTATGGCGTGCGTATCCTGGATTATCTTGACATGCACTGCTACCCCTACGCACCTGGCGTTTCGCTCTCGCCGGCGGGTAATGCCCAGACCCAGGCGCTGCGTCTGCGCTCGACCCGCACGCTGTGGGATCCCACCTACACGGACGAGAGTTGGGTTTCACACATTACCAGAGATCCCGTACAGTTTATCCCGCGTGGGAAGCAGTGGGTGGCCGATAATTACCCCGGCACCAAGTTGGCCTGCACCGAGT
>Ga0307430_1002737_pt1 | contig 11409 bp, 10 predicted proteins | sample SalMarWE160130MG_FD_202159 | JGI IMG/M metagenome (GOLD analysis project Ga0307430, IMG submission 202159) | Salt marsh sediment microbial communities from the Plum Island Ecosystem LTER, Massachusetts, United States - WE1603-130 | ecosystem: Environmental > Aquatic > Marine > Intertidal zone >... | reverse complement strand
TCTGGATGAGTTGACGGATGTTGTTTAGAGACTTTTCTAGTTTAAGCAGACCTGCCTCCATGCGGGAAGTGTCCAGCAGGTTGTCGACGAGTTTGGTCAGCCTGTCGGTTGAGTTGTCTATGGATTTAAGATAGTCCTTCGTTTCTTCAGAAGAAAGCCTGGAGTCGTAGTCGAGTATCATGGTGGAGTAGCCTTTTATCGTCGCCAGGGGGGTGCGTAGTTCGTGGGAGACTGTAGCCAGCAAGTTGCTCTTCATTTTGCTCAATTCTTCGTATTCAATTACTTTCCTCTCGAGGTATTTACGTTCAGTGATATCCATAAGGTTACCGAGGATAGCTTCTCGCCCCTCGTAGCGGATGGGTGAAACGGTCTGCATGACCCATTTGATTTGTCCGGTTTTACTGAGAATACGGTATTCGCACGGGTAAGGGTTTTCCTCCTGGAGTGTAAACGCCGTGCTTGACCTGACCACATCGCTGTCCTCGATGGCTACCAGACTGAGCAGTTCCCGGTTGAGCAGTTCTATCTGACTGTAGCCGGTAACCTTCTGAAACTGCGGGTTGGTATACTGTAGCCTGTCGTCCTGTATAATATAGATGCCCAGCGGCGAGTTATGGGAGACCGTTTGTAATATTTCTTGAGATTGTTTCTGCTCGGTAATGTCGGTTACAACAGCGATGATGCAGGGTCTGCCGCCGATTTCAATAAGGTCGGCTGAGAAAAGCCCGAAGTGCGTCTCGCCTGTCTTCGTAGTGGACGTGACCTCTATATTACGGACTCTACCCTGTTTCTTCAACGTCTTTATTACACTGGTGCGTTCGTCGGGGACTGCCCAGCCGCCGACATCAATAGCGCGGTGTCCAATTACCTCTTCACGGGAGTATCCCGAGTAACGGGTAAAACTATCGTTCACTTCCACAATTATACCGTCTTCAAGGGTAGTTATCGTGATAATATCAGGGCTGGCACGGAAAGCTTTGGAAAATTTTTCTTCGGATTCCCGCAGGGCTTTTTCCGCCTGCTTCAGGCTGGTAATATCGGTTATTGTATGCAGGTAGCACTGTTCACCACCGACGGTTATGGGCTTGCTGGAATACAGTCCCGTGAGTATCTCGCCCGACTTATTGCGTATCCTGATTTCTTGATTACGTACTTGTTTATTTTCCTTTAGAGTAGTAACTATTCTAGCGCGTTCGTATTCATCAAACCAGATACCGAGGTCGGTCGCGTTGTGGCCAATCGCCTCTTTACGGGTGTAGCCCGTGATGCGGGTAAAACTATCGTTAACCTCAAGGAATTTGCCGTCTTCAAGCCTGTTGATAGCCACCAGGTTGGCACTGGCATTGAAGGCGCTGGAGAACTTCTCCTCGGATTCTTTCAGTGCTTCCTCCGCCTGTCTGTGTTCGGTAATGGCTCCCAGGCGTTCGGTAACGGCATCCAGTAGCAGCCCCTCTTCTTTAGAGAAAAGGCTGTTATCTATCATTGGGGGTGTTTTTATGTAGCCAATCTCTACGGTCCCGGTTTTTTCACCCCGTACGATGATATCGGCTGATATCTGCTGGTCGGTCTTCCGGTAATTCTCTGTCTTAAACTCATCCCCATTAAGGGTGATACGGGCATAGGCAATTTCAGGATATTGAAATGCTCTGGGGAGCAGCTTCACTATCTTTGAAAATCTTTCATGCAGGGTAGTGTGGGGTGCCCCGGTAATGCTGGCAATATCGTAGAGACACCTGAGCTCTTTGACACGCTTGTCTAGTGCGGGCTCCCTGTCTGATTTTCCCAGCGCTCTTTCCATTTTCTTGACACTCATACTGCCGGTTTTTTCATTTAGCCCTTTAATAGTAAGCAATCGTAACAAATACGTCAAGTGTCATAAAAGGACTCACATTATTGCTTAATGTCCGCATACCATTTCTTTCAATTCTTCTATATCGGTGCTCCGCGACAGGGCTTCTTCCCTTGTTATTGTCCCGCTTTGATAGAGAAAGGATAGACACTGGTTCAGAGTCTGCATGCCGTACTGGGCACCCGTCTGGATGCAATTCATCATCTGGTGTGTTTTCCCTTCACGTATGAGATTTCTGATGGCGGGGGTAGCCAACATGACCTCCACGGCGGCGACACGCCCCGGACTGTCGTTTCTTGGCAGCAATACCTGGTAGAGCACGCCTTCAAGTGTTACGGAGAGCTGTATGCGTACCTGTTGCTGCTGGTAAGGCGGAAAGACGTCAATAAAGCGGTCGATTGCCTCTGGAGTGCCCGGCGTGTGGAGAGTGGTCAGCACCAGGTGGCCCGTTTCCGCAGCCGTCAATACGGCGGACATCGTCTCGAGGTCTCTCATCTCTCCCACCAGTATGACATCGGGGTCCTGCCTCAGGGCGTGTTTCAGGGCGCTGGTAAAAGACCTGGTATCCCTGCTGATTTCTCGCTGGGAGAAGAAACACTTCATATCCCGGTGTACGAATTCTATGGGGTCTTCTATGGTCACGACCTTGCGTTTTACCGTCTGGTTGATGTAATTCATCATGGCGGCGAGGGTTGTCGATTTACCGCAGCCGGTCGGGCCGGTGACAATTACCAGGCCGCTCGTTTTCAAAGCCAGGTCCTTGCAAACCACAGGTAGTCCCAGCTCTTCTGTCGACGGGATTTCCGTCCTTACCGGGCGACAGGCCAGGCCTATCCCTCCACCCTGGAGACAGACGTTTATACGGAAACGGCCTGTACCGTCAGCCTGGTAGGCGAAATCCGCTTCCAGTTCGTCGGTGAAGGCTTTTCTCTGCTCATCGGTGGTTACTTCAGCTAAAAGCGTTTGCATAATCTCCCCCGTTATTACGGGCATATCCTCCTGGGCGACGAGTTCTCCGTCGATACGTAAAACGGGTAGGCTCCCGACTTTCAGGTGCAGGTCCGAGGCGCCCCGGGTCGTCGCCATACGCAGCAGGTTATCTATATGCATGCCTTCTTCTCCTTACTTGGTCACGAAAATTTCAAACGTAATCACGCTACCACCGGTCGAAGTAGTATCGCTTTCATCATCTTCGGATATAGTCGGGTTATCTTCATCGATTTCGGTAATACGGACTTCCGGGAATACCTGTGTAGCCTCCAGGGCTTGAGCGTAATCAATAACGGTGAAAACGCTGTCCGTTTCCCCTCGTGCGATAATACTGTTATTGTCGATTTCTATGGTAGTGAAAGATGCCAGGGGCGGCAGGACTTCGGTGACCACCTGTAAATTATTAGTATAGACGCCCCTGTTCCCGAGGATGCTCTGGTTGGCCGCTTTCAGATTCCCGGTGTTATTTAATATTTCATCTAAAGTTTCTTCGGTTATGACCGTTTCTTCGGCAATCATAGCGGCCAGAGTATACTGCCGGTTGACATTAAGTAACTCGGTTTCCAGTCCGGCATTTTCCGTACTAAGCTGGCTGCGGCTCTGGTAAAGCGGGTATAGAGCGATGACGGCGATTGCCAGGAAAATGCCCAGAAGGACATATCTGGCGGGTAATGGCTTGGCTTTACTTTTCCGGTATTTCCCGGAAAGTATATTGATATTGATATCGTGGAAATGGACTTCCTCTCCCTTAGCCGTCTTCTGCGGGGTCTTCTTGAGTGCCAGTCCGATGCTGGCTGTGTAAGCGGCAACGGGCAGTTCCGGCGGGTATTCTGCCTGTGGGACCAGCGACTCTACCGGATATTCGATTTCAGCCTGGAGCAGTCCGCTGGTCGGGGCTTCCGCCGCCAGTTCGCCGGTCAGCAGCAGGGGAGTAGCGGGACTTAACTGGCTTTCCGGGTGGCTGCTCTGGTAGAAGGCTGCCGTTTTGGTCAGCTCGTCCGCCAGACGCCGGATGTTATCTTCGAGAGTGGCTCCCTCGCTTCTGGGACTGATGGTATGTATCACCGCAGGGATACCGCCGGTAACGAAGACGATATCGAAGCAGTCCGGCTGCATGTTGACGACTATGGCCTCTCCCCGATTGGCAGACCGCGCCAGTGCCAGCGGCCGCAGGTCCATCAGGTACGGTGTCACGCCGGCTGCGGTCAGTGTCTGGAGCATGGCGTCGACAAGATTTTTCGGCACGCCGAGGACGAAGAATTGCTGTTCTTCCCCCTTAGTGGGGAGGGGTTGCCAGGAAAGGTACAGTTCATCCAGGGGCAATGATATTTCTTTCCGGGCGGCGCGCAGGATGGCTTCCTCAAGCAGGGCGGGCTTCATACGGGGCAGGCTAAGGAACCGGTACGTAAAGGACATCCCGGCCAGGCTGGTAATGACATTCTCTCTGGGGATTTTGGTCGATTTAAACAGAGACGCGATCGCCTCGCCGACGGCCTGCGGCTGGAGAATCAGTCCGTCCCGCACCAGTCCGTTGTCGAGGGCAAGGTTCCCCCATTTCTTTACCTGCCTCCCCTTTAAGGAAAGGACCTGAATACTGCTGTTACTGATATTTAGAGCGACGTACATTTTCTATGATATTTCCTCCTCCGCAATATCGGCGACCGGCGGGCGGGAATAGACGGCTATTTCCAGGCTGGCATCTACCGGTATCGTGCTGGCGTAATCGCCGTCTCCCCTGAACGACTCGTTGACGCTGTCGACGGTTACGTATTCCAGGAAGAGCGTCTCGTTTTCTCCGTTTTCCAGTCGACTCAGGAAGCTGGACAGCTGGGTGAAGGTGCCCGCTACGGCTACGTGTAAACGGAATACGAAATATGCCTCCTCGTTAACGCTCTCCGTGGCCCAGGGCTGCGTTACCAGCGGTATCGCCTTCACCCCGATTTCATCGGCGAGTCTGAGAATGGAATTGATTATCAGGGTGCTGTTAAGCCGGTCGGGGAATACCTGCTTGGCCGCATCCAGCTCGGTACGGGCGTCGGCCAGCTGCGACTCAAGGTCGGCGAGGGGTGGCGGAATTTCTGCCAGAGCCAGGTTCGCCTCGGTAATCTCGGCCGCCAGCGCTTCATGCTCGCGATTCTGTTTCAGGTAGTCCGTCCCGAGGATATAGTAGACCGCGAGCAGGGCTATCGTTAATATTATAACGAGCAGTTTCCTGGTTTTCACGGAGGTCTCCCTTTTCGGTTATTGTTTTCTGGAAAACTGATAGAGTATCGCCAGTATTACCAGGTTGGTGAGGGCGATACACGCCAGGAAGATGTTGCTGACTGTTGTCGAATCGAATGTCATTTTTTATCCTCCTTCTCTATTCGTATTGCCACGAGACAATGGAAGCTGTAGTGTTTTCGGTATTAATAAAAGCGCGAATAGTCTTGTCACCGGTGGTAGCTACGATTTCATAGGCAGCGGTCGTGCCGCTGCTCGTAGCTATCTCTACCGTTTTCAGAAAACCGTCCGACCCCGGGCCCCTGTATGCGATAGCGAAAATACCGCCGGAAATGTTGATGATATCCGGGAAATAACCGGCGCCGGTATCAAACTCAAAGGTATCAATAACGTCGTTATTGATATCGCCGTCGGTAGCTATTTCAATGGTTCTGATGAGACCATCGTTACCATTCCCCCGGTGGACGATGGCAAAGATGTTATCAGAAACATGAATAATGTCCGGTTCGCGGCCGTTGCCGGTATCAAATTCCAGCGTATCAATCACGCTATTGGTGATGTCGCCGTTAGGGGCTATCTCGACTGTCTTTAAGAAACCGTCATTACCGGCCCCCTGATAAGCAATGGTAAAAATATTACCGCCTATATGTAAAATAGCCGGGTAATAGCCTTTACTCGTATCGAATTCCAGGGTATCTAGCGTGCTATTGGTAATGTCACCATCAGAGGCTATCTCAACGGTTTTTATGAAGCCATCACCTCCGTTACCGCGGTAAGCGATAGCATAGATATTGCCGGTAATGAGGATAATATCCGGGTAATAGCCGGCACTGGTGTCAAACTCGAGGGTATCAATGACACTGTTGGTTATGTCGCCGTCGGAAGCTATTTCAACGGTTCTGACAAATCCATCGCTGCCATTCCCGCGGTATGCAATGGCATAGATATTGCCTGAGACATGAATGATAGTTGGTTCCCGGCCGTTACCGGTGTCAAATTCCAGCGTATCAATCACACTATTGGTGATATCACCGTCAGAGGCTATCTCTACCGTCTTCAGGAAACCGTCATTACCGGGACCCTGGTAGGCTATGGCATAGATGTTGCCGGATATATGGATGATGGATGGGTAGATGCAATTGCTTGTATCAAACTCCAGTGTGTCCACGACACTGTTGGTAATGTCGCCATCGGGAGTTATTTCTATAGTCTTGAGGAATCCATCGTTACCATTACCCCGGTAGGCTACGGCATAAATGTCGCCGGAAACACCGATAATATCAGGTGTATGACCGTATGTGGTATCAAATTCTAGGGTATCTATGGCGGCGTCCCCGATATCACCAGCAGAGCTACCTTCACCGGTAACGTTGGCGGTTACGGTAATGGTGGTGGTTAAGCCGTTGACTGTTTCACCAAGCTGGTAAGTAACCTCATCCCCGGGTTCGGAGAACTGCTCGGCCAGGCTGCCCTTGGTCAGATTCCATATGGCGTGCTCCACGCCGGCGTCAGAGCTGCTATGCTTCATAATGGCTTCCTCGTAGACACGTGAGCCAATAAGGTTGCTGCTGGCGTGACCGAGGAATGGCGTTATCACCAGCGTACCTATGGCCAGGGCCAGTATGGCGAGGGGAAGGGCTTGCCCTTTTTCACTGTTCATTATCCTCCCCCCGATGGCCTGAGGAAGACCTTATAGGTGCCGTTTTCGCTCACGTTATCGCGTCCCTCGGGAGATGAGGTCAGGGACATGGTGATGACCCGGTTATCGATGGAAAAATCGGCGATGGTGATATTTTGCGCCAGCGTCATCTGGGAGCCGCCGGACGTGCGGCGTAACTCGGTGCCCGACAGGGAGTAGGTGATTGATGTGGTTTCGGATAACGTCAGCAGCAACTCGCCGTTGACGCTGGCGGTGACAGCCTTCTGTCCGTCGAGTTTGAACCAGTGCGCGGAGTTCTGCAGCTCGTGCATGGCCGTGAGCCTGTCGTTGCCGTACTCGGAAACGGTAATAATCTGGTAGATAGCCGTTCCCAGAAAAACGACGATGATGCCGGTGACGGCGATAGCCACCAGCAGTTCCACCATGGTCATGCCTTTCTGTCCCTTCATCGGTTCACCTTATAGTCCTCGACCGTCAAGATAGTTTCACCATCCCGGAGGATGGTGACCGTTATCTTTTGTATATCATCATCAGTGCTGGGAACGGAGCTGACGCCTACGGATATGGTATAGTCTTCCGGTGCCGTCACCGTGGGATAAGTGCTGGCGCCGGCGTCATAAGGATAGCTCTTGGTGTATTCCAGTTGAGTCTGCGCCAGCCCCTGCGTCACGACTTCCTCGTCCTGCTGGCCGACGGCGATTGACCCCGTCGAAAGGGCGACGACAAAGGCAACCACAGAGGTCCCTAGAATAGCCACGGCGACCAGCGTCTCCACCAGTCCCAGGCCCGACTGGTCTTGCGCCCGGTTTATTATCCGTGCCAGCCCGTGTTTTTCTTTTACTGTCATTTTTACTACCTGAATTAACCATTTAGTGCATCGACCTCAGTATTGAATACAGCGGTGTTATCATGGAGAGAGCGATAAAAATAACCACCACCCCGATTACCACTGTCAGCGCCGGTTCTATCATAGATATCAGCATGTCTATGCGGCGGTCGATCCTCTTCTCGTAGAAGTCGGAAATAGTGCCCAGCGTGGAATCCATGGAGCCGGTCTTCTCACCTACCACTACCATCTCCACCAGAAGGGGAGGAAACAGCTCTATTTCGCTCAACGGCTGGGAAAGTCCCTCTCCCTGTACCAGCCTGTCCCTGACCTTGCTCAACGCCTGACGGATAATCTGGTTACGGTTGGTTTGAATAATAATCTCCATTATCTGTGGCAGACGTAAGCCTGCTTTCAGCAGCATGGAAGCCGTCTGGGAGAAATACTGCACGCTGCGCTCGATATTGATTGCGCCGATGACCGGTATTTTTAACATAAGCTGGTCTCTGGTAATCTTGACCGACGGCAGTTTTAAAAGACCAATAGTTAACATAATAAGAGCGAATATACCGGCGAGGACATAGGCAATACGGTCGAGGAAGAAGTTGGTGACGTCTATAAGTAGCTTCGTCATCCAGGGTAGTTCCGCCCCCAGGGAGTTGAACAGATCTACCAGCGGCGGCAGGGCTATGGTGATGAGCAGAATGGATACGCCGATAGCCATGAGCAGGACAAATGCAGGGTAGAGCATGGCACGTTTGATTTTCTGATTGGCGACGGACTGTTTTTCCATGTAACTGGCGGCCTGTCTCAGGCCGAGTTCCAGGTTGCCTGCCTGTTCGCTGGCTCTTATCACCTGGCAATAAGTATTGGAGAACACCTGCGGGTAGTCGCCGAGTGCCTGCGAGAGCGAGTTACCGCCCTGGATTTCCTCCACCAGCCCGTCGATAATCTTTTGCATCGACTTCTTGGTGGTCTGTCCTTCGAGCAGCTGAAGCGAGTTAAGTATGGTAATGCCGGACTCAACCAGGGTGGCCAGCTGGTTGGAGAAGTCGATTACTTCTTGGGTCTTAACGCCGAAGAGGGTAGGTATCAGTCTTTCCAGGCTCAGTCCGGGCGGCACTTCTTGAAGGCTGAGGATATGCTGGTATCCGGCACGGTACAGGGCGCCCTCGGCCAGAACCTCTGACGTCACCTCAATCGTGCCCTGGACAATCCTTTTATCGCTGGTATAGGCTTTATATTTATATGACATAATTATCTCTCCAGCAGGCTTGCAGGGATTTTTATCTACCTCACCCCCTTTATCCCCCTCTCTTATTAAGGAGAGGGGGAAGTATTAAAAGAGGGGCTGACGCCCCTCTTAGACGCCCTGCTTATCTGGGGATTTGCTCTTCTTAAATTTCTCTCCTCTCTAGTTAATGGAAAAAACGCTGCGCGTTACCTCGCTGATTGATGTAATGCCTTCTTTTGCCTTGAGCATCCCGTCCTGTTTCATCGTTACCATACCCTCGGAGATAGCCTGCGCCCTGATTTCTCCGGCGTTGGAATGGCTGCGCAGCATCTTCCTGATTTCTTCGCTCATGACCAGGAGCTCGAAAATCCCGGTCCGTCCCCGGTAGCCGGTATTGGCGCAGAGATTACACCCCGTGCCGTGATAAAATTGGGTAACTTCTTCCTCCAGTTCCTTGTTAATGGAATTCCGCTCCTCCTCGGACGGCTGGTAGGGTGACCGGCAGTTAGGGCAGATGCGGCGCACCATGCGCTGTCCGACGATGCCGATGAGCGTTGAGGAAATTGATGCCGGTTCCACGTTCAGGTCCATCAGCCGGAAAAGCACACCGACGGCGTCATTGGCATGGATTGAGGATAGTACCAGGTGGCCGGTAAGGGCGGACTGAATGGCGGTGGTTACCGTGTCCGTGTCCCGTATCTCCCCGACGAGTATCACGTCGGGGTCATGCCGCATGATAGCCCGGAGGCCGCCGGCGAAGGTAATCCCGGCCTTTATATTCACCTGGGTCTGGTTGATGTCCATAAAGCTGTATTCAATCGGGTCCTCGATGGTCATAATGTTACGCTCGTTGCGGTCCAGTTCGTTTATGGATGCGTAGAGGGTGGTGGTCTTACCGGAACCGGTGGGGCCGCTCACCAGTATCATGCCCAGGGGGCTCTTCAGCATTGTCTGGTACATTTTCATAGCGTCGGGTTGAAAACCGAGCTCGGCCAGCGTGAAAAGCGCCAGCGACTTATCCAGAATCCTCAGAGTGACCCTCTCCCCATAAGGCGTTTCCATGGTAGCGGCACGGATATCGACTTCATTGCCGCCCAGTTTAATTGAGAATTGCCCGTCCTGGGGGCGCCTCTGCTCGGAGATGTCCATCTCGGAAAGGATTTTTACCCGTGACACCAGCGCACTGTGGATGTTTAGGGGAAATGAAAACATGTCATGCAGAATGCCGTCAATCCGGTAGCGAATTCGGAGTCTATCTTCCTGCGGTTCGATGTGGACATCCGAGGCCCGGTCCTTGACGGCCTGGGTAACCAGCAGGTCGAGTGTTTCCGCAATCGGCGTCCTGGCGGTTAAATTCTCCGTATCTTCGGTTTTATCCGCAGACGTAGGGGTAAACTGGCTCACCTGTTTCTCGATGGCGCTACTCGACCTGTAATTGAGGTTGATAGCTCTCTCGATGTCGGAACGCACACCGAGCGCTACCTCGATTCTCATCTTGGCCTGGGCTTTAACGTCTTCAATAGTACGTATGTCCTCGGGGTCGGCCATAACAATCATCAGCGAGTCGTTAACGATGTCGAGTGGAATGAGGGCATGTTTCCGCGCCATATCTTCTGGGATAAACTGGAGCGCTTCGGGTTGTACCGTATGTCTCTTCAGGTCGATTAACGGCAGGTTGAGCTGGATGCTGAGGACGATGGCCAGTTGCTCTGCCTTGACCAGGCCCTGTTTTAGCAGGATATCGCTCAATTTGCCTCCCTGTTGCCGCTGTTGCGCCAGGGCGCCCTCCAGTTGCGCCGGGGTGATGAGGTTCTCTTCAACCAGCATCTCACCCAGGCTCTTCTTGGCGACCCTGTCCGTAGCGAGAGGCCTGTCTTTATCGTTATCCACTCACCTTCTCCTGAGACGGCGCGGGTCGTTTCTTTTTAGCCAGCAGTTTTTCCACCCGGCTCACTATTTCCGCCGGGGCGGCGGGTTTGGGCAGGTAATCGTCGGCGCCGACTTTCAGTCCGGTATCCTTATCTATTTCCTGGGCTTTAGCTGAGAACATGAGAATGGGCAGCTGGGCGGTATCGGGGTCAGACCGCAGACGGTGACATATCTCAAACCCATCCATGCCTGGCAACATGACATCCAGAATGACAAGGTCAGGCGCTTCGTTATGGGCTTTTCTTATCCCTTCCAGACCGTTTGTTGCCGGGAGCACCGTATAACCTTCATGCCTGAGGGAGTAATCAACCAGTCTTGATATAGCGGGGTCGTCTTCAATTACCAGGATTTTCTTTTCCATGACCGTTTCCTCCTTTACCGTTAAGGGGCAGGGTGAAGCTGAAGGTACTGCCTTCGCCTGATACGCTTTCCGCCCAGATATGTCCGCCATGTGCCTCGATAATTTGCTTGGTAATATATAGTCCCAGTCCGGTACCGCCTCTACCTAGTTTGTCTTCGGCCCGGTAAAACCTCTCGAAAAGGTGTCGCAAAGCTTCCTTCGACATGCCGATACCCTGGTCGGAAACCTGGAATAGCAGCTCCCTTTCATTTTTCGCAACCTTTATCTTGACGTTGCCGCCGGGGTCGCTGTATTTGATGGCGTTGCTGAGGAGGTTAATGACAACCTGCCTCATGCG